>Ga0302324_100011254_pt1 | contig 18388 bp, 14 predicted proteins | sample Palsa_T0_1_FD_201949 | JGI IMG/M metagenome (GOLD analysis project Ga0302324, IMG submission 201949) | Peat permafrost microbial communities from Stordalen Mire near Abisko, Sweden - Palsa_T0_1 | ecosystem: Environmental > Terrestrial > Soil > Palsa > Peat permafrost | place: Sweden: Abisko... | reverse complement strand
ATTTTTTCGCTGCAATTCGAGTCCGTGCCAGCGCAGCGAGTGTTCCTTGTTTTCGAGTTCATCTTTCAGGCGGCACATTTCATCCAGGTTATGGCGTGAGAGGCGCAGCAGGCCGAGCAATTCCCGGTCCAGCAGATGTTGTTTCAGGAAGACGAGCGCGCCCATCACAATCATCACGGCGACGGTCAACAGAAGCCGGTAGGTGCGAACGCTTTGTGGGGCATCTCCGCCGAATTCTGCCCAGGCAACCATCAAGGGCGTGATGAATACCGCGACCATAGAGAGCCGCGCCTTCCAGATTCCGTAGCCGCGCGCGGGCGCCTCCTCGACTGGAACTTCAGGCGCAGCTTCGCGGGGTAAAAAGCCCACGCGCACAAACCATGTCATGCCGGCCACCAGCAGCACGTCGAACAAACTACCGGTGTAATAAATGTGCAGATCAATCGCCTCGCTCGCGGCCAGCGACGCTACGCAATAAAGTAGAGTAGCTCCGACCAGATGAAAGTAGATGCGGCGCCAGGCTCCGGCGCTGCGCCGCCAGACCACGATCAATCCTGTGGCCAAGACCAGTTCCTCGCTGACGTAGAGAAGATCGAAGCTTCTTCCGTACACGGCCTCGACCGGGTGGACATACTGCCAGGGAATCACGACGAACAAATAAAGAAACAACCACCAAATCAAGAGGAGCGCGAAGTCGAGCGTGCCGGCCCGAAGCGTGCGGTCGTCCTGTTGGACGTGCGGCTGAATGGCCACCGCGGCCATCATGGGAACAATATGCAGAAAAAGAATCACATCCCCGACAAAAGGATTGGGCGCTTCATGTCGCAAGTAAACTTCTACGTAGGTCCACAACACCTGCGAGACGAGCCACATCGTCATTCCCAGGCCCATGAGCGACCAGAAAAGGCGCGCCCTTGGGGAAGTCGTCTTCGTATTGGCGAGAATTGCAACGGTGGCGCACAGCAGAATTACGTTTTGCAGGATGTCGCCAAACGCCGTCAGCGCAAATCCACGCGGGGCGAACAGCGACACGACGACGTGCACGGCGATGAGCGCGCACACGATCGCCGTCCACTTCCGGGTATGCTGGAGCGGAGAATTCCCCACGACCAAATTGTATGTTCTCCGAGTGCGATACCTGGGTTACGTCGGTAATGTTCGGCCGCCGCCGCAACGACTGGCAGGATTATTCAAGCGCGGCGGAGAATTGCTGCGCAAAGCGGTAAACATCCTGAAAGGAGTTGTACAGGGGGACGGCAGCGACGCGGAACGTGTCGGGCTCGCGCCAGTCTCCAATGACTCCCGCTTTCGCCAGGCGTTCACAGAGGGCGCGGCCCCCGACCGGCAACCGAATCGAGAGTTGGGCGCCCCTCTGCTCTCGCTGCCGGGGAGTAACTACGGAAAACTTTGTACTGGCAGACTGGCTTAAGAGAAATTCCATGTATGCGGTGAGCGACTCACTCTTTGCACGCAAGCGATCGAATTGCGCCTCAGCAAAGATCTCCATGGAAGCGCGCAGTGGCGCCAACGCCAAAATCGGAGGATTACTGAGCTGCCAGCCTTCAGCTCCGGCCATCGCTTGAAAATCGGGTCCCATTTGAAAACGAATCGCTTCATCGTGTCCCCACCAACCGGCGAAGCGCGGGATATTCGATGCGCGGGCGTGGCGCTCGTGGACAAAACATCCAGCTACGCAGCCCGGACCGCCGTTTAGATATTTATAACTGCACCACACGGCAAAATCCGGACCCCAGTCGTGCAAGCGCAGCGCTACATTTCCGATTGCGTGGGCCAGATCAAATCCCACGATGCAGCCCTTCTGGTGGCCTGCGCGCGTTATGTCCGACATATCGAAACGTTGACCGGTGACGTAATTCACACCACCCAATAGGATGAGCGCAATGGAATCACCTTCACGGTCGATCAGGGACTTCATGTCTTCATCGCGCAGGCATGATTCTCCAGGCCGGGGGGTGAGCTCGAGCAGGGAGGTCTCCGGATCGAAGCCATGAAAGCGGATCTGCGAATTCACCGCGTATTGGTCGGAAGGAAACGCACCACCCTCGATCAGAATTTTATTTCGCTCGCGGGTGGGACGATAAAACGATGCCATCATCAGATGCAGATTCACGGTCAGTGAATTCATGACTACGACTTCCAACGGCTCCGCCGCCACCAGAGCCGCGGTGTGCTGGGTCAACGTCCGGTGATAGGGCATCCACGGATTTTTGGCGTGGAAGTGTCCTTCCACGCCCAGTTGCGCCCAATCCCGCAGCTCCTGATCGAGGTAAGAGCGCGCCGTTTTCGGTTGCAGGCCAAGAGAGTGCCCGCACAAATAAATGCAGTCTTCGCCGGTCGCTATCTTCGGAATAAGGAAGCGCTCCCGAAACGTCGCCAACGGATCGCGCGCGTCCATGGTGATTGCAAACTCATGGTTGGGCTGGAAAACATCGCCGGTCACGGCCCGAGCTCCAGAGGTGTAAGTCGGCCGCGGATCAAGCTCTCGGCCTTGCTCCAATCGAGTTCTTCGATGCGCTCGATCCCGTCGCAAAGCTCGGCCAAGATGCGATCCTGCGCTTCCCCACGCCTCTGGGCGGTGGCATAGGGAACGCGGTGAAACGTGACCATGGCGTACTTGGGCACGAAGAGAGTGGGATATTTTGCCTGCAGCGCCAGCTCGATTTTTTTGCGGAAAAGAAACTGCGGATCGGCTACGCGATCGCGCATCTCGATAAAATTCTCGACCGCCAGGTCGGCGATGGCGTCGGTATTAATTTTCCTCGCCTGCTCGAATTCGTTGAATACTTGCAGCCAGTCCGCGCCGTGGCGATCCAATAACTCCAGGAAACAAGTGCAGTCTTCGAAGCCGCAATTAATTCCCTGTCCGAAGAAAGGGACAATCGCATGGGCGGCGTCGCCTAGCAAAAGCGCACGGCCCTCTGCGTGCCAGGGCGAACACTTAGTGGTTACCATTGCGCCCGTGGAATTGACGAAGAAATCATCGGTCAGCCCTGGCATTAGCGGCAGAGCATCGGGAAATCGCGAATGGAAGAACTCGACGACCTGCGTTGGCGCGAGCAATTGCCTGAAGCTATCCGGCCCCTCAAACGGCAGAAACAAAATACAGGCAAAGGTGCCGTCAACGTTGGGCAAGGCGATGAGCATGTAATTGCCGCGCGGCCAGATGTGGAGTGCATTGGTTTCCAGAGCGTGAGAACCAGCCGCCGCGGCCGGAATCGTCAACTCCTTGTAGCCGTAGTTCAGATACTGCTGCGAAAAGTTGAAGCGGCTCAACTTGAGCATTTCGCTCCGAATGGCTGACGCCGATCCATCGCAGCCGATCACTACGCTCGTCTCCAATCGCTTTTCTTCGCCGGTTCGTTCATTGCGTAGGTTGAGGTTACCGGTTCCAAGATCCATCCCGATACAGCGCTGCTGAAAATGGACGTCTACGCCATGGGCCTCGGCGGCATTCATCAGCGCAATATTCAGCGCGGCGCGGGAAATGGAATAGATCACCTCCGACTCATCCTTTCCATAGGGCTGAAAAGTGAGTTCGGATGAAGCAGAATGCATCATTCGTCCTTTCATAGGAATCGCAATCTTGCGCAGGTCGTTCCATAATCCCGCTTGCGAGAGGGCATGAATCCCGCGCGCGGACAGGGCGAGATTGATCGAACGCCCGGCACTGATGCGCACTCTCCGCAGGTCAGGGCGTCTTTCATAAATCTCGACCTTGAGGCCGCGCCTTACCAGACCCAGAGCCAGTAACGGACCATTGAGCCCGGCGCCGATCAGGGTGACGATCTTATCTTTCTTGCCATTTCCGTCAGGCATATTTGTCCGAATATTTACGAGGCGCGGTAGCCGAATCACAGATGCAGCGATGGCCCCGGTGCGGAACGATCTGACGAACTACTCCGTTAACAGTGTCCGCGCTTCCCACAGTTCGGGAAAGAATTTCTTATCCAGCGTGTGTTTCAGGTACGACGATCCTGCGCTTCCTCCCGTGCCCATGCGCACCCCGATGACTCGCTCCACCAGTTGAATGTGGCGCAATCTCCAGCTCACGACCAGTTCGTCGAACTCCGTGAGACGTTCGCACACATCAATCCAGTCTCGATTGCTGCGTTCGTCACGGTAGAGAGCAAGAATCGCCCGGGCCCGCGCCTCGAATTCATCGCGCTCGGACTCGTGCTGGTCGAGCGACACCTTGCCCCTGGCACGCAACGCGTTGAAGAGTGCATCGCGCAGCGAGGGCTCGCGCAGCCTGCGTTCCAGCTGTGCGTGAGCCTCCGGGGTGGGCCGGTGGTAGCGCAACATCTTCTCATCCTTGAGGCCGCACAGAAATTCCAGTTCGCGAAACTGCTCCGATTGAAATCCGCTTGCCGGTTCGAGCTTGCCGCGAAACGCCAGGAAGTGGGTTGGCAGCATGGTCTCAAGAATGGTGAACTGCTCGACCAGCACCCGCGTAATTTCGGTGCAGCGCCGTAACAGCCGCGCAGCTTCATACACTTCGTCTCGCGACTCCGGATTTGCACCTGCCGCGGTCAGGTTTGCCACCACTGCGTCCAAGTCGTGCAGTAATTCCTTGAACCACAATTCGTATGTTTGATGCACGATGATGAAGAGCAATTCGTCGTGATGCACCGGCACCGATTGCGGATGTTGTAGCCGTAGCAGTTCAGGAACCTGCAAATACGAACTATAGGTAAGCTGATCGGTCCGCGGAACAACCGGCGCGCCCTGGTCTGAAACCCCTGACTCGGGGCTGTCGGCCACTAGTCCGAGGAAAGTGCGTGCATTTTCGCCCAGCAACTTCGCCTTCGCGTTGTCCATTAAGTGGCTGGATCGAATAAGTTCGCCGACGCGGTTTTCGCCCAAAGGAAAGGGATAATCGGAACCGAGCATGACTCGATCGGCGCCCATGGTTCCCACCAAAAACTCCAGTGCTCGCTCGTCAAACACCGCGGAATCGACATAGAAGCGATTGAGATATTGCTTCGGCGACAACTCACATACGCCGCGCGCTACGGGATGATGCTGCCACGCATTCTCCAGCCGTCCGAGAAGAAACGCGAAACTCCCGCCACCGTGGGCAAAGCAAATGCGCAGGTTCGCCGGCAACTTGTCGAACGCTCCGCTCAAAATCATCGCCACAATCCCAAGCTGCGTTTCGGCGGGCATGCCTACGGTCCAGGGCATCATGTACTTCGGCATGCGCTGTGGCGCCAGCATGTCCCAGGGATGGACCAGCACGGCTGCGCCCACATCCGAGCAGTGATGAAGAAAGGTAACGATGCCGGGATCATCAGGATTTTTCTCGCCCACGTGATTACCAATCTGCACTCCGAGGTGACCTGCCCGCAGGCAGCGGCTGAGTTCTTTGCAGGCCGCGTCAATGTCTTGCAGAGGGACCTGGCACAGCGACTTCAGACGGCCCTTACCCTGAGCGCACAACTCCAGCGCTGCGTCGTTAAACAACTGCGCGCAGTCCAGCGCATGCTCCACGGGACGCTCGTACGCGAATAGGACCGGCGTCGCCGATAAAATCTGCGTGTCGATTCCGTCGCGATCCATGTCGCTAAGGCGCACCTCGACGTCCCAGCAGGCGGAGTTTATGTGGCGAAAGAATCGGTCGCCCACCATAATCTCGGCCTTGCCTGGTTCAGTGTGCTTGATCCATGGCCAGTTGGGCGTGCCGTAGCGCGCCGCCAGGTCCGGCCATTCGCGGGGAAAGAAATGATTGTGAATATCGATGACGGACATTACTGTTTGCCGGGATGGACCGTGCCGCAATGTTTGCACTTGCGCAGACTTTCGTTGCTGTAAAACTGTTCGAATAACGGTGGCAGATCGCGCACAATGCTTTTCAGTTTGACTTCCGCGCGGTGCAGCAGTTGATGGCAATTCTGGCAGTACCATTCAAAGCCATCGAGAGCGCCTTCGGGACGAGGCATCTCCACCACGACGCCGATGGTTCCTTCCTTCAGGCGCTGCGGGGAATGCCGCATGTGCTTGGGCAGCAAGAAAATCTCGCCCTCTTTAATTGGAATCTCCAGAGGCGGCTTGCCCGGAGTCTCCATAATGCGGAGAAAAATGTCACCCTTCAACTGATAAAAGAATTCTTCCGTCGGATCGTCATGATAATCGCGCCGGTGGTTTGGACCTCCGACCACGGTGACCATCATCTCGCCATCTTCCCAGACCTGCGCATTGCCTACCGGCGGTTTGAATTTCTCTTTGTTCTCTTCGATCCAGCCTTGGAAGTTGAACGCTTTCAGATTCTTGATGGACGGCATTGCGTCTCCTATTTCTCCGGCTTGTATGCCATAGCACGGATTTCAATCAGCAGATGCGGATGCGGCAACTGGTGCACCGCCACGGTGGTTCGCGCCGGGCCGTCAGGGCTGAAGTACTGGCCGTAGATTTCGTTGTATCCCGCAAAATCGTTCATGCTCACCAGATAGATCGTGACTTCCACCAGATCCTCAAGCTGAGCGCCCACGCTCGCGAGTATGTCGCGCACGTTCTCAAGCACAGCCTTGGTTTGCGCACGAATGTCGAGATGCGTGGTTCCAAACTCATCGACTTCCGCTCCAGCGATAGTGTTGTCGGCTCTACGCGCGCTGGTTCCCGAGACGATCAGGAAATCGCCCGCGCGCTTGATGTGCGGATACTTGCCGCGAGGCTTTGCCTTTCCTTTGATAACCTTGCTTTCGACTGTCTTTCGCTGCACGAAGCCTCACAGACGGACGCAAACGTTATTCAGTTCCGAATAAAAGTTAAGTGAATGCATGCCGCCCTCGCGTCCGATACCGGAGAGTCCGACGCCGCCGAAGGGCGTTCGCAAGTCGCGGAGAAACCAGCAATTGACCCAGGTGACGCCGACATTCATACGCTGGGCAACGCGGTGGCCGCGCTTCAGGTTCGTCGTCCAGACTGAGGCGGCCAGTCCGTACTTCGTGTCGTTGGCCATGCTCACCGCTTCTTCTTCGGTGTCGAACGGCGCGATGTGACATACCGGCCCGAAGATTTCTTCTTTCACGCTGCGCGCCGACTCCGCAAGCCCAGTATAGATCGTCGGCTTCACAAAGAATCCGTGGTCGAGTTCTGTCCCGAACTCGGGAACGCCGCCGCCTGTGACCAGTTCGGCGCCTTCGGTGAGCGCCAAGCGATAGTAAGAAAGTACCTTCTCGCGATGCTGCGCTGAGATCAGCGGACCGAGGTCCGTTGTTTTTTCCAACGGTGATGCAACCCTCAAGCTCTCGGCCTTTACCTTCAGTTTCTCCACGAACCTATTAAAGATCGGGCGCTCGACATATACCCGCTCGGGGCATAGGCAAACTTGTCCCGTGTTGAGAAACACGGCTTCAGCGATTCCGTTTACCGCATCGTCGAAATCGCTGTCAGCGAATAAGATGGCAGCATTTTTCCCGCCGAGCTCGAATGATACCGGCTTCAGCGTCTCGGCTACCGTTTTCATGATGGCGGCGCCAGTCTGCGACTCGCCCGTGAAGGTCACCGCGTCGACGCCGGGATGTTGAGTGAGAAATTCGCCGGCTGAATTCTGTCCGAATCCGTGGACGACGTTATAGACGCCGTCCGGAATTCCAGCTTCCTTCATCGCCTCGGCAAGGAGCGCGGCGGTGGCGGGAGTCTCCTCAGAGGGCTTAGCCACGACGGTGTTACCGCAGGCCAACGCCGGCGCGACTTTCCAGGTCAAAAGCAACAACGGCAGGTTCCAAGGAGTGATGATCCCGACAACGCCCAACGGTTTGCGCACCGCGTAATTCAGCGCGCTCTTTCCGTCTGGAGTTTCAGTCTCAAAAGATTCCAGGCCCGCGGTCTTGATCAAGTCGGCGAAGACGCGAAAATTCGCGGCAGCGCGCGGAACGTCCAGTTTCGACGCGAGCGTGATGGGCTTGCCGGTATCCGCGACTTCGGCCGCCACGAATGAGTCGAAGCGCCGTTCGATTGCGTCCGCGACTCTGTACAAGTACGCGGCACGCTGGCGAACGCTGCAGCGCCCCCATTCTCCCCGCAGAGCCTGACGCGCCGCTTGCACCGCATCATCGACTTGCCCCTGATCGGCCTCGGTAACCTGTGCGATCACGCTGCCATCCGCCGGGTTTACATCGGCGAACTCGCGCTTCCCGCGTACGAACTCTCCATTGATGTGGTTCAGGATTGACTTCACGTAGCCCGATTCTCCGGCGTGAACACCGCCGCATCGTAACAGCCCGGTCTCGCAGGAAGCAATGCCAGAGGAGACACAGGAAATCGGTTAGTTTGAAAAATGCATTGGCTCAGCGGCTAAAGTTCTTAGAGAAAGGAAAGATCCTATCGCAGCGCTGGAAACGCTGCAGCCACCCAAAAGCGAGTTTTTCAGATCTTCGCCTAGCGAAACTTCAGGGATGTCGCTCGAGCAAGTATCGTTGCAACGCGTCGTGCCACACCGGTAGGCTGATGCCCCACCCCCGCAAGCTCGCCGACGACAGAACGGAATACGCGGGACGCGGCGCCGGACGCGCCATCTGCGCCGTGCTGACCGGCCGCACTTCCGTGGTCAATCCGGCAGCCTTTACGATTTCGCGCGCAAATTCAAACCACGAGCAATCGCCGGCGTTGTTCACGTGCACGATTCCGTTCGCGCCCTTGCGGCACAACTGGATGATCGCCCGCGCCAGGTCAACGGTGTACGTGGGACATCCACGCTGGTCGTTCACTACATCTAACACTGGCCGATTCGCCGCTAATTTCAGAATCGTGTCCGGAAAACATTTCCCGCCAGCGCCAAACAACCATGACGTGCGCGCGATGCAGCACTCGGGCAACGCTTCCAGCAGCCGCACTTCCGCCTCCGCTTTGGACCGTCCATAAACACTCTGCGGATTTCGTGAATCTGAGGTTTCATAGGGAGCGGTCTTCTTTCCGTCGAACACGTAATCTGAACTCAGGAATATCAGCTTCGAACCAGCGCGCTTAGCGGCCTCCGCGACGTTCACCGCGCCGTCGCGATTCACCGCGAATGCCAGGTCCGGATGACTCTCGCAGCCATCCACATCGGTGTAAGCCGCGGCCAATACGATCCATTCCGGACTCAGTTTCCCGATGACTTCGCCCACTTTGCTGGCGTCGCGAATATCGACGTCGGGCGAACTAAATCCGACAATATCGTCCCCGGTCCATTCGCGCATGAGGGCTTTGCCCAGCAACCCGGACGCGCCAAGAATCGCAACTTTCATCGATGGGAATTTTTCTTTCGTTTACTCAAATGTGTCGGCATCGCGCAGAGCAACGCCGCATTGGTCCTTCTGGGATACGAGCAAGGATACGATGGGCTCGCCTTCAAGTTGCCAGTCGATCTTCAAGTCTGGATCATTCCAGGCCAGCGTGCGTTCGTGTTCGGGCGCATAGTAGTCGGTGGTCTTGTAGAGCACATGAGTGTTATTTCTGGCCACGCGAAACCCGTGCGCGAAGCCCGGAGGAATCCAAAGGATTCGCTTGTTCTCGCCCGACAAGCGCACCGCCTCCCACGCGCCGAAGGTTGGCGAACTGCGGCGCAAGTCCACAGCGACGTCAAGGATTTCACCTTCGACAACGCGGACCAGTTTGCCCTGAACCTGCTTGACCTGGTAATGCAGTCCGCGCAATACATTCCGCTGCGAACAGGAATGATTATCCTGGACAAATCCCTGGGCGACGCCAAGTTCAGCCATCCCCCGTTCGTTGTAACTTTCCAGAAAAAATCCCCGTTCATCGCCAAACACGCGCGGCTCAAGAATGACCATGCCGGGCAGAGAAGTCGGGATCTTCTTGATTGCATTCATAACGTGAAATTTGTTTACCCAGCGGAAATCTAGAATACCTGCTCGCGCAGCAGTTGCAGCAAGTAGGCGCCGTAACTGCTGTTCTTCATGGAAGTTCCGATCTGCTCCACCTGCGCGGCCGTGATGTAGCCGGAGCGGTACGCGATCTCTTCAGGACAGGCGACCATCAGGCCCTGCCTCTTTTCGATGGCCTGAATGTAGTTCGCGGCATCCATCAGGGATTCATGCGTGCCGGTATCCAGCCATGCCATGCCGCGCCCCATTACCACCACTTCGAGTTGCTCGCGCTGCAGATAAAATTTGTTGACGTCGGTGATCTCCAGCTCGCCGCGTGGACTCGGTTTCAGAGACTTGGCGATTTCGACGACCTGACTGTCATAGAAATAAAGTCCAGTCACGGCATACCGGGATTTCGGCTGATTCGGTTTTTCCTCGATGCTCAAGGCGCGCCCGGAGGCGTCGAATTCGACCACTCCATAGCGTTCCGGATCATGCACCGGATAAGCGAAAACCCTTGCCCCGTGCGCTTTCGCGGCCGCCTGTCGCAGATCCTTCGCCAGGTCATGGCCGTAAAAAATATTGTCGCCCAACACCAGCGCACACGGACTTTTCGCAAGAAAGCCTTCCGCCAGCAGAAGGCCCTGTGCGATCCCCTCCGGCCTGGCCTGAATCTTGTACTCCAGCCGAATACCGTACTGGCGGCCATCCCCTAGCAGCGCCTGAAATTTCGGAACATCTTCGGGCGTCGAAATCACCAGGATGTCGCGAATTCCTGCCAACATCAGCGTACACAGCGGGTAGTACACCATTGGCTTGTTATAGACCGGAAGCAGACTTTTCCCCATCGCCTGCGTCACGGGATAGAGGCGCGTTCCCGACCCGCCAGCCAGAATAATGCCCTTGTACTGCGTGCTCGTCATGAATTCTTCCGATTCAACCTGAGATATCTCCCGGACCGACTAGCTCGAATAATGCGTCGTGATCCATTGACGGTAACTGCCGCTGGTCACATCGCGCGCCCACTCTTCATTCTCAAGATACCAGCGAACTGTCTTGCGAATACCGGTGTCGAAGGTTTCTTTCGGCCGCCATCCCAGTTCTCGTTCAATCTTGCGGGCGTCCATGGCGTAGCGCCGGTCGTGTCCGGGCCGATCCTTCACAAATGTAATCAGCTCTCGACGTGGGGCTGGTCCCGGCGGCGCTAGCTCATCCACCAGGTCGCAAATTGTTTGCACGATCTCCAGGTTGGGCTTTTCATTCCAACCGCCGATGTTGTAAGTTTCGCCGGGACGCCCGCGCCGCAGCACGGTCGCGATCGCCGCGCAGTGATCTTCGACATAAAGCCAGTCGCGCACATTCTTCCCATCGCCGTAGACCGGGAGCGGCTTGCCATCGCGCGCGTTGAGAATCATCAGCGGAATCAGTTTCTCTGGAAATTGAAATGGCCCATAATTGTTCGAGCAGTTCGTGGTCAGCGTGGGCAGGCCATAGGTATGGTGATAGGCGCGCACCAGGTGGTCAGACGCGGCCTTGGACGCGGCGTAGGGACTGTTCGGAGCATAGGATGTCCTCTCGCTGAAAGGCGGATCGCCCGGGCCGAGGGATCCGTATACCTCATCCGTAGAGACGTGCAGGAATCGAAAAATCTTGCGCTCTTCCTCGGCGAGCCTGCTCCAGTAGGCGCGCGTTTCTTCAAGCAGGGCGAAAGTGCCGTCGATGTTGGTGCGGATGAAATCATCGGGGCCGCGAATCGAGCGGTCCACATGGCTCTCGGCCGCAAAGTGGATGATCGCTTGGGGCTTATGTTTTTCCAGCAGCGCTCGAAAGAGGCCGCGGTCGCCAATATCGCCATGAACAAATTCATAGCGCGAATCGCTCGCGACACTCGCCAGGTTGCTCAGGTTGCCCGCGTAGGTCAGGTAGTCTAGATTAACAATCGAACTGGCGGGCGCCGCGTCTTCCCTCATCCGTTGCAGGATGAAGTTTGATCCGATGAAGCCCGCTCCCCCGGTGACGATAATGGTTTCTTGCATAGGAACGTTTGGTAGATGCTGGACACCTAGGATCTCTCGGCGTATTTGTAAGACGAGTCACTTGATTGTAATAAAAAATGAGGACGGGCCGACGCCCGTCCTGGGACCAAGAGTAAAAAATAATCGCTGTCGCCGATATCTGAGGTGGTGTGAGCGATTGCGCAAACCGCGAACAGCTTTCGAGTGGGAGCGTTTTAGCTCACTCGTCGCTCCGAGCCTGCACCCGCGCCGGCTGCGGCCGCCCTGGCGTTGGGCTTTTTCGCCACGGCAGGCGGCGGATCCCAGCCCATAACTTCGAAGTATGCCTTCTCAATATCGACCACAATACTCTGCCATTGATACTGCTCTTCGATTTTTCGCCGCGCCGCGTTGCCCGCGGCTTCGCGAACGGCCGGGTTGGCGATCAGGAAATGCAATCTGTCGGTGAGATCGGCCACGCTCCCACGCTGAAAGGTGAATCCCGCGTCGTCCATCGCTTCGCGGTTCTCGGGCACATCGCTAGTCAGGACGCAAAGTCCCGCGCCCATAGCATCGAGTAAAGCCAGCGACAGCCCCTCCAAATCGGAGGGCAGGACAAAAAGCATGGCATTGGTCAGCAACTCATCGAGCGCCTCGCCTGCAACCCAATCGAGCATGCGGATGCGCTCGCTGGCGTGCAGCCGCATGTCGCGGCTGTAGTCGTCGCAATAACTCGAGCCGCCGGCCATTACCAGCTTTACGTCCCCTTCGATTTGCTCGAAGGCTTCGATCAGGAGATGGCAGCCCTTCTCCGGAGAAAATCTTCCCAGGAACAGAATATATTTCCCGGGAGTTAGCCCCCACTCAAGAATTTTTCGCGGTTCGCGCCATTCCCGCAGGACGCCGCCGTTGGGCACGTAAAAAGTTTCAGCGCCATAGGTGTCCCGGTAGTGCCGCTGTAAAACCTTGGATACGACCATGGTCCCATTGGGCAGCCGCACCGACGCCCGCTCTCCCAAGCGTAAGACGGCGGCGGCTGCGCGTCCCCATTTCTTTCGTTGCCAGTCAAGGCCCTGCACGGTTACCAATGACTTCTCACCCACGAGCCTGGGAAGGAGGGAAAACAGCGCCGGGCCCAAGGCATGATAGTGCGCAATATCGTAGTGCTGGGTCAGCGCATGAGCCGTGCTCAGCAGCGTGTGCACCAGCGTCTCCAGATGCTTGGAGCGGATGGTCGGCAATCGGACCAGACGCATGCCGTTATGTTCCGCCTGCGGCGGCGTGAAGTGGTTGCGGCAATAGACAGTGACTTCATGACCAAGCTCGGCGAGCCGCTTGCCGACTTCCTCGTAATAGGCCTCAATGCCACTGTATTTGGAGATGACTCCCCGTCCACCGATAAAAGCCACGCGCAGCTTTCGAGCCGGAGCGGCGACCAGCGTTGCGATGGGCACCAATTCACGCCGCCACGCCTGTGTGGGTGGCCGCGGCTTTGCGGTTGCCACCAATCCCAATTTCTTGCGCGCTCCGTTTTTCACTAGTTCTTCATACAATCCCAGCATGGTCGCATAGTGAGCTTCCGGGTCGTGCCGTTGGCGGACGACCTCCTGTCCTGCTCGTCCCATTTTTTGCGCCCACTCCGGTTTGGATCCCAGTGTCTCAATTGCAGCCGCCAGTTCACGCACATCGCCCATGGGATAGAGGATCCCAGTCTCGCCCGGGCGAACCAATTCGCGTCGGGATCCCAGATCTGACGCCACCACGGTTCGGCCTCCGGCATAGGACTCCAGAATCGTTTTGCCCAGCGTTTCGTAGGCATGCGACGGCAGGACCGTGAACTGGGACTGCGCGATCCTCAAGTCCCGTTCGGCCGCTCCGACTTGACCAACGAATTCCACGTTGTGCAAATCCAATGTTGCCGATAGATTCTGCAACTCGTTGCGTTGGGGGCCGTCGCCGGCAATCACCAAGCGCATCTGCGGAACCTTCTGCATCGCGCGCAAGAGATCGTCGACTCCCTTTTCCGCAGATAACCTTCCGCAATAGAGGACGGGCCCGCCACCAGCCGCGCTCGCGATTTCGGGAATTCTTTGAAAATGCCGCAACACTTCAAACTTGCGGCCATCCCACCCATGATCGATGAATTTGTCCCGCACGAACTCGCTAGGAGCAAGAAACAGGTCAACACATTTCGGGTACGTGCCAAGCCAGCGATGGATGTAAGCCTCAGCCATGAGAGTCATCTGCGCCCCAAGCCCGGGATAGCACTTCTGTTGCGGCGCATGCCAAAAGGCGCCGCCTTTGCAGCGCTCACAAGCCTTTCCGTGCGATACCAGGTTGTAACTCGGGCACAGCAGCTTGAAATCATTCAGGTGATACACGACTGGAACCTGCTGCGCCTTCAGCTCCCACAGAATCGACGGCGATAAATGGTGGTAGATATTTCGCACGTGCGCCACATCGGGACGAAACTCCTCGATCATGGCCCGCATGCGCCGCCGCGCCTCCCGTGAATAGATCGCATGCCCAGCCCCTCGCACCTTCTGCCACCATCCCAGGTGCGACTTGAAGTTAATGTGAGGCACGAAGTTGTGGTCGTATGGGGTGGGCTCGCCGCGCGGGTCGGCCATGGAAAACAACGCCACTTCATGCCCCCGCGACCGCATCAGGTCCATCAATTCGAACAGATGCACCTCGGTACCGCTGAACGGGTAGTTGTATTTGTTGCAGTACAGGATTTTCATGAAGAAGGCTCCCTGCCTCCGTAAGGACGTGCCTTATGAATAAGTCTCCGAACGACTCGAGGTTTCTCCGGCGATCGAAATTGTGGTAAACCTGCGTCTGGGCAGCATGCCGAACCCAGTCGAGTGGCTTCCCTGCTGAAAGAATGATGGGATGAGGTCCCCCATTAAGAGGGGGATGATCTGGGGCATGCATTCGCGAGCGAATGGCAAGCAATCGATCCGCAAAATCGTCCAGCGACCCGGCGTCGTACAGGAACCCGGTCTTGCCGGCGACTACAAGCTCAGGGATCCCCGTAATTGCGGATGCCAGTACGATCTTTCCCCGCGCCATCGCCTCCATAAGGACCAAAGGAAGTCCTTCGCTGCGACTGGTCAGTACTACCACGTCGGCCCGGTTGTAGAGAGAACTCATCTGTTCTCCCTCCACGTGACCAAGTAGTGTGACTCTGTTCTCGAGTCCGTGGTTCCGAATGAGTTTTTCCAGAGGCCGCCGCTCCGGTCCTTCACCAGCAATGGAGCATTCAAACTCGACCCCGCGCTGGTAGAGTTCGGCGCAGGCCCTCACCAGGAAGGCATGATCTTTCACCGCGTGTAGCCGTCCGACAGCCAGGAGAACGAATCCTTTACGGGACCGCGGTGCTGAGGAAACCGATATGGCGGGCTCGATCACATCCACACCCAGGCGGGCGACCACCACCTTCTTTTCTTCCACCCTGGGATAGTGCTCCAGGATGTAACGCCGGTTGAATTCCGACACAGTCAGGCAAAGCGTGCAATTCGCCAGTTTCACGTCGAGGTAAGTTCCGTGCAGCAGTAAGTCGGAGCCGTGCAGCGTCAAACTGAAACCCACGCCCAGTAGGCGGGCCGCGACCATCCCGATCCACGAGCCGAAATAGCCATGATGAATGTGAATGTGTTCCACTCCACGCTTCGCCAGCAGCACGGCGTAACAGGCTCCCAGCCCGGTATGCAGCAGAGCCTTACCGCGCTGCACCGGGCGTTCTCTGCCACTGCCTACAACCCGCCTCAATAGGTCTGAAATCTGCTTCCAACGCCGCAGGCAAAGCCAGGCCGCTTGCAGCAAAATTATGACGCGTAAGGGTTGAAGTTCGACTTCGGCAGCCGCCCAGCCAGCGCATGCTTCGCGTCTCTCCCGTCTCTTGCGCACGCTTCCGGTGATCACGCGAACGCCGCGCTTCCGAAGTTCCTTAATTTCCTCCGCCACGTAGGGTTCGACTTCGGAGGGAAACAGATTGGCGAGATAGGCGACGGTTAGCACGATTGATAGACCTCCGCTCTGCGCCGCTGGGCGGCCAGCATTCCCGCCAGTGTGAACAGCAATCCGTTCACGAACTGGTAGCTCATTACCACCATGGCCGCGTTGACCCAATACACGGCCAAAAGGACTGGCCACAAATCGTGGAACTCCCGGTCGAGAAATCCCGCTCGTTCCCCGGGCGGGATCTTTCCACGCCCCAGTCGCCACATCTCCCACATCATCCAGAGGTACAGAGCCAGTCCCGCCACCCCGTGCTCGACCAGGAGTTCCAGGTATGTGTTGTGGGGATACAGCACCTTCTCTTTGTATCCGCTCACGTGCCGGGGCAATTCCGCCGGCATCTGGTTGAATCCCCAACCGGTCAGCGGATGCTGAAGAAACATGTCCCACCCGCCGGCGTACACCGCCTCTCGATAATCCAGGGGGCCGCGCTCCTCCAGGCGCTCGCTTACCGCGCCGCCCGCTTCCGCTGGCGACAAAGCCAGGCTCAATCCCACTGCCGCCACGATAGCCAATCCCACGCAAACCAGCCGCAGACCCTGTTTCCGCGACAAACGTTTGGAAATCCCGCTCGCCGGAATAAAAATCACCGCCAGCAATGTCCCTGCAAATGACAGCCACACCGCCCGGGTCATGGTGGCCAGGATCGCGAATGGCAGAGACGCCAGCAGTACAACAATCTTCAGGCCCCGCACGCTTCCGCGCCGGTACGCGTGCAGAGCGAGCAATCCAAGAAGGTTCAGCGACACGCCGTTGGCGACCGCCTGCAGCAGCGGTCCCCGAGCGCGGTCGGCGTGGTGACCGAGGCTCTCATCCAGGATGAAGCGAGGAAAAATCAGCGAATTCGCCCCGACCATGAAGGCGATCGCCGTGAAGCATAGGTATCCAAGGACGATCAGCGCGAAGACTTCGAATTGTTTGAACCGGCGCTCGCGATCGAAAACCAGCCGCGCCAGATGAAACAAAGTAAAGGGGACGATATATTTTGCCGCCAGCAGGCACCAAGTCTCGTTGTCGAATGGCCGACCCATCACGCTTAACAAGGCCAACGACGTAAGCCCTAGCATTGGCCACGTTGCCCTGTCTGCCGTCAGAAGGGGTTCGCGCAGAACCACAGCCCGGCCCACGACTCCCAGTACGAGCAGAATGAAGGCGACACGATCAATCTCGTAAAATGCCACATCCGGATGGCGCAGCAACATGGCCGTCAGCGCCGCCAGAAAAAGAAAACAGGGCCCGGCCATCAGCACTCGCAAGGGTTGCAGCCAGGTTTGAAGCGTCCATATGGCGAGGTGACCTCTGACGTCCTCGTGTCTGGTCGCGCTCAGCGCAATCGGCTGCATCAGTCGCCGCTTCCCTGCATCACCGCGAAAACGGTCTTCATCAGAATTCGCCAGTCGGTGGCCAGGCTCCAGGTGCGGATGTATTCGCGATCCAGTGCCATCCCCCGTTCAAACGAGGGATCCCTACGCGCAGTCACTTGCCAGAGACCAGTAATCCCAGGCGTGACGTCTAGGCGCGCCAAGTGCGCGATCTCGTAGGCCGCGAAATCGTCGACCGGATGAGGCCGCGGCCCCACCAGGCTCATGTCTCCCTTCACGACATTCCAAAGCTGGGGAAGCTCATCGAGGCTGTAACGCCGTAAGAGATGTCCCAACCGGGTAATGCGGGGATCGTTCACGATTTTGAAAAACGGCCCCGACCGCTCATTATTCCGCCGGAGAGGCATTTTCAACGCCTCCGCGTTGCTGACCATAGTGCGAAATTTGTAGCAGCGGAAGAGCCGCCCCTTTCGTCCCACGCGTTGCGCCTGGTACACAATATGTCCCGGGGAGTCGAGCTTGATCAGCAAAGCTATCGCTGCCAATACCGGCAACAACAACAGCAATGCCAGACCGGCGCCGAACACATCGCCAAACCGCTTGAGTGCCAACTCGCCTGCAGGCGATCTCTCGGCGTGCAAGCAAATCATCGGCAAATCTCCGATGCGCTCACAACCAGTGACTGCCGGCGCGCAGCCGAAGGTGTCCGGAACCATTCTTACGTCCAAGCGCAAGCGCCGCGCCTCTCGCAGAAGCTGCAGCATCAGGCCGCGGTCTTGCCCCCTCGGCGCGGCCAGAATTACTTCGTCCACAAAGCCGGTTCTCGACAACCGGGCCAGGTCGGAAATCCGTCCAATCACGCCCCTCCCAATCGGCCGGCGGTTGTCCAGAATCCCGTAAACCGACCGCCCTAATTCGGGATGTTCCGAAAGATAGGAAGCGATCTGCTCTCCGACAACGCCAGCTCCAACGATCAAGACGTTTCGTGAATCCTGATCGGGAACAGAATGTTCCCGACTTCCGAGTTGCCGTCGCCAGGCCCAGCGCAAAATCACCAGAGTGCTCCAGTGCAACAATCCAGAGATCAGATCAGAGCGGTAGCCGCCCATGCGGCCCCTTGCAGGCCGTAAGCGAAGCCCAGAATGGCCGTCGCCCACAGGACTGTCTTGCAAAGAATTCGTGCCTGGGCTCGCAGGTCACTCTCGACTGCATAGAGCTC
>Ga0302324_100011253_pt1 | contig 18388 bp, 16 predicted proteins | sample Palsa_T0_1_FD_201949 | JGI IMG/M metagenome (GOLD analysis project Ga0302324, IMG submission 201949) | Peat permafrost microbial communities from Stordalen Mire near Abisko, Sweden - Palsa_T0_1 | ecosystem: Environmental > Terrestrial > Soil > Palsa > Peat permafrost | place: Sweden: Abisko... | reverse complement strand
AGGCGCCTCCGGGAAGTGTTTGCGATTGTGCGGGATCGCACGCATACTTGGATAACAAAATCGTTGGAGCGCAGTGTTGGTATTAAGTACGCAAGATCCTTCCTCGTCAGAAGCGCTATCGACCATTCCCTCGGTATTCGCGGCCGCCGTCCTGCGCTGGCCAAATAAGCTCTGCCTCGATTTTCTCGGCCAGAGGTTCACATATGCCGAGCTCGAAGAACAGGTTGCGGCACTTGCGTCTGGTCTCCAGTCGATCGGCGTAAGGCAAGGTCATACTGTGGCTTCGCTGTTGGACAATAGTCCGGATGCAATTTGCACCTTTCTGGCGGTAACCCGCCTTGGGGCTATATATGCACCGCTCAACACTGCTCTTCGTGGCGAGCTCTTGCGCCATCAACTCAGTGACTCGACTGCGACAATCGTCTTCGCAGAGCACGATTTCGCCGACCGCATATTGGCGATCGAAGGCGATTTGCCTCTTCTAGCTACCATTGTCGTCCGGGGCGCATTTGAACAGCGCAACAGCCGCTATCGATTCTTGCCTTTTAGTGACTTAAGAACGCTCAAATCCGTGGCATCTAGTCCCGAGATTAAGGTCGAACCGTCCGACCTCGCCATGCTGATCTATACGTCGGGCACGACTGGCCCGTCAAAGGGATGCATGCTCACCCATAACTATCCCTGCAATATGGCGCGGCGGATGGTGGAGACGACCGGTCGTTGCGAGAATGATGTCGTATGGAGTCCTCTTCCACTCTTTCATATTTCAGCAGTCTCAAACCTGTTGTTGGCGACGATGTCTGTGGGCGCATCGATTGCTCTCTACCCGCGATTCTCGGTATCGAACTTCTGGCCCGAAGTGGAGCGAACAAGGGCGACGCACGTCAGTCTCATGGGGGCGATGATAGCCTTAATTGCTGCCGCGCAGCCGACCGAGGTGTCGACTCGCTGCTTCGGTCAGGTTCATTGCGTCACTGGCGCGCCCTTTCCTCCAGAAGTTGTGGACAGTTGGAGAGCGAAGTTTGGCGGCGATATTCTAGGCAGTCATGCTTACGGGCTCACTGAAGCCTCGCCGATCGCATATCGGCGCTTGGGGGCCGAGAGGCCTGGATCTTCCGGGGTCATTTCAGATGACTTCGAAGTTCGGGTCGTCGGCGAGTCAGGTCAGACAAGCGCGCCGGGTGAGCCTGGCGAACTGTGGGTGCGACCCAATCGGCCCAACGTTATGTTTGAGGGATATTGGCGAAATCCAGCCGCAACTTTAGCGAGCATGAAGCAACTTTGGTTTCAGACGGGCGATATTGTCTCCGTTGATAACGATGGATACCTTACATTCCGCGATCGGAAGAAAGATTACCTACGCCGAAGTGGCGAGAACATCTCGAGTGGTGAGATGGAGTCGATTTACAGGCGACACCCTGACATTGAGGACGTCGCTGTACATGCCGTGCCGTCAGAATTTTCCGAAGACGAGCTTAAAGTCACTGCTATTCTGCGAACCGGCGCGACACTCACGGAAGAGGCACTATGCGTGTGGGCCGTGGAAAGGGTGCCTTATTTCGCGGTGCCCCAGTATATCGAATTTCGAACGGAGTTGCCGCGAACACCGACAGGCCGGGTGCAGAAACATGAACTTCGCGCCGAGGGTGTTACAAAAAATACGTGGGATCGCGACCAGTCGTCGGTGAAAGTTGAAAAGCGTTGACTCAGCGTACGCTCTGCGAAGTTTGTCGCATTCAAATCGACTAGCTCAGTTGGCTTCCGATGTAATGCCAAAATCTGTCGAAAACGAGATCGTATGAGCGTCCGATGCCGGTCGAGATTGGCACCTCTCGCCGCGAAGGGGTTATCGCCTATTGTGCAGCAAGAAACAGACTGTTGTCCTAACTTTTCGGCCGACCGAATTTGCTGAAATGCGGCTTTCTATCTAGCGGCTCGAAACACGCAAAATCCTTCTCCACCAAGAGATGTAAACCACCCTCTGCATTGGGAAGCACGGCGTCCAGCGAGATCTTCGTCTCATCCAATCCCCATATTGTAGCAGTTGGCTTGTGCAGCAATATGACAATTTCGCCCTCTCGGAACGTCGCGCTCGTCTTCTCATTGTCCGTCGCAAGGCGGTAGCGAAGGCGCTCTCCCGCCGGAAAGTTGGTCGCGCCACCCACCGAACCGCCAGCAATGATTGTGGCGACCTCCTGACGCTCCAGGCGTAATCTGATCTTGTTGTCAAGAATACGGAGCTTCATACGCCTCTCCCGATTTTCCAATATCTTGACGGGGGTCCCTCAATAATCTGAAACGATCATCTCGACGCACTCACTTGCGCAGTTGTCCGGTGCTGTCCTTGCGCCTCGGCAACAGCATGGTAAATGGTCGTACTATCCAAGAGTAGAGTAATGTGGGGCTCGCTGATTGATGTTCTTATGGTGGCATTGTGCTCAGCGATGGCGGCGCCCACTACGGAATGGTTCTGATGCCAACTACCCCACCTTTCCACTTATCTGGGGTCACGAATCAGCCACCGGTGCGGTTCGGTCGGGGGGCTACGCTCGGCTCTTAACCGCTGTCCTCGCGGTCGCCGTTGGCCTCCCAGTGCACGATGCGATCGATCGCGTCCGCGAGATATTGTGGACAGGATAGGAAGGGAGAATGATCGGAGTTGAGAGAAACGACACTCGCAAATGTGGCGTTGCTTTGCGCCACGCGCTGAGCTTCCACTGGAAGTGAGTTGTCGTGCAGGCATTCTATATAGTGCAGAGGGATCGACTCAGTTTTTTGTCGCGTCAAGCTAAGGGGTGTCTTCAGAGGCAGTAACGGCTGCCAGGGCGAAAGCTGACGTTGAGCCCAGTCCGCCAATTGATTGTCACACATATTGTAAAAATGACTCCGTGCATATTCCGGCGCGATACGAATGCGTTCGTTGAGCTCATCGATTTCTAGGTGACGGGCTAGTACACTCCCACCCTCGCCTTCTTCCGAGATTGAATGTCCGTTTATGGGAAGTCGAGCTGCCAAATAGATTATTCCAAGCAATTTGTCGTGGACGTATTCGGCGGCTTGAGACACGACACCACCACCCATGGAATGACCTAACAGCCACGCCGGACCATCCAAAGAACGGACCGCGGCCACAGTGCGATTGGTGTATGCGTCCAACGTGACTTCGTGCAGAGGTGTTCGATCGTGACCTAACCCCGGAAGATCAAAGCTATGCACGCGATGACCGCGCAACCCCAATAAAGGGGTCAACTCGCGCCAGCACCAGGCGCCATGCCACGCACCATGTACCAGCACGAGATCGGCGGACTTGCCATGTGCTTTCGATTCAGGCATCGCTGAACATTTCCGTTGTTGAGCCAACCAAAGGCGGTAGATTGCCCGGTCGAATAGAGAACGGCGTGTCGTGCCCAACGGCCCACGTCTTTGAGCGTACCGCGCGATTGGCGTGAATTACTTGGGCTGGACAACGAAGCGTTTCGGTCATGCCAACACTTAGCAGCCGATAATGGCTTTCAGCTCCAGAAATTCGTTAAAGCCATAGTCGCCCCATTCTCTGCCGTTGCCTGACTCTTTGCATCCGCCAAATGGCGCATTCAGGTCAGCTGGAGCATTGTTGAAGACGACCTGCCCTGCTTCGATCTGCACCGCGACCTGGCGCATTTGTTCTGTGTCTGATCCCGACACGCGGGCGTGAAGTCCATAGGGTGAATCATTGCTGATCGCGATGGCGTCTTCAACCGTGGTGTACTCGATTACTGACATGACTGGCCCAAATATCTCTTCGCGGGCGATTGTCATCCCAGGCCGGACATTGGCGAAGATGGTCGGACGTACAAAGCAACCTTGGTTGATATGCTCAGGCAGCCCAGGCCCACCGATGACTAGGCGCGCTCCTTCTCGAATGCCCGATTGAATATAGCCCTGCACGCGCTTCCATTGTGCGCGGGAGGCGACTGGTCCCAATTGCGCATCCGTGAGCGGGTCTCCCACCGACATCCCTTCAACCAGCTTCACCGCGGCCGCAAGAAACTCCTCAGACCGGCCGCGCGGGATGAGGGTGCGCGTGGCAGCGGCGCACGTTTGTCCCGAATTGCGCATCACGCTGTTGACTGCAACTGTCGCGGCCTCTGCCATATTAGCGTCCTCAAGAATGATGTGGGGCGACTTTCCCCCGAGTTCGAGACAAACACGCTTGACTGTTGCGGCCGCAGCGCGAGTAATTTCAATGCCTGCGCGGACTGAACCGGTAAAGGATACCATGCGAATGTGCGGGTGCGCACTAATCGCGGCACCCACTTCCGCACCCGTCCCTTGCACGAGATTGAAAACGCCAGCGGGCACGCCGGCGCTATGGAGAACCTCAGCAATGATCTGCGCGGAAAAGGGCGCCATTTCGGAAGGTTTAAGAACGGCTGTGCATCCGGTCGCCAGCGCTGGTGCGACCTTGCAAGCGACCATCATAGCAGGCCAATTCCAGGGCGTAATGAGGCCGCAAACGCCGATCGGCTCCTTGCGGATAATTGTTCTGCCCCGACGTTCCTCGAAGGAGAAATTCTTTAGGGTGGCAATGGCGTTTGCGAACTGCGCCAAGCCAGCCGGTGCCTGCGCCTGATACGCCAACGATCGGGGCGCGCCCATCTCTTCGGTGATCGCATCGGCGATGTCGGTGAGACGGCGCTCATATTCCGCCGCGATTGATTGAAGCAGTTCAACACGTTGCGGTATGCTTGTGCGGGAGTAGCTCCGAAAAGCTTGGCTCGCCACAGCGGCTGCACGGTTTACGTCGGTGGATGATCCGTGGCTAATTTTCCCGCAGGTCTGCTCAGTGGCCGGATTGATTGCAAGCTGGATATTCGCGGTCGCGGGCTCGAGCCAAGCACCGTCGATATAGAATTTGGGATAATCGCGCATCATGGTGTCCCGAAAAGCATGAGTTGGCGTACTGTTACCAGACAAGCGAAAGGTGTTCGAAACCCCAAACCGTAACTGCATTGACTTTAGGGGGGCGGGAGAGATCGAGGCGAAACTCGGGAATCGCCTTTATCCATTCTTCCAGGGCGATTTTGATTTCGCGACGGGCAAGATGCGATCCGATGCAACGGTGAGGGCCCGCTCCAAAGGAAATGTTGCGGGTAATCTGTCGGTCAAAATCGAGCAAGTTCGGCTGAGCAAACTCCGTTGGATCACGGCCGCCGACGCCCAGCGGCACGACAACGCGATCTCCATTTCGCATGGCAATACCATGAAACACGTGGTCACGCGTGAGATAGCGGCTCGTTGTGACCGCACCGTACGCTCGGATCATCTCCTCCATCGCATTGGGAATCGTTTCTGGGGCCGCTCGTAAACGACGCTGCAAATGCGGGTTCTCAGCAAGGTCGCGAAAGATAAAACCTAGCGTCGCGGCAACAGTGTCGAGTCCAGCGATAAAGAAGAAAAAGCAGATACCCAATATCGCTTCGTCAGATAAGGCTTCATCATCAAGGGTGCTTGTGACTAGAAAGCTAACCAGGTCGTCCGTTGGTGTGGCGCGTCGCTCTGCGATCAAACTCTTGAGATAAGCTTCGAGCGTCCTTGCGGCATTCAGTCGGGTGGCAGGCACGCTGCTGTGCATCATGTCGTCTTCCCAGGCTCGAAACATGTCCATCTGATCGACCGGCAAACCCAACAATCGCAAGAACACGCCGACTGGGAACGGACGTCCAAAGGAATCAACAAATTCGCAACGACGGTGGGTTGCAATCGTTCCGATCAGGTCCTTGGCTTGAGCGCGGACACCGGCGTCGAGTTCGTTTATCCGAGCCGGGGAAAACAGCTTATTCAGTAGCCCGCGGTATTTTCCGTGCGCGGGGGGATCGAGTTCGAGAGGCATAAGCGGCCAGCCTTCACCGAGCATCCCGGAGAATCCCGAAATCCCCGCGCTGGAAAAAAGTTCGGGATCCTGTAGAACCTCACGCTGCAATTCGACGCGAGTTACGACCCAGGCCCCCTCTGCAGCCCCATTGCGAGCGTCTTGCGCAGTGTTGAAAAACACGGGCGGCCCCTGATGCAGTTTGCCTGCAGCGCGAAAGGGACAGCGAGACGAGTCGGGATCGTCGGCAGCACTCCATTTTTGAATGAGATTCGTCGGCACATCGTGCCGTCTAAGACCCAAATCAGTCATCACTTCCTCCACTGCGGCCGACGTGAAGCGACCTATTATTCGTCTTTTGCAACTGTGATAGCCCGCTCGGGGCACGCGTTCGCCCCACGCCGTGCTTCCGTCTCCATCTCTTGGGGGACGTCCTTCACAGGTGTCTCGTTGTAGCCCTCCGTATTCAGGCGAAATACCCGGGAGGCCACCGCTGCGCAACGTCCTTGGCCGCTGCATTTGGCAATGTTTACAAGCACTTTCATCGTGTCACTCGCCGCAACAATTTTGAGCCCAAAGGATATCCGGCGCGCCTCAGATTGTCTAGCATTCGATAGTATGCCACGTCTACAAATGGGAGTTGTACCATGTTCAACAAGGAGGATCAGGGGCTTGATGTCAGACCAAACTGACGCAGACTATGTCGTCGTAGGCGCCGGATCAGCCGGGTGTGTTCTTGGCAATAGGCTTTCAGCGGATCCTAAAACGAACGTGATTGTGCTTGAGGCCGGCGGCGACGATCGGCCTTTGCACAATCCATCGCAGTTTTTGTCGAATCTTATGATCCACATTCCCGCGGGCTATGCTCAGACACTGAGCGATCCCAAAATCAACTGGAACTGGCAAACGACACCGGACCAGTCAGTCGGCGGACGCGTGTTTTCTTGGCCGCGTGGAAAGGTTCTGGGAGGCACATCATCCATCAACGGTCTGATCTACGTTCGTGGCCAGCCGGAGGATTATGATACCTGGCGCCAGCTTGGATGCGATGGATGGTCGTGGGACGAGGTGTTGCCATATTTTAAGCGCTCGGAGAACCAGGAGCGAGGCGCGGACGCGTGGCATGGCAAAGATGGCCCGCTGAATGTTCGCGATCCTATAGAGCGGCCAGCGATCGGCGAAGCAGTCATAGACGCTTGTGGACAAGCTGGTCTTCCGGGTCGTTCCGATATCAATGGAGCCGATCAAGAAGGTGCAGGATGGTATCAAATGACTGCCAAAGGAGGGCGGCGTTGCTCGGCGGCGGTCGCATTCCTCCATCCGGCGATGAGGCGATCCAATCTGTCCGTGGTGACGCGTGCGCTAGTCACAGGTGTGATTCTCGAAGGAAGGCGTGCAGTAGGCGTCATCTACCAGAAAGGCGGTGAGACTCGGAAAATTCGAATTAGACGGGAGGTGATCCTTTCAGGAGGCGCGATCAATTCTCCCCAACTCCTCCAATTGTCCGGAATCGGTTCACCGGAACGGTTGCGCGCCTTGGGTATCGAAATCGCCTTACCACTTGGCGGCGTGGGAGAGAATCTTCAAGATCACTACGGCGTTACGACGACCTTTCGGTTAAATGCCAATGTTCGGTCCGTAAACGAATTGGCTCATGGCTGGAGGCTAATGCGTGAGCTGGCGCGTTACGCGTTTCAGACGCGCGGACTGCTGACCTATGCTTCGGCTGCTGTTGCGGCGTTTTGCAAATCGCGTCCGGATCTTGATACACCGGATATTCAATATCATATCCTTTCGGCAAGCGTAGATGCGACAGCTGCGAGACGTCGCTTTGTAGGAATGACTCTCGAGCGCAAACCGGGAATGACTTTTGCCGCATACTATATGAGACCCCAGTCGCGGGGAAGTATCCAGATTGTCTCCGCCGATCCGGCAACGCCCCCCGCCATAACGCCAAACTATTTGTCGGAGGTGTCAGATCAAATAGCCACGGTTTCGGCATTGCGATGGACACGTCTCATAGCGTCTCAGCCGGCGCTGTCCCGATTGATAGATCATGAAATGTCACCTGGAAGCGGTTTCAGTAATGATGAGCAACTCTTGGACTATGCGCGGGCAACTGGAAGGTCGCTATACCACCCGGTTGGGACTTGTCGGATGGGTGTGGACAACGATGCCGTTGTAGACCCGCAACTCCGCGTTCGCGGGACAGAAGGCTTGCGAGTCGTGGACGCGTCGATCATGCCACGGCTGGTCTCAGGCAATACAAACGCTCCGACCATTATGATCGCGGAAAAGGCCGCGGACATGATTCTCGCGAAATGAAATGAGCGAATTTCATTGACCCAACAAGCGTAACGTGTCGTGATCGTCCACCGCTGCAGCCAGACGTTCCGCAAGAACCACATTGTTCTCTTCGGGCTGCATCTCGACGGTATTTACCGTCCACGTAAAAAGTCCGTAGACCGTATGTAGGCGGTAAAGATCCCAGGCGGTTGTTTCTTCGATTGGGGGGCCTCCCGCATTTTGTAGCGCATTGAGATAGCTTGCCAGGAGTTGGCGCTCGTGGTGCCGGCGGTCTGTCTCGAGCAGACTGGTCCCGATGAAATAGTTCACATCGTGGGCCCACGAACCACGGGCAATCGTTTGCCAATCGTAAAAGCCCAACGTCTCGGGTGTTTCCAGATAGGTGTTTCCAATATGTGGATCACCGTGAAGGAGGCATAGCGGTTCTTTACGATGGGTATTTCGCAGATTGTCCAGCGCTCCGCCGATCCGCTCGAGGTCCTTCGCAAAGGCCGGCAGGCGGGAGGCGCGGGGAAGTTGCATAATCGCATTCCAGGTCTCCGGCCTACGTTGACGCTCTTCATGACCTCCGCCAGGGAGAAATGGCCCCAGACTGGAAATTTGGTGCAACAGGGGCGCATTCCACCAGCGGGCGTGCAGCGATGCGAGTTGGTTGAGCCCACTTGCGACCGCCTCGACCGCCAGGTGTCCGGTGGCGAGGTTGAAGTGAACATGCCGAAGCGCAAGGTCTTCCATCACAGTCACGGTTTGGCCGCGGCGGTCGTGTTGTGCGAAGAAGCAGTTTGGACGGCGGATTTCGACATGGGGAGCTAACAGGTTATAAAAGACGGCTTCGTTCACATATCGCCCTCGCGGCATGAGATAGTCGCTGCTGGGCGAATAACCTCCCTTTAAGCAAACCGAGCGCGGTACATCGCTGTTTGCATCCTCGACGGCGCGATCGATGTCGATCAGTATCTTGGTGCCAGTGCCCTGAATGATCTGGCGAAGGGTGATTGACCGAATAGAGATGTTGGGTCGACGAAGCGCAAGGGCCGACTGGAGCCATACTGCAGTTATTCCGTCGATATCTGACGGAAGGGGAATCCGCTCGTCTTGATGCAGCTCCGGGGTTGTGATTTCAGACATCGTGGTGCCCCCCTTGGCTTTGTTGCTGTTCACTCCGTGCGTGCTGGCCAAGAACTCGCCCGGGAAGCATTCCCGTGAAGCCGACACCGCAATTGCCTGTAAGAACCGTGGTGACACCATGCTCTGATGATGGAGCCAGGCGGGATTCCCAAATCGCTTGCCCGTCGTAGTGAGAATGAATGTCGATAAAATCTGGCGTGACGATGAGACCTTGAGCATCGATCTCGTTCGTTGCCGGACCGCGGACACCAAACTCCGCGATCTGCCGGTTGCGGACGCCGACGTCCGCAACAAAAGTCGGTTGACCCGATCCGTCGACAACGAGACCACGCCGAATGTGCAGGTCGAACATGAGTGTTCCCCAAAAGCTATACCGTAGCGTACCATATGATATGTATACACACGATAAGCCTATCATTTGTCAACAAAAGTCGCCAATTCCGAGAGGTTCACCCGTGAGGTACGAAATGTGTTGACGGGCTCTTCTTCGGCAGCCCACCCAAATGAAATGCCGCATACGACCAAGCGGTCGGTCGGCAGATCGAAGAAACTGCGAACCAAATCGGGATGCCGAGCAAGCGACGCCTGGGCAATGGCAGCTACGCCAAGGGACTGCGCCGCCAACAGAAAAGCGTAAACATAGGCGCCGCAGTCGATGGCGCCGTAGACGCCTATACGCCGATCGGTCGTGATGATGGCAACATGAGGCGCATCAAAAAATGCAAAATTCTTCTCGGCCTGGCGGCTTGCCGCCGCGCGGTCTCCTTTGGGGATACCGACGCTCTCATAAAGTTGTCTGGCGCATTCGCGCCGACGCGTCGCGTATGGCTCGTTGTAGCCTGTGGGAAATGGCAGGTCAGGCTGAGCCGCTGAGGTCTGCCGCCCAATGTACGACGCTCTGAGACGCTCCGTTCCTTCGTGCGAGGTGACAGCGACTTGCCAAGGTTGCACATTGCACCAAGAGGGAGTGCGCTGCGCGACGGCGAGGATATGTTCGATGGTTGGCCGCGGAAGGGGCTCAGCTCTAAAAGCGCGACAACTGCGACGGCTTTGCGCAAGAAATGCCAGCGCGCGATAAGGCTCGCAGATATCGCTATCCAACTCTGACCTAGGAATGGACTTCATCTTCTGCTCCACACCTAGTGGTCAATCGTTTTAAGCACCAATCCGCGGAGCTCAGCGCGACCATGAACGCGAAAGGCTTGACTGAGACTATCTATTACTAGACTATCTACCATTAGAAAAGATATGATCGCTACCGCTTTATGCGAAGGAGCGGACGGGCCAGCTGCTCGCGGCGTCCCAGGCTCGATCGGCATGGCATAATAGAGAACCGCGATCTGCCCATTCCCTAATACAATTTATAACAAGAAAAAGTCGGAGGGTGACGTTGGCAAGAGTCGGGCGACGGAGCGACCAACCCTACATGTTGGGGGTTCTAGCGGTCTTAGTGCTCGCGGAATTATCGGCATCATACGAAAGCAGTATGATTTACGCGGCTCTGCCACATTTCCTTCGGGAGTTTCGGGATGCGACTGGTGTTGGCTGGCTGGTCACGAGTTATCTTCTCACATCCGCGGCCTTTGCTGCCATTTGCGGCCGACTGGGTGACATCTACGGCCGGGGCCGACTGCTTGCCGTAATGCTAGCGATTTCAGCGGCGGGATCACTACTCAGCGCAAATTCGGAGGGGCTTTTGGGCATTGCGGTTGGCCGCTCGCTGCAAGGCTCGGCCGGAGCGATATTGCCGCTTGGCTTTGGGCTTGCACGCCAACTTTTGCCAGCGCGATTTATCTCGATTGGAGTGGGTATTCTGGCGGGTACCTCAGCGCTTGGAGCCGCGATTGGTTTCCTGGCAGGCGCCCTTTTGATTGATCACGCATCCTGGCACTGGATATTCATCTTGAGTGCGGGCCTTTCGCTTGCGGGGTTGGCGTGCGCGATATTTGTGTTGCCCCGTGATCCACTTAGCAGCAGAGCAGAAGCGCCCCTGGATGTCGTTGGGGGCGCTATGTTTCTGCCGGGATTGTTCGGGGTATTGCTCGCGATGACCAACAGCTTCAAGTGGGGCTGGTTTGATGCGCGAAATCTCGCGCTGCTTGCCGCATCCCTTGTCGGACTTTTCATCTGGTCGCGTTATGAGATCGCACACAGCAATCCACTCATCGATGTGAGACTGTTGGGCCGCCGGGAAGTGCTGGTTGTCAATTGTGTTATGGCGCTCTGTGCGCTGAGCGGGATGCAGGTGACGCAAGTGTTGACAGTGTTAATCCAGCAACCGCGGTGGACGGGCATCGGTCTGGGAGCGTCAGCAACTTTTTTCGCCCTTATCAAAATGCCTGCGTATTTCTCTGGAATGCTTGGTTCGCCGACAAGCGGGTATTTGGCGGGACGCTATGACGGACGTCGGACGACCCAACTGTCGGCCGTTGTTCTCGCGCTGGGGATGACCGCACTAGTTGTAGATCACGTCTCACCAGTTCTGCTGATCCTGTTTGGCGCGATCGCGCAGTTCGGCGTATCGATGATTCTAGCAGCCGTGCCGAACGTCATAATTTCAGTGGCACCGGAAGAGAAGGTAAGCGAAGCAACCGGGTTGTCGGCTGTCATTCGTTCGGTCTTTATGGGTACGGGTTCGCAGATCGTCTTTCTCGTGCTTGCAACGTCTGTGGTCGCACCCCCATCGGGACAAGGGCCAAGCTATCCCTCTGCCTCCGCCTATTGGCTCGTCTTTATGATTATGGCTTTCTGCGCTTGGCTCGCCGTTCTCTTTGCGAGTGTCCTGCCTGCTCGCTTGAGCAGGCAGGAATCCCCCGGTGTGACCGTTAGTGTTGCTCAAGGAGAGAGAGAAGGTTGGCCTTGACCTTATCTAGGGCGTGGATGAGTTGATCTCGGTCTGTCGCCGAGAGGCCCTTGAGTATGTTCTCACTCATAGATCGAAGACGAACGCGCATGGACTTGATGATTTGGGCGCCATCTTTGGTCAGATAGACTCTGCGTAGTCGTCGGTCCACCGCGTCTGACCTTCGAACGATCAGCCGGTTCGCCTCGAGTTTGTCGAGAAAGATACCCAATGCGGCTTTGCCCACGCTCAAGATTTCAGCCAGCTTGGTTTGGCTCATGCCGTCCTCAGGCCCCAATTGGGCGAGGACCCATGCCTGAGAACGCGTGATGCCCAGCGGTTTCATCCATTCATCGAAGACGCCGCGACGTAAGCGTGCGACGTCATGCATCAAAATGCCGAGGTAGACATCCCATCGATCGGCATCCGTGCCGTCGATATAGCGAGCCCCACGATTGTTAGGCTCGCGTCCAGGAGGCGATCGCCGATTGCCCTTTTTGGCCATTTCAAGCCTCCGTTTGGAAGCCAGTCTTGCGGCTTAACTCCAGCAAAATCAATATATGGCCCTTGCGCGACACCGACCATATGGTAGCGTTATATATAATCGAACCTTAGACAATAAAGGCGGGTGCGCGCTGATGAGCTCCTATAAAGAAATCAAAGTGGACATCGATGGTGCTGTGGCAACCATCACATTCAATCGACCGAATGCACTCAACACTCTCAATGAGGGGATGCACGTCGAGCTTCTCGACGCACTTAAGGAGCTGGATCCAGGCGATGACGTTCGGGTGATCCGCCTTAAGGGCGAAGGGCGGGCCTTTTGCGCCGGTGGCGACATGGCGTCTATTTACGGCAAGTATTTCGAGAAGGTTCCCCCCAAGGGCGACAACGCTTGGGAACTGGGAGAATCGCGACCGTTCACTGATCGCATATGGTTGAGGACGCTAGCGGACCGTCATCTTTGGCTCTGGTCTTATAGAAAGCCAGTTGTTGCGCAGGTCCATGGCTATTGCCTCGGGGCCGGTATTGAGTTGATCGGATGTTGTGATGCTGTGTTTGCTGCTGCCAACACTCGACTGGGTCATCCACCATCGCGCGCTCACGGAATTCCCGTAACGATCGGGCAATGGCCAATCAAAATCGGGTCGCTCAAAGCTAAGGAATTGCTTTTTACGGGCGACATGATTGAGGCGCCAGAAGCTGAACGATTGGGCATGATCAACGCGTCGGTGGCGCCTGAAGATCTCGACGCGCACACAATGGCGTTTTGCAGGCGCATAGCCCATGTCCCGCTTGACGCGCTGACAACTGTCAAGCATCTGGTTAATCGGTGGGATGAAAACGCTGGCGTGCGAACATCCGTGTATTCGGGAGTTGATTTCAACACACTCTATCACACGACACCGGCCTTTGATCGGTTTATTGAAATTGCTGCAAAGGATGGATTAGCGGCCGCGCTCGCGTGGCGTGACGCCCCCTTTAAGAAGGCAGACGCGGAAAAGAAGGAAAAGCAGGGAGCAACTTCGTGAGTGGGACCGAGACGTCCGCAGTCTCGAGAGCGGAGCCGACGATTGCGGAAATTCAGGGGCGCTTGGGCTGCCCAGACGGCATTGGATTTTCCGACGTCGTGCGCCGTATGGCGCGCCAGCCAAGAGAACGCTTAGCCCTGGAGTATCTTGAATCGCAATTATCCTATGGCGAGGTTCTGTCGGCGATTGGCGGACTTGCCAAATATCTAGAGTCTAAGGGTGTCTCGCGTGGCAGCCGCGTGGCTTACATGTTTAGAGGACACCCGCACGCGCTGTACGCGCTGCTTGCCGTCACGATATCGGGCGCGATTCTGTGCCCAATGAACCATGAGCTTAAGGGCGAAGTGCTGCAGCGGATGCTGGAACGCTATGCGATCGAGTTTGTCATTGCGGATGAGATTTGTTTCGATGAGGTACGGGCTGCAGCGATTACCTTGTCCCGTCCGCCTCTCGTCTTGAACGGGCACTCCGCTGAACTTAAACAAGCGATAAAAACCGGCGCGGACGTGAATGCCTATCTTGGTCGGCCATATCCAAAACCTCAGGATCCTGGGCTCATCTTGAGCACGTCTGGAACGACGGGCCTGGCAAAGGGCGTTTTGATCGCAAACACGTGGGGCGGCGCAGGCGCCATTTGTGCGGAGAAATGGGACTGTTTTGACGCGCCTCCGAAGGAGTATGTTGCCCTTTCCTGGGGTTACTCTGGCGCGATCTGGCAAAGCACGATGGCTTTTATGCTGGGCGGTTCGATCGTCATACCACCGAGGTTCAGTGCGTCGCGTCTTTGGGAAGACTTTCATAGTCGCGGGTGCACTCATATCCATCTAATGGGCACCATGCCGCGGATGTTGATGGCGCAGCCAGAAAAGCTGACGGACAAAGGCTCGCGCAAGATCATCATTACATCGGCCGGCATGCCAGCGGACATTTGGCAGGACGTGGAACGGCGCTTTAATGCAAGAATTTACGAGTGCTTCTCTGCGGTCGACTCCGGCGGATGTTGGCTTGCCAACGACGGTTCATCGCCGCCGGGATCGGTTGGAAAGCCGTGGGTGGAAATGGAAGGCCGTGTCGTTGATGACAAGGACAATGATGTACCCATGGGGGAAGTCGGAGAGTTGGTCATGCGGCCGAAAGGCGGCCAAGCGGTGGTCAACTATCTTGGCGATCCGGCTGCATCGGCGGAGAAAACCAAGGGAGGTTGGGTCCATTTCGGCGATTATTTTCGCAAGGACGAGAAAGGCGACTATTGGTTTGTCGATCGCAAGCGCGATCTCATCCGCCGTCGCGCCATGGGCATCGCGCCAAACGAGATCGAGCAAATCTTTCGCCGGTTTGATCGTCTTCTCGACATCGCTGTCTTTGCCGTGCCGTCAGAGCTCGGCGAGGATGAAATCAAGATTGTGGTTGTTCCAAAGCCGGGGAGCAAACTCTTGCCGACCGACGTTGCGGCCTTCGCCCAGGAGAGCCTCGCTCGCTACATGAGGCCACGCTACATCGAAGTCGCTGACGAACTCCCCAGGACGTTCGGCAGCGCCAGAGTGCAGCGGTTCAAGCTAAGAGAGCAGTGGGCCAATGCTGCGACCTGGGACGCCGAGGCCGGGCATTTTCTCTCGCAAGATAGGAGATCGTGATGTTTCAGCCGACTTCCTTGGAGGGAATGAGCATTGTCGTGACTGGCGCGGCGCGTGGGATCGGCCGCGCGATTGTGGAACGGATACTTTCTCTTGGCGGCAAGGTGGTGGCCGTCGATCTTGACCGCGCCGGTTTGGATGAGCTGAGTGAATTCGGACGCGGAAACGTTCTAGCTTTCGTTGGAGATGTACGTGACCAAAGCTTGGCGCGCGACTGTGTTGAAAAATCGCTGAAGGCATTCAGTCGGCTCGACGGTTTGGTCAACAATGCCGGAATTCTACGGCCTGCGCTGATCGAAAAAATGACGATGGAGCAATGGCACGACGTTATTGAGGTTTGCCTGACGGGAACCTTCGTCTGGACGCAGGTTGTCGGTTCTCATCTGAAGAATGCCGGGGAGGGCGGGGCAATCGTCAATGTGTCGTCCGACGCGGGTCGAACTGGCGCGTTTGGGCAGATTAATTACGCCGCGGCGAAAGCGGGCATTCTCGGCATGACGATGACGACGGCGCGAGAATGGGCATCCGCCAAGATTCGTTGCAACAGCGTCTGTTTCGGCGTGATCGAGACAGATATGACGGAAACGGTTCGAGGTCACAAGTTTGCGAAGCGCATGCTTGACCGAATTCCATTTGGTCGTTGGGGACAGCCGCACGAGGCGGCGGAGCCAGTTTGTTTTCTCTTGTCGCCTTCAGCGTCCTACATAACGGGACAACATTTGAGCGCAAATGGCGGCATGTTTATCTCCGTCGGTTAGCAAGGGCGAACCCCCGCTATTTGTTGCTCGAGGCACGGCAAGCCAACGCGTGCATGGACACTACACTCGACTCGTGGGAGCGATTGGCGGCTGAGCCGGCGGGCGCAAACGACGTCGCGTTGGTCCCAAATGGTCTATTGCGCGATAGTAAATATCAAGACTAAATGGCATTAGATCGCGATCCGAAAAACACCCGAGGACAGTGGAGAGATGGCTCACGCAGAACAGAAACCAAGCGCCGATCTCTCAGGGCTGGTCGTCGCGGCGGGCATGGCGCTGGGCGTCGAGCAGCGCAGCACGATGGGACACGTCAATTGCGCGGACATTGATCGATGGACGGCCTGTGTCGACGCCTTGGGCGCGGCCTCGACAGATAGGCTGCCAACTCTAGCTCCGAGCTGGTTGCGCACGTTTGGACGCAAGAACGAGGATGAGATGCTTCCGAAAGCACTCGCCGATTTGATCCATACGCAGCTGCCGGCGTCGACTGTGGTGGACATTCTCCAAAAAACGTACGCCAGCATTCCCGTAGGCACCGAGATCATCGAAGCGCTCAAAGTGCTAGATGTCTCAGAGTCTCAGTATTCAGGGATGGGGCCGGGTGTGAAAATCCGAAGAGTGCATCAATACAGCAACAGTGCAGGTGCGCTTCTGGCACAGACGACGGTGACGGCGCTGCACTTTCGGCCGACACCCGCTCGCCCCCTTTGGCCTCAGCCGATGATCAGCCGTGACAATGAATTCTGGTGGTCCGCAATAGATGAGGGAAGGTTGGTGATCCAGCGCTGCAGCGCCTGCGGCAAACTTCGCCATCCGCCTGGACCAAGCTGCCCGGTCTGCAATTCTCTCGAATGGACGGGACAATCCGCCCAGGGTACCGGTCGCGTCTACAGTTACACCGTCAATCACAATGCATTCGCCGATCTTGGAACGCCATATGTCGTGGCTTTGATCGAACTTGCCGAGGGTATTCGAATGGTCAGCAACATTGTGGGGGTCGATCCCAAGAAGATCGAGATCGGTCTGCCTGTGGAGTTGTTCTTTCGCCCCTCTCAAGGCCGAGAGCGTCAAGTTCCGTTGTTTCGGCCAGTCGGGGCGAATTCAGCAGAGATCGACCCGGTAAAGTTGGTCGAAAGTCGAACCCTGAACGTCGGGGCAAAAATGGGCGCGGCTACCGCGCTTCTTGCGGGGAACGCAGAGCTTGCAAATTTGGATGCCAAGAAGGCTAGGAGCACCGGCTTTTTCGACGTGCCCGTTGATGATGTCGTTCTGACTGCGCTGTTCGAAGCGGAAGTTTGGAAGCGGACGGGGGCACTTCCCAAATCGATGCACATCTCTGTTGATCGTCCAGCGGTGTGTGACACGCCGTTGACGATTGGTCGTCGAGAAGATGTCCCCGGCACAAATCTTGAAATTCGCAGTGGCGCGTGGACGCACGTTGCCGCAACCGTTGTGGGACAGGTTTGATGAGTGCGCGCAAATTTCCGTCTCGGAAGACGGCGATTGTGGGAATTGGAGCAACGGAATTCTCGAAGGACTCGGGACGAACAGAACTCCAACTTGCCGTTGAAGCCGTCAAGGCCGCGCTGGACGATGCTGGCCTGAAGCCACAGGACGTTCAGGGCCTGGTGACGTTTATGTCCGATACCAGCATCGAGATTGAGGTCGCACGAAATCTGGGAATTCCGGGACTCACTTTTTTCAATCGAACACCTTATGGCGGCGGCGGAACATGCGCCACAGTGGTGCTTGCCTCGCTGGCGATCAGTGCGGGTTTGGCCGATGTTGTTGTTTGCTATCGTGCGTTTAACGAGCGCTCGGGCCATCGCTATGGCCAAACCATGCAGCCGCAAGCCAATACGCAAGGCGTGCTGTTGGGCTGGTACTCCACATTCGGGTTGGCAACGCCGGCATCGTTCGTGGCTATGGCAGCCCGACGCTACATGCACGAACATGACGCGCGGAGTGAGGATTTCGGACGAATTGCAGTCGCGTGCAGGCGGCATGCGGCGACCAATCCGAAGGCATGGTTCTACGAGCGCCCAATCACGCTAGAGGAGCATCAAGCCTCGCGCTGGATTGTAGAACCACTGCACCTGTTGGATTGCTGCCAAGAAAGTGACGGGGGTGTGGCATTTGTCGTCACGCATGCCGATCGTGCGCGCGATATGCGGAATAAGCCGGCCTATGTCGCTGCCGCCGCCCAGGGCGCTTCCGAGGGCCAAGAGCCGATGACGAGCTACAGTCGGTCCGACCTTTCAAGCTTGCCCGAAATGAAAGCCGTGGGAAGTCAGTTGTGGCGCCAGTCGGGTCTCGGACCGGCGGACATACAAACG
>Ga0302324_100011252_pt1 | contig 18388 bp, 13 predicted proteins | sample Palsa_T0_1_FD_201949 | JGI IMG/M metagenome (GOLD analysis project Ga0302324, IMG submission 201949) | Peat permafrost microbial communities from Stordalen Mire near Abisko, Sweden - Palsa_T0_1 | ecosystem: Environmental > Terrestrial > Soil > Palsa > Peat permafrost | place: Sweden: Abisko... | reverse complement strand
GGGATACAAGACGTAATAATCGAAACCGCCCGCCTCGAGAGGACGATCCCTGGTCACTTTCGCCAGCCAGTCCGCCTGATACATCTCGCGGTAGAAGTTGAAGCTGAAGTCGAGCATCCAAATCACGCCCAAGTTCATCTGCCTGTTACCGCCGAGCCGATGCTGTTGTTGGAGTAACTGGAAGATGCGCTTGGTGCCCGCGTCATAGCGCCACTCATAGTAATAAGAAGTGGTGAATCCACGCAGAAATAGCAAGATCGCGATCGCCACCGGCGCGGCGGCCAGCAAGCCTGTCGCGCGGCCAACACCAGGTAGTGCCAGGGACTTGTCGATCAGCAGCATCCATTCCAGTGTCAGAAGCGCCACCAGGTAGATGGCGGTGCGGTCCAAGGGGTAAAGGAATCCGAAGAGATAACGCGCGGCAACCAACATCCCTAGAGAAATCGCGAGAACGGCGCCGATCAAAAAGTACGCGCTATCCAGACTGCTTAAGCGGCAAAGATCGCGGTCCCGGAGCCAGCGCCAGCACAGCGGGATCGCCATCGCAAACACGAGTGCGAGCATCAGCGGGACCACCCAGCGCGTGACGATATCGATGGAGCGGTCGATGTTAGCCGGCGTTGCCTCCGCGTTATTAGGGCCGTACTGATGAAACAGCGACGGCCGCACCAGGCTACGCGTTGTGTCGCGCAAAGAATCCTTGCCGTACAGGTCTGGACGGAATGTGCCGCCCTTCTCATGCGCCACCGGTATGGCGACGAAAAGCGCTGCGGTAACTACGAGGGGCGCCCACACTCTGCCCATGATCCACCAAAGCCGCTTCCAACCGCCGGCTCGTTTTGCATCGGCGAGTCTCAGCAGCGTGAGCATTCCGGCGAGGGCGGCGGCCGGAAAAAGAAAAACCAGATTCGCTGAGATCGACAAGCCCAGCAAAATGGCGCTTGCAGTTACGCGATTGTAATTCGCGGCCTGGGGCTGATCGTCGAGAAACCGAATCACAAAATAGAGCGCGGCAATGAACAAACCAAGCGCCATTCCGTAGCCGCGAGCGATGGACAGGTAGTCCATAAGGAAGGGGTTCAGAGTCAAGGCCGCCACTGCCAGCAAGAACGTCCATTGGTTCTTGAATAAATACCGGCACAGCTTGTAGACAAACACAAGATAGAGCAAGCCGCCAAGCAGACTGGGCAACCGCATGGCCAGCTCGGAGATGCCCAGCGCTTTCACGCTCAGGCGGCATAGCAAGGTGTGAAGAACATGATTGTTGGTGCTATAAATGACAAGAATCCAGTTGAAGGGTTTCACAATATAGTAATCGAATGTGAACGCTTCGTCGGCGGTGATGGATTGATGTACAGCGCGGTAGATGTTTATCGCGAACACGCCGGCGACGATGGCCAAGGCGAGCAGGCCAGGCAGCGGCGAGGCGCGCTGGATCGGTGTCCGCAAACATTTAGTGTAATGGGTAGTTTAACGGGAAGTGGAACGACCGGTATTGCGCAGGATCGTGTCGGTTGGACACACTCCCACTGACGGAATTGGCGAAAACCCTGCGCTCGATCGTGGCCACTGCCGTGCATATTCGCCGGCATGGGTGCGGGGTGTCGAAATATTCGGAATCTGGCCGCGGGGCTTGCATTGACGGTCTGCGCGGGTGCACAAACATCCAGTTCGCCGCAGCCTTGGGCAGCCATTAACGGACCCTCCGCCCAGTGGTCGGCAACTCTGACGCAGGGCGGCCCGACGGGGCCGGTGGCTGTCGATTCGAGCGGCGATCTGCTGGTCGCGAATGCGCTGGAAGGCGTTACCGCTCCCACCAAAATCCTGGGAAACACTTCCGTGGAGTCGAGCTGGGTATCCAAGCTGAACGCATCCGGCGCGTCAGTGTTCGGCGTTCAAATCGCCGGGGTTTCTCTGTTCGAGGCAATTGCCGCCGACAGTGCCGGAAACGTGCTGATCGCCGGCTACGGCCCTGCGGGCGGTCTGCCCGTTACGCCGAATGCCTACAGTTCGTATGCATCTGGCCAGTATTCCCAATTCTCCTGCAAACTGAATAGCGCCAACGGTACCCCCGTGTTCTGCACGTACCTGAATTCGAGTCGGATCAGTATTAACGGTATTGCAGCGGACGCCGGCGGGAACGTCTACATTTTGGCGGTTGACTTGATGCAATCGATTGCGAGCACCCCCGGAGCGCTTTCGCTGGGTAGCCGTGATGTGGTTTTGTTGAAGCTGGATCCCACCGGACAGAAGCTGCTGTATGCGGCGGCGTTCGGTGGCAACGGGGTGGAAGGCATACTCGACCTCTCAGTAGATGGGGATGGAAACGCGTATGTAATGGGCGCCACCAGCTCCACGAACTTCCCGGGCGCCTTCACTGGCGCCATCCCGACGCCCAGCGGATCCTTCATCGCCAAGGTGGACCCCACCGGATCGAAGCTCCTGTACGCTTCCTACGGAGGCGCCGGGGAAACTCCCATTGCCCTGGCCGTGGATTCCGCCGGCGCGGCTTACGTCTCCGGACTAAACGGACCCACCGGCACCGGCAATCTTTTTGTGCGCAAATATACGGCCGATGGAACGGCGGTGGCGTACAAAACCGACTTGCCCCAAACGGCCGGCAGCGACGTGCATGGCATGGTAGTCGACAGCGCGGGAATTTTGACGATGCTGGGCGACTTGGGCTCCATCGGCTTCCCCCAGGTGCTTTCCACGGCTGCCTGCCAGGCCATGACCAGAACCTATCCAACCACGGCCGGGGGCAGCTATATGATCCGGCTGGAACCGAACGGCGGCCTGTTACAATCCACTTATTTCACCGCCGCATTCCTCGCCGCGCCGTACGGCTCGGGTTCTATTCTCGCGGTTCAGCAAAACCAAGGTTGGCTGGCGGAAGAAGCCAGCGTGATCGAAATCGGGCCGGCTGCTCTCTCTCCGGTTGATATCCAGTGCGTGTCCAATGGGGCGTCGTTCGAATCGGGCAACCTCGCGCCCGGTGAGATGGTCAGCATTTTCGGAACGGGGCTGGGTCCATCGACGCCTCAGAGTTTCACATTCGGATCGGACGGCCGCGTCGCTTCCACGCTGGCCGGAGTGCAAGTAACTTTCGACGGCATGGCGGCGCCGCTGCTCTACGTCCGGGATGGGCAGATCAACGCGATCACGCCTTGGGAGTTGGCCGGTAAATCGACTACGAACCTGTGCGTGCTGTACAACGGAAACAAAAGCTGCGTCACGCCGGCCGTTGGCGCGGCTGCACCCGGAGTATTCGCTTCGGACCAAGGTCAAGCCATAGCGGTGAATCAAGATGGGACATTGAACTCCAGCGCGAACCCAGCGGCGGTTGGGTCCATCGTGTCGCTCTACGTCACCGGCTTGGGCGGCATTTCGCCCGCTCCGGCCGATGGCGCCCTCGTGCAGTTACCGCTCCCAGCTCTCGTAGATCCGATTCAAATAGCTTTCTCGAATGCCAAATCTAACTCCCCCGCCATACCGCCCGCTGAGGTGTTGTACGCTGGACCCGCGCCGCTCGAAGTGGGCGGCATGTTCCAAATCAACGTGCGGATTCCGCTGGGTACCTCAGGCGGGTTTGCGATTCTTATCCAGTCGCCCGACGGCAGCACTTATTACTGCACCTCGACGCTGGCCGTCGCTAAGTAGCCGGCGGTCGGACGGACGACTCGGGTCCTGTAATCAGGCGCGCGCCCCGATTAAACGTGAGGTAAAGAAATCCCCACTGGACGAACACCATCACGCGATTGGAAAATTCCACCAGATACATCAGGTGGACGAACACCCAGGTGAGCCAGGCCAGCAGGCCGGACATGTGCAGCGATCCGATCTGGGCAACCGCGGAGGCCCGGCCGATCACCGCGAGGCTTCCTTTGTCGCGATAGCGGAAGGGGGGAGGCGTCCGCCCGCGCAATCGTTCCCGGATCAGCTTCGCAACGTACGCTCCTTGCTGCATCGCGACTTGCGCCACGCCCGGCAGCGGTTTTCCATCCTGCTCGAAATGCGGGAGGTCGCCGATTACGAAAATCTCCGGATGCAGGGGCAAGCTGCAATCCCCATTAACGATGACGTGTCCCTGCTTGTCGCGGGGCGCGCCGGCGCGATGCTCCAACACCTCCGCGAAGGTTGACGGCTTAACTCCCGCCGCCCAGATCACCGTCCGCGCGGATATTCGCTCGTTGCCGGTGGAGGTCTTCACCGCGACACCGCCGTCATCAATATCCATCACCATCACGCCGGTTCGAGGAGTGACCCTGAGCTTGACCAGCGCTGCATTCGCTTTGGCGGACAAGTCCTCGGGATAGGAGGGCAACATGCGCGGGCCGCCTTCCAAAAGGAATATGCGCGCGTCCTGCGGATGGATCGATCGAAAGTCGTGCCGGAGCGTGTCATGTGCGATCTCCGCCAGCGCGCCCGCGAGTTCGACACCGGTCGGGCCCCCTCCCACAATCACGAACGTCAGCCACTCGCGCCGTTTCTCGGGATCGTGCTCCCTTTCAGCCGCCTCGAACGCATATAGGATGTTGTGCCGGATCTTGGTGGCCTCTTCGATGCTCTTTAAGCCTGGAGCACATTGCCGCCAGTTCTCGTGGCCGAAGTAGGAATCGGCGGAGCCGGTAGCGACGATCAGCGAATCGTATTCGATATCGGAGCCGTCGTCCAGAATTACGCAGTGGCGCTCGGCATCCAGGTCAGTGGCTTCGCCCAGCAACACTCGTGTATTCTTCTGCCGGCGCAGTACCGAGCGAAGCGGCGACGCGATTTCACCGGGCGAAAGCGCGCCAGTCGCCACTTGATAGAGCAAGGGCTGGAACAGATGGAAGTTGCGCCGATCCAGCACTGTTACCTGCACCGGCGCGTTCTTCAGCGCTTTCGCGGCATACAGCCCGCCGAATCCTCCGCCCAGGATCACGACGCGATGCTGGCTGTTCATTTTGCTGTCCCCCCATTAAACAGGTTAGATGCAACTCCGGCGCGATTGGTGCACGCTTGCGTTACGCTGAAGTTGATGCTGGCGCTGCTGCCGCTGCTCTTGTTTGCCGTTGCCACCGCCGCCTTTGCCCAGACGCCCTGCGAGGGAACGCCCGCCTATTCGCCGTGTGAGATGGCTTTCGAGCTGACGGCGGCCGATCTCGCGGCCCATGCGAATCCTTACGCCACGGTCACGTTGCGCGTGGAATTCAAGTCGCCGCGCTTCCGCACCTACGCGATGCCCGCTTTTTGGGACGGCGGCCGCAAGATGATCGTCCGCTTCACGCCCACCGAAGCCGGACAGTGGACCTATAAGGCCACCAGCAACCTTCCGTCCTTCGACGGACGGGAAGGCATGTTCAGCGCCGCCTCTTCCGATGCGCCCGGTTATGTCATCGTCGCCAATGTGCATCACTGGGCTACTGATAATCAACAGGTGGTCATCGGCAACATTCGGCCGCACCTGTGGATGGGCTACATCGCGGACCGCTTCGCGTTTGAAAGCTATGCTGATTTCCAGCAGGAGTTAAGCGCCGCGGCCCAAAATAAGTTCAACCATTTCCGTGGCTCGATCCTGGGCGGCCTGAGCGATCGTTCGCGGGTCTATCTCGGTCCGGACCGGCCCAACCCGGCCTATTTCGACGAACTCGACCGCCGCGTCGCCGACATTCACAAACGCGGAATCACGGCGGATTTGATGCTGGCGTCGGATCCCGAAACTATCGTTGCGCAATTTCGGGATTGGCAGGCGCGCGAGCGGTTCATTCGCTACGTGGTGGCGCGTTACGCGGCGTTCAACATCGCCTGGCTGGGTCTCGAGGAATTCGAAGACTACGCCGAAGGGCGCGCGCTGCTGAAGGAACTGGGGCTGGATCTGAAGAAGCTGGATCCTTACCAGCATCCCCGGTCATCGAATGCCAAAGTGACGTCGTCCCCCCTGCTTGCGGACGGCTGGATGGATTTCATCATGGAAGGATCCCAGGACGGTACCGTTGGATCCGTAGAGCATCAGTTTTATCAAGCGCCGTTCGTCGGCATTACCGACGCCAAGCACCTGTGGAACGCCACCATGGACGGCGAATATCCGGAATTTCGCGGCGGCGATGCGAATGTCGCGAAGTACTGGTTCGACTTCATGTCGGACACACGGCACTGGGAACTGGAACCGTACTTCGATGTCGACGGCACGCGCGCCATCGCGCTCGAAGATGTGGAATATGTGAACTACATTGAGCATCCTGGTCCGCCGGTCGAAGTGACGGTGGAAAACCACGGCTACGACGTGGAGTGGCTCAATCCCGCGACCGGCGAAGCGCTGGAACAGAAGAAGTACAAGGGACAGCACTTCACCGGGCAGGCGCCTGATCCGAGCCATCCCTGGGTGCTGTACATCGGGCGCGAGGGGCACCGGGATTCGATGGGGAAGTCCTATAAATTCGAGTCGCGGCCGGTGCCCGTGCAGGAGATCGAGACCGACTTGAGGAAAGTCCCGTTTGAAATTGTCGCGCCGCCCGGCAATACGATCGTGGCGGGCCAGCCGGTGCAATTCTCCGTGAAGCTGACGCGCGAAACTCGCGCCACGCGCGACATGCAGTATCTCTGGAGCGGAGAAGTGGTGGCCGACGGCCACGGCGTTCGCGTGTTGGGCACCGGATCGCCGGGTACATTTGTGGTTCCGGCAGCCATCGCGGAAATTTTTCCGGCGGTTCTCAGCATCCACTTGACAGCTTTGAACGCGAACGGCAAGGCATACCAGACGGATCGCGTTTACCAGTTGAACAAGTGATCCTTTCCATCGATACCACGTCCGAATTCGGCAGCATCGCTCTTACCGAAGCCAACCTAGTTATCGAGGAAGTAGAACTGCATGCGCCGGAAGGCTTCGGCCACGTGCTGTACGGGCACATCCTGCAGTTGCTCGAAAAGCGCGGGACCACGGTGCATCGGATGGAATGCTTCGCTGCGGCTTCGGGGCCGGGCTCGTTCACCGGCGTGCGGGTGGGGCTGACGGCTGCGAAGGGCCTTGCCGAGGCTACCGGAAAGCGCGTGGTCGCGGTATCGAATTTGCGGGCGCTGGCGTCGTTTGGGTCGGCGCCGGTGCGCGCCACGGTGATCGATGCCCGCCGGGGCGAAGTTTATGCCGCGGTCTATAACAGCCAACTCGAACTGGTGATGCCGGAAGCGGTGCTGAAGCTCGAAAACTGGCTCCCGACATTGCCTGCCGGCTACGAGCTGATCTCCACCATCGGCGCGCCGCGTGCGCTGGCCGCCGCCATAGGTCGCATCGCCTGGAATGAATTCACGCTCGGACGTTCTAGCGATCCGGCGGAAATCGATGCCAATTACGTGCGACGTTCCGATGCCGAGCTGTTCTGGAAGGAATAAACTGTGGCGCACGCACTCCTGCGTGCCGTGTTCGCACTCCTGCGAACACCGTTCCGGGTCGTTTTGAACCGTTCTGCCTGCAGCGCAGAAAGCATTCACACGAGTGTGAACGCGGCACGCAGGAGTGCGTGCGCTACAGTTTACTCTTTCACATTCAGCACGAAATACGTGATCTGCGCCCCGGCCCCGAGCAGCACCTGGTGCGGCGTCTTCGGTGGAACGTGAACAATGTCACCGGGCGAGAGTTTCTGGCGCGCGCCCCCATCGATGGACGGTCCGCGCACCTCGCCAACGGCCGTCGTTTTCCCGTCCCGCATCGTCCCGCCTACCACCAGCTCACCGTTTCCCGAGACGATCACCATCAAGTCCGACTCGGTCTCGTGCAGCTCGGCTACGCCTGAGCCTTCCCGATGCACCACCATCGCATGATCCGCACCGAAGTCGGCCAAATCTTCGCGCGACGTCTTTGCGTCGCCTTTGATGGAGAGCGGCTTGGCCAGGCTCTTCAATTCCGCCGCGCTCCAATATTTATACCCGGCCGGCTCGGCGCCAACGAGCGGCAATACCAGCAGCAGGCCGATCACTTTGCTTTTCATCGCTGTGCTCCTCGTGCGAATCATTCTTTCACATACCGCCAGCCCCTGGCGCGGACCGGTGGCCACTCGGTACAATCTCTACTTGGCTATGGGAGATTGAAACCGCGCTCATGAACATCTCCGTCAAGGGCGAGTACGCCTTGCACGCGATCTTCGATCTAGCTCTACAGAAGGCCGGCGAGCCAATCAAAATCGCAGACATCGCTAGGCGGCAAAAGATCCCACAGAAGTTTTTGGAGTTGATCCTGGCCGGACTGAAACAGGGCGGTTTCGTGGAGTCGCGCCGCGGCGCCGAAGGCGGTTATCTGTTGTCCCGAACCCCCGAGGCAATCACAGTGGGGCAAGTGATGCGTTACGTGGAAGGCTCCAAGAGCAACAAACCAGCACGCAAACAAAACGCCACCGATCCGTTCGGTGAAACCTGGGGGCGCGTCGATCAAGCCGTCTCCGACGTAATCGACCAGACCACTTTTGCCGAGTTGGTTCGGAACTGGCGCGACCGGCAGTCTCACTACGTACCGAACTGGGAGATTTGATGTTCTATCAGGACAATTCGCTAAGCATCGGACGCACTCCGCTGGTGCAGCTCAATCGCGTCGGCGATGGCGCTCCGGCCACTATTTTGGCCAAGATCGAAGGACGAAATCCGGCCTATTCGGTGAAGGATCGCATCGGCGCATCCATGATTTGGGATGCCGAGAGGCGCGGATTGCTCAAGCCTGACAAGGAGCTGATTGAGCCTACCAGCGGCAATACCGGGATCGCGCTGGCGTTCGTCGCGGCCGCCCGCGGGTATCCCATCACGCTGATCATGCCGGAAACCATGTCGGTGGAGCGTCAAAAAGTCCTGCGCGCGTTCGGCGCGAATTTGATCCTCACCGAAGGCGCGGCGGGCATGCAAGCTTCCATAGGGAAAGCCGAGGAGATGGTAGCTTCGGATCCCGATCATTACGTGTTGCTGCAGCAGTTTCAGAATCCCGCGAACCCTGAAATCCATTTCAAGACGACGGGTCCCGAGATCTGGGAAGACACCCAAGGCGCAATCGACGTGCTGGTCGCGGGCGTTGGCACCGGCGGAACGATTACAGGCGTGTCACGGTTTCTGAAGACCGTTCAAAAGAACAAACAGGTCATCTCGGTCGCCGTGGAGCCGGCCGGAAGCCCGGTCATAACGCAAACCTTGCGCGCGCAGACGCTGCAGCCGGGACCACACAAGATTCAAGGAATCGGCGCCGGGTTCATCCCGGGGAACCTGGACTTGAGCATCGTAGATCGCGTGGAAATGGTAACCAACGAAGAATCCATGGAGATGGCGCGGCGATTGGCTCGCGAAGAAGGAATTCTCTCGGGAATGTCCAGCGGCGCCGCAGTAGCCGCGGCAGTGCGCATCGCGCACGAACCGGACATGCAAGGGAAGACCTTCGTGGTGGTTTTGCCGGACTCGGGCGAGCGCTATCTCAGCACGCCGCTGTTTGAAGCAATTGCAGGGGAATAGAAGGCGGGTTGGAGCCCACAGCGCGGGGCGCGCTCGAATAAGGAAAACACTCGTGGCCCGCTGCGTTGTGCGCGATCAAATTAGAAAGGCGGACGCTTTTGGGGTGATAGGGTGAAGCGTCCGCCGTCGTAACGGGGATTTGAATATAGAACGTCCCGCGGCTCCCCGAAGTTACCCGCCGCTCCAAAGTTTCTTGGGCAAAAGTGCCTTTCCGCGGTGGCTCTTTTGAGCTACGCGCGCCGCTTGTAAAGACTCGTCACGACCCCCTTGATTTTCGCCTTTTATTCTCATATACTGGAAAGCGAAGAAAAGGAGAAGCAAGAGTGCCTTATGTCCCTCCCCCGAACACTCTATTGCGGCCCTTCCGGATGGTCGTATTCACACTGGAATGGCATCGTCTATCCCAAGCTGAAGCCTCGCGGCTTTCATGCGCTGGAATATCTGTCTAAACATTTCGACGCGGTCGAAATCAACACCAGTTTCTATCAACCCCTGCGTCCGGAGCTTTCCAGCATCTGGGCCAGGAAGGTGGCGCGCAATCCCAAGTTTCTCTTCACCGTGAAGTTAGGCCGGCGATTCACTCATGAACGGTCGTTGAATGCGGCCGAGATCGCGGAGTTCAAAGATGGTTTGTGGCCATTCCAGCGGGCGCGCAAGCTCGGTTGCGTGCTCATGCAGTTTCCCTGGATGTTCCGCTACACCGAAGAGAACCGGCAGTTCCTGATCTCGCTACGCCGCGCGTTTCATGAGTTTCCTCTGGTGGCCGAGATGCGGCACTCCAGTTGGCAGCACGAAGAAGCGCTCGGAACGTTGATCGACTATCACGTCGGGTTCGCGAATATCGATCAGGCGCCGCGCATCAAAGCCATGCCGCCGTCCGCGGTCCTCACCTCCCGCATCGGATATGTGCGGCTGCATGGACGCAATCCGCAGCATTGGGAGCGCGAGTTTGGCCGGCCGGCCAGGGCAACCGCTGCGCACGACTATCTCTACCCGCCCAAAGAGCTGCTGGAATGGAAGAAGCGCATCGATCAAATCCAACAGCATGCCGCTGCCACATTCGTGTTCGCGAACAACGACGCGGGCGGGAAATCGGTGGTGAACGCGCTCGAGCTCAGCCATATGCTCGGCGACGATCGCCGCCTGGCGCCGGCCACGCTTCTCGAACGGTTCCCTGAAGAGTTGTCCGAGTTCCGCTCCGAAGTTCCGGTGCAGGACGCGCTGTTCGCCGACTTCGACCGCCGCGCTGTCGCTTAATGCAGCTTTCTGCGAGGCCGGCGCGCTAGCTATATAAGTTCGGGGCCGCCAAGCTCAACTCAGTAGCCAGGACGGCCATTCGAACCGTGCGCGGAGCGTCCCCCTGAAACACCACGTGCCGCACGCCGGCCTTCCAGACCCTGGCAAGATCGCCGCTCGCTTTCGACGCCATGACGACCAGGCGCTCCCGCCCGCCCGCCAACGCACCGGATTTTTCCAGCCGGTCCACATCCATTACGATAACGCCCGGGATCGCCAAATTCGGCCGTTCCACCAGGTGCACTTGATGCACGCCGTCCCCTAACAGCAGATCGCGCAACGAATGCGCGTGCTCGGAATCGCGGATAGCCAATTGAACGGTATGCATGGCGTTGGATACTTCTCAGCAATCCGAACGCCATGGCCGTGGTGCCGCAAAACCAACGAATGTCAATTGATTGGAGCTATTTCGGCGCGCATCTGGCTGACAATGTGTGAAAACCTGCGTGCTAGTTCCACAATCCACTCAGGCTCCTTGGCTTGGACGGCTCGCGGCGGAATGAGGTGCGCTCCGATGCCTATTGCGGCAACACCCGCTTGGATGTAGTCGCCGGCATTTTGCTGGTTTACCCCGCCCGCGGCGATGAAGGATATATCGGGAAATGGAGCTCTCAGGGCGCGAATGTAAGCCGGCCCCCCCATCTGCGAGCAGGGGAAAATCTTAACGAAATCGGCGCCCGCCTCTACCGCCGCCATCACCTCGCTCGGAGTCAACGCGCCCGGCAGAACGGCGATACCTTGCTTGGCCACGAACTCCACCGTCGGCAGATCCAGTCCGGGACTGGTGATGAAACTCGCCCCTGCGTCCAGGCACGCGCGCGCTGTTTCGACATTTAGTACCGTGCCTGCGCCCACCACCATGTCCGGATGCTTGGTCAACAGATGTGTAATCAGGTCCGCGGCTTTAGGAACCGTCATGGTTAGTTCCACGATCGGTATTCCGCCGCGCGAAACTGCTTCGGCCGCGAGCCAGGCGTCTTCCGGCGTCGACACGCGAACCGCTGGAATCAGCCCGATACGCTGGATCTTCGCGCATACCTCTGCCTTCGTCATTCGCTCGAGCATGCCCCCGTCATTCGCTCGATCAAATTTAGCACGCTGGTCGGATCGTAAGCGCCGGATCTTACGCTTCGTCGGTGGGAGCTTCGGGCGCGGGCAGTACATCGCCCTCGCGCGCCACCCACGCGTACAGCGTCGGCAGCAGGAAAATACTCAGCAACAGTCCCGAGATCAGGCCGCCTACGATCACGATGGCAAACGGCCGCTGAGAATCGGAACCGATGGCGTGCGATAACGCGGCCGGCAGCAGTCCCAGCGTGGCCACCAGGCTGGTCACCATGATGGGCCGCAGTCTCAGAACCGCGCCTTCCACCGCCGCCTCTTCGACGGAATGCCCGCGCGCGCGCCGCTGATTGATGTACTCCAGCATGATCACGCCGGTCTGCACCGAAACTCCGAACAGCGCGAGAAATCCGATGCCTGAAGACACGCTGAAGTGGGTGTGCGTGGCGAGCAGCGCCAGCATCCCGCCCAGCGGCGTCATCATGACGTTCACGATGATGAGAGCGGCCCATTTGAGCGATTTGAACATCGTGTACAGGATGACGAAAATGATCAGCACGGTGAGCGGCACGATAATGAACAGACGGGCCGCCGCGCGCTTCTCGCTCTCATATTCGCCTTCCCAGTTGACGTGATAGCCGCGGTCCAATTTTACTTGCGCGTTTACTTTCTTGATGGCTTCTTCCACCGTGCTTCCCAGATCGCGTCCGCGCACGCTGAATTTCACCGCGACGTAGCGCTGGTTGCCCTCGCGATAAATCTCGGAGCCGCCGTCCTTTATTTCGATCTTGCACAGTTGCGCCAGCGACACCCGCTCGCCGGAGGGCGAAAGCAAGCGGATATTGGCGATCGCTTCCCGCGTGTCGCGATAGGGCGCCTGATAACGCGCCACCAGGTCGTAGCGCTGTTCGCCTTGCAGTACCTGCGTCAGCGCGTTGCCGCCCACCGCGGTCTGAATAGCGTCCTGGACGTCTGCGACGTTGATTTGGAAACGGGCCGCTGCCTGCCGATCCACCGTCACGTTCAGGTTGGGCTGGCCGAGCAGCCGAAACACTCCCAGATCTTCGATGCCGGGAACGGTGTGCATCACCTTGAGCACCTCGTCCGCCTTGTCTTCCAGCGTTCTCAAGTCGTCGCCGTAGATCTTGGTGGCTAGCTGGCCCTTGACGCCGCTGACAGCCTCCTCCATGTTGTCCGCGATGGGTTGTGAGAAATTCCAGATGGCGCCCGGAATCTTCGACAGTTGTTCGTTCATGGCGGCGATAAGCGCATCTTTGTTCTGATGGAAGACTGGACGCCACTGCTCTTTCGGTTTCAAGTCCACGCAATATTCGGTGTTGAAGAAGCCCGTGGTATCGGTGCCATCGTCCGGCCGCCCCACCTGGCTGGTCACGATGGTTGTTTCCGGAAACGCGGCCAGCGTTAAGCGAGCTAGATTCGCCACGCGCACGCCCTCGGTTTGGCCCGTGCTGGGCGCGAAGGTTCCGCGCACCCACAGCGCGCCCTCGTCCAGATGTGGAAGAAACTCGGAGCCGATAATTCCGCTCAACGCCAGATACGCCGTCGCGCCCAGCGCCGCCACGGCCACCGTTAGCACGGCCCAGCGTTCTCGAATCGCCCAGCGCACGGCTTTGCGGTAACCCGCCGTCAGCCGCCGCATCACCGGATTGCGCCACTCCTTGGCACCGCGCCGGAACAGGTAAGACGCCAGTACCGGCGACACGATGATCGAGAACAGCAGCGCGCCCAAAAGTGCGAACGCCACCGTCCACGCCATCGGTTTGAACAGCCGTCCCTCCACGCGTTGCAGTGTGAAAATCGGGATGTACGCGGTAATGATGATGGTGATCGCGTAGAACACCGGCCGTTGTACCTCGTGAGCCGCCGCGCGAATCTGGTTGCCGATCGACATGCGCTCGCCATTTCCGGATTGCTGCGTGTGCAGGTGCCGCACGATGTTCTCGATCATCACCACTGCGCCATCCACTACCATGCCGAAATCCAGCGCGCCCAATGACAGTAAATTCGCCGGAATATGCCGCAAGCTGAGACAGATGGACGCGAACAGCAACGAGAACGGTATGGTGACCGCCACGATCAGCGCCGCGCGGGTGTTGCCGAGAAACAGGAACAGGATAATCACTACCAGGATGATGCCCTCGGTCAGATTGTGCAGCACGGTGTGCGTGGTGAACTCCACCAGCTCGCTGCGATCGATGAAGGGAACCACTGTCACTCCGGCCGGCAGAATGACGTGGTTGAGTTCCTCCACCTTGGCATGAATTGCCTTCAGCACGTCGTCCGAATCGGCGCCCTTGCGCAGCAGCACGATGCCGGACACCACGTCCTCGTTGTCGATAATCTTTCCGTCCTCGCGCCGGATCGCCCGTCCGAATTGCCCCAGCCGTATCTTGGGACCCTGCGCCACGGTGGCAATATCGCTGATGTGCAGCGGCGTCCCGTTCTGCGTCTTGATCACCGTGTCGGCGATGTCGCGCACATTATTCGCCATGCCGACTTCACGCACGTTCACCTGCTGCAACCCCGCCTCGATGAAGCTCCCGCCGGCGTTGGCGTTGTTGTTCGCCAGTTGCTGTTCCACCTGGCTGATGCTCAGCCCGTATGCGATCAGCTTGTCCGGATCGATGCGCACCTGATACTCGCGCGTGGGGCCGCCGAAGCTGGCGACGTCTACCACGTTGGGAACGGATTTGAAGTTTTTCTCCACCACCCAGTCTTCCAGCGACTTCAGCTCCATCACGTCGTACTTCGGATTCCTGCTCTGCAGCGTGAAGAAATAGATCTGCCCCACCGGACTCCAGTCCGTCCCCATCTGCGGATTGACGTTGGGCGGCAGGGTCACCTGCGCCAGCCGCTCCAGCACGCGCTCGCGGTTCCAGGCGTTGTCCGATCCATCCTCGAAAATCAACTTCACATCCGACAAACCGAACAACGAAAAGGAGCGCAGATGCACCACGTCGGGAATCCCGTTCATGGCGATTTCTAACGGGATGGTCACCTGCTGTTCGATCTGCTCGGCCGAGATCCCAGGCCACTGCGTGATGATGTCGACGTAGTTGTTGGCCACGTCGGGATACGCTTCCACCGGCAGGTTGTGGAACGAGATGGCGCCCCAGGCCAATAGCAGAACAGCGATCGCAAGAACGACGAACCGGTTGTTGAGCGAAAAGTCTACTACCTTGCGGATCATTACTGCTCCACGGTGGATTGGAGCGCCAGCGCGTTCGATACCACCTGCTGCCCGGGCTTAATTCCCGATAGAATCTCCTGCAGCCCGCCCGGCAGCATGTTTCCGCCCACCACTTCGATGCGCCGGAACTGTTTGTTCCCGTTCGGAGCGTAGACCCAGTCGCGATCGTGCAAGTGCAGAATCGCATCCGCCGGCACGGTGGCGCGCACGTCTTGGAGCAAACCATGGAAGGTCGCGGTCACGAACATGCCGAAGCGGAACAGCCCGGAATTCTCCATCTCCAGACGCACCTTTTCGGTGCGAATGTTGGGGTCCAGCGTGGGCGAGATATTGGCGATGCGCGCTTTGAGAACCATCTTGGGATAGGCCGCCAGATGAACGTCGGCGTACTCGCCCAGGTGCACGAAGGACATGTCGTTCTCATACACATCGCAAATGATCCATATTTTCGACAGATCCGAGATGGTGAACAGGTTCGGCGAATTGTCCAGCGTTTTCACCCCAGCCGACGCGGTTACCTGTTGATCGGTGATCACGCCCGAGACCGGCGCGTGAATTTCAACGATCGAACTCGGATGATCCAGGTCCGCGCCCAGGACCTTGATGTGCTCGATGGCAGTTTCCACCGTCACTTTGGCCTTCACCTCGGCGTCTTCGGCCACCTCCTCGTCCTTCTTTGCGATCGCGCCTTTTTCCAGCAACTCCTTAGACCGCTCTAATTGCGCTTTGGCGAGAGTTTCGTCCGCCACGGCCTGCCGGTAATCGGAAAAAGCCTGCGCGATGTCCTGGCTTTGCACCTTGAGCAGCAGCTGGCCCTTAGTGACGGTGTCGCCCAGCCGCGCATCGATCTCCACAATCCGGCCGGAAGCCAGCGAGATCACCGGAATATTGCGCGACACATCCGCGCTCACCGTGCCGGTGGTGTTCAGCTCCGGCGCCGCGCTATGCTCGCCGGCGCTCACGACCGGAAACTGCTCGGGATGATCTACCTGGAATATGCTGCCGTCCGATTCGTGAATCACGTCCGCCGCCGGAGGCGCGCCCAGCTTGGGATTGGCTTCCACCTTCTGGCCGCAGCCGGAGAGCGCCAAACTCAGCGCCAGTACCGCGACGGCCAGCACCGCAACAATCGCGGCTCGGTAGGAGCGCCCATTCTGAACCGCGCGCGTAAGCAAGCGGGTCTTGGTCTTCATGGGATAACCTCCTGGCCCACCGCCATATTCACTTGAGCGGCCGCCGTCAGGTAGGCGCCCACCAGGTTCAAGTAATTCAATTGCGTGCTGCGATAATCCTGCTGGGCTTGCAGAAAATCCAACAGCGAAGCGCCGCCTCGCGTATAGGCGAACGACACCGTGTCGCGCACCTCCAGGGCCTCTTTCAAGTAAGTTTCCTTATAGGGACGCAGTAGCGTCAGATTGCTCTCGACGGTCGCGTAGGCCGAATCCACGTCGCTGAACACCTGCGCCGTGGCCGCGTCGCGCAGCCGCTCATTACGGGTGATGTCCTCCTGCGTTCTCAGCTTTTCGCCTTGATTCCGGTCGAAAATTCGCAGCGGAATGCTGACGTTCACGCCAAGGTAAGCCGGAATCGGAGGATCGCGCGCGATGTCCGCTCCAAAAGTCGGGTCGGTGGATCCGTTCGCCACCGCCAGCTTGTGATCGGTTTCGGCTTTTTGCACCGACTGCGCAGCCGCCTTTAGATCCGGCCGATTGTCCATCGCCAGCCGCCGCAACTCTTCCAGCCCCCGGGCCTCTCCGGAAAAATCGAAGGTGCCCGTCACGTCAAACTGCTCCACCGGCGTGCGATCGTTCAATAGCATCAACAGCTGGATCTTCGCAGTTCTCAGATTCACCAGCGCGGTCTCGACGTCGGTCTCATACTGTACTCGCTGCAGTTCCAGCCGCTGATAATCCACCTTGGCGATGTCGCCGGCCTTCAGACGGTCATTACTTACGGACAGCAGACGGTTGTAATATGTCAAATTCTCGCGGGCTAAATCGAGCACCGCCTTTTGCTGCAGCGTTTGCACGAATGCGCTTCGCAAAGTAAACAGCAAGGTTCGCTCCTGATCGGCATATTGCGACACCGAAATCGCGGTCCCCTGTTGTGCGCTCTCCTTGCGCAGTTCCCGTTTGTGTCGGCGCTCGTGCAAGTAGCTAATGGAAGACGAGGGAAACGCGTAGGCGAACGGGCTATAGACGCTGGCCCCGCCGCTGGGCGGAGGTTGCGTGGTGAACGGATTGATCTGGTCCACCGAAAACGAGAAGTCGGGATTGGGCCGCAGATACGCCGTAATCTCTTGCGCGCGCGATTCGTCGATGCTGATCTCGGCCGCCCGCAGCGTCGGATTGCTGGTTTGAAACTTGTCCCGCAGCTCTTGCCACGTGAAGCTGTGGGTTTGCGCGAAGGCGCTCGGCCCCAGCGCAGCCATCGCCCAGAACGTGATTTTTGTCTGCAAGTGGCTCATTTGACGGATCTCGATTCTGAGCGACGCCCGTTTCCGAGCCGGGCGCGGTTTCCGAGCCGCGCACGTTTTCCGAGCCGCGCACGTTAGTAAGCGGAACCCAGCCAGACCAATAGCCGGACGCGGGCGTTGAGGCGGATCTAGATCTACACTAAAGATAGCTTTCCTGTAAACGTGAGTCCAGTATCGTTCGGTTATCAAGAGCTACTATCTTTCGACCAGTGCCGACGCTCTTTGTGCCATTATCCCGCGTAACCCTTGCGAATGGGAATAGTTGCGTGTCTAGAATATGACTAGTCTTGCGCGAGTCCCCATGCTTTCTTTCTTTCTTCGTGGCGGCGCGAAGTCTGTCCTGCTCAAAGCAGGACTGCTGATCGCCTTCATCGCGATTGCCGACTGGCGCGCCGACAAAGATGTCACCCTCGGCTTCCTTTACCTGTTTCCCATGCTGATGGTCGGCAGCGTCCTGACGCGCTGGCAGATCGGAATCGCGGCCGCGCTCTGCACTTTCCTGGCCGAGGAGTTTGACTCCTTCGACTGGCGGCCGGCCGCGGGCATTCCCCGCGATATTCTGATCTTCGCCGCATTCCTCGGCATGGGACTCTTCGTTTATGAAGTGGTCCGCAGCCGCCAGGCGGCCCTGTTGCACTTGCAGCAAATCGAAGCCGAAAGCGAAGCCCGGCGCGCCGCCGAAGAACAGCTCAAGGTCCTGGTGGATAGCAGCCCGGTGGCTATCTTCACCGCCGATTCCTACGGCTCGGTGCTGCAGGCCAACGAGGCCGCGCATCGCCTGTTCGCCCTTCCGCCCGGCGCGCTCTCCGGCAGGTCCATCCGGCAGTATCTTCCGTCGCTCGAGAACGTGCCGGCGCCGGAGCAGAACGGGCCGGTCTTCCGCA
>Ga0302324_100011249_pt1 | contig 18392 bp, 20 predicted proteins | sample Palsa_T0_1_FD_201949 | JGI IMG/M metagenome (GOLD analysis project Ga0302324, IMG submission 201949) | Peat permafrost microbial communities from Stordalen Mire near Abisko, Sweden - Palsa_T0_1 | ecosystem: Environmental > Terrestrial > Soil > Palsa > Peat permafrost | place: Sweden: Abisko... | reverse complement strand
AGCCAGTAATCGTGATTAAGTGACCGATTGAGCTTTCGGGCTCATAGGTTACAGATCATTCCGGGCACATAGGTAACACTTCTGGGCATTTGCAGGAGACGCAAATGCCGTGGCAGGAGTGTTCCAAGGTGGACGAACGGCTGCGATTTGTAGGTCGACTGCTCGAGGGGGAGAAGATGACCGATCTGTGCCGGGAGTTCGATATCTCTCGCAAAACCGGCTACAAGATCTTCACCCGCTACCAACAATCTGGGTTAGAGGGCCTGACGGATCGATCCAGGCGACCGTATCGACAGGCCAACCGACTGCCGGAACTGCTCGAATCGCGCATCGTTCAGGTTCGCCGGGAGCACCCCAGCTGGGGTGCTCCCAAGATCCGCGAAAAGCTCAAACGCCAGAGCCTGGGCATTTCCCTGCCGGCCATCAGCACCGTGCACGCGGTGCTCGATCGCCATGGGCTCGTCAGCCGCGGCCGCCGTCGCTCGCACTACAAGGCAGAAGGTACGCCGCTATCGCGCCCGACTCGTCCCAATGCGCTCTGGTGCGCCGATTACAAGGGAGAGTTCATGCTCGCCGATCGGCGCTACTGCTATCCGCTGACCCTCACCGACTTCGCCAGCCGCTACCTGTTGTGTTGCGAGGCCCTGCACAGCACAAAGGAACAGTATGCTTTTGCCGTCTTCGAGCGCGCCTTCAAGGAATTTGGCCTGCCCGGCGCCATCCGCAGCGACAACGGTGTTCCTTTCGCGAGCCGCGGCGCCTTCTTCGGCCTCTCCAAGCTCTCGGTGTGGTGGCTGCGCTTAGGCATTGGCATCGAGCGCATCAAGCCCGCTCACCCACAGCAAAACGGTCGCCACGAACGCATGCACCTGACGCTCAAGAAAGAAGCCACCAAGCCCCCGGGCAAGAACTTCCTGCAGCAGCAAGCCAGGTTCGATCAGTTCATCCGCATCTTCAACGAAGAGCGCCCGCACCAGGCCATCGGTATGCACTACCCTTGCGAGCTCTACGAACCCTCACCCCGGCCGTACACCGGACTGCCGGAGCTGCATTACCCGTTCCATGACATGACCGTCACCGTGACCCAATGCGGCCGCCTGTGCTTCGGACGGCGCAAGGTCAACCTCAGTCAGGTCTTTGCGGGACAAAACGTCGGCGTGCGAGAAGTCGCTGACCACATCTGGCTCATCAGCTTCATGCACTACGACTTGGGCTTCTTTGACGATCAGTGCAGTCGGGTCGAGTGCGCGCCCAACCCCTTCACTGCTAAAGTGTTACCCATGTCTCCGGAATAATCCGTTACCCATGTGTCCGGAATAGACCTGGCTTTATTGGTCGGAGCGCCGAGATTTGAACTCGGGACCCCTTGCACCCCATGCAAGTGCGCTACCAGACTGCGCCACGCTCCGACACGATTGTTCTTATGGAAGGCTCGAATCTCGCGCGGCGTGGGGTACAGCCGCGCACTGCGTCAATACTACGCCATTTCAGCGGCGCAGAATCCTCATCAGCTCCTCGAGCTCGACGCGCAGCTGCTTCACGATCTGCTGGCTCTGCGACACATCCGTGCGTGCCTCTTCGCCCGTGAGCTTGTTGCGCGCACCGCCAATGGTGAAGCCCTGGTCATACAGCAGACTTCTGATCTGGCGGATGACGATCACATCCTGACGCTGGTAATAGCGGCGGTTGCCGCGACGCTTCACCGGCTTCAGCTGCGGGAACTCCTGCTCCCAGTAGCGCAACACATGCGGCTTAACGCCGCACAGCTCACTCACCTCGCCGATGGTGAAGTAGCGTTTGCCGGGTATCGCCGGCAGCTGCGCGTTATTCTTTGGCTCCAACATACGCTTCGACCCGTGCCTTTAGTTTTTGCCCCGGGCGGAACGTGACGACACGCCGCGCGCTGATCGGGATTTCTTCGCCGGTCTTGGGATTGCGCCCCGGACGTTGGTTCTTGTCGCGCAGATCAAAGTTACCGAAGCCGGAGAGTTTTACTTGCTCTCCGCCCGAAAGCGCAGCACGAACTTCCTCGAAGAACAGATCCACCAGCTCGCGCGCTTCACGCTTGTTGAGCCCGAGCTGGTTGAACAGTGCTTCCGCCATCTCCGCTTTGGTGAGGGCCATTCTTTATTCTCGTATTCTTGCGTTCAACTTCTCGCGCAGATCCGTTACTACGGAGGCCATGAGGCGCTCCACGTCATCATCGGTTAATGTGCGAGAAATATCCTGAAAAATCAAGCCTAAAGCGACACTTTTTCGACCTTTTTCGAGGCCAGGGCCACGATAAACGTCGAAAATGCGGAGATCACGCAGGAGACTTGAGGCTGACAAGGTTACACGCTCGGCCAGGGTACTTAAAGTGACCGACTCATCAACGACGATGGCCAAGTCGCGCCTTACCTGCGGGTAGCGGGAGATCTCCTGGTAGCGGGCAAGGGATACCGCGAGCGCCGCAGCAAAGTCGACCTCGAACAGTACCGGTGCATATGTAAAGGCGAGCTCCCGCACCAAGCTCGGATGCAGCTCGCCGATCCACCCAACCGGCTGACCGCGGCGCAGCACGCGCGCCGCGCGCCCGGGGTGCAGCGCCGGCAAGAACTGCGCCTCGAAGCTGAAGGACCCCGCCTCCCCCGTCGCGGCCAGGAGCGCGGCAAGGTCTGCCTTGAGGTCGTAGAAGTCGACCGCGCTTCGCGTGTCCTTGGAGACGCCCCATTGCTCAGGCAGCCGCGGTCCGAGCGCAAGAGCTGCGAGCGTATCGAACTCACGCGTGTTGCTGGCAGTTTCGTCGAAACACGTGCCATGTTCGAAGAGGCGAATGCGATCCTGCTGGCGTCGCTGGTTCTCGAGCGCCACGCGCAGCAGCCCCGGCCAGAGCGATGAGCGCATCACCGACAGATCGCTCGCCAGCGGGTTGGCGAGTGCCAGCGCCATCCGACCAGGAAACAGCTGCCGCTGCAGGGCCGGATCGACGAACGCAAGCGTGACAGCTTCTTCATAGCCGCGCGCCGCAAGGGCCTGCAGCACCGCGCCCTCGGGGGGGCGGTCTCCGGGAAGGCGGCGAAAGCGCTGCGGCGCCTCGGCATCCGCTTCCGCGATCGCCTCGAATCCGATCAAGCGCGCCACTTCCTCGATGAGGTCGGCCTCGATCGAGACATCAAACCGATAGGCTGGCGGGGTCACCTGCCAGCCCTCTGGCTCCGTAACGACCTGCATTTGCAGATTCCTGAGCGCCGCGGCCACCCGCTCAGCCGGAAACTCGACCCCGAGCAGCCGCGCCAGGTGCCTGGCGCGCAGCCGTACCGCCGGACGTTTGGGCAGCTCCTGCGGGGATTGCGTGATCTCGATGCGGCCGGCCCTACCGCCAGCGATAGGCAGTAACAGCGAGAGCGCGCGCTCGATCGCGCGTTCCTGCTGGCTGGGATCCACGCCGCGCTCGAAGCGCTGGCTGGCATCCGTCACCAGCCCGAAGCGCCGTGCACGCCCCATCACTGCCTCGGGCGAGAAGAACGCGGACTCGAGGAACACGTCCGTGGTCTGCGCACCTGTGGCGGTGCGTAAGCCGCCCATGATGCCGGCAAGTCCCACCGCACCCTCCGCGTCGCTGATCATGAGCACGTCGGGTCCGGCGGTAATGGTCTTGCCATCAAGGAGCGTGAGCGCCTCCTCGGCGCGCGCCATGCGTGCGCTGATGCTGCCTCGGAGTTGCTTAAGGTCATACGCGTGCATCGGCTGACCGAGCTCGAGCATCACGTAGTTTGTTACGTCCACTACGGGACTGATGGAGCGCACGCCGGCGCGGCGCAACCGTTCACGCAGCCACGCCGGACTTGGTGCCCGGTTGTCGATGCCGCGCACGACGCATCCTGCGAACCTCGGGCAGGCCGCGGGAGCTTCGAGCCGAACGGGGAAAACGTCCTGGTTGTCGATCGCAGGACGGCCGATCATGGGCCCCTTGAGCGCAGTGCCGGTAAGCGCGGCTACCTCGCGCGCAACCCCGATGATGGACATGACATCGCCCCGGTTCGGTGTCACGTTGAGATCCAGCACCGCCTCATCGAGGTTCAGGTATTCGCGCAGGCTTACGCCAAGGGGCGCCTCGGACGGCAGCTCCAGGATTCCCGCAGAACTGTCCGCAATCCCGAGCTCCTTGGCGGAAGCGAGCATTCCCTGTGACTCCACCCCGCGCAACATCGCCGCCTTGATGTGGACATCGCCCGGAAGCACCGCGCCGATCATCGCCAGGGCGCTCTTCAGTCCTTTGCGCGCGTTCTCCGCGCCGCACACGATCTGAAACACCGCATCCTTACCGCTTGACACACGGCATACCTGAAGCTTCGCAGCCTGCGGGTGGCGCTCCGCGCTAAGGATTTCCGCCACGATCACGTTGGTGAATGCCGGCGCCGCAGGCGTGATCGACTCGAGCTCGAAACCGGCCATGGTGAGGCGCCCGCCGAGCTGCGGTGGATCCCACGGCACCTCGACCCACTCGGCCAGCCAGGAGTACGGGACCTTCACGTGCCGAAGCTCCGGAACTGCTTCAGGAACCGCAGATCGTTCTCGAAGAACAAGCGCAGGTCGTTCACCCCATAGCGCAGCATTGCGAGCCGGTCGATGCCCGCACCGAACGCATAGCCCGTGTAACGCTCCGCGTCCACCCCGCTCGCACGCAGGACGTTTGGGTGCACCATGCCGCAGCCTGAGATCTCAAGCCAACCGCTCTGCTTGCAGGTGCGGCATCCCTTGCCCTCGCAGAAGACGCAGGACATGTCGACCTCTGCAGAGGGCTCGGTGAACGGGAAATATGAGGGACGCAGGCGCATGGCCAGATCACGCTCGAAGAACGCCTGCAGGAAGCCATGCAGCACGGCCTTCATGTTGGCGAAGCTCACGTTCGTACCGACCACGAGTCCCTCGAGCTGGTGAAACATGGGCGAGTGCGTCATGTCCGAGTCGCGCCGGAACACGCGACCCGGGGCGATGATGGCAAGTGGCGCGCCATGCTTCTGCAGCGCGCGGATCTGCACCGGCGAGGTGTGGGTACGCAGCAAACGCCCGTCGGGAAAATAGAACGTGTCGTGCAGCGCTCGCGCCGGGTGATTGGCTGGAATGTTGAGCGCGGCGAAGTTGTGGAAGTCGTCCTCCACCTCAGGCCCCGAGGCCACCTTGAACCCGGCACGCCGGAATAAGGTCTCGATCCGTAAGCGCGCCTGGGTCACCGGGTGCAACCCGCCCAGCTCCTCCCCCCTACCGGGCAACGTCACGTCGATCTGCCCGGCCGCAAGCTGTTGCTCTATCCGCGCGCGCGCAAGCTCAGCGCGGCGCGCCTCAATGGCCGCCTGTACCTCGCCCTTGGCCGCGTTGATCTGTGCACCCGCCGCCGGTCGCTCGGCAGCTGGCAGCGCCCCTAAGGACTTGGCCTGCTCGGTGAATACGCCCTTCTTGCCGAGCCAGCGCACGCGCACATCCTCGAGCGCTGCGAGATCGCGGCAGTCGGCGATCTCCGCAAGCGCGCGGCCGGTGAGGGCGCTCAGCTCAGCCACGGCCGATCCTTCAGGTAATGCCGAGGGCGGTCTTCGCCTGCTGCGCAATCGCGCCGAACGCCGCGGTGTCGTGGACCGCGATGTCGGCGAGCACCTTGCGATCGATTTCGACGCCGGCCTTGTTCAGGCCGTTGATGATGCGGCTGTAGGAAAGGCCGTACAGGCGCGCCGCAGCGTTGATGCGCGTGATCCACAGAGCCCGGAACTCACGCTTGTTCTGCCTGCGGTCGCGGTACGCGTACTGCCCCGCCTTGATGACGGCCTGCTTTGCGGCGCGATACACCTTGCGTCGGGCGTTGTAGTAGCCCTTCGCCTTGCCAAGAACTTTCTTGTGACGGCGCCCGGCCGTCACGCCACGCTTCACTCGTGCCATGTTGCTGCTCTCTTACTTGTGATAGGGCAGAAGCTGCTCGAGACGACCGACATCGGTCTTGTCAACGAGACTCGAGCCGCCGGAGCGGGCCTGCCGTTTGAGCTTGCGCGGCTTGTGACCGAGATTGTGGCGACGGTGCGCCGCGTACCGCTTGAAGCCTTTCGCCGTTTTGCGAAAGCGCTTGGCCGCGGCCCGGTTGGTCTTCAACTTGGGCATCGACTGACTCCTCGTTGTATAGCCCCGAGCGCAAGGTGCACTTCGCACCCGCTACGGGCGAACGCTCCGCAGTCCCGAAGAACCGCTGAGCGTTACTTCTTTTTCGGTGCAAACACCATGATCATCTGCTTGCCTTCCATGAGCGGGTTCTGCTCGATCACCGCATGCGGCGACAAGTCAGTGGATACCCGTTCAAGGAGCTTGCGCCCGATGTCCTGGTGCACCATTTCACGGCCGCGGAACCTTAAGGTCACCTTGGCCTTGTCGCCCTCGGCCAGGAAGCGCGTGAGATTACGCAGCTTGATCTGGTAATCCGACTCCCCCGTGCCGGGACGAAACTTAACTTCCTTTACCTGAATCTGCTTCTGCTTGCGCTTGGCGGAGTGGGCCTTCTTGTTCTGCTCGAACAGGAATTTCCCGTAATCCATGATGCGCACCACCGGCGGTTCGGCAGTTGGCGACACCTCCACCAGATCCAGCTCGGCAGCGGACGCCATTTGCAGGGCGTCGTAACGCGACATCACTCCAGCCTGCGACCCATCGGCCGCGATCACCCGCAGTTGCGGCGCGCTGATCTCCTCGTTGCGCCGCACCCGCCTTGTTGCACTAGCGATTCGTTAACCCTCCATTACCTGGCGTCCGCGGCTTGTGAGCTCGACACGGAGTCGTTCGGCGAACGTCTCCGGGACCATCGTGCCCAGGTCCTTGCCGCTTCGAGTACGCACTGAAAGCAGATTTGCGGCTACTTCCTTGTCGCCCGCAACCAGAAGATACGGAACACGCTTTAGCGTGTGCTCGCGAATCTTAAAGCCGACCTTCTCGTTGCGCAAGTCGGACTCGACCCGAAACCCCTGATTTTTCAGGCTTTCCGTAATGCGCTTGATATATTCGTCCTGCCGGTCGGTGATGCTCATCACGACCGCCTGCACCGGGGAAAGCCATGCCGGGAGCTTTCCCGCATGGTGTTCCAGGAGGATCGCGAAAAAGCGCTCGAGCGAGCCGAAGATCGCGCGATGCAGCATGACGGGAGTGCGTTTGGCGCTGTGCTCGTCGATGTAGTAGGCGCCCAAGCGCTCGGGCATGTTCAGGTCCACCTGCAGCGTTCCGCACTGCCAGTCGCGCCCGATGGCATCGCGCAGCACGAACTCGAGCTTCGGGCCGTAGAAGGCCCCCTCCCCCTTGTTCAGCGTGTACTGGATGCCTGCTGCCTCGGAGGCGGCCCGCAAGGCTGCTTCCGCCCGGTCCCAGATCCCATCATCCCCGACACGCTTGGGCGGGCGGTCGGCGAACTTGATGGCGACTTCCTCGAAGCCGAAGTCGCGGTAGATGTCCAGGATGAGCTTCGTGATCGCCACCGCCTCGGAGGTGATCTGCTCCTCCGTGATGAATACGTGGCCGTCGTCCTGGGTAAAGGCCCGTACGCGCATGAGTCCATGAAGGGCGCCGGAGGGCTCGTACCGGTGGACCTTGCCGAACTCGGCGAGGCGCACCGGGAGCTCCCGGTAGCTGCGCAGCCCGTGCTTGAAGATCTGCACGTGCCCCGGGCAATTCATGGGCTTGATCGCATATAGCCGCTCGTCCGGGGTCTTGGTGAGATACATGTTCTCGCCGAACTTCTCCAGGTGCCCGGACTGCTGCCAGAGCACGACATCCATGAGCTCAGGGGCGCTCACTTCCTCGTAGCCGGCCGCGAGCTGCCGCTCGCGCATGTACGCAATCAGGGTCTGGAATACCGTCCAGCCCTTCGGGTGCCAGAAGGCCGCACCCGGGGCCTCCTCCTGCACATGAAAGAGGTCCAGGTCCCTGCCGATGCGGCGGTGATCGCGCTTCTCGGCCTCTTCCAGCCGGTGCAGGTAGGCATCCAGCTGTTTCTTGTCGGGCCAGGCGGTACCGTAGATCCGCTGCAGCATCTCGTTGCGCGAATCCCCACGCCAGTAGGCGCCTGCGACTTTCGTGAGCTTGAACGCCTTCAATTTGCCGGTGGACGGCACGTGCGGGCCGCGGCACAGGTCAACCCAGTTGCCCTGCCCGTAGAGGCTGATCGGCTCCTTGTCGGGAATGCCGGCGATGATCTCGGCCTTGTAGATCTCCCCAAGATTGCGGAAGAACTTCACCGCCTCATCGCGCGGCATGACGCGGCGGTTGACCTTCTGGTCCGCCGCGGCGAGCTCCCTCATCTTTGCCTCGATCGCGGCAAGATCCTCGGGCGTGAAGGGGCGCTTGAAGGCGAAGTCGTAGTAGAAGCCATCCTCGATGACCGGCCCGATGGTCACCTGCGCATCCGGGTAGAGCTCCTTGACCGCCTGCGCCAAGAGGTGCGCGGTGGAATGCCGGATGACCTCCAGGCCCTCCGGGTCCCTGTCGGTGACGATGGCGAGGTTCGCATCGGCGTTGATCACGTGGGAGGTGTCCACGAGCTTACCGTCCACGCGCCCTGCGAGGGCCGCCTTGGCAAGTCCCGGCCCAATGCTGCCCGCCACCTCGTCGACCGTTACCGGGTGATCGAAGCGGCGCTGGCTGCCATCGGGCAGGGTGATGATGGGCATGTGGCTTCAGCTTACGTGCGCACTCTCGGCGCGCGGTGTTTTCACTGGGCAGCAAAAAGGGCGCTAGCGGTGCGAACACCGACCGCGAGCGCCCTCTTCACTCATCTGGTAGGCGCGAGTGGGATCGAACCACCGACCACCACCATGTCAAGGTGATGCTCTACCACTGAGCTACGCGCCTGGAGCAATTCCTGCAACGAGGGGTCGCGAACGATACAAGAGCGAGGCCGTGTAAGCAAGCTAATCCGTGACATTCCAAGTACTTACGCTCGTCGTCCCGGTGCCGGGAATCCGAGCTCGAGCTGCTTCAGGCGATCGATCTCATCGCGCAGCGAGGCGGCGTCCTCGAACTCGAGATTGCGCGCCTTGCGGAACATCTCCACCTCGAGCTTCTTGATCTCCTTCACCAACGCTGCGGGAGTCATCTCCTCGGCGGGAACGGATTTGCCCGCACGCCGGCGCTGCAGTGCCGGCACGGGCGGCTCCGATCGGGCACCTTCCATGATGTCCGTCACCGCCTTCTGGATGCCGCGCGGGGTGATGCCGTGCACGAGGTTGTACTCAATCTGCTTCGTGCGGCGGCGGTTGGTCTCATCGATCGCGCGGCGCATGGAGCCGGTCACCTGCTCGGCGTACAGGATCGCCCGTCCATTGATGTTGCGCGCCGCGCGGCCGATGGTCTGGATGAGAGAGTTATCCGAGCGCAGGAACCCCTCCTTGTCGGCATCCAGGATCGCAACCAGCGCGACCTCCGGCATGTCGAGTCCTTCGCGCAGGAGGTTGATGCCAACCAGTACGTCGAACTTGCCCAAGCGCAGGTCGCGGATGATCTCGGTGCGCTCGACCGTCTCGATATCCGCGTGCAGGTAGCGCACGCGCACGCCGTGCTCGCTCAGATAGTCGGTGAGATCTTCCGCCATGCGCTTGGTGAGCGTGGTGATGAGCACGCGCTCGCCGGCCGCGGCGCACTTTCTGATCTCCGAGAGCGCATCATCGACCTGCGTGCCCACGGGGCGTATCTCGACCTCCGGGTCCACCAGGCCGGTCGGTCGCACCAGCTGCTCGACCACCTGGGATGAGCGCTTCGCCTCGTAGCCGCCGGGGGTTGCGGACACGAAAATCATCTGCGGGGCGAGCTGCTCCCACTCCTCGAACTTAAGCGGGCGGTTGTCCAGTGCCGAGGGCAGCCGGAAGCCGTACTCCACCAGGACCTCCTTGCGCGAGCGATCGCCACGGTACATGGCACCGAGCTGCGGGATGGTCTGGTGGCTCTCGTCGACGAAGAGAAGCGCATTGCGCGGCAGATAGTCAAACAGGCACGGCGGGGGCTCCCCCGGGGAACGGCCGGAGAGGTAGCGCGAGTAGTTCTCGATACCGGCGCAATAGCCGACCTCCTTGATCATCTCCATGTCGAAGAGCGTGCGCTGCTCGAGGCGCTGGGCCTCCAGGAGTCGGCCCGCATCGCGCAGCTCCTTCAGGCGAATGCGCAGATCCTCACGGATCTGGTCCACCGCGCCCACCAGGCGCTCGCGCGGGGTCACGTAATGGGTGCCGGGATAGACGGTGAAGCGCGGAACCCTGCGCGAGATCGCCCCGGTCAGCGGATCGAACAGCGTGATCGAGTCGATGAGGTCATCGAGGAGCTCCACCCGCACCGCCTCGCGCTCGGACTCCGCGGGAAAGATGTCGATGACGTCCCCGCGCACCCGATAGGTCCCCTGGGTGAGATCGAGCTCGTTGCGCGTGTACTGCATATCGGCGAGCCGCCGCAGGAGCTTGCGCTGATCGGTGCGGTCCCCGCGCACCAGGTGCAGCACCATCGCAAGATAGGCTTTAGGGTCGCCCAGGCCGTAAATAGAGGACACCGTGGCGACGATGATCGAGTCCGACCGCTCGAGCAGCGCCTTGGTGGCCGACAGCCGCATCTGCTCGATGTGCTCGTTCACCGAGGAGTCCTTCTCGATATAGGTATCCGAGGACGGCACGTAGGCCTCGGGCTGGTAGTAGTCGTAGTAGGAGACGAAGTACTCCACTGCATTGTGCGGGAAGAACTCGCGGAACTCCCCGTACAGCTGCGCGGCAAGGGTCTTGTTGTGCGCCAGAACCATCGCCGGACGCTGCACACGCTCGATCACCGCCGCTGCGGTCATGGTCTTGCCACTTCCCGTGACTCCGAGCAGGGTCTGGTGCGCGAGACCCTCGGCGAGTCCTTCGACCAGCTTCTCGATCGCCTGCGGCTGATCCCCCGCCGGCTCGTAGTCGGCTTCGAGCTGGAAGCGCTGCGGCTCCGCGCGGCCGTCCTCGCGGGTACTGATGGCCGGGTCAATCATAATCCCTTAATATAGCGACGCGTATTGATCTCAAGCGAACTGCAGGAAATTCAGTGACCTTGCCCCTCGCGCGGCGCGTTCAGCGCGTTAAACCATCGCCCACTCTCGCTGTCACCGCCCGCGCCGCAAGGCTCAAGGCCCAGGGAAAGGACGTCATCGGCTTGGGCGCCGGCGAGCCGGACTTCGACACGCCGATTCACATCGTGCAGGCAGCCATGTCGGCGATGCGCAGCGGCTTCACACGTTACACGAATGTCGACGGAATCGATGAGCTGAAGGATGCGATCATCGAGAAGTTCCAGCGCGACAACGGCATCGCGTACGAGCGCTCGCAGGTCCTGGTCTCTACCGGGGCCAAGCAGACACTTTATAACCTGTGCATGGCAGTGCTGGATGCGGGCGATGAGGCCATCATTCCGGCGCCGTACTGGGTGTCTTATCCGGACATGGTGATGCTGGCCGACGGGCTGCCAGTGATGCCCTTCGCCGGGATTACCCAGGGCTACAAGATCACGCCCAGGCAGCTCGCCGCATCGATCACCCCGAAGACGCGCCTGCTGCTGCTCAACAGCCCGTGCAATCCGACCGGGGCGGCCTACACGCGCTTCGAGCTGCGCGCGCTGGGGGAGGTGCTGCTCGACCATCCGCGCATACTCATCGGCACGGATGACATGTACGAGAAGATCTATTGGGGGCCCGAGCCCTTCTGCAGTCTGCTCACGGCCGTTCCCGAGCTCTACCCGCGCACCGTCACGATCAACGGCGTATCAAAGGCGTACGCCATGACGGGCTGGCGCATCGGCTACTGCGGCGGTCCGAAGGAGATCGTCGGCGCCATGAGCACGATCCAGGGGCAGTCGACCTCCAACGCCTGCAGCATCTCGCAGAAAGCGGCGGTCGCAGCGCTCTCTTCGGACCAGAGCTGTGTCGCCGAGATGAACGCGGCGTTCAAGCAGCGCCGTGATTTCGTGGTGCGTGCCCTCAACTCCTTCCCCGGGGTGAGCTGTCTGCCCGGTGCCGGCACGTTCTACGCCTTTGCGGAAGTCTCGCGGGCGCTGACGGCGCTCAACTGCCGCGACGATGCCGAGTTCTCCGAGCTGCTGCTGAACGAAGGCGGGGTGGCCGTGGTGCCGGGCTCTGGATTCGGGGCCCCGGGACATATCAGACTTTCGTTTGCCTGCAGCATGCAGACCCTCGAGAAGGCGCTCGAGCGCATCGGGCGCGTACTCGCGGGCCGCGTGGTCGCAGCCTGAAGCGAGCCCGCGCCGTAGCCTGCGCGCGCGGGGCGGTGGGCTCATGATCTGGTCACTGCTCGCCGACACGCTTGTTATTGCGCATTTCGCCTTCACGGCGTTCGTGATTTTCGGCGGCTTTCTCACCTGGCGCTGGCCCCTGGCCGCTTTCGCGCATGTCCCCGCACTCGCCTGGGGTATCTGGGTAGAAGTCTCCAGCAGCGTCTGTCCGCTGACGGGGCTCGAGAATTACCTGCGCGTGCGAGGTGGCGAAGCCGGTTACACCGGTGGATTTCTCGCACATTATCTCGAGGGCATTCTGTATCCGGCCGGTCTCACATGGCACGTGCAATGGGTGCTCGCCGCGCTCCTGATATCCATCAACGCCCTCGCCTACGGTCGGCTGCTGCTGAAGAGATCAGCGCTGCGCGGGCAGTTTCCTTGACTACGTTGATAGCGTTGCCGGAGAATTCGCGCCCTTCGAGATGCTGCCCGTTCCCCGGTAGCTCAGCGGTAGAGCATCGGACTGTTAATCCGTGGGTCGTTGGTTCGATTCCAACCCGGGGAGCCACATTACCTGATAATTCAGGTACTTGAGTGCACTCTGCCGAGTCACGCTTCCATTTATGTTCGCCTTTTCGTGGAAATTCAGTGCACGGATTTACTCAGCGCGACACCTGGCTACCCATGGTGCACTGGTTGCACTAGTGCATTAGCTGCACTAGATTCGGATCGACTCACTGATGCAGTGGGCCGGTGAGGCTAACACACGCGATACCACGGAAGCGTTGGAGTGGGCAGCCGAAAATCGCGCTGAGCTGTTTCAGCGTTGGCAGCAGTATTCCGAGGAAGAAACATGAGCGAAGCTAACGCAATTCGAATCGCGAACGTGAAGTACGTGGGCACGGGCCTGCAACTTATTGTGCGCTGGACAAACAACCAGGAAATGACGGTGAGCCTGGAGGAGCCTGTCTATCGATTAAAGGGGCTGCGTCCTCTGCGCACTCAGGCGGTGTTCGCGCGCGCAGCAGTTGGAGAAGACGGCTGCAGTGTCGCGTGGCCCGGCGATATTGACATAGGTGCCGATCGGCTTTGGGAGATGGCGCTCGAGCAGAACGGCCACGCGGACGCTGCCGAGTTCATCCGCTGGCGTTGGAAGCACGGTCTGAGCTTGACCGCAGCTGCCGAAGCGCTTGGCTTGTCCCGGCGTACCGTCGCCTACTACGTAAGTGCTGAACAAGAAGTACCGCGCACCGTTCTTCTGGCTCTGAAGGGATGGGAGCAGGAGGAGCGAAGGAGCGCGGTCGTCTAATCGCCGACCCGCGGTCGCTAACATCACGTAGTCAAGGGGCCGCAGTCGACCAGCGGTTTACTAGACGCCCCTCCTCCTCTTCACGACTCCAAGCTACACATTGGCCCTCAAACTAACTCACTGATTTCCGAACCTGACAACACTGCCAACACTGCGTCAAAGAGTGTGCCGCCGATGGCGGCTTTAAGCACGGCCAACAATTCAATTGCCACGTGACGCGCGGCGAGCTTGCCTTGATCCAAGCTAATCCCGTCGCCCACTTTCCTGCAGAGGAGCTTACTGCCCTCCTTGCCAAGGCGGCCAGAGAGATGAATTTGGTCACCGGGCCGAGTGAACGGCGCGAACGCCGGCACATATCCGTCGACGACTGGCGGCATGACATCGGGTAGAACAGTGTTGAGAGACTTCAAGCGCTCGTCAATGGGCGACATGTCTTGCTTCCTTCCACGCCTTCGCCATGACGACAAGGAGTCGGTCTATGTCTTGCGTCGAATTGAGGAGATGTGGAGCGACGCGAATTTTACCCTCACGCAGGGCAACCACAAACCGCTCGTCTCGCAGCGTTTGATATAGAGATTCCGTATCGCCGCGGCTGCCGACTTCGATGCAACCAAATACACCGCGCTGCGAGGCCTGGCACGGACTCGCCAGCCGATAGCCCTCCGGGAGTCGTTCGAAGAAATAGTTGATCAGGGCTTGATTGTGATTACGGATCAGCGCCGGACTCGCATCCAGCACAAACTTCGCAGACGCTTCCATGACGGTGAGGTTGAAGTTGTATATTGACGCCGCCTCGGACGAATCCCAACGGCTCAGCGTTGGCGCGGGTTCAGGATCCACATAGTTGAGGCGCGCGAAGCTCTCCACTCCCTGGGACACCCAGTTGTAGGGTCCTGGTCGTAACGAATCCGAGTTCTCCGGCCTCGCCCAAAGGAAGCCGGTTCCCCAGGGACTGAGCAAATACTTGTAGCCCGCACAGACGATAAAGTCGGCTCCCAGGCTGTGCACGTTCATGGGTATGGCGCCGCAGGATTGACTCACGTCCAGGACCAAGAATGTCCCATTCCTATTGCACGCTGCGGCAAGCGACGGGACATCGAGCATCGATCCATCGTCGAATCGCACATGGCTCACGGAAATGACGCGGGTCCTCGGCGTCATTGCCGCGACCAGGTCATCCGACTGTATAAACTGACCTTCTGGCACTGCGATCTGCACCTTAATGCCCTCGCGCGCCTCCATCGGCTTCCACGTTGCGTAGTGCACAGGAAACTCGCCGCGTGCGATGATCACCTCATCACCCGCAGACCACTTAAGTGCGTAGGCTATAGCCGCGAGGCCCGCTCCCGCTCCGGTCGTCAGAGCGATTTCATCCGGGCTCGCCCCAATCACGGTCGCCAACGTCTGGCGCAAACTCGCGGCAACGGAGAAGAAGGACCGGTCATCGACGATGTGCGGCCGCATTTTCGCCGCAACGGATCGCTGTACGGCGTTGAGTGCCACGCGGGGGATTGCTGCGTGCGCCGCAAAGTTCAAGTACGTGGCATCATCGATTGGAAACCATTCATTTTTCCAGTCGATCGACTGCTTTAGGGTCATATCCAGTCACCAACCCCGCATCACCCGCCTGTCCATTATCGAACGCCGCACAACAGACTGCACGATTCGAGCAAGTGTCGCTTGGCAGCTCCGCAAATCGCGCGACTCGTACCTGTACAGCCGCGGCTTTTCCTTCGTCGGTTGGTTCGCTGGCCAGCGTTGCGGTCATCCCGAGCACCGCCAAGCCGGCGACGCCCACCATCACTCTGCACCCTGATCTGTTCATACTGCCTCTCCTGCCTCGCTTTGCTTATATTCCGCGTCCCCGGGAGGCAGCCATGCTCATTACTTAGGTTTGCGGAACTTCAGGATGAACTGGTCGGTGTGTCCACGAATCGTCGGGTCGAACACCTTGGCCGTGCGGGGGTCCGCCGGATTGGCGAGAATCGAACTCTCGGAGTCGAACTTGAAGCCCGCGGCTTCGACCTCTCGGCGCACGGTCGAGGACTCGATGCGATGCAAGGTCTCGGTTACATTTGCGGGAGCACCCAGAGCGGCGGAATGATCGAGAATTACATATACGCCACCGGGCTTCAGCGCACTGTAGACGGCCTTGTTAAACGCGGCGATGTCGACCGGGCCCATGAACTCGTCGTGTAGGTCGTGGTAATTTCTGGAAATCCAGAACAGGTCGAGCTTCTCGGGGAACTTTAGTCCTTCGAGCGCCGCGGCAGTCGTAACCGTTACATTTGGATGGGTGACGGCATAGCCCTGCAGCTCCGCGACTGCCTTAACGAAATGCTCGAACTTGAAGAAGGCGGTGGGCTCCACCGCGTAAACGTGACCCGTCGAGCCGACGACGCTAGCGAAGAGACGTGTGAAATAGCCTGCGTCGGCGACATAGTCGGCAACCTTGTCCCCCGATTTAATGCCTGCGAACACTAAAGTTTGCGCCGGCTTTCGGTCAGCATCCCGTGTGATGTCAGAGTCCGGGCGCGACGGATCGGCGACCGCCATTGTGGCGGCGGTTGAATTACTTGCCTTCTCCAAGGCATTCGCCCCGGAACCAAGCGCGACGACTGCGACCAAAATAGCCATAATTTTCATATCGATTCTCCTATCGTGAATATTCTGGTTTAGCCCCGCGTCTCAGAAAAGTAATGATTCGGCGGACCGGTGGCTGACGCCACTAATTACTCTTATGGTTCCACTCTTTTTGATGGTGCAAGCATTAGGTGAACGCTCAAATCACCGGTACCTGCGGTTTACGCGCATGGGGGCGCCCTCGACGGTCTAAGACACAAGCGCGGACCGCGGCACCTCGATTTCGCCGCTTGCGATGTAGGCCGTGGCACCGCCAACGCTGACAGAGGTCACGACGCTTCCACTCTTACGCGCCTCCGCTTCGATTTCGCTTCGGCGCCCCATCGAGACGCCTTGCTGGATCGAAAGGCGATAAGCCATTCCGCCAAAATCGGGCTTCGATGCCATTGCCCCGACGAGGGCGGCACAAGCGCTGCCTGTCGCGGGATCTTCTTCGACGCCCAGCGCGGGTGCCCACATGCGAGCATAGAGCTCGCCGCCATCCCGTAGATTTCCCGCGAAGAAGAAGAGGTGGGGAGACCACGCTCGCGAGAGCGTTGCCGCCCAGGCAGCCCGATTGATCGCCGCCCGATCGACGACTTCGTTCGAGTTCAGGTGCGCAAAACAGAATGGAACACCGACGCCCGCGAAAAAGACTTTGCTCACCTCGGCGGGCTCGATGGACAGGACCGCGGCGAGATCAGTCGGAGAAGGTGCGCCGGTCGGTGCCTCGATCTTCCCCGATAACGTCAACGTGCCGTGGAACCCTCCGTTTCGCTGAGCGACGTCAACCGTCACGGAACCGACGTTCTCCTCCAGAATGAGCCGGATTGGATCACTAAGCCGTACGTGCTGTTTCATCACAAGCGCACAGGCTGTGCCGACCGAGGGATGCCCCGCAAAGTCGAGCTCCGCCAGAGGTGTGAAGATGCGAACCCGACACGTGTTCGTAGGATCGTTCTTCGGCAGGACGAAGGTGGTTTCGCCGAAATTGAATTCACGAGCAATCTTCTGCATGCCCTCGGCCGAAATGCCGGCCGCGTCAGGCAGAACCGCGAGTTGATTACCGCCGAACGGGTCCGAACTGAAAACATCGACGATGTGAAATGTGTACTTCATGAGATCAACCTCCGTGCGTCGCCTCAAGCCTTGACTACGAGGTCGATCTCAACGCAGGCCCCAAGCGGCAGCGCGGCCACCGCGATCGTCGTCCGGGCGGGAAAGGGTTGACTGAAATACTTTGCGTAGATGCCATTCATCGCGACGAAGTCACTCATGCTCGTGAGAAACACGCCGGCGCGCGCAACGTGATCGAAACTCCTGCCGGCCGCCTTGAGGACCGCCGAGAGATTCCGAAAGACGCGCTCTGTCTCGGCCACAATACCCCCCTCTACCACCTTGCCAGTGGCCGGGTCTTGGCCGACCTGACCGCTGAAGTAGAGGAAACCGCCGACTTCGATCGCCTGGGAAAACGGGCCGACCGGCGGCGCGAGTTCGGGCGTGGTAATTGCGGTCTTGCTCATGGCAAACTCCTGTGGACACTGGGTTAGATGGTCAGGATGGTGGAGCCCGAGGTCGCGCGCGCTTCCAATGCCTTGTGGGCGTCTGCAGCATCCTTGAGCGCAAAGCGCTGATTGACGTTAATGCGCACCTTTCCCGAAACCACCACCTCGAACAGCTCGTTCGCGGAAGCTTCGAGCGCATCGCGTCGCTCTATGTAGTGGAAGAGGAATGGGCGCGTCAGAAACAGCGACCCCTTCTGCGACAGCAGAACGGGCGCAATGGGATCGATGGGACCGGAGGTTTGCCCGAACGTGACCATCAATCCGCGTGGTCTTAGACAATCGAGCGAGCGCAGGAATGTAGCCTTGCCGACAGAGTCGAAAACCACGGACAGTTTCTCGCCGCCGGAGATACGGGAAACTTCCGCGACGAAATCCTCTCTCGTATAGAGGATCGTGTGGCTGCAGCCGTGGGCATGGGCTATTTCGGCCTTAGCTTCCGTGGAAACGGTGCCGATGACCGTTGCGCCGAGGGCGGCCGCCCACTGACAGAGAATGAGGCCCGTTCCGCCGGCCGCGGCATGCACGAGGATCAAGTCACCCGCCTTGACGGGATACACCTGCCGGATCAGCACCTGAGCAGTCATACCCTGCAGCATCATCGCGGCTGCTTGATCGAATGAGATTGCATCCGGTAATTTCACCAGCCGATCGGCCTC
>Ga0302324_100011244_pt1 | contig 18399 bp, 15 predicted proteins | sample Palsa_T0_1_FD_201949 | JGI IMG/M metagenome (GOLD analysis project Ga0302324, IMG submission 201949) | Peat permafrost microbial communities from Stordalen Mire near Abisko, Sweden - Palsa_T0_1 | ecosystem: Environmental > Terrestrial > Soil > Palsa > Peat permafrost | place: Sweden: Abisko... | reverse complement strand
CGCTGAGGCCGAGCGCGGTATATGCGCGATAGCGCACCGCGCCGCCGCTAATGGAGTTGAAGCCGACGTTGTGCCCGATGGCATAGCCCATGAAGGATATGAGCGCGACGCGCGGATAAGGGACGCGCGCGCCGGCAAAGCGCACGGCAAGCGCATCGTACAGCGTCAGACAGCCGTACCCTGCGCAGGTGAAAAAAGCCGCACGCAACAGTTTCGTGTCCGATATGGCCTGGACGCGCTCCAGTATGTCGCGCCAATGGTACTTGCCGAGCAAGTGGTGCAGCCAGAACACCACCAGCACCAACAGAGCGACACCCAACAGAGTGCTCCAAATCGAAAGCTTCGGTGCTGTGCTCGAGTGTGCCAAGCCCACTATCGTATCAGGCCTCCATGGCAACGCTGAAAACTGCTACCGTTACATCTCTTCGAATCGATTTTAAGGGGTATTCATCGATGAGTTCCGTCAACGAAGGCCGACAGGCAACCATGGACGCGACGCAGGTCTATCGCGAGGAAATATTTACCGATCGCAAAGTCGGCACCATTCGCAGAATGACACCTGTGACGGCGGACGGCGCGGCGGACGCCACGCGGCCCGTTATATTTGTAGGACAGGCGCAGGTTATGACGCCGATGGGCGCGGTACCCATCAGTTTCGAACTGGATGCCGCCACATTGGCAGCGGCGGTGGAAAAATTTGGCGCCGCCGCGGAGCAGGCAGTCCATCAAACCATGCGTGAACTGCAGGAAATGCGCCGTGAGCAAGCCTCTTCTTTGGTCATCCCCGACGCCGCGAGCGCCGGGCTGCCGAATCCCAGCGATCTGCTCAGGGGAGGGCGACCGCGACGTTAGGCGCTAGGAGCCTACGCGCCGCTTGCCTTGTCGAGCGTTTCCCAACGCGCGTAGGCGCTGTCGAGCTCTTCGGCGAGCACTTGCAGGCGCTGCAGCGCCTGACTGCCTTGGTCCTTGTTGTGTTGAAACACCTTGGGATCGCCGATCAGCGTCGTGAGCTGAACTTGTTCCGCTTCCAGGTTCTGAATCTTCCCGGGCAGCTGCGCCAACTCTCGCTGCTCGTTGTATGAAAGACGCCGTGTCTTGAGCGAACTGTCCGCAACGCTGCGTTTGCGCTCCGTCGCCGCCGAGCTTTCAGGAGCCGCGGATTTTCGCTGACGCAGCCAATCGGAGTACCCGCCCACATACTCATTGATTTGACCCGCCGCTTCAAATACCAGCGTACTGGTAACGACATTGTCGAGAAACGCGCGGTCGTGGCTGACCAGCAGCAACGTGCCGGCGTAATCCGCGACCAACTCCTCGAGCAGCTCCAGCGTTTCCGCATCAAGGTCGTTGGTCGGTTCGTCCATGATCAAAAGGTTGCTCGGCTTGGCGAACAGCCGCGCCAGCAGCAAGCGATTGCGCTCCCCGCCGGATAACATGCTCACCGGCGCATTTAGGCGCTCGGGCGGAAACAGGAAATCGCGAAGGTAGCCGGATACGTGCCGGGGCTGACCATCGATGATCACGGTATCGCCGCTGCCGCCGGTCACATTGTCAGCGATGGATGCGGCCGGATTGAGCTGCTCGCGCTGCTGATCAAAATAAGCCGGTAAAAGATTGGTGCCGCGCCGGATGATTCCCGCAGTGGGTTCGATCTCGCCCACGAGCAGTTTGATCAGCGTGGTCTTTCCGCAGCCGTTGGGTCCGATGATGCCGATGCGGTCCTTGCGCAGGATGCGCGTCGAGAAATCGCGGATGATCGGCGCGCCGTCGAAGCTCTGCGTTACATGCTGCGCCTCGAACACCACCTTGCCGGAGGGCGCCGCATCTTGCGCGCGAAGCTCCACGCTGCCTATCCGCTCGCGCCGCTCGCGGCGCTCGATTCTCAATTGCTCCAGTGCGCGCACCCTGCCCTCGTTGCGTGTGCGCCGCGCTTCCACCCCTTGGCGGATCCATACCTCCTCTTGGGCCAGCTTCTTGTCGAACAGCGCCGCGTGTTTGGCTTCCACCTCGAGGGCGGCGCGCTTTTGCAAGACATAGTCGTCATAGCCGCCCGGCCAGACGCGCAACTGGCCGCGATCGAGCTCGACAATCTTGGTCGCCAAACGGCGTACGAAGGCGCGGTCGTGGCTGACGAAGAACAGCGCCCCGGCATAGTCCAGCATCATGTCTTCGAGCCAGGTGATGGCCTCGACGTCCAAATGATTCGTCGGCTCATCCAATAGCAACACGTCGGGCGACGCGATGAGCGCGCGGCCCAGCATCACGCGCCGGCGCCAGCCGCCGGATAGCGCGCTCATCAGCGCATCCCCCGGAAGCTCCAGGCGCGAGATCACTTGATCGGCCTGCAGTTCGGCCTGCCAATCCTCATCTGCTGCTCCGCGCTCGGCGCCGCCCAGCACCACGTCGCGGACGACGGCGTCGCTGCCGGACGATACCTCCTGGGCGAGACTCGCGACCCGTGCGCCGGGTCGTACCCAGACTTCGCCGCTGTCGGGCAAGAGATTTTTGCAAATCACTTGCAAGAGCGAGGACTTCCCTTCGCCATTGCGTCCGAGCAGACAGACGCGCTCGCCTCTGCGTAACTGCAGGTTGACGTTGTCCAGCAGGGGTTTGAGGCCGAAGCTGAGCGAGACTTTATCGAGCCGAACGATTGGCATAACTTTGGCAACATTCTAAACCGGTAAACCTTACATTCGCCTCGCGGCGCAATCTGCGCGCCGCGCTCGCCCCCGAAAGTCCTCGCTCTACGCATAACTGCCGGGCCCGATTGACAATTTTTCGATGCCGGCGGCCTTTCGCGGACGCGTGCGATCCTATCGCAATGCTTGGCACGCGCATTGCAGCAATTCTAGCGGGATGACCCGTGGATGCTATTGTTAACAGGTGAATCGCGTGAACTTTTTAAGCGATGCCTTGGACGGCTTGGGGCGCTGGTACGTCGCCGTACCGCCGTTTCTCATCATCAGTTTTCTCGCCGCGCTGTTCTTCGTCACGGGCGAAGGACAGGCGCGTCTGCAGGAAGCGGGTGAACGCCTACAAAAATCCGCGGCGCGTGAGCACAGCGTCGATGAGCTGCAGAATTCGCTGGCGAGATCCGTCGGTGCGGAGCGCACCTTCCTGCTGACCGGCGACCCACGCTACATCGAGACCTACAACAGAGTGGTGGCGGAAGTAGAGCCGCGGCTGGAGAACCTAAGTCAGGCATACGCCGGCTCGGATGCAAGTCTTGGCAGCGTACGCGAGCTGCAGGTCTTGATCGGCAAAAGGCTCGCGGACCTCTCGATGATCTTGACTATCCAGAAAACTCAAGGACTGGCCGCGGCGATTGCGCTCGTGAAAACTAGCGTGGGTTCGGACACCGGCGTGATTATCTCAGATAATTTGGATCGTCTGCGCGATCGCGAAGGCGTTGAGCACCGCGAGGCCACCGCGCATTGGGAAAGTTCCCTAGCCTTGAGCCGCTGGATCACCCTCTCAGGCACGCTCATCAATATGCTGCTGGTGGCCATTGCGATGCGGTTGGTGTATCTGGACATGCGACGTCGAACCGCGATGAACGCCGAGTTGCGCGATCAGAAGCTCAAGCTCGAGCACGAAGTTGAAGAGCGGACCCGCGAGCTGGTCGAACTGTCGACTCATTTGCAGAATGTAGCGGAACGAGAAAAGGCGAGCCTGGCGCGCGAATTGCACGACGAGCTGGGCGGATTGCTGGTCGGTGCGCGCATGGATATTTCCTGGGCCGAACAGCACCTCACCAAAAACGATCCTGACTTGAAGCTGCGCTTGAACCGCGTGCAGCAAAACCTGTCCGCGGGAGTCGATTTGAAACGCCGCATCATCGAGGAGTTGCGCCCCACGCTGCTGGATAATGTGGGACTGTTCGCGGCGCTGCGTTGGCAAATGAAAGTGACCTGCGGAGGCGCCGGCCTCAAGTGCAGCGAGTCTTATCCCGACGAGGAGCCGCGCTTCAAATCCGAGGCATCGATCGCATTGTTTCGCATCGCACAGGAAGCATTCAGCAATATTCTGAAGCATTCGCGCGCGAAAACGGCCGATATCAGCTTGGACATGGATGACGAAACGCTGCTGATGCGCATTGCCGATGACGGCATCGGCATGCCGGCAGACCAATTCACGGCGATCGGCTCGCACGGACTGGCTTCCATGCGCCATCGAATCCGTGCGTTGGGCGGCCGCCTGGACGTTAGAAAGCCGGCATCGGGCGGTACCATGCTCATCGTGCAAATTCCGATCGCGAACGCAGTCGCGCAAATCAGCGAGTCCGAGTCCAATTTAGATGAGGCGCCTCGCAGCAGCGCTGTTAAATTTTGATCCTGCCGTCCGAAATCGCGGCATAGAGCGCCGCATCCAGCGCTACGTAGCACTGCGATCGCGCATCATCGAAGTACAAGGGATCGGTCACCCGACTCGGATCGAAGCCCGCCTGCATGAGCTCCTGCTTGCGCGGCTTAAAGGTGCCTGTGGCCTCGAGTGTCGGGAGTATTCTCAGAAACACCGGCCGCGCATAAGACGGCAGGCGCGAGGCGACTTCCGCGCGAAACGCGGCGAGATCAAACTCCGCATTTACCACGAGCGCTGCAGCGCCCGCGCGGCCGTCGGCGCCCGGCACGCTAAGCCCGTACACCACCCCTTCCATAACGCCGCGGCTCGCGGTCAGTGCCGTCAATACTTCCGCGGTCGAGACATTCTCGCCTTTCCATCGATAGGTTTCTCCCACCCGATCGACGAAAAAATAGAATCCGCGCTCATCGCGGCGCATTAGATCGCCGGTGCGATACCAGGAATCTCCTGCTTTGAAGACATTGCGTAATACTTTGCGATCCGACGCTTCCTGATCCGCGTAGCCTTCAAATCGCCCGGCACGTTCGCCGCCCGTGGCGGGCATCAGTCCCACGGCCTCGCCAATTTCATTCGCGGCGCAGCGCTCGCAGAATCCGTCCGCGTTGCGCCCCGGCTCCGATTTTTCAACATCGAACCGCAGCAGTGCCACGGGCAAACGATTCGCCAAGAATGCCGGTATGCGTCCGATGGCGCCCGGCTTTCCCTCGCAGTTGTAGAGCGAAAAATTTCCTTCGGTGGATGCGTAATATTCCAGGATCCTGGGAATCTTGAAGCGGGTCTGAAACGGCACCCAGACCTCCGGCCGTAGACCATTGCCGCAGGCAATCCTCAGGCAGTGTTGCGTTTCGATGGGCTGGGGCGGGGCATTGACCAGGTAGCGGCACAATTCGCCGATGTACTGAAACAGCGTGCAGCGCTGGTCGCGCACGTCGCGCCAAAAATCCGACGCTGAAAACCGCGGGCGAATCACCACGGCGCCGCCATTCACCAGCGGCGCAAACGTGGCCACCACGCCGCCGACGCTGTGATATAGCGGCAGGCAATTGAACATGCGATCGTGAGGCTGAGTATCCATCATGCCGGCAAACCAATGGCTCCATTGCATCAGGCGGTAGTGGCTGACCTTGGCTGCCTTCGGCAAACCGGTCGTGCCCGAGGTATAAATATAGAGCGCGGTGGCATCGATCGGCGGCGGTTCGCGCTCTGCCGCCGTCAGCGACTCGCCTGACACAGACTCGAGCACAGGCTGCAACGGCTCGAAGTGCGGGTTCGATCCCACCACGCGGTACGCCAGCCCCACCGGCAAGCGCGGCCGGATCGCCGCAACGCGAGACGCAAGATCTGCGCCGACGATCAAGTATTTCGGGTTTGCGATTTTTATTGAATGCGCGAGCACATCGCCGGCAAGCTGCGAATTGACCAGCGCCACCACCACGCCGATGCGCGTCAAACCCAGCCATATCGCCGGATACTCGGCGCAGTTCGACATGAACAGCGCTACGACATCGCCGCTTTTCAGATCGCGGCCGATGCCCCAACGAGAATATTGATTGCAGCGAAATCCCAACTGCCCATGGCTCATCGAGGCTTCGGCGGAGATGAGCGCCGGCGCCGCATTGAACTGTGCGGCCAGGCGGTCGATCAGCGCGGGAAGCGTAATTCCGCGCTCGCCGATCGTCGCGGTCTTGGCCAGCGCGCGAAGCCATGCGTCGCGGGCGAATTTTGCATCGACCTCGCCGGGCTGCGTCGAAATGCTCATTTCACGGTCATCTTGGGAATTGCGAACCATACCACGACTACCCGCATCGTTCGAGATACACTGCGATATCACCAACCTCGATTCACGAGCATGAAGCGGGAAACAATTGCAATTCACGGAGGCTTCGACTCCGACCCCACGACGAAGGCCGTTGCCGTTCCGATTTACCAAACGGCTGCTTACTCCTTCGACAGCGCCGAGCACGGCGCTGCACTGTTCAACTTGGAGGTTCCGGGGTTTAGGTATACGCGGATCAGCAATCCGACCACCGAAGTTCTGGAGCAGCGCGTGACGGAACTGGAGGGCGGCGTTGGCGCGCTGAGCGTGGCGTCGGGACAGACGGCCCTGTTCTATGCCTCGATGAATGCCTTGGAAGCGGGCCGCAATTTGATCTCGGTGCCGCAGCTCTACGGCACGACCTACACGCTATTCGCGCACATGCTGCCGAAAATGGGGATCCAGGTGCGATTTGCCAAGTCAGATCGCGCCGCCGATCTTGAAGCGCTCATCGACGACGACACCCGCGCAATATTTTGCGAGACCGTAGGTAATCCGGCCGGCAACGTCTGCGATCTCGAGGCACTGGCAGCGGTCGCGCATCGCCACCACATGCCGCTGATCGTCGACAACACGGTGGCGACGCCGATGCTGGTGCGGCCGGTCGACTACGGTGCGGACATCGTGATCCACTCACTGACGAAATTCATGGGCGGCCACGGCACGACCTTGGGCGGCATCATCGTCGACTGCGGGCGGTTTCCATGGAGCACTCACGCGGCCCGCTATCCCATGTTCACGCAACCGGACGAGTCGTATCACGGCTTGGTCTATACGGATCACTACGGTGCCGCGGCGTTCATCGGCCGCTGCCGCAGCGTATACCAGCGCACCGTGGGCGCAGTGCTGTCGCCGATGAATGCGTTCCTGCTGTTGCAGGGCATCGAGACGGTGGCGCTGCGCGTTGAGCGTCACGTCGAGAATGCGCGCAAGGTCGCCGAGTTCTTGCGCGCCGACCCACGTGTGGAATCGGTGAATTTCGCGGGATTTGCCGACAATCCCTACCACTCCCTCGTGCAGAAATACCTGGGCGGCAAGGCTTGCTCGCTGATGACGTTCGAGATACACGGCGGCCTCAAAGCAGCCATGCGCTTCTACGACGCGCTGAAGCTGTTCAAGCGCTTGGTCAATTTGGGCGACGCTAAATCGCTCGCCTGTCATCCCGCGTCGACGACGCATCGGCAAATGTCCGCCGAGGAACAATTGGCTGCGGGAGTCGGACCCGGCAGTATTCGCCTAAGCGTCGGGATCGAGCACATCGACGACATTCTCGCGGATCTAGATCAAGCACTCGGCGCGGCGGTTTGAATCCCAAATCCCTGCCGGCAGCGGTTCCGGCGTTATTTCCCGATCCTGCGGATCGAGAGCGGATCAGCAACTGGTTGACGCTCGAGCTGGCGGCGGCGCATCAGCGCGTTCAGGCCGGCCCGGTGGCGCCGACAATCGACATGCAGCATTTCCGCGCGGAGCTGGCTCGTTTCGACTTCGAGCAGCCGCAGCCGCTCGAGGAGGCATTGCGATGGGCCATTGAGCGCCTGGAACATGGCATCGTGCAAATGTCGAATCCACGTTATTTCGGGCTCTTCAATCCGGGCGCTAATTTCCCATCGCAATGCGCGGATCGCCTCGCTGGGTCCTTCAATCCGCAACTCGCGAGTTCAGCGTCTTCTCCCGTGCCCGTGGCGTTGGAAAACCATGTGATCCGGGCGCTGGCCCGCCGTGCCGCATTCGGCGACGATGCGACCGGACACTTCGCGACCGGCGGCTCGGAGGCAAACTACACGGCGCTGATCTGTGCCTTGACAGCAGCTCACTCCAAATATTCCGCCGATGGCGTGCGCGCGTTCGACGGACCTGTAAGATTCTATACATCCCGGGATTGCCACATCGCATGGCTGAAAATTGCGCATCAAGCCGGCGTCGGCCGCAGCGCTTTGCGGCTGGTGGCTACCGACGGCCACGGCCGGATGGATCCCAAGGCGCTGCTCAAGGCCATTGCAGATGATCGCGCCACGGGGGCCGTTCCGGTCATGATCGTTGCGACGGCCGGAACGACCAACGCGGGCATGATCGATCCCTTGCATGCTTGTGCCGACATCGCAAAACAACAGGCGTTGTGGTTGCACGTGGACGCGGCTTGGGGCGGCGCGGCGCTGGCATCGAATCGCCTGCGCGGCTTGCTTGGCGGTATCGAGCGCGCCGACTCGATAACCATCGATGCGCACAAGTGGCTCGCGACAACCATGGGCTGCGCCATTTTCATCTCGCGTCGCGCCGACCTCTTGTCCGAGGCATTTCATGCCTCAGCGAGTTTCATGCCCTCGAGCATTTCGGAGGTGGACCCCTATTTGAACAGCATGCAGTGGTCGCGGCGTTTTTTGGGGTTACGTCTATTCCTGGCGCTCGCTGCCGCCGGATGGCAGGGACTTGGCGCTCATGTCGAACGCGGCGTCGAAGTGATAGAACGCGTCAAAGAGCGGCTGGTTGCCTCAGGCTGGCGCATCGCCAATGATTCACCGCTCGCGGTGTTGGATGCCATTCCGCCGGCCGCTATGGGCGACGTGCGAGCCTTGGTGCGTCGAGTGGTGGCCTCGGGACGGGCTTGGGTCGCGCCGACCACGTTCGAAGGTCGGGATGTGGTACGGATCTGCGCGACCAATGGGGAAACCGGAATGGCCGACGTGGACGCGCTGGTGGCCGCCCTCAATCAACTCCCTTAGGCGCGCTGCGCCAAGGTGCGGTCAACCAAGTTCTCTATTGACCTTAGAGAATGGAAATTTTCCGGTGTGATATCCGCCTGAGCGATGGCGATGTCGAATTCCACTTCAACGGCGAGCATGAGATTCACCATTTTCAAGGAGCTAATGCCAAGGTCGCTCAGTTGAGCGTCCAGCGGAAACGGGTTCGGCATGACACCGCCTGCTCCCAACACAGCCCTAACCAGCGAAATTAGCCGCTCGCTCGCCCCCTCCCTCACCTGCGGATCCACTTTGGATGTCTCCCGAAAAAACCAGGGCCGATGATACCGTGTAGCGCAGGATACGGAATACGAGGAGCGTTTCACACATGTATGTTTTTGAAATGAGTCGAGCATCACCAACTAACAATAATTCCCGCCCGAGTCATTGTCGAGGTGCTGCCGTCCCCGCATAATCGCCGCTCAGAGGCCCATAAGGCTGATTTCAAATGGCAATAGAGACGCACCGAATACCGGGTACGCGCACTCCAAGCGCACGGCAGAGCGACTTGACCGCCCGCGCCCGCGCATCCGCCGACGTGGCCCGCGCCAACGCGGCGGCGGTCGATGCTGAAGCACGCTTTCCCAGCGAGGCGTTTACGGAGCTGCGCAAGCAGCGTCTGCTCGGCATCCAGGTTCCCCAGTCTCTGGGCGGGGAAGGCGCCACGATCGCCGAAATTGCCGATGTCTGCTACATCCTCGGCCAGTCCTGTTCCTCCACCGGGCTGATTTACGCGATGCACCAGATCAAGATGGCCTGCATCGTGCGCCACTTCAAGAACAATGCTGCCCACGAGCGCATACTGCGCCGCATCGTCGCCGAGCAATTGCTCATGGCCTCATCGACCACCGAAGGTCAGGCCGGCGGCAACGTTCGTTCCAGCGAAGCAGCTGTCGAGCACGACGGCGCGCAGATCACCCTCGAACGCAAAGCAACCGTCATTTCTTATGCAGTGGAAGCGGACGGAATCGTCACCACCGCGCGGCGCGCCGCTGATGCGCCGGGCAACGATCAGGTCCTGTTGGTTCTGTTGAAGTCCGACTATACGCTCGAGCGCTTGCAAGTTTGGGACACCCTAGGCATGCGCGGCACGCATAGCGAGGGATTCACGCTGCGCGCACGCGCCGCTGCCGGACAAATCCTGCCAGAACCGTACGAGAGAATTCACGCGCAGACCATGGTGCCGTTTGCACACCTGCTGTGGGGCTCGGTGTGGGCCGGAATCGCCGCGGCCGCGGCCTCCAAGGCGCAAGCCTTCGTGCGGCATGTGATGCGCCAATCGAACGGCCAAACACCGCCCGGCGCTGCGCATTTCACCCAGGCATTATCGACGTTGCGCACGCTGCGCGGCGTGCTCGCAACCAGCCTGCGCAGCTATGAATCGGTCATGTCGGACGAAAAGGCGATTTCTTCGTTGGAATTTCAGACGATGATCACGCTGACCAAGGTGCAGGTCTCCGAGCTTGCGGTGACCACCGTTCTCACTGCGCTGCGCGCTTGCGGTTTGTCCGGATATCGCAATGACACCGAATTTACAATCGGCCGCTTGCTGCGCGATGTGCTGTCCGCGCCCATCATGATCAGCAACGACCGTATCTTGACGAATCTCGCCACCTCGTCATTGATGACACCGCTGCCGGCCTTGATCAGTGGCTGAACCCGTGCCGCCCGATAGCGCCTCTTACCCGTTAGCGCATCTTGCCGATCGGCTGTTCCAGCCGATGGGAGTTGATGGCGTGTATGCACGCACCGCGCTGTATGTGGATCTGGTTGAGCGGCTCGAGCAATACATCACCCGGCAGCGCGATCCTCAAGCGGAAATCATGCGCTTCCCCCCAGTGATGAGCCGAACGCAGCTGGAGAAATCCGGGTATCTGAAGAGCTTTCCCAATTTACTGGGTTGCGTATGCGCCCTGCACGGCTCCGAAGCCTCGATTCGTTCGGCCGTTGAACGCTATGACAACGGCGGCGATTGGACCACTTCGCTTACCTCGTCGGATTTGGTGCTATCGCCTGCCGCTTGCTATCCGGTGTATCCAATCGCGGCGGCTCGCGGCACGTTGCCGCGCGGCGGTCTGCAGTTCGATATCGAGGCGGACGTGTTCAGGCATGAGCCTTCATTGAGCCTCGATCGGCTGCAATCTTTCCGTATGCGCGAATTCGTAAGAATCGGCGCGCCGGACGCGATCGTCGAGTTTCGCGAAAAGTGGATGGCCAAGGCGCCTGTGCTGGCCGCGGAGCTGGGGCTGCCGCATTCCATCGACGTTGCGAACGATCCATTCTTCGGTCGAGTGGGCCAAGTGATGGCGGTCAGCCAACGCCAACAAGCTCTGAAGTTCGAATTATTGATTCCCTACTATCCGGGCGCGTCACCCACCGCGTGCATGAGCTTCAACTATCACCGCGAGCACTTCGGCCAGGTGTGGGGCATTCGTGACGACAACGACGAGTTGGCTCATACCAGCTGCGTCGCGTTCGGCATCGATCGCCTGGCCGTGGCGTTGTTCGCCAATCACGGCCTCGATCTCAAGAAGTGGCCGGCGGCGACTCGGCAGGCTTTGGCTCTCTAAGCAGTCCGCGCGCGGATGCCTCTCGACCCACGCGTCAATCGCTTCTTGAATCTCCTCGCCGCGGGCAATCCGCCCGACGCGCGCAGCGCCACGGTCGAGGAACGCCGCAAGGGGCTCGTCTCCTTGATGGAATTCGCCGCGCCGCCGGTCGCGCTCGAACGGATCGAAGATCGGACGCTGCCGGGACCGGACGGCGCACTGCGCGTTAGGCTCTATTCGCCCTCTAGGCCTAAGACTCTTCCTGGGCTCATCTATTTTCACGGCGGCGGCTTGGTCGCCGGCAGTTTGGACACGCATGACAGCATCGCCCGCGCGCTCTGCCATTCAGGCGGCGTGCGAGTTGTATCGGTGGAGTATCGATTGGCTCCCGAGCACCGTTTTCCCGCCGCCTTGGAGGACGCTAAAGCGGCGCTGCGCTATATCAGCGGGCACGCCGCGGATTTCGGAATCGACGCCGCGCGCCTTGGCATCTGCGGGGATTCGGCGGGCGCCACACTCGCCGCGGCGACTTGCCAGTCGGCGATTCAAGCCGGCGGCCCTCCGCTCATTCTGCAGCTGCTGCTCTGTCCGATTCTCGACTACAGCCGAGTCACGGCGTCGAAGCGCGAGTTAGCCAGCGGCTATCTGGTCGATCAAGCCACCCTCGACCATGACCTGATGTATTACCTGCCGGCGGGCATTGCACCTTCCAATCCGTTGGTCTCGCCGCTGCTGGCCAGTGACGTATCCGGCATGCCGCCGACACTCATTCATACCGCGGAATTTGATCCGTTGCGCGATGAGGGCAGAAATTATTTCGAGCGCCTGACCCAGGCAGGCAATGAAGTGTCCTACACTTGCCATCCGGGTATGATTCATCTTTTCTACGGATTGGGAGCCGTCATACCCTATGCGCGCACGGCATTCGAGCAGATCGGCGGTGAAATTCGCGCAGCGCTGGCCTAACTAATACGGAGAAACAACGTGTCCGAGCGCATCGTCGCGGAACGCATCATTCAGCAACTGCACGCAGCACGCGTAGGGGGCGATCTTGCCGGCATGTGCGGCGTGTTTGCCGATGAAGGCCGATACGAAATCCTAGGCGCCAGCGCCGATAAACCGATCGCGATCCGCGCCCAGACTCTCGCCGAGTTTCGGCCCTGGCTGTCCATGATGGTCAAGGTGTTCCGGCTCAACAATTATCAGCTCTTGAGCCTGACGATCGACATGCCGCGCGCGGTGGCGCATTGGCGCGCCGATATTTTTTCCAAAGTCACGGGCGCGACGGTTCCCACCGAACTCACCGATATTGTCGAGATCAAGGCAGAACGCATCGCAACTTATACTGAATTCTTCGCGCCGCGGTGATGCAGGAACCGCAGTGGCTCAAGATCGCACGCGAGGTGCGGGCGATTGCTCAAACTGGCTTGGCCTTCACTGCGGATGGTTTCGACCATCAGCGCTACGCTCGGCTGCGCGAATTGGCGGCCCTGCTGATGGCGCAAGGTTCAGCCGCCGAGCATGAATCCATCCTCGAGTTGCTGCGTCAGGAGAAGGGCTACGCGACACCGAAGGTGGATGTTCGCGGCGCGGCCTTTCAAGACGGGCGCGTATTGATGGTGCGCGAAATCAGCGACGGCAAATGGACCCTCCCAGGCGGCTGGGCCGACGTCAATCAATCGGCGGGCGAATGCGTCGTGCGCGAGATTGCCGAGGAATCGGGGTTCAAGGCCCGCGCCCTGAAGCTCGCGGCGGTTTACGACTACCACAAAAGCGGCCATCCGCCCCGCCACATCGACTCGATCTACAAAATGTTTTTCATCTGCGAAATCACGGGAGGCGCGGCGTGCGCCAGCGATGAGACCAGCGAAGTGGCCTTTTTTCCTCGGCACGAACTGCCGCCGCTTTCCTTGGGGCGAACCACGGCCGCGCAGATCGACAGAATGTTCCATCATCGCGAGCATCCCGAGCTGGCGACGGACTTCGACTGACGGCGATCAGGCGTTCGTGCGCCTATAGCGCCGCGCGCATCTGCGCCGCGGTTCGCGTATCACCGAGACGTTCGGCCGCTTCCGCGCCGCCCTGCAACGCACCGCGCCTGCCGGGAGCGAGCACTAACGCGGCACGAAATTCTCGCAGCGCTTGCTCCGGCTGATTTTGCTGCAGGAGCAGCTCTCCGAGTTGCTCGCGTGCCGGAACGATGGGGCCTGGCGTTAACGGTAATTTTTCAACGGCGTCTTCTTCATCCGCCGCCTGCCGCAGCAATCGAGCCGATTCCGTCGCGCTTCCCATCGCCGCCAGCCGCCACGCCTTTGCTTCCTGATCGAGCACGTCCACTTGGGTCGCCCAGTAGGCGTTTTTGGCAGCCTGCAGTTGCGCTTCACACGCTTCAATTTGTGCAATGTCACTATCCGCGGCCTGCGGCTGGCCGCTGCGCGCATTGGCCAACGCACGCGCCCAGAAGGTGATCGCGGCGACTTGGGGAGCCGAGCCCGGGAGCGTCTGCAGATCAGCCGCGGCGCGCCATGCATGACGCTCAATCGCGAGTCGAATGGGCATGGCCGTTGCGGCATAGCCGACTTTGAAATCGCTCCCGGTTGCCGCTGCGTCCATGGCACTTAAGTCCGCGACCACCCGCTCAGCGTTGGAATTCTGTCCCCGCTGCAAGTACGCATAGGTCAGATAATCCATGGCGTGCAGCTCTTCGCCCTGATCGCCTTGTTCGTGCGCCGCCGCTCGCGCCAGCCTGTTGGATGCAATGGAATCGTCCCACAGACCCAGCCTGGTAAATATGTGCGAGGGCATGTGCAGCGCATGCGGCGCGGAGGGTGCGATCTTCGAATAGGCGCGCGCCGCCGCCAGACCGCGCGGCGCTAGCTCCGCGCTATCGTAGGCGTGAATCAAGTAATGCGCCGCGCCCGGGTGGTCGGGTTGAGTTCGGTAAATCGGCTCCAGCAACGCCGCCGCGTGCTTCTGATTCGCGTGTGTGGCGTCTTCCGGCGGAGCCGTCGCGATCAGCGACAGAGCGTAGAACACTTGCACCTCGGTGTCCTTTGGATTGCTGCTCGCGGCCTGAGCCATTGCGTCTGCATAGGCCTTGGCGCGCAGCGGCGGCGTCTCAGTAGCATCTCTGTAATAGGCGGCGGCCGCCGCAATGAACTGCCGCTCGCGCGGCGATCCGCGGTTCATCGCGAGCGCCTGTTCGATTTCGAGTTGACCGTCGCGAAGTTCCGCCGGAGACGGGGGACTCCAGAGCTGGTGATAGTGGGACATGGCGATACCCCAATGGGCCATCGCGCAAGTGGGATCCGCTGCAGCGACCTGGCGGAATGATTGTTCGGAGGCGGCATAAGCAAAAGAATGCAGCAGCGCGACGGATCGTTCGAAATCGCGCGCGACATCCGGTGAGCATGATGTCGGGAACGAGACCTTTCCCAGCTTCTCCGGCGGCGGATGCGAATGGGACTCTTCAGATTGAACCGGGAGAACCCATAAGATCCCGATTCCCACCCACGCCGTTATTTTTTTCATAGACAGGCTCCTAGGCGTATGTGATCAACGTCGGGTCTGGCTGCATGTCCAGATGCGGCAGTCCGTTGAAGCTGACCAGGCTATGCCGCCGCGGCGTCGCGGCGAACTCGGTGAGCGCGCTGTTGCGGATTCTCAGATTCAATTCGACGGCGGTCGCCGGCGGCGCGCTGAGCGTGGCCGCGACAATGGCAGCAATGGGGCCGCCGGAACTGACGATGAGCACATTGCCGTCGGGAAAGCGCTGACGCGCCTCAACCAGAGCCGCGACGGCGCTGTTCTGAAACGCTTGCCAGACGGGCATGCCCTCCGGTTGCGTCCGGTCCTCGGCCCAGGCCAACAAAGCTTCCCGCAGCACACGAAAGTGCTCGCGCACCACCACCGGATCGCGCCTTGCCGCGGCCAGGGCGGGTGCCGGGAAGGTTCCGTTCAACGCCATCATGATTGCCTCCGGCTTGTACTCGTCCAGGCCCGGAAACGCTTCCTGCGGGGGCGACGCGCCGAGCTCGGGATGGCCTTCGAATATACCCTGCGCGGTCTCGGTCTGACGCCGCAGCGTGCCCGTGAATACCGCATCAAATCGAATCTGACGCCGGGCGAAATAGCTGCCCAGCAGGCGCGATTGGGCAAAGCCTGTGTCGGTGAGGCGGTCGTAATGATCCGTGCCGAAGGCCGCTTGCCCATGGCGTACAAGGTAAATAGTTCCCACGCGTTTGACTTTAAGAGATGAGAGAGACGATCGGCATTGTCAAGTGACTGTAGCATCCGCTGTATCTCTACTCCACGGCAAATCCAACGCGACGATCAGTCCCCCGCCCTCGCGATTAGCCAATTGAATGCGGCCGCCATGCGCCTCCGCGATTTCGCGGGAGAGAGCCAAGCCCAATCCGGTACCGCTGCGCTTGGTGGAATAAAAAGGCAGCAGCGCCTGCGCCAGGACCGTTTGGCTCATTCCAGTTCCTCTATCGCGCACTTCGATGCGCTGGTCCCCGCCCGCGCAGACAATGGAGAGTTCAACCTCGGCCGCGACGCCGCTCGCCTCGTGTGCGTTCTTGAGCATATTGATCAGCGCCTGTTCGACCTGCACGCGATCGAACCAGCCCGGCAACTGCGGCAGAGGTTCGATGCAGGTGAAGGTCTGCTGCCCTTTAAGGTCCGCGACGAATTGTTGCCATGGCACAGTTTCCGGGCGTGGCGCGGGCAATTTGGCGAACGCGGCATAGCCGCTGACGAATTGGTGCAGGTGCTCGGCGCGTTCCGCAATGGCCGAGAAGACCGTCGGCAATGCCGCGTAATCTCCACGCCGCGCGATTTCGGCGCCGGAATGGGCGAGCGAGGATAGAGGTCCCAAGGAATTGTTGAGCTCGTGGCTGAGCACTCGGATCAGCTTTTTCCAGGTCGAGACTTCCTGGCGGGAGAGTTCGCGCGTCAGCCGCTTGAGCAAGTACAATTTGAACGTTCGTCCCTGCAAGATGAAGGCGCGTTGCGACAAGTGAAATGTCTCTTCGACGCCATCGATATCCGTGGAAAACAGATTGTCACCCTGTTCTCCCGCGGCGACCTGCAATGCGGCCGGCGCCTGGCTCAGGGCGTCGCGGAATCGCAGGCCCTGCAGGCTGCGCCCACCGCTCAGCAAGTGCCGGGACGCGATATTTGCGTAGGCAATGCGGCCATTTGCGTCGACCAACACCAGCGCGACGGGCGAGTTTTGCATCACGGTATCGAGCAGCAATTCTCGCTGCACCAGGTGCGCGCGCTGCTCGCGCAGGGCCGCGGCCAGTTCGTTGTGCGCCGTCATCAGTTCGCCGAGCTCATCATCGCGATCGGCGACCAGCGACAAGCTGAAATCCCCCTCGCGGTAGCTGGCCACCGTGCCCGACAGCGCGCGCAACATCTGTTGGATGGGCCGCATGATGCGCGACGACAGCCAGAGCAGCGGCAGCAGCGATGCCGCAAGAATCAGCAGCCAGCCGAACAACCGATTGTCAAACCAACGCGCCGACCAGGCACTGATCGCCGCCGTGATCGCGACGATGACGATCAATAGCAGCGCGAGCTTCGCCTTCAGGCTCAAGGGCGACCGCTCACGCGCCGCTTAACGGACGCAGGTTGAACCGCTCCATTCGGCGGTATAAGGCCTGACGCGACAGCCCCAGGCTCTGTGCTGCCCGGCTGATGTTGCCACCCGCCTCTCTTAAGCTAGCCTCCAAAACTTCCTTGCTCAAATGCTCGCTTTCCCGCGACGGAGCGCGAGTCACGGCGGGCAGATTCAGATCGGCGGCAGCCACGATGCGCTCGCGCGCCAGCAGCTTGGCGCGCTCGATGGAATTGCGCAGCTCGCGCACATTGCCGGGCCAATCGTGAGCCTGCAGCGCGGCCGCGGCATCCTCGCTCAATTGCAATCCATCGCCGAGGAAATGCCGCGCGAGCGGCAGGATATCGGCGGGCCGGTCCGCCAGCGGCGGCACCGCAATGTCGATGACATTCAGCCGGTAATAGAGATCTTCGCGAAAACGGCCCTCGCGGATCAGCGCCGGCAAATCGGCATTCGTGGCGCTCAAAATGCGAACTTGCGCGGTGCGCGTCTTGCTCGAGCCCAGCATTTCGAACTGACCGGTCTCGAGCACCCGCAGCAGCTTGACTTGTCCGGCGAGCGGCAAGTCGCCGATCTCGTCCAGGAACAAGGTCCCGCCGTTCGCCGCCTCGAAGCGGCCCGTGCGCTGGCGCGTGGCCCCGGTATAGGCGCCCGCCTCGGCGCCGAATAATTCCGCCTCGATCAATTCGGCCGGGATGGCGCCGCAATTGACGGCGACAAAGGGACCAGCGTGCAGCGGAGAATTCGCATGCACGATCTGCGCGATGCGCTCCTTGCCCGCGCCGTTCGGGCCGCTGATGAGCACGCGAACATCGGCGCGCGCGACGCGGCAGGCGAGCTCTACCACCCGCTCCATCGCGTCCGAGGCGAATACAATGCCGCAAAGATCGTATTGCTCCGCCAAACGCTCGCGTCGACGGCGTTGCTCTTCCTGCAATCGCTGACGCTCGCGCGTCGTCTCCGCCAGCTCCAGCAAATTCTCGACCGTCGCCAGCAGCTTGTCATTGTCCCAGGGCTTGCCGATGTAATCCGCAGCGCCCGCTTTGACCAGCTGCACCGCCGATTCCAGATGGGTCCACGCCGTCAGCAGTACCACGGGCAAATCAGGCTGCTGAGTGCGCAGCGCGCGAAACAGCGCCGCACCCTCTTCCCCCGAGGTCGTATCGGCGCTGAAGTTCATGTCGGCGATGACTAGATCAACGCGCTCGTGCGCCAGCATGGCGAGCCCTTTCTGCGGCGTGAAGGCGGTCAGCGTACGGATGTCATGCAAGCCGAACAGCAGCGACAGCGCCTGGGCGACCGCCGGATTGT
>Ga0302324_100011242_pt1 | contig 18406 bp, 13 predicted proteins | sample Palsa_T0_1_FD_201949 | JGI IMG/M metagenome (GOLD analysis project Ga0302324, IMG submission 201949) | Peat permafrost microbial communities from Stordalen Mire near Abisko, Sweden - Palsa_T0_1 | ecosystem: Environmental > Terrestrial > Soil > Palsa > Peat permafrost | place: Sweden: Abisko... | reverse complement strand
CGCTTGCGTCCGCTCACGATGGGAACATGCCAGACGGCGTACTCGTTCGGATTACGGATACTTGCGATGATCTGGTCAAAGAGCGCGCGCACTTCATCGAGGCGCAGCTTCGAGTGTTTGCTGATCGTCTCCGCATAGCCGTCGCGCCACGCCGTCAATATGTTGGCAAAGGTTTCGCGCGGTACCCGCACCGTATCGACGACCACATAATCAACATGCAACTCTTCGAGGCCGAGTTGATGCAGCAACGACCAGGTGCGCCGGCCGATGCGCAAATCCACGCCCGTGTCGCTCCCGAAACAGAGCGCGCCTTCGCGCCAGAGCCGATCGGGATCGACCCTGCCGGCCGCCATGTGCAACATGCCATAGTCCTCGCTCAAGACGTGTAGCCAGCCTCCCGGCCTGCAAATTCGGTGCAGTTCCGCCAGAGCTTTCTCGGGTTCGGGAATCGACTGCGTCATGTGGCGGCAAACCACCAGATCAAACTCGGCAGACGGCAGCGCGAGCGCGAAAGCATCGCCCTGCTCAAAGCCCAGTCGCGGCGCAAGCCCTGCGTAACGGCTGCGCGCATAGGCTATTGAGCCATCGAGGATGTCGACGCCGATGAGGTTCGCCTGCTGATACATCAGCGCAAGACGGGAGGTGATCTCCCCGCTGCCGCAGCCGATATCGGCGATATGACATTGGCCGCGCAGGCCGTAGCGGGCGAAAAGCTGCTGCTCCTGAGGCCAGATGACCTCGGCCTGCGCGTGCAACGTGCGGACCATGGATTCGTCTGCCATCTGCGCTGCCTGCGGATTGCGCGCTGAGCTCATGACGAATGAGCCGTATGTTGCTCAGCCTCGTGCAACCACTGCGCGCGCTCGGGGCTCTCCGGAAGAGCGCGCGCGGCATCGCGCGCGCGCACATAGCTTGCCTGGGCGTCTACCGCGGATCCTGCTTTCGACTGCGCCTCGGCAAGGGCAAGCCAATTGGGTGGATACGCAGGGCGCAACGCCACGGCGCGCCCTGCAGCCTGGAGCGCGCGCTCGGGGTCACCCGGACCGAGCGGCCATCCGGGCGCGCGTGTCAGCACCAGGGCCTGCACTCGGGCGGGGCCCGCATCCGCGTAGGCTGCATCGATCGCCTCGGCGCGCCCGAGTATCGTGAGCATGTCGTTCAAGGTCGCAAGGGCATGTGCCGGGTGGACTCGCGCTTCGAGCCCCAATGCGAGCGCGTTGCCAAACACACAGGCAACCGCTTGCGGAGCCTGCGCAATGCACGCATCGGCAGCGCGCCGTGCGTCGGCGGCAAGCTGCGCGCGCACCTGCGGGTCAGTCGCGTGATCGCTCTTGCCGGCATCGGCCTCGATACCGGCGGCAAGCTCGGCGATTGTCTTTGGCGGTGCGGCCACAGGCGGCGCCGCCGGCCTATGCGCCGGCACAGTGCAGGCGGCAAGCGGCAATACCGCAATTACCCAGGCGGCCCGCAGCCTCACGAGGTGGGCACAACCGCGGGAAGCTGCGGCAACACGAAGCGCTGCAGGCGCAGATTGGCAAGCGCATCCGCACCTGCCGGAGTTTTATTCAAATTCAAAAGCGCATCACGAAGCGCACCGGTGCGTGCACTCGACAAACGCGCGCCCACGACGGCGAGAATCGCCGACGGCAACGGCGGCGATTCCCTGATGTTCTGCAGATCATTAGCGAATGGCAAGCTTGCAAGCGAAGCCGTTTGCGTCGCATCGAGCAGCACGGCGACGGGCTCGCCGCTGGCTGCACGGCGTAATGATGAGAGCACCTGCGAAGCTTGCGCGATCTTTACATCCGGCGGCAGGCTCCAGCCGCTCAAAGCGGCTGAGCGGACGAAATCCGGCGCGTAGCCCGCGACACTGAGAATCGTGTAACCGCCCAAGGATGCCGGTCCGCTGACCTTGCCCTTCCTTGCGTAAAGCGTCCAACGCTCCTGCACTCCGACGTTCGTCACGTCGGCCTGCACTAGCGGCGCTAAACGCAGTGCCGCAGCATGTTCCACAAAGAATGGGTATGGCACCAAGGTGAGTGCCGCATCGGGCTTGGCAAGCTTCTCAAGACCGCCCGCTTCGGTCGCATCGTAGATTGCCGCAAGAGTGCCGTCAGGCCACTTCGCCGCAGCCGCGGTCGCGGTCGCGAACGCATCGAGAAATGGCTGCGCGTCCTCCGCCGCGCCCGGATACCCGGGCGCACAGAACACCAAGGTCACGGCGGCCGCGGCCAGGAGTGAACTCATCTCATTAGGCTATCACGCTGCTCACACCATCGTCTTTACCGGTTCGATCCCTGCCCGGTGCGAGCGGGATGCTCAGCTGGGGCGGAACTCGCAAGGACAAAGACTCGTTTCCGCGAACGGGCGCCGGCAACTCGGCGCGACGCAGGATGTTTCGCGCTGCATTGACATCCCGATCGTGCGACTCTCCACAGTCGCCGCAACTCCACCGCCTTACATGCAACCCGTTGACGCCCTGCGGCCGGCTCAAGGAACCACAGGTCGAACAGGTGCGGCTGGTGTTTGTCTCGCTGACGATTTGAACGCGGCCGCCCAATTCCAGATCTGGTTCACTTCACAGGCTGCCGCATTCAGCCACGCATGGGCTTCGCTCTTCACCTTCAACCGCAGCGTGCGCGTGACCGCAAGGACGTGAGGGCGGGTAAGATCCTTGGGGAGCATGGTCTTGCGTGAGGGTCGCAAAGAACTATCCCAACAGGGTGGCGCGGGCATGGCTAGAGTCAATTTCCAATGATTTGCAGCAGAATGGGAGCTTGCGTCGGGAGGCTACATTGCTTAGCACTATGAAGAGCACGGCGCGAGTTGGCGCCGCGCTGGCGCGTGACCGAGGTCGCGTGAATTCACTGGCGGGTCGCGACATCCGCTCGCTTGATTGCTGCCAGTGAACATCTCCGCATCTCCAACTCTCGTGCGTCTGTTCCTTCGCATACTCGGTGCGCGCAGCTGGGTTGCGGCGGGCTTTGTGCTGCTCGCCGCGCTCGGCGCTTACGGCGCAATGCACATCGTCGATGACCCGTCGATCGATCGGCTGATTGTTGCGGATGATCCTGATTCGCGCTCGGCACGCGATTTTGAGCACCTCTTTCCCGAAGGCGCGCACGCACTGCTGATGCTCGAGGCGGCAGATCCGTTGAGCCCGGAGTGCTTGCAAGCCGCCAATGAGCTCGAGCGTAAGCTTTCAAAAGTGCTACACGTCGAGGCGCGCACCCTGATTGACTTCTCCCGTCGCGCACGCCCCTCGGCTCCGATCGGCGCGGATGAAGCGCTGCGGCTGCGAAAGTTTGCGACCGGCACGACGCTCTTTCGCCGTGCCGGACTTCTGGGCGATCACTTCTTGGGCGTTGCGCTTGAGCTGCACGTGAACTCCCCCGCGGAGCGCGACCAGGCCTTGACCGCAATCGAAGCCATAGCGAAGCCGTTCGTGGCACCCGTGGGTGCATTCACGGCGGTGCGCCGCGTGGGTGCGCCCTGGCTCAACGCCTGGCTTGAGGCGAAAGCCTCTTCCTCATCAAAACAGGTGATGCCGCTTTTTGGCGTGTTCGTAGTTGCCCTGATCTTGCTCGTGTACCGTTCTTGGCGCGCGCTCGCCGCCGTCGTACTTACCCTCGCCATGGTGGTCGCGATCGCCCTGGGGGTCGCCGATATCTTCGCGTGGCCACATACCATCGTCTCCGCGCTTGTTCCTTTGACAGTGACGGTCACGACCACCGCCACGCTCGTCTATATCCATACACGTTTCATCGAGCCTCCGCACGGTCGGCCCCTCAAAGAGCATCATGCGGAGGCGCTCGCCAATAAATTCCTGCCTTGCACTGCCTCGATGTTTGCAACCGCGGTAGGTTTTGCCGCGCTGGTGGTATCGGACATCCGCCCGATCCGGCAGATGGGACTGTGGACGGCGAGCGGGCTGTTCATCGCATGGATCGGCAGCTTTACACTCTTCCCGGCACTGCAGTCACTGCTGCGCACGCCGACGCGAACCGAGAGCGCTGCGGTGAGTCGCAGGTATACGCAGTTCGTAGATAGCTGGATCCCGTTCACCGCGCGATATCGATGGCCACTGGTTGGCGGCGCGATCCTCGTCATGCTGTGCGGCGCCGCGGCACTATTTGGCATACCCGGAAAGCTTGCGCCGCTCGCCCTGCAGACCGACTCGCTCGCCTATATCAATCCCAAAGTCGCCGTCGCGCAGGACACGAGGGAGTTCGAACGTACGAATGGGCTCACGGTGGCGGAGCTGTGGCTGCAGACTCCGGCAGGCGCGGCATTGGATCCGGAATTGCTGCGGGCCATTGAGAACCTCACACGTCGTCTCGAGAGTGATCCGCGCGTGACGGCGGTCGATGGACCCATCTCGGTGTTGCGCTGGGAGCACTACATCGCCTCCGGCTCGGACCAGCTGCCGCGCGATGCTGCCGCGTGGCCCAAGCTCGCCGCCGACCTCGAGCAGATTCTGCTTACCGAACCTGCGGCGCGCGCCTATGTTGACGTCGCAAGCCTTGCGAACGCGCGCCTCAGTATCCGCGGGCGCGGTGCAGCCTTTGGCGGCCCCGGTGCCATGCGCGCCTTCATTGAAGCCACCTGGCGCACCGCGCAGGCGCAGCTGCCCGCTCTGCGCGGCGTACGCGCCCGCGTGGTCGGCCAAGGAGTGCTCGCGGATCAGATCACCCTGCGTCTCATCCCGAGCCTGATTCAGAGTTTTGCCCTGACCGCGACGGTTATTTTCCTCGCATTCCTGCTGGTCTTCCGCAGTCCCGCTGCGCGATTGATGGCGATGATTCCGTCGCTGTTTGCGATTCTGGGCGCCTTTTTGCTGATGCGCCTCACCGGGATCATCCTGAATATCGCCACTATCCTGATCGGCTCGACTGTTCTGGGATCCACCGAGAATGATCAGATCCATTTTTTCTACCATTTTCAGGAGCGCAGCACGAGCACCGCGGCGGATGCCTTTCGGCATGCGCTGCTGGTTGCGGGCCGGCCGATCGCCTTTGCGACGTTGATCAACGCCGGTGGGTTTCTCGCATTGGCGTTTTCAGATTTGCCGCCGCTGCGCCAGTTTGGCATCGTGTCGGCATCGGCGTTTGCGCTGGCGCTGCTTGCTGATTTCACGGCGCTGCTCGGCGCACTTTGGATGCTGCGTGGCCACAGAGACTCAAAACACTGACGTACCAACTGTAATACAGATGCGCGCCGCTGCAGCGAGGCTCGCCGCGCACCTCATCGTTACCCCGTCGGTGCCTTGGCACAGCCCACGACTGCTGCAGCGTCTCGGCGCGCAAACGCAACTTTTCCTGAAGCTCGAACTATTTCAGCGCACGGGTACCTTCAAGTTCCGCGGGGCGATGCTCAACGCGCTCTGCCTCAGCGAGGAGCAGCGCCGCCGTGGCGTCACTGCGGTCAGCGCCGGCAACCACGCAATCGCGGTGGCCTGCACTGCGCAGCGTCTGCGCATGTCTGCGAAGGTCGTCATGCTGCAGAGCGCGAATCCGCTGCGCATCGAGGCCGCCAAAGCCTACGGTGCGGAAGTCGTCATGGCGCCAGATGGCCGCGCGGGTTTCGCGATGGTCGATGCGATCCGTGAGCGCGAAGGCCGCACCTTCATCCACCCCTTTGATGGCAGTAACGTCGTACTCGGCACGAGCGGCGTTGCGGTGGAACTACTGGATCAGGTGCCGGATGTCGATGCCGTCATCGTGGCGGTCGGTGGCGGCGGGCTCATGTCTGGCATCGCGGCAGCCGTGAAGCAGATAAAGCCAGGTTGCCTTGTTTTTGGTGTCGAACCGATCGGCGCCGATGTTATGAGCCGTTCCTTTCGCGCGTCGGCGCCGCAACGCATGGAGCACGTAGATACGATTGCAGACAGTCTCGCGCCGCCGATGACTACGCAGTCCACCTATGATCTGTGCCGGGCATTCGTCGACGACATCGTCACGGTGTCGGACGATGAGATTTGCGCGGCGCTCGCCCTCTTATACCGTGAGGCAAAGCTTGCGGTGGAACCTGCCGGCGCAGCGGCTGCGGCAGCCGTACTCGGACCCCTGGCAGCGCGCCTGCGCGGCCGCTGCACGGGCATCATCGTCTGCGGCGCGAACATCGACAGCGACAGTTTCTGTCGCTACCTCAAGCGCGGGGAAAAAGAGCTCGAGCGCCTGCCCTGATCAGACGCCGCGCACGGAGCGCAACCGCTCCTGAGTTTGCAGCGCCCACCAGCGATCGACGCTGGCGCTCAGGCCCGCAAGATCAAGCCCTGCCGCGACCAAGCAAGTTTCCCGGGAGCCGTGCTCGATGAAGCGGTCCGGGATTCCAAGTTGCAGCAAGGGCAGCTGCAGCCCCTCGGCGGCCAGTAGCTCGCACACGCCCGAGCCCGCCCCGCCGATGGTTGCGTTTTCCTCGATCGTGACGATGGCGCGGTGGCGTGCCGCCACGGCAGTCACAAGGTCCTCGTCTAAAGGCTTGATGAATCGCATATTGACGAGCGTGGCATCGAGCCGCTCCGCGATCGTTTGCGCAGAGTCCACCAGAGCTCCAAACGCCAGAATTGCGAGCCCACTACGTCCCTCGCGGCGCAGTTGCGCGCGGCCGATCGGCAGCGCCGTCATTTCCTCAACGATCGGCACCCCGGGTCCCGTGCCACGCGGGTAGCGCACAGCAGCAGGACCACTGACCGTGGTCGCCGTGTACAGCATTTGCCGGCATTCGTTCTCATCTGCCGGCGCCATGATCACCATGTTGGGAATGCAGCGCAGGAAGGTCAGGTCGTAGCTGCCCTGGTGCGTCGCGCCGTCGCTGCCGACCAGTCCCGCGCGATCCAACGCAAAAACCACCGGCAGATTCTGCAGGGCGACATCGTGAATGAGCTGATCGTAAGCCCGTTGCAGAAAAGTGGAGTAAATCGCGACCACCGGCTTGCAGCCTTCGACCGCAAGTCCGGCGGCAAAGGTCACGGCATGCTGCTCGGCAATGGCGACGTCGAAATATCGTTCAGGAAACTGCTTGGAGAACTCAACGAGGCCCGAGCCCTCGCGCATTGCCGGCGTGATCCCGATGATGCGCGGATCGCGCGCAGCCATGTCGCACAGCCATCGCCCGAAGATCTGCGAATAGCTCGGCCCGGTGCTCTTTTCCTTGAAGATCGTGCCGCTTGCCGGATCAAAGGGTCCGGGACCGTGCCATTTAATCGGATCCTCCTCAGCCGGCGAGTAACCCTTGCCCTTGCGTGTCACCACATGCAGGAACTGCGGACCATTGAGCTTGCTGAGATTACGCAGCGTCGTCACAAGAGCGCGCACATCGTGGCCGTCCATTGGACCGATGTAGTTGAAGCCCATCTCTTCAAATAATGTTCCGGGCAACACCATGCCCTTTAAATGCTCTTCAGAGCGACGCGCGAGCTCCCACACGGTTGGCATTTGGCGCAGCACCTTCTTGCCGCCCTCGCGCAGGTGTGAATACACGCGCCCGGAGAGCGCGCGCGCGAAATAATTCGACAGCGCACCGACGTTCTCGGAAATCGACATGTCGTTGTCGTTCAGAATGACCAACAAATTCGCAGGCAGCGAACCGGCGTGGTTCAGCGCCTCAAAGGCCATGCCCGCGGTGAGCGCCCCGTCGCCAATGATCGCCACGACATGGCGATGCTCGTTGGCGTGCGCCGCCGCGATCGCCATACCGAGCGCTGCGCTGATCGAGGTGCTGGAATGCCCAACCCCAAAGGTGTCGTACTCGCTCTCGCCACGCGATGGAAAAGGTGCAAGGCCGCCCGCCTGCTTGATGGTATGCAGCTGATCGCGCCGTCCGGTCAATACCTTATGCGGATAGGCCTGATGGCCGACATCCCAAACGAGGCGGTCGTGCGGCGTGTCGAACACATAATGCAGCGCGATGGTGAGCTCGACCGTCCCGAGACCGGCGGCAAAATGGCCGCCACGGGTACTGACGCTGTGGATGAGGAACTGTCGCAGCTCGTCGGCCAAGGCCTCGAGCTTGCCGAGCGGCAACCGGCGCAGGTCCGCCGGAATATCGATGGAATCGAGCAGCGGATACTTCTCGGTATCGACCATCAGCCACAGTCTACACTGCGGCGCGCTTAAGCTGGCAACGAACGCGCACCCATCCGCCTTGCTTGCCTATAACCGCCGCCCGCCGAGGCGTTGGCTATGCGCTACACCATTGGCTTTCCGCAGCGAGCCAGCACCGCACGCAGGTCGCGCAATGCAGGAAATATCTCGTTATTCCAGTCGGCACCCTGAGCGTCGTGGGCGCGCTGCTCATGCTCCACGATGTCCTTGTCTTCGCGGAATATGTTCTCCGTGAACCACGACACGAACGGCCACACGAGGTGAATCAGACCCGGGATGCCCGGCTTCTTCACCGACAGGTATCCGTAAGTGCGATTGGTGCGTTGCTCAGCATCGAGCGGCGTGTAGCCGAGCCATACATCCAGCACCGGAGCCTTGGTTTCCTGCACGTCACGCCCGACCCACACTTGCAGGCTCTGCGTGGGGTAGTCGGTACGTATACGCATGTGATCGGAGAACGCCTTTTTTTTCTGGCCGCGCTTGCGCATCAAGTCCACGATGACTTGCTCGCCGACCGAGGATTTGCCTTCCGTGCGGCTGAAGCTATATTCCACTTGCGCCCATGAATCACCGTGCTGCCGGCCAATGCAGTGTGCCTTGATCGAGCCCATGTACTTGCGGTGCATGAACTGGTGATTCATGTCGAAGAGATTCTCGTGCATGAAGGTGTAGTGACAGGCGACTTGCCGATTCAATCGACGAGTCTTGTAGTCCTTGCGCTGGGATGAACCCAGCGTGGACGGCAGGCGCGCTTCGGCAAGAGCCGGGTCGCCCGGGAAGACAAAGATGAGTCCGTCAATCTCACGCGCCGGATAGCCGCGCACGCCGTTGGGCAGGCGTTCCGAACCCAGGTAAGGCACGCTGACGCACTTGCCGCCGCCGTCGTAGGTCCAGCCGTGATAATGGCATTTGAGTTCATCGCCACTCACGACGCCCAGATGCAGCGGCACTTGGCGGTGTGCGCACCGATCCTCGAGAGCGAACACCCGCCCGCTCTTGCCGCGGTAGAGCACGAGAGGGTCGCCCGCAAAACAGCGCCCCAGGGTGCATCCCGGCTTGAGCTCATCGCACCAGGCCACCGGATACCAGTAATCCGGGTTCGATCCGATGCGCCGCAAATCGAATGAATTCGCCGAATTGGCGACCCGGATCGTGGCTAGCTTGGACGCATCTTCGGACATGGTGGAATCGCCCCCTAGTCTTCACAGGGTAGCGCGCCCGCACGCCCCGTCGTCAAGAAATTAAGGCTTGGGGGTCTTGGCCGCGACTCTAGAGTATAGCCATGCCTGAGCTCAATGCAGCGTGCGCTTTGCGACACAGAGTAGGCGCACGCCAGCCCCACTAAGCCTTAGAAGGGGTAATAAAGACCCGTGAACGCGGCAAGGCCTTCGCTGCCATAACCGATGTCTACGTATCCGACAACGAAGGGTCGAGCCACACCGCGAAATCCAAGACCATAGACGTGATGCAGCTGCTCCAAGAAAAACGTTCCCGAGGAGTGAAACACGCGCGCCAGATCGACGAACGGCGTCAGCTGCAAGTCCACGTTGGTGGACATGACATGAAAAGAGGCGACTGTCTGGCGCGCCTCGAGGCTCGCGGAAAAAGAGTCGCGATCGTAGAACCGCCCCTCGCCAAAGCCACGCAGCGGTTGCTCGCCGCCGACCTGGCTCGTATCCCCGCCGATGCCGCTCAGCGCCCAAAACGGCACCGCGTGGGCGCTCGGCAGATAGCGCAATGCCGAATGAGCGGCGAGCACGAGATTAGGGGTTACCGCCCAGAATTCGCGCCAATCAAGCCCCGCTTCACTATCCATCGAGTCGTTCAGCACGCCGCGGCGGCTTGCGACGCCGCCGTAAACGAACCACTGCGTCCCGCGGCTCGGAATTACAAGGTCGTTGCGCGTATCGTAAACGATGGCGAGGCGACTTAGCATCTCGTAGTTGGTGCCGATACCCAGAATGTTCGCAAAGCGCGTATTGATAGAGGCGATGTGCGCGAGCGTGCCCGGCAACACATCAACGACCTCTTCGCGAGCGGTGTACTGCAACTGCCAGGTGCGATTCAGGTTGTAGCCGACCTGCACTTGGGCCAGTCCTTCGGAGGCGGTGTAATTGGTCTGCGCACTGGCGAGGGATTCATTGCCGATGCCGAAAAATCGCGGCGTCCCGTCGCGGTCATAGATCAAGCTGGTGGTAAAGGACCAACGTTGCTTGCGCAACCGTCCCCATTGGTACTCGTAATCGAACTGGCGCTGGACGCGCTCCGAGATGCCGCTGACGACCGACCATTGCCTATCTTCGGAAGGGTACTCGTAGAGCCGCCCGTGCACTCCGAATCCGAAGTAGGGGTTGTAAATGAAGTCGGGTGCAATGATGCGCCGGATTTCCGACTGCTCGTCCGTGTGTACCCACACCGGCAGCACTCCAACGGTCGTGCCACTGTCAGGATCGACACCGATCTCGGGTACTGGAATAAAGGGCGCCGTTGTCGGGTTAAACCAGCCCGACAGCGCCGAGTGCGCCACCGGGGTGGTGCTCGCCTCTTCCACCTGTGTCGCAGTATCAGCGAGTGAGCGTGACGGCAGCGCCAGCGGGGTCAGAACCGCCGTAGCAATGCATGCAATCGCCGCTTGCCGGGAAGGGATGAGTCCACCAGTACACTTCCGAGCGGCGTGCCCACGCGCGGATGCCGCAGCGCAAAAGCTCCTAATAAGCGCGCGACGTCGGACGCGAGCGAACTTCCCATCCCCACGATGCGACATCTCGTCTACTGCAAATCTCCCTCACCGATTGGCGGACCGCATCGACGCTTACGTCGCTGTTGAAGTGCGATGAGCGGGCACGCCTGAGGAAAGCGTCAATCTTCGGCAACGGCACGACGTCCATCTGCAGCGTAGTCCCCACGTCTTGTCAGCGGCTCAAGCTGTGGCATTACTTCCTGCGTCGCGCGCGCGACATCATCGATGAAATCAATTTCGATCCACGGTATTCCTGTGACGTCGGTAACCTCAAAGGCCGTACTGACCTGTTGCAACAGGTCCCGAACGGCTTCCTCATGCGGCAGGTGTGCACGCCCGCTTGCAATATAGCCGGCGACTATTGCGGCGAGGCGTCGCGCGGTCGCCTCGTCGAAACGGAAAAACCCGATGGATTCGCCGATGAGGTCATACCTCAAGTCTGCGGCAAGCTGTTTGCGCAACTCGATCGGCACGCCATTGCGTACGCACAGCTTGACGGGCTCTTCGCCGGCTTCGAAATCCCGGTCGATCAGGAGGCGATTGACGGGCTGCTCGCCGGCGATGAGCGCCGTCATCATGCGCTCATCATAGAGAACGTCGGCATCCATCAATAAGACGCCGCCGCCACGCGTGAGCGTCCCGGCAACCGTGTGCACCGTAAGAACACTGCCAAGCTCAAATTCTGGGTTCAGAACGACCTCGGGCCGCGGCTGCCAGTTCAGCCGGTCAAGCTCCGCCTCGACGAGCTCGCACCGATAACCAAGTCCCAGAACGACCTCGTCCACGCCCGCCTGTCTCAGCATGCGCAGGTGACGCTCGAGAAGGCTCATGCCCCCAAATCGCAACAGGCATTTCGGCTGTTGTTGGTCCTCGGGCAATTGCAAGCGCAAGCCCCGGCCTGCTGCAAGGATGATCGCGCGCATAAATCTCCCCGAAATCAATTAGAAGCACCGCGCCGCAAGACATTACCACACCCCGTTGCGCCATCCCGCAACGGGCCTGAAGCGGGCCGCGGCGAATGCCGGCGGCGGCGGCACGCCGCGCTCACGGCGGGGCTGCGCCTGCTGCGGCGATAGCACCGCGCTCCCAAAAATGCAGATAGAGGAGGCCCGGCACGCCAAGCAGCAGCTCGCGGGCACGCTTGGCGAGCGACACTGCCAGTGCCACATCGGGTGGCAAGCCCACCAAGGGGGCAAGCAACAGATAACCGCCCTCCTGGACGCCGAGTGCGCCCGGGATGGCGAACGCCGCCCCGCGGATCGCCTGGCCCAGGCTCTCGAGCAGCAACGCATCGCCCCAACTCAGCGGATGAGCGAGCATGCGCGCAATCAAGTACACCTCGCCAGTGCCGACAAACCAACCGATGAGGCTCAGAAGAAAGCTTGCTGCGACAGGGCCGGGGCGGCGGTACGTCAATTGGATCGCCTGATCCATCGCTTCAGCTTTGCTTACCCACCGCGACCAATCACGCTTCGAGAAGCGAGTAACGGCACGCGTCAACTTGCCAAAAAAACCCCGCTGCTGCAGAAAGTAGAATCCGCCCACTTGCAGCGCCAGCGCCGCGCTGACAACAAGTGCCACGGTGCGCAGCGTGCCTTGCGAATGTGCGCCGAGTAATGCAATACCCGTGAGCGCAAAGAGGATTTGCGCGATAGTCTGCAACGTGGTGCTCACGGTTATCGCCGCCGCCGCGGCGTCCATGGACATGCCCCGTTGCGCCAAATGACGCGCCATCAGCAGCGGGCCGCCAAGCTGGCCGGCAGGCATCAGGCTGTTCGCAGACTCGCCCACCCAGCGTGTCAGCACGGTATCGCGCAGGGATGTTGGCGTCCCCGAATGCGCAAACAGCACGCGGATTGCCACGGCATCGAGGATCAGCGGTAGCAGGTGAAACGCGGCGATCAGCAGCAGCCCCCAGCCGGCGAGGGCCAGCGTTGAGAGCACGGCGGAGAGTCCCTCCGAGGCGAGCACCCCTATAAAAAGCAGCGCGCCCGCCGAGAGTAGCCAGCGCGCGGAGCGCGTCATGCGCGCCCGGTGCGCTTTTGCACGAAGCGGCGAAATACCTGACGGAAGCCAAAGTAGGCAATCGCATCCTTCATATTGGACACAAAGCGCCAGCCAGCGCGCATGCGGGGATTGGTCACATACTCGAAAGTCAGTGATACGCGCATTTCGCCTTTGCCGAGCGGCGTGATGCGATGGCGCAACCGGTCGCCATCGAAAAACACCATGCCGCCAGGCGGTATCTGCAACGAACCTGCGGCGGTGGCTGCACCCGCATCGCGCGTATGCAACTCGTACTCAAGACGGCTCGAGGATTCATCGATTATCCCGAGCAGCATCGTGTAGCGGCGGCCCACGTAGTAGGACGTATCGTAGTGCCAGCCGATGTGGTCTCCGGGTGCTGTATAGAAATAGAGTGCGTACGCGTGCGGGTCATCGGCGGCAGATGCCTGCAGGCTCTCTCCCGCGAGCAGCCCCAGCCAATCAAATAGCGCCTGCGAGCGATAAAGCTCAGCGATGACTGCGGCGTGCGCATCGATCGTGTGACGGCTGATGCTGCCGCCGCGCTTATGGCCCGGCACGTAGTTGCGGTGCGCCAGAGACTTCGTGGCGTCAACCGCGGCAATCAGCCGTGCGGTGAGTTCGGCCGGCAGAAACTCGTCCACCGTCACGAATGCGCCCTGCGCGACAAATTCTCGGCGCAGCGATTGCGCGTCAAGCCCCTGCAGCCGCGCAAGAAGTGCGCGGTTGACGCTGCACCGGGCCGGCGGCGCGCTCGGCGCCGCGGCGCGCGCCGGCTGGCTGCCCTCGGAGTTGGCGGCGGCCCTGTTTATTGGGCGACTCCCCGCGTGGCGTCAGGTGCGAAACGCAGCCGCCGCGAGGTGCGCGCGTAATCGATCATCACCCAGACCGCGAATATCGGTGCGCCGATCGCGGCCGCGAACAGAAACGGCGCGACGCCGTTGCAAAGCGTCAGGAGCGGCACCAAGTACAGCAGGTCCTCGGTCTCAAAGCCTTGTACCGACTTCTGTCGGATGGCGGCTTTGCCGGCGAACTCCTCGATACGCATGCGCAAAAAGAAGATCAGTGCAGTGGCGCTGCCGGCGATTGCCCCGAGCATTCCGGGTGGCACTTGTGAGCTTATCCGCGCCGTGCCGGTGATGCCGATTCCCATGCCAATAAAGAGCAGAATCGTTACGCAGGCATCGCTGGCGAGGTCGTATAAATGACCCGCGCGGCTCGTCTTGCCGGTCAGCCGCGCCAATTCGCCGTCGGTGTGGTCGGCAAAATTCGACAGCACCAGAAGCAGCGCGGCCAGATTTGACCACGCATAGGTCCCACGCGTGAACGCTGCCGCAGCCGCAAGTCCGATCAGCAGTCGGACAGTGGTGAGATGGTTGGGCGTAACCCAGCTGTCTTTGAGAGGCGTGATGAGATGACGCGCGAGGCGCGCATCCCACGGCGCGGGGGTGTCCAAGAGTGAATTTCGAACTTCCGGCATTTAGTGAGTCGCGGCAAAGCGCGTCCAGTTGCTACGCTTGTTCTTAACCAAGGCTTTTAGGCTTGGCGCTACCGTTTGGTAGCCTATAACTCATTGAGCGCGGAAGCAAAAGCTGCATCCGAACGACGGTAGCCAAGCCACTAAAGCGATGAGCGCGCCATGCCACCTGCGCGGCGACGCCGCCGACTTGCAAATCCAGCAAGACTTGGCGCAAAGCTCGCACTCACGCACGCCGCGGTGTATGCCGGTTGCGGCCCCTAGCAGGCGACGATATAAGTAATCCCACAATCTGACAGCGACGCAACGGCCACTTGCGGGCAAGTACCACTCCTGAGGGGTCTCAAGAGCACGGAACTTGAACGAGACGTGGTGAGTTAAGTTGACTTTCGGCCCGCTCGCTTACATGTTCCTATTCGTTTGATTTCCCGAGATACTGTTCGAATGGATTCAGTGACTTCCGATGCAGCCTATCAGGATCGGATTCTTCCGCACGTATCGCGTACTTTTGCGCTGACGATTCCGCAGCTGCCGCCGCGACTGCGCACGGCAGTGACGAATGCCTACCTGCTGTGCCGCATCGCCGATACCGTCGAAGACGAACCGGCGCTATCCGCCTCCGAAACCCTTGCGTTCCTGCAGCGCTTCAAGGCTGTCGTAGCCGGCCGCGCGCTGCCCAGCGAGCTTGCGCGCGAGCTTGGGGCGCGGCTGTCGGAGCGCACGTTGCCCGCAGAGCGCGATCTGGTCAGCAACATGGATGGCGTCATCCGGGTGACGGCGGGATTGGACGAGCAGTCGCGCGCCGCGATCGAGCGTTGTGTCGAGCTCATGTGCTATGGGATGCCGCGCTTTCAGCATAATGCCAGTTTGCATGGGTTGCCACGTTCGAGCGACCTTGACGCGTATTGCTACTACGTCGCCGGTGTCGTCGGTGAGATGCTGACCGAGCTTTTTTGCAGCTACTCCGCGGCAATCGCGCGTCATCGCCAGGCAATGCAGGAGCTTGCAGCCTCGTTTGCGCAGGGCCTGCAAATGACAAATATCCTAAAGGACGTTTGGGAAGACCGCAGCCGCGGCGCCTGTTGGTTGCCACAGGAGGTATTTGCGCGTCACGGTTTTGACGTCGAGCGCTTATCCGCCGAGCGCTACGACAGCCGCTTCACCGCCGGCATGGAAGAACTCATCGGTGTTGCCCACGCCCATCTGCGCAACGCGTTGGCGTTCACGCTGCTGATTCCGGGGAGGGAAACGGGCATTCGCCGCTTCTGTCTATGGGCCATTGGCCTTGCGGTGCTTACGTTGCGCAAGATTCAGAGTCATCCCCAGTACACGAGCGGCACGGAAGTCAAGGTATCGCGCAGGTCCGTGGCAATGACACGGGTGTTAACAAATCTCACGGTGCGCAGCGACTGGCTGCTCACGCGGCTTTTTGAGGCCGCCGCGCACGGCCTGCCGTTAGCGCCGCCTTCGGAGGTACGCCGCGCGAGAATCGCACCGCTAGGAGTCGACCCGAGTGCACCGGCCGCGGCGCCCCCACCGGGCCGCCAGGCCAATCGCCTCCAGGCGGAGCCGGATCTTGGGTTTGAGCACGCCGCATTGCGTACGGACCGGAGTTCGGCCTCATGAGCGCCTCACGCTCGCGCCCCGGCGTTGATGCTCCGCCGGCCAACCCCTCGCGCCCGCAACTGGTTTCGCACAACCTGGCGCCCGTAAAGGATGTCTCGCCGCTGGATCGCAGCATTGCAGCAGCGCGCGAAGCGCTCATCGCCATGCAGAGCGCAGAGGGCTACTGGCTCTTCGAGCTCGAGGCCGATTGCACGATTCCAGCGGAATACATTTTGATGATGCATTTCCTGGATGAGGTTGACGAACCGCTGCAAGGAAAGCTCGCCTTGCACCTGCGCGGCCACCAGGGAGCGCACGGCGGCTGGCCTCTCTATCACGACGGTGATTTCGATGTGAGCTGCTCGGTGAAGGCGTATTTTGCCTTGAAGCTCGCAGGTGATGATCCGGGCGCCGCCCACATGCAAAGGGCGCGCACTGCCATACTGCAGCGCGGCGGCGCAGCCCGAGCCAACGTGTTCACGCGTATCCTGCTGGCGCTGTTCGCGCAGCTGCCGTGGCGGGGGGTCCCATACATCCCCGTCGAGATCATGCTGCTGCCTCGCTGGTTCCCCTTTCACATCGACAGGGTGTCGTACTGGTCGCGAGCGGTGATGGTGCCGCTCCTCATCCTGTGCACGCGCAAGCCTGTCGCCCGAAATCCGCGCAACGTGAACATTCGCGAGCTGTTCACAACGGCGCCGGAAGATGAGCGCCACTATTTTCGCAGCCGCCGCCGCGGCAAGTTCCTGGCGTGGTTCTTCCTCATTCTTGACGGAATCGGCCGCAGGCTCGACCGGTTCGTTCCGGACACCGTGCGTGCCCGCGCCACGCAGCGCGCGCAGGAGTGGATGCTTGAGCGCCTGAACGGCGAAGACGGGCTCGGCGCGATATTTCCGGCGATGGTGAACGCTCTCGAGGCCATGGTGATTCTGGGCTTCACGGAGGACGATCCCCGCCGCGTTACCGCCAAACGCGCTCTGCAGAAGCTTCTTGTCATCAAGCCTGCCAGTGCGTACTGCCAGCCCTGCGTATCCCCGGTATGGGACACAGCACTGGCCGCTCTTGCGATGCAGGAAGATGGGACCATCAAGGCACGCGATGCCTCGGTCCACGCGCTCGACTGGCTGCAAACCAAGCAGCTGCTTGATGAGCCAGGAGACTGGCGCAAGGAGCGACCCGAGCTCAAAGGCGGCGGCTGGGCTTTCCAGTTCGCCAACGGCCACTATCCGGATCTCGACGATACTGCCGTCGTCGCCTGGGCTATGCATCAATCGCACAACTGCGCCAGCTATTCCCACACCATAACCCGCGCGCTCGACTGGCTCGTCGGCATGCAAAGCAGGAACGGAGGCTTTGCCGCCTTTGATGCCGACAATACGCACTACTACCTCAACGCGATTCCATTTGCCGATCACGGCGCGCTGCTTGACCCGCCGACGAGTGATGTCACTGCGCGTGTGGTAGCGGCGCTGGCGCGCATTGGACGTCCCCAGGACAAAGCCGCGCTCGGCCGGGCGATCGCCTACCTGCGCGCCGAGCAGGAGCCGAACGGCTCCTGGTTCGGCCGCTGGGGCACTAACTACATTTACGGGACCTGGTCGGTATTGAGCGCGCTCGCGCAGGCGGGGATCCCCCACCATGATGGAGCAGTGCGTCGCGCCGTAGGCTGGCTAAAAGCTCGCCAACATCCGGATGGCGGCTGGGGCGAGAGCAACGACAGTTATGCTCACGTTCCGGAGACTCCAACGGCGAGTACGCCCCATCAGAGTGCATGGGCACTGCTCGCGCTGCTCGCGGCCGGTGAAGCAGACTCGGACACCGTGCGCCAGGGCATCGACTACCTGCGCCGAACGCAGCAGGTTGACGGGGTGTGGAGCGATCCCGGCTTCACTGCGCCCGGATTCCCCCGCGTGTTCTACCTCAAGTATCACGGCTACTGCGCCTACTTTCCGTTCTGGGCACTTGCGGCATATCGCAATCTGACGAGTAGCGGGACCGCTCATTGAATGTAGTCGGCATCGTCGCCGCTCTCGAGGCGGAGGCGCGTATGTTCGATTCCACGCACTCGCGCACCGATGAACTCAGAACCCTGCCCGACGCATCACTGCTGGCGGTGAGCGGCATCGGCAGCGATGCTGCCGAACGCGCCGCGCATGCACTCATTGACGCCGGCGCCACGGCCTTGGTGAGCTGGGGCATGGCGGGCGGACTCGACCCCACATTACGCGCGGGCACCGTATTTCTGCCGAGTGAGGTGCTCTGCAGTGATGGCCGGCAACTCTCGACCGCCCGAGCGTGGCGCGAGCGCCTGGGTGTGGCGCTTGCCCCGCAACGCCCGATAGTCAGCGGAAAACTTTTTACCTGTGCGCATATGATCGCATCGGTTGCCGACAAGGCGCAGGCATTCTTCTCAACCGGTGCGCTAGCCGTTGACATGGAAAGCGCTGCCATAGC
>Ga0302324_100011239_pt1 | contig 18408 bp, 19 predicted proteins | sample Palsa_T0_1_FD_201949 | JGI IMG/M metagenome (GOLD analysis project Ga0302324, IMG submission 201949) | Peat permafrost microbial communities from Stordalen Mire near Abisko, Sweden - Palsa_T0_1 | ecosystem: Environmental > Terrestrial > Soil > Palsa > Peat permafrost | place: Sweden: Abisko... | reverse complement strand
CCAAGTAAGTCGACGCCGCGATGGCGGTAGATTGCTTGGCTTGGTCGCGCCGCAACTCCCGCTTATGTTCCCGCTCGTGGAGATAGCTGATGGAACCGTAAGGCTCCGTGTAAGCGAAGGGACTATAGACGTTCGCGCCTCCGGTGGGAGGAGGCTGCGTGCTGAATGGGTTGATTTGATCGAACGTCAGGCTGACATCCGGATTGGGGCGGACATACGCCTGGATTTCCGCCGCCCGTGATTCATCAATGTTGAGCTGCGCGGCTTTCAAGGTCGGGTTCGCGGCCTCGAACTTATCCTTGATCTGTTGCCAAGTGAACGCAGTCTGCGCCGTGAGCGTAGCAACGGGAACTGTCGCGATCAGAATCGCTATGCGCCTTAGCCACATCAATGAAGCGCTCTCCATATGGAAGGGTTCTTGAACTGCGGTTGAACAGGGCAGTTGATTTCACTCTAGCCCGCTAGCGCGCATCACTCCAGTGATCTTCCTTCCAAACGACGAGTCGTTCGATTATCTTTTGAATTTCGCTTTGTAGCAGTTTGGTCAAATAGCTATCGCATGGTTAGTTTTCAGATCTTTCGGTTGAAGGTCTTGGCACGGTGACAGATTCGCTTTACTATGCTTGGCATGGAGTTCTCGAAGGTCGAGTCCGTGCCTGAGCAAACGGGCAACGGCCGAATCCGGCTGGTCCTGCTCGACGATCACCTGCTCTTTCGTGAGAGCCTGGCCCGGCTGCTGGCCTCCGAACTCGATTTCGAATTGGTTGCGGAATGCGCGACTTCGACCGAGGCGTTGAAGAGCTTACGACGCTCCAAAGCGGACGTGATCCTGGTGGATATCGGCATCGCCAAGGAATTCATTCCGTGGGCTCAGAAGGTTCGGTATCCGGGAAAATGCCTGGTTATCGCGAGAGAAGTGGATGCGACGGGCTCAGCCATCGTGCTGAAATATGGAGCTTCCGGCATTTTCCTGGCATCGGATTCGTCAAGCCGGCTGATGCAGGCCATACGGCTGGTGGCGAGCGGGGAGGCTTGGGTCGACCAGAAGGTGCTTCAACTCCTCGCCGAACGGTACCCGCACTTTGAGACCAAGTGGCGGGGCAATCTAACCGAAAGGGAACGGACCGTCCTGCATGGAGTAGTGGACGGGCTGTCCAACAGAAAGATCGGCAACCAGATTGGCGTGTCCGAATCGACGATTAAGGCGACATTGCAACACTTGTTCAAAAAGGCCGGTGTCCGAACCAGAAGCCAGCTTGTCAGGATCGCGCTGGAAGGTCCGGCGGCGGCAAGTTTGGCCGCGGAGTGAGGCCTGATACAATAATCTTTCGATTCTAGCGATTGGCCAATCGATTGTGTCTCGATTTCATAAGAGATCTCGATACTGCTCCAGGGCCACCCGAACGAGTTGGGCGCGTGTACGGACGTTGGTCTTGGCGAAGAGTTGCTGCAGCGTGTTCTTGATGGTGCTTTCCGAAACTTCCATGCGGGTTGCTATTTCCTTGTTCGCCAGGCCCTGGACCAAGGAGCGAAGCACGTCCATTTCCCGATCCGACAAGGGCGCTCGCTCCTGATGTTCGGAAGGAGATAAATTGGAACTGTTTGCGGCCGCCTCCTCGGTGACGTCCGCAATGATCGCGGCAAGCTTCGGCGTGGTTCCCTCCTTATATGTCGAGAACCAAACGTCGGCGGTGAACGATTCGCCATTCCCGCGGTGGCCCCGGCATTGCATCGACGCCCGAAACTGGGGCGCCTCTTCCCACCGCAGGGCGTGGTGCAGCTCCGGCAGGAACGCCGAGACGGGATTGCCGATCAATTTTCCGTCCCGCGGCGACATTAGCTCCACCGCAGCCTGATTGGCGAGTTCGATGAAGCCGCGCTCATCGACGGTCACGATCGCCGCCGGACTCGTTTCCACCAGCGCCTTCAATCTTTCCCGTCCTTGCAAGGTCAATCGGCGGTTGCGCACCAGTTCGGCAACGAACAATCCGCAACCGGCCAGCGCCAGCGTCTCAAAACCTAAACGAACGGTGGATTGATCGAGTGAACTGAAAATCTCACTAAGCACGGCACAGACGGCGCCAAGCAAGACGATGACCCATCTCGGGAGGAACCCTGCTGCCAGCATGATGGGGAACAAATAGAGAACCCCGAACGCTACGAACGGTTTGGTCCACCAGTCGGCGAGTGCGATAAGAAAGATGATCGAGCCGCTCGCCAGCAGAACTGGAGTTCGGTTGCGTTCCTCCCACACTCGTTCCAAGCGCCACATGGATTTCGGATTCGAAGTGCTTATTATCGCACCGCCATCCACATGTGGCCTTACAATCAAACGATTAGCCGACAGGCCGGGACTGGAAGCTCTTGCAGGCATTCTGACAACTCGCTGGCTCGACTCTTCTTGGGCCCGTGCATCAAGGAAGCGGTGAGACGCGTGATTCATACGATTATCCTCCGGACAGCGAGCCGCTGAACCTCCAATCTAAACTAAACCTCCCGAGGAAGGCATAAAGATTCCATGAGGATCCTCATTTGCGGGCGCTGGTTTCCCTTGGGGCAGCGGTCAGTTCGCTGACCGCCCGATAAGCCTGGTCCATGGCCTGATCGGTGTAAGCGGCGGCCGCGGCATCCGAATTGGCGATGGCGATGCGCCCCAAGCGCCGGCGCGCGATCTGGCACGGCTCCTGGCCTGCCGGCCATTGGGGATCGAACAAGTAGTTGTACTCGTACGCATAGCCGTGCGGCCAGCGATTGACCGTGATGGCCTCGATGTCGCGAGCCGGATCGAATCCGCCCGCGCCGAGAACGCGAACCAACTGATCGCGAATCTTGCGCTCGAAGGTCTCGAAGGACGTGGTGAACAGATCGATGTGCCCCGCGCGGTGCTGATCGCGTTCCGAAAGTCCGGGCTTGCAAGGGGTTCGAGTCATTCGAAGCAAAGCAGGATCTTCGGGCGACTTGGGAGCGGCATGATAGTCGCCGATGGTGGTCGGCTCTTCCAGATTCACTCCGTAGTGGTACATACCGGGCGCGGAGACGTTGCGAACGCCGAGCTTCTTGAACGACGTCCAGTTTCGCACGGCCACGGTGGTGTAGACCAACGGAATTTTGACGCCGTATTTCAGCGCCTCTTTCTGTTTCTCGGGCAGTTCCTCGCAGAGATAGGGAATCATCATGTTCCAGCACGCCATTACCACGCCCTTGCCGCGAACGTTGTAGAGTTGTTTGTCGCGAACGTAGGCAACTTCAACTTCCTTGGCGGAAGCCGGATCTCCAACGTGGCGCGCCCGCACCACGGTGCTGCTCAGACGGATGCGCACCGGCGAGCCGCTCTTATCTATCTTGCTGTAGTCGAATTTCGCCGTGACTATATCTTCGGCGGTGCGCCCCGGAGCCGACGAGGGAATGAGCGACCGAACCAGCATGCGGGCGATGGATGCGTTGCCGTCGGGAAAATGGAAGTAGTAGTCCGGCTTCGGAGTGGCCTCGCCCCGCGGCGTGAAGCCCATCCGCATGGTGGCGCCGGGCGTGATATTCATACCCTGGAAGCCCGGATAGCTCATCCCCCAACAGTCCAGCGCGTTGACGGCGTCGATGCCGACTCCGAACAGGCCATGCGTGCGCACTTGATAAAAGGGAATGACGCTGGGATGAACTTTTACGACATTCAGCAGGAAATCCTTGTAGCTCATCCGGGACAGCCGGTCTTTCTTTGTGTCGGAGCCGAGGCCCGGCATGTAGTCAACCTTGGCTTCCTCCAGCCGGACGATGTCGCTTTGCACTTCCGGCGAGAGCGGCGTTTTGGCGAGGAATTCCGTCCACGAGAGTGAGCCCTGCGCTCCTCGCCCGCGGCCTGGAACTCCAGTCACCAACCGGTCGGCGCCGAAGGTTTCCTGATCGAAGAAAACCGCGGGCTGCAATCCGTCAAAGACGCGGTGGTCGGCGGCCTTCCCTGCCTCGTCGCTCAGTTTCACCGGATCGATGCCCAGCTCATCCATCAATCCGCGAGCCTCTTTGCTGTATGGAAATGGGGATTCAATGGCCAACGTTCCGCCGTTGGCGATCAGAAGGCGTCCTTGCGGGCGAAATTCGTTGCGCTTGGCGTGGCCGCCGAAATCGTCATGATTATCCAGGATGAGGATGCGGGCGGAGGGGCCCGTGCGCGCGCGATAGAAGTAGGCGGCCGCCAAACCGCTGATGCCGCCGCCCACGATGATGAGGTCGTAAGTCTCGCGCGTGTCGACCGGCTTCGCCGCCGTCTTCCAGAAGCTGCCATCGCGCAAGGCGTGGGCCACGTCGAACGATCCGTCGTGGCTTCCGCGCATGCCGGTCAGCGCGGGCGGATAGTAACCCGGCGAGTCCTGCGCGAATTGAGCGGCTTCCACGCGTCCCGCCAATCCGGGACCCAGCACGCCCACTCCAATGGCGACGCCATTCAGAAAATCGCGCCGGGAGATGGGCCGGTGCATCCCGAGTTCACGGTCACGCGCGGAATTGCGCTCGTCGCGTTTCATAAGATGCAGCCAGGCTTTCTGTCGAAGCTTTACTTGCCGAACCTGCCGGCAGCCGTGAAGTTAGAATGGGGCTCACGCCGGGGCCCTTGACGATCAGTATACAGCAGAGTCTCCTCGCAACTCGGATTGGTTATCAAGAAAATTCGTTGGCCAGTATTTCGTCGTGGGGCGGACGCCCTCGTCCGCGTCGGACCCCCGGTCCGACTCTTTCACCGCACTCAAAACGGAGGCCGATGGGGCGTCGGCCGCGGTCCGGGGGACCACCCTACCGTGGACGACTTATCGCACGAAGCATGGGGACAGGAGACTAGCGTCAAATCAGCGCACGCGCCGCTATTCGTACCGCAGCGCCACCACGGGTGAAATGCGCGTGGCCTGGAGCGCGGGCAGGGTGACGGCTCAAAGCAAGAGGGGCGGCGACTACTTCAGCTTTGCGTACTCCGCCCTGGCTTGCTGCAGGATCGGGATATCCGGGTCGGCGTTTTTCCAGAGCGCGAGGAAATCCTGGTAAGCAGTTTTCGCTTTCGCGCTATCGCCGCCCAGTGCGTATGCGCGCCCCAGACCCAGGTGGGCCAGCGCGCCGATCACCTCGTTTGTGACCACTCCTGGATGATCCAGAATCTTCTGAAACTCGGTCGCCGCCGCTGCGCCCTGTTTGGCGGCCAGATACGCTTCGCCCCGCAGATATGCGGGATAGAGAGCGAAATTCAAGAACCCATTGACCGTTCCCAATTCGTAAGGGGCGGCCGGCGCCAGCGCCTCCATGGCTTTGCCGGCCTCGCGGCTCTGAAGCCCGGCGGCCGCATGAACCATTGGTCGAGAGCAGCTTCTCCGTTTCGAGCGGCCGCCCACCGATGCGGTCCTTCAGCGTCGCGCCCTCCAGACACTCCATGACGATGTAGGTTTGCTCGCCAGCTTTGCCGATTTCGTGGATGGTGCAGATGTTCGGATGGTTCAGCGCGGAAGCAGCTCGCGCCTCGCGGCGAAAGCGTTCGAGAGCTTGAGGGTCTCGCGCCAGCTGGTCGGGCAAAAACTTCAGTGCGACGAAGCGCCCCAACTCCGAGTCTTCAGCTTTATAGACGACGCCCATACCCCCGCAGCCCAGCTTTTCGATGATGCGGTAGCGCGATACCGTTTGACCGATCATATTGGCGCCGATGGGCTGGTGGGGAGCTTCAAATCATAGTAACGCGCGGCGGCGGCGCCTGAAAAACGGGTGACAAGCATGTATTCTGAAAGCGTGTTGCAAACCGCGATTTTCTTCGAAACCCCCGAGGAAATGTTGGCGCGAGTCTTCCGCGAATTCAGGCCGCGCACCGCAATTCCCGAAGTCCGCGTGAGGTTCTGCAAATTCGCCAACGCGAACAGTTTTGTCCGCTGGGACGACGCGGGACTCGAGTTCCGCATCACCGATGTGCTGGAAGGCGCGCCCGCTACCATCCTGGAGTCGCTCGCCAATATTCTGATGGCCAAGCTGTTGCGCCGTCCAGTGCCGCGCATCCATGCCGAACGCTACCGGCGCTATCTCAATCGCAAGGAAATGCGCCGCAGCCTTCAATTGATGAAGCAGTCGCGGGGGCGCAAATTCGTGTCCGGACCAAAGGGCGACGCCTATGATCTCGAAACGATTTTCGAAGAGCTGAACCTGGCCTATTTTCACGGCTGGATGGCCCGGCCGTTGCTGGGCTGGAGCCGGCTGCCTTCGCGCGTGATGTTGGGGCACTACGATCCGTCGCACAACGCGATCATCTTGAGCCGGCTGCTGGACAGCGTTCGGGTTCCGCGTCTGGCCGTGGAATACGTGCTGTTCCATGAAATGCTGCACCTGCGGTTTCCCGTGGAGCATCGCGGCGCGCGCCGCTGCGTGCACACTCGTGAATTTAAGGATGCCGAGCAGAAGTTTCAACGGCTGAAAGAGGCCAAGCAGATGCTCAAGGCGATTTGCTATTGACGTCCGCTCCCTTACGGTTCTTTCTGAGCCGCGCGCGTCAGCAAGCGGAACTTAGGCCCATTGGCCCAAAGCCGGTCCAGGCCGGGAAGCCAGTTGCTGCACCTGTGTTCGCATGGCGCCCAAGGCGGCCAGCAGACCGCGGGCATCCACCTTGGTCCAACCCACCGTAATCCAGCCCAGCGAAGTCCAGCCCACCGGATAGAGGGCCGCTTGAAGTTGCAGCGCACACACCTGAGCGTAAAACGTTACTTGTTGGCGGAACAGGCTGCGCGCGAATTCCTGCTGGTCCTGATTGGAATAAACGACCATGAGCTTTCCAATCCTGATCAACTGATTGAAGTCGTGCACCAGCAGACGCAGATAGGCGCGAAAGATCTTGCGCCTCTCCGACATCAATCGCTTGCCGATTTCCGGGCTATAGCCCGGCTGAGAAGCGAGAAAAGCCAAGTCGCTCTTATCGAGGAGCCGTTCCATTGGAGCATAGCTTTTCACGGAGAAGCTGTCCAGCCATTCAGGCGTGCATTGCCGCTCGTCAAAACGAGACGCGAGCCTCCAGAACAAGCCGGCGAAACAAGCCAGCAACAATACGATGGTGATCGCGATGAGCAACATTAGCTGGGTACCTGCCTCTTCGCTAAATCATATCGAATAGTTCCGGCAAACGCAAACACATTTTCGTAAATCTTAAATGTAATTTCACCCACATGTGAAGTATAGTAATGCCGCTATTTCTCCCTGGCGCGCAGCAGGCTGGCATTGATGGCGTCCAATTGCGCCCTCAATTTTTGTTCGTCGGCTGGATTCCATTGATGGCCCACCACCAAGCGTTTACTCTCACCTTCGCGGCTTAGAGCCATGCACCAAAAAACAAAACAGACCAACGAGACTGCCATGGCGATACTGCTCAGTTGGCGGTTCCAGACATCGCCAAGATTGTGATTTTGAATGACCGCCGTCGTCGCGGCAGTGAGAAACCACACTACGTATCCCACCAGGTAAACGATCACGTTTCGGCCCAATGGCACGGGATAATAAACCAGAAAGGCGCTGACTAAAAGCACGAAACCCACCAGGGTCAACATGACGGTCCACTCATAAAAAATGAGATACCCCATCAGTGTGGCTCTGGTTTTCTCCAGGCTCAAAGGAAGGAACGCGATCCCGATCGCCAGGACTAACGCACCTTTGATGTAGCGGCGGGCTGTGCCGGCGATGCCGGGTAAATCGCGCAGAACGTTCGAGTACAGCTCCGAGACTACCAGCGCATAGAAGGCGGTAATGAGCGCCTGGCTTGCCACGTAGGAATCGACGTACAGGCGTCCATCAAGGGGCACCAACACGGGGATCAGCGCTTGCAAGAGTTCCAAAACTAAGTAGCCGAAGAAGTAGACGTAGACCCGGTACAGACCGGCCATCCACATTCGGAGGCACAAAATCGCAAGCGCTACGATTTCTGCAATCAGCAGAATCTGCTGCTCGATCGGGAGCTGATGCATGGCTTGCGTTGGTTACAGCCAGTTTAGCATCAACCCCCGGCCGAGCTATTGGATTCGTCAGCGACCTACGACGCAGTTGGGGCTGCACGGCGGGATGGGGATCGTCGCCGAGCCAGCCGTAACCAGTGCAAGCGCGGCAGCAACAAGCAATAAGACCTTCTTCAACATGCTCAAATCTCCTCGTGTTTTCGAATTGAATTCGAGGAATTCTCGAATCCACGAAAAGAGTAAGAGCTAGAGAGCGGCGCGGGTGAAAACAGCTAAAGACTTTCGGAAACCAGAACACTTCCAGCGGCTGACACTGGAAAACCCCTGCGGAAGTACGCCTTTTCTCCTGAAAGGATTCGGTGTATCATCTCAACAGTGAAATCCGAAAGAGGAGTGAAAGGTGAGAGGTTCGCCGTGACCTTCGACCGGAGCGCGGCGTCCGACCTCTGGCGCAACACTCTCTCCCAGATTCCAACCACCTTTGGAAGGCTGGTCTACCTTGCCTCTCTCAGGAATCCGAACAACGGCAATTACGAGCACCACGGACTGAGCCTGGTCTTCGGCGAAGACGAGGCGAACCGGGCTCTCAAGCACAGTCACTCAACCGTGTTCGCCGAGTGGCTCACTTTTAACCTGGAGCAGCAGAAAGCAGACTTGGATCTTTACCTGGCCGGCTTGTTTGAGGATAAGCGGACGGTGATTCAAACTTGGGTTCGTTTGGCGCCTTACCAGAACCTGATTCCAGTATCCATCCGGGGTGTGGAGCGCCGCCTCTATATCAACGACTTAGCGGCTCTGATGGAGCTGTTCAGAAACGTGTACGCCGTCGCCGCCCCTGATCCAGACGCATAGCGATACCGGAGACCTGGCCAATCAGGTCGATTTCGTCGGGATAAGTGTAGATTTGCGGGCTGCACAGAGAGGCGGGATGCGGTTGCAGAATGAGCTGATCTCCGTTCAAACTGCACCATCCGCAGGCGTACCCGCCGCGGTGTTCCAGAAAATAAATGGGGCGATCGAACTCATTATTCCAGCCGGAGGTGGCAATCTTGCGCTGTGTATCATCGATGGATACAAAGGTCCCAGGCTGCAGCAGCGGGTACATGAACCAATCCTCGGTTCCGATAAGGGCATAGCGCTGTTCCTTTAAATCCAGCGTTTCCAAGAACATGAGCGGCAGCTTCCCCCAGCGCTGGATCATGCGGCTGATATAGGTGGTGCGGCGCAAATCGGCGCCCGGGTCAAGCGAGAGGGGCAAGAGGACCTCGGCGGAGGCATCCCCGCGAAAGGAGACAGGGTGGGTCTGCGGAACATCCACCAGCAATGCGTCCACCGCCAGGGAGCCGAGCGAAATGCCATACCACCCGAGAACTTCTTGGAAATCCAGCCGATAGATGGCACACAGCGAGTACAGCTTGTAGAGAGTTGGGACCAAACCTCGGTTTTCGATCTCGGAAATTCGGTTGATCAGGACGGCAAATTCGTCATTATGGTATTTGTCGGCGATCTTCTGGCTGGCCAATTCGACGTCGCGGACACGCAAGTTGAGCCGCTCCCGGATTCGGCGCAGCTTCTGTCCAGCGTCATCCATGCTATGATGCTTTCCCAGCGCCGCGATAAGAAACGCCGGGCGAATGGAGGCCCGAGTTACTAAAAACGGTTAAAGCGTTCAACAGGCTCGAATTATACCGGGTCACGGCAGTAAAGAGCAAGGCGGAAACCAGGTCTTTGTTCGGTTTTCCGAACAGCATTGCGATATAACATTGGTTTAGCGTGAGTGATGCGCGACCTCTCGGGAGGTTCGCGAACGGTTTCCCGAACAGAGGAAGGGTCAAGAAGCTAGGATGAAGCGGCAGCGCACAGGAATTCAGGGGGAATTGGGAGCCTTCAGCCAGGGGGCCGTGCGCCAACTGCTGGGAGATCGCGCCGAGGTGGCGCCTTACCCGACGTTCGAGGCGGTGTTCCGCGCCTTGCGCGCCGGCAAAATAGACGCCGCCGTAATTCCCATGGAAAACACCCTAGCCGGATCGGTACACGAGAACTACGACCATCTTTTGCATTTCGACGTGCGCATTGCCGCCGAAACCAACCTGCGGATCGTACACAACCTGATTGCGCCGCCGGGCGTCCGTTTCGCCGACATTCGCAAGGTTTACTCGCACCCGGTGGCTTTGAACCAGTGTCTGAAGTTTTTCGCCGAGCATCGGAAGCTGGAGCGGGTTACCTTCTACGACACGGCGGGTAGCGTGAAAATGGTGATGGAACAGCGGGCGCCCGATGCGGCCGCCATCGCGTCGTCGGTGGCCGCCGGCATTTACGGAGGGACGATCCTCAAGCGATCGATCGAGGACGACCGGCGCAACTTTACGCGGTTCTTTCTGCTGTATCCGGCGAAGAAATTTCCGCCGCCGCAGCCGGGCAAGGAGTGGAAAACGTCATTGGTTTTTACGACGCGCAACACTCCCGGGGCTCTGTTCCGCGGCTTGGCCGCGTTTGCATTGCGGGATTTGAACCTGACCAAGATCGAGTCCCGCCCGCTGCATGGCAAGCCTTGGGAGTATCTGTTTTATGTCGATTTTCTGGGGCGCGAGAACGAGCCGCGGGTGCAGAATGCTCTGCGCCATCTCGGGGAGGTCGCGGATTTCCTGCGCGTGTTGGGAAGCTATCCTCCGGGGCGTTAGCGCGGGTCGCGCGTTTCACTTACTCTAGAGATAGGTCAACGGGAGCCGCCCATGAACATCGAAATCCACGATATGGCCTTAGAGGCTCGGATCAGAAAACAGATTCAAGCGACCGGGGCCTCCAGCGCGGAGGAAGCATCGCTCCGCCTTCTCGATACGCAGGAAGAGCAGGATCGCTGGCTGTTGGAAAACAAGAAAGCCATTAAGGCGAAGATCAGGCGCGGCATCGATCAGCTCGATCGAGGCGAGGGTATTCCGGAAGATCAACTGGATGCCTACCTTGCCAAGCTAAAAGCCCAGCCTGAGTGAGGCGGCGCTACATTCTCGCGCCGGAAATCCGTCATCCGCGAGAAGATCGTCTATCTCGCCGGAAGGCCCGGCGGGGGCCATTGGCGCAAGGATTTGACGGAGGAGCCGGTCAAGTTTTTTTCGGTCTACTCGTACCTGATCGATCATGTACCGGCCCGACACGAACCCCTTGCAGGTCGTCGCCATTCTCCATGGTCGCCGTGACGTGGAGGAGCTTCTCAGGGATCGACTATTTCCCGAAGCATCCGCTTAGAACCTAGTATCCTGAAGTAGCGTGCTCCGCAGCCTGCTTTTGGTGCTTTCCCGGCAGCAGTGGCTTCGTCACTGGATGGAAACTTCACCAGTCGCCGATCGCGTGACGTCGCGGTTCGTGGCAGGTTCAACGCTGGAACGTGAACTCGCGGTGTGCCAAAAGCTGCAGGCCGATGGATACCTTGCGACGCTCGACCACCTAGGAGAAAGCGTCACGTCGCTTGCAGAGACGGAGCAGGCGCGCGATGCGTATTTGAGAGCGCTGGATGAAATCGCGCGTCTGAGTTTGCAAGCCACGGTTTCGATCAAGCTCACGCAGCTTGGCCTGGATTTTTCCGAGCCGTCCAGCCGCGCCGCCGTGGAATGCCTGGTGGCGCGGGCCAAATCCATCGGCCGGATGGTCGAGGTGGATATGGAATCCAGCCAGTATACCGATCGCACGCTGGCGCTGGTCTCCGAGCTGCATGCCAAGTACGGCAGCGTCCGCGCCGTCATCCAAGCGTATCTGTATCGCAGCGCGAGCGATATTGAGAACCTGTGCCGGCAATCGATTCCAGTACGGCTCTGCAAGGGCGCCTATCACGAATCGGCGGACGTGGCTCTCCCGCGCAAGCAGGACGTGGACGCAAACTACATCCGGTTGATGCTCGAATTGCTGGATCGCGGCACGTATCCGGCCATCGCGAGCCATGATGAAAACATTGTGCGAAGAGCGGTCGGCTACGTGAGGGAACGAAACATCGCCGCCGATCGTTTTGAATTTCAGATGCTCTATGGGATCGGACGCGAGCTCCAACGGCGGCTGGTGGCGGACGGTTTTCGCGTGAGGCTCTATGTTCCGTATGGCAATGCGTGGTATCCATATTTTATGAGGAGATTGGCGGAGCGTCCGGCCAACGTCTTATTTCTGGCCCGAAATCTACTGAGAAACTGACGCCGAGCCGATTAGAATCGCATGGGACATGGGAACTTGAAGAGCGCGAGGGGAATCCAATGAGTATGAAATACTGGGGGTTTTTCCTACTGAAGCTGGTAGCTGGCGGCCTGTTGATGCGCGTGCTTTGGGCGGCGATCCTGGCGGGCTTCCGCAGCCCGGTATTATATCTGGGCATGGAGCAGAAGCCGTTCGGTCACGATCTCGGGTTCACCTCGGTTATGCTGTTGTTCTTTTTGGCTTGTTTCGGCGTGGTGTATTTGATCATCTGGGATCAACGCTATCGCTGCCGCACGTGCTTGCGCCGCCTGCGCATGCCAGTGGCGGCGGGTTCATGGCCCAACATGTTTCTGATCGGCCAGCCTCGCACCGAGTACATTTGCCTCTACGGCCACGGCACACTAAAAGTGCCAGAGGTTCGAATCACTTCCACGTCGCACGACTGGGAGCGCCACGGCGACGACATGTGGAAGGAACTGGAATCCCTCGAGGAAACGAAGCGGTGACAGCGCGTGCGCCGCGATTAATCGCTGGCGCAGCCGTGCTTCTGATCCTGATCGGCCTCGGAGTGGTTCTCATACCGCCGTACACTACCAATTGGAAGCTGCAGGCGTACGTCAACGCTTTGGTGGAGGACTCCGCAACATCCAAACGGCCAGTGGAAGCCATAAGAGCGCAAGTGGTGAACAAGGCGGCGGCCTTGGGGCTATCCGTGAGCGACGACGATGTTCACGTCGCCATATCGGATGGCGCGGTGAAGATCGACGTCCTGTACATGGTGCAAGTGAACGTAGCAGGCTATGCCGTCGACCTGCACTTCCGCCCGGGGTCCGGCAACTAGACCAGCGCGGCGGAGATCGCTGCGGAGAAGACCGACTCCTTAACAGTCGCGGCTCAGTAAGGTGGGCTGGAAACAGTAAACCCGCCTCATCCACGGGGGACAAGGCGGGCATCGGATAGCCCTCGGAGGAGTGAGCTAGTTCCATTAGTATTCTCGCTCTTCCCGTACTAACTTGCAACCGAATTTACATGGTCCCCTAGGTCAAAGATTGTAAGGTGATTAGCTTAGCCCTAGCGGCTAAACAGGGCTTCGACCGCGCCAATTACTATGCAGATCACAGCAAATGCCAGGCTTCCGTACTGAATCCAGGACCGGGTGGCCCGGACAAGCTCCACGCCCGTCTCATCCCACCAAACCCGCGCCGGGGTGATCTCTGGAATGCTAACCTGCTCATTAACTTGGGTTTGTTCGGGCGGATCGACTTGGACAGCCGTGGCCGTCTCCTCAACGAGCGCCGGCAGGGTGTCAACGAGCGGGAATGTGGTGGGATCCCAGTGCTGCTCCAAGCGCTCTCATCTTGGGGGAAGCCTTAGAAGTCCTGAATAGGAAATTGCCGCCTTTAGTACCAGGACTAGGCGACGGGTAGTACGGGGCCTATTCGAACACTTGGAAATACTGCAATGGCAAAAAGGCAACGGTTCTGGTGATGTGAAAGCCCGCCGCTGTGAATTCCCGGACGGATCGATCTCCGGGAAGCTCGGCCGAAAGATCGACGTTTACCACTCGGCCGCCCAGGCGGAGAGCGCGGCGCAGCTTGGGATAAAATTCCGAACGGTGTTCGACGCCATGAAGCACGTCGTAAAGCACGACGACGTCGATGGAGTGCTCGGGCGCACCGTCAAGATTCGCCAGGCTGCGCACGAGGTCCGCGATTCGAGGCGCGAGGAATGGCTCGGGTTCCAGCACCGCGACCACATCGGATCGCTTGAGCTGGAGCGCGCGAACGAGTTGATCGGGTTTCCGCCGATCGTCGGACGAGGACTGGTCTTGCGCGAACGCGGTCAGCCAGGCGCAGGCGGCGCTAATTAAGATCAGCAGTGCGTTTCTTGCCATAGCCAAAATAGATGAACAACCCGATCACCAGCCAGACGAAGAACCGGAGCCAGGTTTCGAGCGGCAGGCTGAGCATCAAAACCAGGCAGCAGAAGATGGAGATCCCCGGCAGCAGCGGGACCCAGGGAACGCGAAAGCCGCGCGGGCGATCCGGTTGTTTCTTGCGCAGCACGATCACGCCGACCGAGACCAAGATAAAGGCGAACAACGTTCCGATATTCGAAAGATCGGCAAACCAACTGATATCGAAGATGCCGGCCGGGATTCCGACCACTACGCCCGCGACCCAAGTGCTGATGTACGGGGTGCTGTAGCGCGGGTGCACGCGCGAGAAGATGCCGGGCAACAAGCGATCGCGCGACATGGCGAACCAGATGCGCGCTTGTCCATACTGGAACACCAGCAGCGACGAGAGCATGCCAAGCAGCGCTCCAACGGTAACAATCAGCCGCAGGCGGTTCATGCCGATCATCTTGAGCGCGTTGGCTACGGGCGCGTCATTGTTCAGCGTGCTCCAATTCGCGATGCCGGTAAGCACCAGCGCCACCGAGCCATACAGGAGCGCGCAAACCGCCAGAGTCGCGAAGATGCCGACCGGCATATCGCGCTGCGGACGCCCGCATTCCTCGGCGGCGGTAGACACCGAATCGAATCCGATATACGTAAAAAAGACGATTGCGCCGCCCGAAAGGACGCCGGAATAACCGTTAGGCATGAACGGATGCCAGTTGCCGGTGTTGACGGCGTGCGCGGCGCCAAAGACGAACAGCAGAATGGCGACGACCTTGATCACCACCATGGTGTTGTTGGTCTGGGCGCTTTCGCGAACCCCGCGCACCAAGATGTAGCTCAGCAGCATGAGCACGATGAACGCGGGCAGATTGAACCACGCGCCGGTGCGCTGGCCTTCCTCAAAGATGGGCTGCGAGAGCTGCTGCGGCAGATGGAAGTGGAATAGGTTGTCGAGCAGGTCGTTGAGATAGGCCGAGAATCCGACCGCCACGCTCATGTTGGAGAAGGCGTATTCGAGGATCAGATCCCAGCCGATGACCCACGCGAAGATTTCGCCGAGCGTCGCGTAGGAGTAGGTGTAGGCGCTGCCGGCGATGGGGATCATGGAGGCCAGCTCGGCGTAGCAGATGGCGGCGAATCCGCAGGCGATGGCGACCAATACGAAGGACACCGAGATGGCCGGGCCCGCGCCCAGCCGGCCGCTGAGCGTGGATGCAGCGGCGCCGTTCAGCACCAAGTCAAGCACCGGCGCCTTGAAAACCGACTTGGCTAGAAAATGCTCGCCCGCCGCCGCGGTTCCGGTGACGGTGAAAATGCCGGACCCGATGACCGCGCCCACGCCCAGCGCGATCAAGCTCCACACGCCCAGCGACTTTTTCAGCCGGTTGGCGGGCTCTTCGGAGGCCGCGATCAGAGCATCGATGCTTTTGGTGCGAAGGAGCTGGTTCATCGGGGGAACCGCTAGTGGACCACTAACGCTTCCTCTGGCCCTTGGTCATCTTCGTCACTCTCTTCTTGAGGGAGCCGCGAGCGACTCCGGCTGCCCGCTTAGCTTTGGGAGCCGCTTTCTTGCGGGCCGCCCGTTTGACCTTCTTGCGCTCTGCTCTGTCGGTAATGTTCTTGGTGTTCATTCGTATTAGGTCTTCAATCCTCTTGGATTCCTGCGTACTTTTCCACCAGCTTCTTCAAACCGTAGCCGGGAAAGCTTACCGTGAGCTTAGCATCCTCGCCATCGCCTTCGCGACGCAGCACCGTTCCGCGGCCATACTTGGGATGCCGGATGGTGGCGCCGGCGCGGAAGCCGCGAGAGCGGCCAGACGGTCGTGGGGCAACCACGGGGTGTGGGGCGTGGGCTGTAGGTTGTGGGGGGTGGGGGGTGGGGGGTGGGGGCGCGGCCTTTCCGCGTTCGGCGAAGAACTGTTGAATGTTGTCGACGGAGTTGTAGGTTTTGCCGGTATAGAGATTGCGCTTGGCTGCTTCACGCACTTCGCGCTGTTCCGCGAAGAGGTCTACCTGAGGAGCGGAACGCTGGCGCGACTGGCCGAGGTCCTCCACCAGCGCTCGCGGAACTTCGCGCAAGAATCGCGACGGGATGGTGGCTTCCTGCTGGCCGCCGCCGAAGCGCCGGCGATAGCGCGCGGATGTCAGGAACAGCCGCTTCTCGGAGCGCGTCATGCCGACGTAGCAGAGCCGCCGCTCTTCTTCCATGGCAGCCTTGGAATCCAGCGAGCGCATGTGCGGGAAGAGTCCCTCCTCCATGCCTGCGAGGAACACGACCGGGAACTCCAGGCCCTTGGCGTTGTGCAGAGTGAGTAGCGAGACAGGCGCGCGTTCGTCCAGATTGTCCGTGTCGGAGACCAGAGCGGCGTGATCCAAAAACTCGGGGATGTTTTCGCCGCGCTCGGCGGCTTCCGACGCCGCGTTCACCAGTTCGTTCAAATTGCCCAAGCGCGATTCGGCTTCCGGATCGTTGTCGATTTCGAGCATTCTGGCGTAACCGGTGCGATCCAGAATTTGCCGCAGCACGTCGTCTATTTTTCCTTGGGCAGCCGCCACACCCAACTCTTCCAGCATGGTTTTGAAAACGCTCAGAGCGGATTCGGCGCGGCCGGCGAACCGCTTCTCATCCAGCATGCGGCTGATCGCCGTCCACACGCTCAACTGGTGCTCCAGCGCGTATTGCTCGATCTGCTCGATGGTGCTCCGGCCGATGCCGCGCGCGGGCGTGTTGATGATGCGCAGCAGGCTGACCGAATCCCGCGGGCTGATGGCAGCCTTGAGATAGGCCAGCGCGTCCTTCACTTCGGCGCGCTGATAGAAACTGAATCCGCCCAGAACGACGTAATCGCGGCCGTAGCGGCGCAGGGCCTCTTCGATCTGACGCGACTGGAAGTTGGTGCGGTAGAGCACCGCCGCGCGATACGTTGGATTCGCCGACAGCAGCTTATCGATGGTCTCGGCGATGAACAGCGCTTCTTGTTCGCCGTCGAAGGCCTCGAAGCGGCCGATTTTTTCGCCTGCGCCGGCTTCGGTCCAAAGCCATTTGCCTTTGCGCTCGGTGTTGTTGGCGACCACCGCGCTGGCAGCTTCGAGAATGTTCTTGGTGGACCGGTAATTTTGTTCGAGGCGGATCACTTTGGCATCCGGGAAGTCGCGCTCGAAATCGAGGATGTTGCGAATGTCGGCGCCGCGCCAGCCATAGATGGACTGATCTTCGTCGCCCACCACGCAGATGTTTTTGTGCGCCTCGGTGAGCAGGCGCATCAGCTCATATTGGCTGCGATTGGTGTCCTGATATTCGTCGATCATGACGAATTCGAAGCGGCGATTGTACTGGAGCCGCAGATTGGCGTCGTGGGCGAGCACTCGCACGGTTTCGAGCAGCAGGTCGTCGAAGTCGAGCGCGTTGGCCTGGCGCAAACGGCCTTCGTACTGTTCGTAGATGGAAGCGAGCTGCGAGGTCTTCTGGTCGGTGGATTTGCCGTAGGCTTCGGCAGGCGATTCCTTGTGGCTCTTCTTATGGCTGATCCAGGAGCACATGGCGCGGTACTGCATGAACTTTTCGTCCAGGCCGAGGCCGCGGAAGATGGATTTGATGACGGCCACCTGATCGTCGTCGTCGTAGATGGTGAACTGGCGGGTGAATCCGTTGCGGATTTCGGCTAAGCTGGCCCCGTCGCGCCTGAGCAGCCGGACGCAAAAAGAGTGGAAGGTGGAGACGAAAGGGCCGTCCCTGCCGCGCGCGCCGCCCAGCAGATTATTCACCCGGTTGCGCATCTCGTCGGCGGCTTTGTTGGTAAAAGTGACGGCTAGTATGCAAGGGCCGGGGACGCGGTGCTCTTCCATCAGATTGGCCATGCGATGCGTGATGACGCGCGTCTTGCCGCTGCCGGCGCCGGCCAGCAACAGCAGGGGACCCTCGACGTGGGACGCGGCGGCTTGTTGTTGCGGATTGAGACCCTGGAGAAAATCCATCTTGCTTACGGGGGGAGGGACAACGTGATTTTAGCATGGCGCTGCGATTGGACCCAGCATCGGCGTTGATGCAGCGTTAATCAGCGGCTAATAACAACTTGAGAGGTATTGGTTTAGCATGGACATGCATACTGGCCGCAGATGAACACCGATGAACGCGGGTTCGATTCGTTGACCGAGCGCGTTCTCGGGGCCGTATTTGAGGTCTCAAACGCCCTGGGAGCTGGCCGAAGGTCGAGTGGAAACGTATCGTCCAGGGGTTTCCAAGCGATTGATCCTGCTGAGATTGGCTTCTCTACGTTGTCGACTGACTGTAAGCGGGGGCGATGGGGAGAAATGCTTTGCTTTCCGCTCCAAGCCCTTGTAACCTAACAATTTGCTAGTACGCCTCTAATGTCGAGC
>Ga0302324_100011236_pt1 | contig 18415 bp, 13 predicted proteins | sample Palsa_T0_1_FD_201949 | JGI IMG/M metagenome (GOLD analysis project Ga0302324, IMG submission 201949) | Peat permafrost microbial communities from Stordalen Mire near Abisko, Sweden - Palsa_T0_1 | ecosystem: Environmental > Terrestrial > Soil > Palsa > Peat permafrost | place: Sweden: Abisko... | reverse complement strand
GGAGTCGAGGCCGATTTGCGTGGGCAGGTCGAAGGCCACGCTCAGCCCGGTGGTACCCTGGCTCAGCAGGTACCTGTAGCGGCGGTTGGACTCTTCGGCGTCGCCCATGCCAGCGTACTGCCGCATGGTCCAAAGCCGGCCGCGATACATGGTGGCCTGCACGCCGCGGGTGTAGGGAAATTGTCCGGGATAGTTGAGGTCGCGGTCGTAGTCCCAGCCTTCGAGGTCCGCCGGGCTGTAGAGAGGATGAACCTTGATGCGGGAGGAAGTTCCCCGCTCGTCCGCCAGCTTGGTTTCGCCGGTCTCTTGCTTTGTCGCGGGCATGGTTGCCTCAGTAAATAGAAAGGACTTAACTATCGCCGACCTACCCCCGCCATGGCCTTGGCAAGCGCCATCTTCGGAACTGCCTCTCGCTGAGTTCCTCGAACGTCTTCAGAATCTTGCCGTCATAGGGGTTAAACGCTTTGGTAGTCATGGCTTGGTAATCTTCTAAATCTCGTCGCGCAGGATCCCGATCATGTTGTCGTAGTTATCTACGCCTCGATGATCACATTGAGTCGCGGTTCTCGCAGATTGTCTCTCCGCGGAGATGCGGAAGCTGTGCAATTTTGCTCACGAATTGCCGAACCGTCACTCATCGGGAGTGAGGTGATGCCGCATCCCTTTCTGCGACCGCGATCCCCGCGGGCTTTGTCAATTTGTGCTCTTGCCGCCGTTTCGATGACGAAGTTGATGCAGTAGCTTTCGATTACATGAACCTTCGGAGCTCTTTCGCAAGATCCTCAAGACCAGCTTCGCCCGGGAAGGCGGCCGCCTGGTCTGCGAATTGTCCCTTTCGCGCGGTCATTCGTCGGCCGGATCCCCACAAATACGCCGCTGTCGAAGTGTCGCGCCTGAGACACGAGCGACCAAGATCAACGCCACCTATTTCTGCTGAATTGACTCCATATACCTGGTGATGGCGTCCACCCTTACTTCTCCCCAGTCTTGGTCCGATTCGACCTCATGGAAGACTGGTCCCCAAATTGGCATCTCACGATCGCCGTGGGCGAGGGGACCTGGTTGTTTTCCTTCGATGATTTCCTTTACACGCTGGTACGGGAATTTCCCGCCATTTCGTTGTGAGATTAGGGTCAAGTCTGGAACGGCATGCTTTAAAGCAACTGACGCTGGTCCGTGCCCTCGTCCATCAGCTCCGTGACACGCGGCGCAGTAGTAATGAAAAATCTTCGGTCCCTCGATGGGGTTGCGCGACGGCGAGGTCGTCTTATCTTGCTCCTGCTTCTGAGCCGCCAAAAGAACAGCCGATAAACAAAATAGGCACAGAAGTAGCATTGACCATCGTTCTTGCCCGAGCATACGCACCTCCGTGGAGTCATTGGGAAATATCTGAATCGCGTGGCTTGAACATCCACCCCTGCTCGTTCAGTACCGGCGCGATTGTGTGGCACGCCGAGCACTTGATGTTATATCGTCGAGAAAATTGGGGGACTGCTGCTGATTCCTTCGGCAATAACAGAAGAAGACCAAAACCAATCAGCAAGAATGTCGGCCTTACCCTCAACCTCATAACCCGCTCCTGAATTTTCAAGATGTTTTGTTGCGGATCTGGTCCTGTTCCTTTTTGCTCATTTCTTCTGGATGCGAATGCCTGACATTGAAACACTCGAGTTTTGGCGTTGTCTGAGCAAAAGAGAACACTTTTGTCAAGAATTGTAATCAAGATCGGATGGCACCTATTTTTCTGTTCATTGGCTTCTGGTACTTCTAAGGCGAGCCTCCCGGGAGCCTGCAGCGGACGATTGCAGTCCACCCCGGCGTCGAGGAGGCGACTATAGCCGAGTGGACGCAGCGGCGGTACCACGCGTTAGCCCAGCGCCAGTCGTACCCAGGGCAACGACTGCAAATCGAAGTAATCCGGTTGTCCAGATGCTTCGACAGCGACCGGGTTTCGCCCGGTTCACTGAAGGTTCACAGAAGGCCGCCTTGAATGGGAAGGCGGAAAGCGGGACGGGCATGGACGTGGAGCTTGTTCCGAGGTATCTGGACGAAACACCTGTGGTGAGCGTGGCAGCAGGAAGCTCCTGCAACATTACTGTCACATGGTCGCGTTCCGTTGGGTCCGGTGCAGTCTCAGTCAGCGTCGGCAGCCCACAAACGGTGTCTTTGTCCGCCGGACGGAAAGCGTGCTGTCCATAATCTGCCGGCAGCCTGGCCTTTCGCCCCAGGCACAGAACACCGAACACAGCGAGGCGGTGAACGGTCGCTTTGCCCGGAGGAGGCACTGTGGAAAAACACTTCAGCGGGTATTGTGTTGTGCAGTACTAGCTGCGGAGCACGCGACACGCAGGTGCGGCCTTGTTAATCGTGCGCTTCCTCTGTTTTCCACTGTTTTCCTCTGACGCTTACGGTCCACAAGGACCAGTGCTCAGACGGAGCTGCCGTCGCGGAATGGCAGCGGACCGACCGTGCGTCTGTAAGAGAATATGACTTCCGCGGAACGAAGTTCTAGTCGTGGAGAACGATGTTGAGGAGTGAACTGTGAACTTGCAATGCATCGCCCGCATGATAATCAATAAACCCCAATTTCCTGAACCTGTTCATGAAAAAACTGACCCGCGACCGCGTTGTGCCTATCATCTCTGCGAGCGTCTCTTGACTCATCTTGGGGATTAGGGTCTCAGGCTTACCGTCCTTGCCGAACTGAGCTAGCAATAGCAATATCCGGGCCAGTCGTTTTTCGCTGGAATTGAAAAGCTGGTCCACCAAATCCTCTTCGTAGCGGATGTTCCGGGTCAGCAAATATGCCACGAACAAATCGGAAAAAGCGTGTTCCCGGTGAAGCACTTCCATCATGGCCTTCTTGTCGATTCTCATCACGGAGCAATCGGTCATCGCGGTTGCGGAGCACAGGCGGAGAAGTTGCCCTGTAAGGCAACCTTCTCCAAAGAAATCGCCCTTGTTCAGAATACCGATTGTGGCTTCCTTCCCGGCCTGCGACACAACGGTGAGTCTTACCTTTCCTTCCTTTATATAAAAAACAGCATCAGACGGGTCGCCTTGAGCAAAAATGGTCTGCTTCTTGAGAAAACGTTCGATCTTTCGACCGCCATTGATGGTCGAAAGGAATGTCTTGGGATCGAATTTGCTGACTTTCTTCGCCGCTACCACGGGCGTCATAATTGACCCCTCTCAAAGAGTTTGGAATGCGCAGAAGGAAACCTCCTACTATTAAGGAAGAAAAATGCGCAAGAAGGTTGAAAACAGGGTCAAGCTGGGAGGGGCATGCTGCGATTCCGCCCAGAGATAATGGTTTCACGATTTGCTGTCGAAAGTCAAACCGCCCGATACACAGGCCACGTGGCCATGACTTGCTCGACACGCACTCGGAGCGGTAGGGTAGCGGTACTCCGCATCCCGGTCCGAGCCGCACTGCGATAACTCCAGGACAGCCGGCAAACAGGAACTGATACTGTTACTTCCGGCTTGCATCGGCTAACCTTCCAAAACTGTCCGCCCCTCAGCTCAAGAATTAGGCTCGATGCCAATGCGATCATTGATTGACCGCTGATCGAATCCGCAGCTTGCAACCGAGGTAGCACTAGGTCGTCTGCACCGAAACGTGTCCCTCTAGAGAGAAACTGGATCTGCTCCAACTCGCCTCCCGATGCGTGGCACAGCCGAGCGCAGGTCCGGCGCTTATGCCGCATGCGGCATGAAAGAAGAACACGCGCAAAACTGTGCCGCAAGAACAGATCCAATTTCTGCTGGGCCATTCTTCCATCCAGACCACGGAATACCTCGGCGGCAAGCAAGACATTGTGAACGCCGTGAACGATCGCATCTTTGCACGAGTGAAGAAATTTTTAAAAGCAACAGCGAGTAGGGCGAATTTTCTATTCGCATGGCTGCCCGAGGCATCTCGGAACTCCACGAACAGTATTCAGCAAAGGTACCTGTACCTTCGATCATATGAGTGGTCTAAACCGACCAACTTAACCTAGTCCAACTAGCTATGCTCTAACCATGACCCCCCTAGCTGCTAGGCCGCGTAGAAACATTTGACCAAAGACCAGCAAAAACGGCAAATGAAGAATGAAAGCGGTTTTCCGAATCGAGCCATGTTTTTGAATATGTTGTCGCTCTAAAGCTTCCCCGATTATCGGGCCGGGGGATTGCTTGCAAACTCCGTTCTCGTGGGACAGGCGAGGAATTTGCGTTTCCGTTTTGGGGAACGTCGAAACACTGCGCATACCGAAACATTTGGGTGAATATGAAGTCCAGCTACGATCTCAGCGAGAGCAAACAGGCGGAAGCGAAGTACCGAGGTCTGCTTGAGGCAGCTCCGGATGCGATGGTGGTGGTGAATCAAGCTGGAGAGATTGTCCTGCTGAATGTTCAGGCCGAGAAGCAGTTCGGATACAGCCGCGATGAACTCATAGGGCAGCAAGTAAAAAACGTTATTCCCGAGGGCTTCGCGGAACGGCTGGTGGAGGACGGCACCCGAAGCGCGGCGGACGCGCTCGCGCAGCAGATAGGGACTGGTATTGAACTGGTTGCACGACGGAAGGATGGCAGCGAGTTTCCCATCGAGATCATGTTGAGTCCGCTCCAAAGCGCCGAGGGAATCCTGGTGACGGCGGCGATCCGCGACATCACCCAGCGCAAGAAAACGGAAGCACATATGGCGCAGATGGAGGGTGGACGTCGCCTGGTCGAGTACGCGCTACGAGAAAGTGAAGAAAGATATCGGATGCTTCTCGATGGAGTTCGGGACTACGCCGTCTTTATGATGGACCCGCGTGGCCGGATTCTCAGTTGGAATGCCGGTGCTGAACGAATCAAGGGTTACACCGCCGATCAGATTATCGGTCACAACTTCTCCTGTTTTTTCCCCCCGGAAGACATCAAGCGCGGCAGGCCGGAGGAGATACTTCAACTGACCGCTGCCACCGGCCGGTACGAAGAACAGGGCATGCGAGTGCGGAAGGACGGCTCACGATTTTTGGCGAGCGTCACATTCACAGCTTTACGCGACGCAGACGGGAATCTACGGGGATTTTCTGAGTTCAGCCACGATCTCAGCGAGAGGAACGAGGCGGAAGCGAAGTATCGAGGTCTGCTTGAGGCAGCTCCGGATGCGATGGTGGTGGTGAATCAGGGCGGGGACATCGTCCTGCTGAATCTTCAGGCGGAGAAACAGTTCGGCTACCGGCGCGATGAACTGATAGGGCAGAAGGTGAAGAACATCATTCCCGAGGGGTTTGCGGAACGGCTGATCGCTGACGCTCTTCGATCGGTGGACGACGCGCTAGCGCAGCAGATAGGGACTGGTATTGAACTCGTTGCACGACGGAAGGATGACAGCGAGTTTCCCATCGAGATCATGTTGAGTCCGCTCCAAAGCGCCGAGGGAGTCCTGGTGACGGCGGCGATCCGCGACATCACCGCTCGCAAGAAATCCGAGGAGCATCTACTGAAGACGGTAGGGGAACTAAAGCGTTCCAATGACGAACTAGAGCAGTTCGCCTATGTAGCGTCGCACGACCTTCAGGAACCGCTGCGCATGGTGGCCAGTTTTACGGAACTCCTGGCCGAAAATTACCGAGGAAGATTGGACTCCGACGCCGATGAGTTCATTGCTTTTGCGGTAGATGGGTGCCACCGCATGCAGGGATTGATCCAGGATCTCCTGCTCTATTCGCGCGCCGGGACAAGCGCAAAGGCCTTTTTCGATATTTCCAGCGAAAGTGCATTGGAACAAGCGCTCACAAACTTGCGAGCAACCATTGAGGAGAGCCATGCAGTAGTGACTCACGATTCGTTGCCAAACATCAGGACAGACGACAAGCAGTTGACCCAGATATTTCAAAACCTGATCGGGAATGCAATCAAATATCGCAGTGCCGAAGTCCCTAACGTACACGTTGGCGTTAAGAAAAACGGCGACAACGAATGGATCTTTTCGGTGCGCGACAATGGCCTGGGTATTGATCCCCAATTCTTTGACAAAATCTTCATCCTTTTCCAGCGGTTGCATGGGCAAAACGAGTTCGAGGGCACTGGCATCGGATTAGCCATCTGCAAGAAGATTTTGCACCGGCTAGGGGGAAGGATATGGGTCGAGTCGGAACCTGGAAAGGGCTCGACATTCTACTTCGCGCTGTCAGAAAAGGGGTAAGAAATGATCGACGTTCTCTTGGTTGAAGATAGTCCCGGTGATGTCCGGCTCACTCGGGAGGCGTTTAAGCGTGCCAAGGTACATGTTAACTTGCATGTAGCGTCGGACGGGATAGCAGCGATGGCTTTTCTCACACGTGAGGGCGATCACGCCGATGCTCCTCGCCCGGATCTGATCTTACTGGATCTGAACCTGCCTAAGAAAGACGGGCGGGAGGTTCTTAAAGAAATCAAGGAGAGCCCGGCACTCAAGAGCATTCCTGTCGTTATCTTAACGACCTCTGCGTCTGAGACGGATATTTTGCGCACTTATCAACTCCATGCGAACTGCTACATCACAAAGCCGGTGGGCCTTAAGGGGTTTCTAGAAGTCGTGAGGAGTATCGACGGTTTCTGGTTGACCGTGGTCAAGTTGCCGTCCGAAGGACAAGCATGACAGAAAAAGCACTCCAGGTTCTTTTGATCGAGGACAGCGTAGGAGATGTCCGTTTGCTCCGCCAAATGTTCAAAAGGGAGAAGCCGGGTAGCTTCGAATTCACGCATTTCGTGCGCATGGGTGAAGCCGAGATGCATCTCGCCAAAGGTGGAGTGGACATAGTCCTGTTAGACATGGGATTGCCGGACGGGCATGGTCTCGATACCCTACGTCGGGCACGCGCGGCGGCACCGGATACCCCGATGATCGTGCTGACTGGCTTGGACGATGAGGCATTGGCAGCCGAAGCCATAAAGGAAGGCGCACAAGACTACCTGATCAAAGGCCAGATCGAAAATCGTGCGCTTCCGCGATGTCTTCGCTATGCCATTGAACGCCACCGCATGCAAACTGAAACCGATCTTATCAGGACAAATCAATTGCAGTTTAAGGATGAATTTCTTTCCCACGTATCGCACGAGCTTCGTTCGCCACTGAATGCGATCTATCAGTTTGGGTCCATTCTCGTGGACAGGTTGGACGGCGAATTGAATGTGAAACAACAGGAGCACTTGGGAACCATTCTAAGGAATGTCAACCAACTCAAATCGATGATTAATGACTTATTTGAGGTTGCTGGTGGGCAGACGGGAAAACTCAAGATCGAGTTGCAACGCGCTTCGCTTGCCGAGGCAATCGACTACACGATTGCCTCGCTTCGGGGGGCCGCTGCTATCAAAGGAATCGATCTTTCTTCTGAAATAGAGGACCTATTGCCAGCCGTCTGCGCTGATCCCACACGTATTCGGCAAATGCTCATTATTCTGGTCGAGAACGCTATAAAGTTCACCCCGGCAAATGGCTCGGTGGAGGTTAAGGCTCGCATATTCGAAGGAGACCGAGGGTTTCTGTTGTTGGAAGTGTCAGACTCGGGATGCGGGATCAGTCCAGATATGACCGAGCGGATCTTCGAGCGCCTCTTCCAGGCATCGAATGATCCTGTGGATGGTCGTAAAGGACTGGGCTTGGGATTGCACATCTGCAAAGAGTTGGTTACGCGACAAGGGGGACAAATCTGGGTCAAGAGCGCGCCGGGACGAGGAAGCACCTTTTCCGTTAGATTGCCCGTGTTTTGTCTTTTCGCCCTAATCGCCCCGGCCCTCAGAAAAGAAATGCGCGCCGCTCATCCTATCACGCTCGTAGTGACAGAGGTGCGTTCACAGACGGGCTGGTTTTCTGAACGCGTACGCACGGAACAGTCTCACGCAATTCGGAGCCTTGTCCAACAATGTTTGCATTCCGGTCTGGATGTTCTCTTACCTAAAATGGGCTCCGCGGGGGCCGTCGAACTCTTCTTCATCGTGGCTGCCACAGACGGGATTGGTGGTAAGGCAATTGCCAAGCGGATTCAGTCGCAATTCGACGGTTCCGAACTCGTCCACCTAGCCGGCTTGACCACTTCGACGTCCTGCCGGTCACTAGAGGCAAAGTCTCGAACCGCCAGTGAGTCGACGCAAGATAATCTGGAGAAAATGACCGCTCAGATTCAGGAACTTATGAATGACGAGATCTCCTTGAGGATGGTGAAAAGTGGGCAATAAGAAAATTCTGATTATAGATGACGATCCAGATGTGCGCGAAAGCATGCATATCCGTCTGAAAGCTAACAACTACGATACCTTCTTTGCAGCTGATGCCATCGCCAGCATAGTTGAGGCAAGGAAGCACGAGCCAGATCTAATTATCCTCGATCTGGGTCTGCCTGCCGGGGACGGTTTTGTCGTAATGGAGAGGTTCAAGGCAGTCCCTTCTCTCGCGATGATCCCCGTCATTGTAGTCTCCGCTCGTGAACTTCATGCGAACCGAAAGCTCGCCATTAATGCGGGAGCGAAGGCCTTTCTTCAAAAGCCCGTAGACAATGCCGAACTCTTGGCCGTCATCCGGCACGCCCTGGGAGAACCTGCGTCGCGGCGGGAACCTATCGTGTATGATCTCGGATCGGGATGAGGAAAGAGTGGGCGCAACACTGTGTCTGCAGCCTTGGGCTGTGAAGGGCCGTCAGGGGGTGCAAATTCCCTCCCGTGTTGTTCTCACCCCTTCATCCGTGTGACTCTTCTTTTCTCACGCCTGTAAGATCAAACTTCATCGGCGTCTGGATAAGAAGTCCTGACCACAGAGTCAGGCAGAGGAAACAACGATTTACCCTGTGACCTCCTCTGACGTTTACTTCCTTCACACGCGCCGCTGGCACCTGGCACGCGAAAGCGTCTGACGCGCGAAGCGGCTTCGGTCGTTCGCGGTGTTTTGGGAAGCGAACCTGGCGGTCATACAAGCGGCATGCCAACTGGCCGAAGCAGTCCTTGCCACTCTAAAAGCGACTAACAAAACCTTCACCCCGGCCGCTTGGGTCCGCTCACTGCACCACTGCACCTTCGCATACTCCGCCTTGGCTCGCTTCAGATGGGATGTCGGGGTCGGCGTCTTTCCAGAGGGTGAGGAAGTCCACTTCTGGTTACTTTCTCTTGCCGACCACACGTCCATTTGACAGGCCGGAACCTTCTCCTCGGCTCATGTGTCATGCACTCTCTACGCTTTCAGGTCGCAAGTCGGCTAACCTTCCCTTATCGGTAAGGGAAGGTTTGCCCGTGACTCGGGACGGATCCGTGTCCTGCTTTCTCAGGCCCACTGAGAAGTTTCCGGGGGCTTAGACGCCCCGGCGTTCAGTTTGTGGCAAAATGCGGTGGTGCTTCAACGACTGACCGAGCGCAAAGAATGGAAGTTCTTCGCCGTCCTTCCGAGGGCGGCCCCTGGCTTGGCCGCCGCTTGGTGGGCGTCCCTCCTCGTGAGAGGGATTCTGCCGGCGACGTTCGCGATCGCGATGGGTGTGCTCGTGGGCGCCGTGCAGCGCGGCAACCCTCTCGCCGGTCCGCTTGCGTTTGTTGGCGTGATCTTCGTGCTGCTTCAGGTACTCAGCCCGATTCATCAGGCGGTCAGCGCCAATCTGGGCGACCGCACTGCCGCCTGGCTCTATGACCGGCTTACCGAGGCCTGCGTGTGCCCGCCCGGTATGGGACACCTTGAGGATCCGACGCTCACCGGCGACCTCACCGTCGCGCGCGACTTCGATCTCGGAATGACTGGGCCGCCGCTGTCTATCTCCATGGATTTCATCGCGACGGGCATGGTCGAGATGATCGGAGGCGTAGCGTCCGCATTGATCCTCGCCCGATATGCATGGTGGGCCGCGATCCTGCTCGCGGGCGCGTGGCTGGCGACGCACTGGATACTAAGCGACAGCGCGATCTGGCACGACCGCAATACCGAGGAGGTGCGCGGTGCCCAGCGAGATGCCGACTACGCCTACCGGCTGGCGGTGGACCCGCCCGCAAGCAAGGAGTTGCGGCTGTTCAGCCTCAGCAGCTGGACGACCGACCGTTTCATCGCCCGACGCACTCGCTTGCACGAGCTGCAGTACGCTGCCACGCGACTGCGCGAGCGTCCTGTCATCTGGAGCGTGCTCCTCGTCGTCTCAGCGAACGTCCTGGTGTTCTGGTTGCTGGCGAGCGCCGCTGCCGCTGGCCGCATCAGCCTTGGGGAAGTCGTCGTCTACATACAGTGTGCCATCGGCGTTTCGATGATCGCGTTCGGCGGATTCAGTTGGGCGCTCGACGGTGCTGCTGCCCCGGTCGCCGCGGTGCTGCGACTCGAGCCGGCGATGCGTCCCGCGGGAGAACTGCGCTCTGGTAATCGTTCTGCGGATGCGACACCAGCGCGCGAGATTCGTCTCCGTGATGTAACGTTCCGCTATCCTGCGGGCGTGCCCGTGCTGGAACACTTCGATCTCACGATTCCCGCCGGCTCCTCGCTTGCCATTGTTGGACAGAATGGTGCCGGCAAGACGACGATCGCTAAGCTGCTGTGCCGGTTGTACGATCCGGAAGCGGGCACAATCGAAATCGACGGAGTCGACATTCGCGAGCTCGATCTCGCGTCGTGGCGCTCGCGCGTCGCGGCCGTGTTCCAAGACTTCATCCGCCTCGAGCTGCCATTGCGCGACAATGTGGCGCCGGTAGGCGCGCCGGACGACGTGGTGCGCGCCGCGCTCGAGTCGGCGGGAGCCGCAAATCTGGCATCACTGGACACCGTGCTTGCCCGCGGATACGACGGGGGCACCGACCTCTCGGGGGGGCAATGGCAACGGATCGCGCTCGCCCGCGCGCTGGCAGCCGTCAAGCTCGGCGCAGCCGTGGTGCTGCTCGACGAGCCGACCGCGCAGCTCGACGTGCGGGGTGAATCGGAGATCTTCACTCGCCTGCTCGCCGCGACACGGCATTGCACGACCATCCTGATCTCCCATCGCTTCTCCACCGTCCGCCAGGCCGATCGTATCTGCGTGCTTGAGCACGGCCGAGTGATCGAACTCGGCGCGCACGATGAACTGATGGCGCTCGGCGGCCGCTACCGAACAATGTTCGATCTGCAGGCACAACGATTCAATGTTCCCGACGAGGAGGGCACGACCTATGACGTCCTCTCCTGATCGAAAGTGGACAGGCGAGCAGACGATCGAGCCGCTGCCTCCCGCGATGTCGTCGATGTGGCGGCTGTGCAAGTTGGGATATCGCCACGAGCCGCGCTTGATGATCGCGGCGTTCGTGCTGTCGCAGCTCGCAGCACTACCCGATGCACTCCTCGCATTGTGGCTGATGCTGCTCGGCGAGGGCGTCCTGGAGCACAGACCCGGCCTGGTGCAGGGCGCGGCGATTGGCCTAGGGGTGACGGCCGCCGCGACCTGGTTTCTGCGCACGATCAGCACGCGCGTACAGCGCCGTTTCCGTGACAGAGTTACGATTGCGCTCGAGGCGCATGTTGCGCGACTGCAAGCATCGATCGCGACGATCGCGCATCAGGAGCGCCCGGAGTATCTTGACCGGCTGTCGGTTCTCCGCAATCAGGTGTTCGTGCTTGACCACATGTACGTGTCGCTGTTTTCCACGATTGGCTGGATCCTGCGGCTGGCTGTGACCATGGCGCTGTTGGTATCGATCCATCCGGCGCTCCTCCTGCTGGCGGTGTTCGCGGTTCCGACCGTATTGACGTCGACGTGGCGGCCAGAGGTCGAGAAATCTGCGCAGGAGCGTGGGGGACAAAGCAATCGGCTGGCGCGTCACCTGTTTACCATCGCCACGACCGCGCCGCCCGGGAAAGAAGTGCGGGTCACCGGCATCGCAGGGCGCCTAATTACAGAACGCCGGGCGGCGTGGGAGCGCGGGTACAAACCTGTGGCGGCTGCCCGCTGGGGCTCGGCGTTATGGCATGCGCTGGCTTGGGCGATTTTCGGCATGGCCTACGTGGGTGCGATCGTGTTCGTCTCGTCCGGCCTGCGGGCGCCAGCCAGTGCAGTATTGCTGGTTTTGGCCGCTGGGGCCCGGCTGTCGGCATACATCGGAGCCACTGTCGGCGAGATTGGATTTCTGCGCGGATTCTGGATGGACGGCTCGCGAAGGCTGGCCTGGCTGGAGGACTACGCTGCTTCTGTCGCGGCGTCGGGCGAGCTGCCGGTTCCCCAGGTGTTGCACCGGTGCATCCGGCTCGACCACGTATCGTTCGCCTACCCCGGCACATCCCGCATTGTGCTGGACGATGTGTCGGTAACGCTGCCCGCGGGTGCGGTGGTCGCGATCGTCGGCGAGAACGGCGCCGGCAAGACCACCCTGGTCAAGCTGCTCTCGAAGATGTATGAGCCGTCCTCAGGTTCGATCTTCGTGGATGACACGCCGCTGGCGCGCATGCCGGCCGCAGAGTGGCGGGCGCGTCTCGCGGGAGCGTTCCAGGATTTTTTTCGCTTCGAGTTCCGGGCGGGACACACGGTTGGGTTGGGCGACCTCTCCCGACTGGACGACGAGCCCGCCGTAGTCGCGGCGGTCGACCGCGCCGGAGCGGGTGACGTCATCGCCCGTCTGACGAAAGGCCTCGACACACAGCTTGGTCCGACCTGGCCGGGCGGAGTCGAGTTATCGTTCGGACAGTGGCAGAAACTTGCGCTGGCCCGTGGTTTCATGCGCGATCAGCCTCTGCTGCTGATTCTCGACGAACCCACCGCCGCGCTGGACGCGGAGACTGAACACGCGCTCTTCGAACACTACGCTGCAGCGGCGCGCGGCACTGGCGCGAGCGATCGCGGACGCCTGACGATCCTCGTCTCTCACCGTTTCTCGACGGTCCGAATGGCGGATCTCATCGTTGTGCTCGATGGGGCAAGGCTCGTCGAGGTCGGCACCCACGATGAGCTGATGGCCGCTAGTGGTCCGTACTCCGAGCTCTACAGCATCCAGGCTGCCGCGTACCGCTGACCACCTGTTTGTTGGTCGTGGGTCATCGGGCGTCCGAACCGTGCAACTCCCGAATGGTCGGCAACCGGAGGTTAAGGCACAGATCCCAAGTTCCGGGTGCCCGCCGGGAATCCGGCTTAGCCTCACCGATTACGCCCCGCTCAAATGCAACGGGTGGACCGCTTCGGGCGATGCGCACTTACGCGTGACCCGTGGCGAATTGACAATTCGAATCCATCGCCCTAAAGTTCCGTCGGACTGTCCTTGAGGCTTCTAGTGGTGAGCAAAGGCATCTGAGGACATACATCCCGCTTAGGCTGCAAATGAGGCAGAGGCAATGATTCAATGCCTGTGATCCCCAGGAGATAGGAATCGTTATGCGTGTCGGAGTCTTTACGCCCCTGCTGTCGCAGCTACCACTGCCGGCGGTCCTCAAGAAACTTGCGGTGCTCCATATCGATACAGTCGAACTCGGCACGGGAAACTATCCCGGCGATGCCCACTGCAAGCTCTCCATGCTGGAAGATAGGTCGGAGCTGGCCGAGTTGCGGAGGGTTCTGGCCGATCACGGCGCCACCATCAGCGCCTTAAGTTGTCACGGCAACGCGCTGCATCCCGATCGAGCGCGCGCGCAGCAGGACCAGGAGGTGAGCCGCAAGACCATCCTGCTCGCCGAAATGTTGGGTATCCCTGTGGTAGTCGACTTCTCCGGATGCCCCGGTGATTCGGCGCATGCCACTGCTCCCAACTGGGTCACCTGCCCCTGGCCTCCCGACTACCGCAAGGTCCTTGACTGGCAATGGAACGAGGTCGTCGCGCCCTATTGGACCGAGCACGCGAGGTTTGCTACTGACCATGGCGTGAAGATCGCCATCGAAATGCATCCGGGCTTCGTAGTCTACAGCCCCGAGACGATGCTCCGGCTGCGCTCCATCGCAGGACCCAGCGTGGGTTGCAACCTCGATCCGAGCCATCTCTTCTGGCAGAGCATCGATCCCCTTGCCGCCGTCCGCGTACTCGAGGGCGCAATTTTCCACGTCCACGCCAAAGACACCCAGCTTTACCCGACCAACCTTCCGCGCACCGGCGTGCTCGACACCAAACCCTACAACGACGAGCGCGACCGCGGCTGGATCTTCCGCACCTGCGGCTACGGTCACGGAGCTGAATGGTGGGCTGAGTTCATCTCCACTTTGCGCATGTTTGGTTACGATTCTGTGCTCTCCATCGAGCACGAAGACAGTTTACTCTCGCCGGAAGAGGGCCTGACGAAGGCCGCGAACTTCCTCAACCGCATCGTGATTCGCGAGCAGCCTGGCGCTGCCTGGTGGGTCTAGCCGGGGAGTCGAACATGGGTGGGCGGGAAATACGATGAAACCAACTGAAATCGGCAAGTGACAAGTGAAAGGAGCGCGTGTTGATATTCGCCGCCATTCTCGCCTTTTTCATTTACGGGATGATCGCAGCCATGTTGGGTACCATCCTGCCTGACCTGTCCGATCGCTTTCACCTGTCACCCAGCCAGAACGGTACCATCGCTTTTGCGCAAGCACTGGGCCTCATCCTGGCCTCGCTTGGAGTTGGGCCGCTGCTCGACAACGAAGGCAAGAAAGTCGGCCTCATCCTCGGCCTTGCCTTAATCTCGATCGCACTCCTCGCCTTGCCGCGCGCGCAGGGCTTCCGTAGCATTCTGCTTCTGCTCTTTCTGCTGGGGGCCGGCGGTGGCACCATCGTGACCGCAGCGAATGCTCTAGTCAGCGATGTAAGTGAGACGCATCGCGCCGCTGCGCTGAACATGACCAACCTTTTCTTCGGACTTGGCGCTTTCGCCACACCATTCGTCTCCGCCAATCTCTTTCGGCGTAATTGGGTCCGCCTTTGCTATACCATCGCGTCTCTGACCCTAGTGACGTTGCTGATTCATGCCGTCACGAAAATGCCCGGACCAACCGGTGCCGGTTTCGTGCTGGCAGACGCGGGTCCCGTGCTCGAGCGCCCGCTGCTTTTTCTGATCGGACTCTTCGTCTTTCTTTACATCACTTGTGAGGTCGGCGTGTGGAATTGGTTGCCCCGTCACCTCATCGCGCAGGGCATTTCCGAATCAGGCGCGCTCAATATTCTTTCGCTGGGATTCGCGCTCGGCCTGCTGATCGGCCGCGCCGCCGTCTTGCCGATTCTCATCCACATACCCGCCGTTACCGTTACACTCATCGGATCGATCGCGATGGCGGTTACGACGTTTCTTATGCTCCGGACCAACCGGCCTGGGGTGGCCGCCGCGCTGGTATTTCTTGCCGGTCTCTCCATGGCGCCGGTCTTTCCCACCACGCTGGCGATTGTGGGCGGTGCCTTCCCGCGCATGACCGGCACCGCCATCGGCTTCGTGATTACCTGCGGATGGACCGGCCTCGCCGTCAGCTCTCGCATCATCGGCCTTATCGCCGGCGGCGAAATGACGCGACTGAAAAAGGCGCTGCTGGTGATCCCCGCTTCCGCTGTACTGATGGTGGGCCTGGATGTGGCAATCAGAAATATGCTTCCTTAGACAGCAAGATCAGCAAGGAAAACCAAGAAAAACATTTTTGGGGTGAGAAACGGGTCCGGGCGCTTTCCTTCGCAAATAGCGTGGCAACTCCATTCGCACGTAAAGTGGGTTTGGTTGGCTGAGCAATTCTTTCCTTGATTGCGATGCGGCAGCGGTTTGTTAAGCGTTCCAGAGCTTGGTTGAGGAGGGACGTCATGAAACTGATTCTTATGCTGATGCTTACTCTTGCCGTTGTTGACGCTCACGGCGCTGGCAACTCCACGCCCCGCTCGCCCATGAAAGTCGGCATCGTCGGCATGGTCCATGGTCATGTCGAGAGTTTTCTGAAGGGCGGCGCGCTCACGCCAGCCGGCGGAATCCTGAATCGCTCCGACGTACAGCTGGTTGGAATTGTTGAACCCGACCAGAAACTCTTCGAGTCCTATGCACAGCGCTATCATCTCTCCCCAAGCTTGCACTTCCGCAGCATTCAGGAAATGGTTTCGCAAGCGCGTCCCCAGGCAGTGCTGGTCTTCACCGCTCCCAGCGAACACCGGCGAGTGATCGAGGAATGCGCCGCATTGGGCGTCCACGTGATGGTGGAGAAGCCCCTGACCATCAGCTACAAAGATGCAATCGCCATTCAGGACGCCGCGCAGCGCGGCAACATTCATGTGCTCGTCAACCTGGAGACGTCCTGGTATGCAAGCAATACAGCTGCGTTCCAGTTGCTGCGGCAGGGCGCTTTGGGGCCGATCGCGAAAACTGTGTTTCGTGACGGCCATGCGGGGCCCAAGCTCATCGGAGTCCAACCGGAGTTCCTCAGCTTCCTGACCGACCCACGGCAGAACGGTGCGGGAGCTCTCTTCGACTTTGGTTGCTATGGGGCGAATCTCATGACCTGGCTTATGGACGGCGAGACCCCGCTATCCGTGACCGCAGTCACCACGCAATTGCAGCCGAGCCTGTATCCCGAGGTTGACGATGAGGGGGAGATCGTCCTTACCTATAAAAACGCTGTCGCTATCGTTCAGGCATCCTGGAATTGGCCGTTCAACCTTAAGCAGATGGATGTCTATGGGCGCACCGGCTATGCCAAGTCAATCGACTCCGAGCGGATCGAAGTCCGAAAAGAGAAGGAGCCCGAAGGCCGGATCACGAAGGGAGAAAGCCTCAACATACCCTACGACGATCCCCTGCACTACATGACCGCTCTCCTCGACGGAGATATCCGGGAAGGAAACAGCCTCTCTTCATTAAGTAATAATATGACCGTCTCGGAAATCCTGGACGCAGCCCGCCAGTCCGCGAAGACCGGTAAGACTGTAAGTTTGCCACTCACCCAATGACGTTGAGCTCAACTTCCGAGCCATCACACTTACACCGTCAATGCGCGCATGAAATCGGCGTCGATCTTCAGCGCTTCCATCGGCGGCATGTCAAACTGTTCCTGCTCCACAAAGGCGTGCTCGATATGGGTCTTCTTTGCCGCTTCGAAAATGGGACGATAGTCAATCGAGCCGCGACCTAGCTCTGCTGAAGGTGGAGGCGCAGAGCCCACCGCCGTCCCGCCCATCTTGAAGTCTTTGACGTGCAGCATGGAAAATCGCATGGGGTAACGAGTGAGGTAGTCGGCCGGGTTCTTGCCCCCGACCACGACCCAGCCGCAATCCATCTCCATCGTCACTTTCGCCGGATCGGTCGTGCGCAATAATTCATCGTAGAACACCACGCCACTTTCAGCACGGAACTCCGCCGTGTGGTTGTGGTAGGCGAACCGGATCCCCGCGGCATTGACGGACTCTCCGATGCGATTCAATTGTTCCGCATTCCACCGCCAATCGTCGAGCGTCATCGCGTCTCTGGCCGCGCCCGAGCCGGGGTCTTTCACGCGCGAGGGATCTTTCAGCCATGGCGAGGAGCAGACGATGTATTTGAGTCCCAGATCTTTGCCGAACTGAATCGTTTCATCCAGCTTCGGCAACAGATCTCTCAAGGGATAATGGGCACTCACGCAGTGCAGGCCCGCCTGATCCATTGCCTGCTTCACCTGGCCAGGGCTGTGGCTGAAAAAGCCGGCGGCCTCCACTTCGCGATAGCCCAGCGCACTGAGTTGCCGCAGCGTTCCCTCATAGTCCTTGGGCAGCAGATCTCGCACCGAATAGAGCTGCAACCCGATCGGCAGTCCCAGCGGATTGGCCATCAGCAGGGCTACGTTGCCCCATAGCGCCACCCCGGCCGCCGAAGCGGAGGCGGTCTTGCAAGCGCTCGCTAAAAATGTTCTTCGTGAAATCCGATGCATAAAGTATTCAAAACTATGAATCATTTTCTGTCAGCGAAGGCATCCATTACAAATCAGCGAGAGGCTCCACTCATCCCCGAATCGTCTTCGCCGCCGCATCCCAAGTCGCAATCTTGTTCTCGAAATAGGCGTAGTTAGCGAGGTGGCAGCCGATCGCCGCGTGGTTGCCAAACTCTTCGTTTTCGACAGTGGGCTTGCGGGTTCGAACCGCGTTGAAGAACCTTGCTTCGTGGGCCGCTACATCACTGTAGCCTTCGGGCGCAGAAAAAATCATAGCTTCGTTGGCCTGATAGTCGAGCGGCGCGGGCTCCGGATGTTCCGCCTTCCACTGCGCCAGATACTGATTGCGCAGCCGCGCCGGCCACCCCAGCGTCGAATATCTCTCCGGCTTCGGGCTTATGTCCTGCGGCGTGAAGGTCAGCGTCTGGCCGTTGATTTCCATGGTGCCTTTGGTGCCGTGAAACCTGATCGGCTCACCCCCGGCATTATTCAGATTGCAGCGCAGCGCGACGCGAAATTTCGGATAGTCATAAAGCGTCTCGATCAGGTCCGGAAAGTCCCGTCCATCCTTCCAGCGAAACAGGCCGCCGCTCGACTGCGCCCGCTTCGCGACTTCATTCGTTCCGGAGATGAAATGAATCCCCGAGAGCAGGTGCACAAAC
>Ga0302324_100011235_pt1 | contig 18417 bp, 14 predicted proteins | sample Palsa_T0_1_FD_201949 | JGI IMG/M metagenome (GOLD analysis project Ga0302324, IMG submission 201949) | Peat permafrost microbial communities from Stordalen Mire near Abisko, Sweden - Palsa_T0_1 | ecosystem: Environmental > Terrestrial > Soil > Palsa > Peat permafrost | place: Sweden: Abisko... | reverse complement strand
GCGCGCACGCGTGAACAAAGCCTGGCACGGCTCAAGAGCCAGCAGGCGGCCCTGGAAGGGCTGCTGCGGGAACTGAACCGCTCGCTCAAGTCGATTGCCCCGCCGGACAACGCCACCGCGTTCGGCCGCGCGCGCGGCCAGCTGCCGTGGCCGGTCGCCGGCCAGCTGACGGCGCAGTTTGGCGATACCCGCGCCAGCGGCGTGCGCTGGGAGGGCGTCGTCATCGCCACCGAGCGCGATGCGCCGGTCAGGGCGGTGTCGTCGGGACGCGTGGTGTACGCCGACTGGCTGCCGGGGCTGGGGCTGCTGGTGATCGTTGATCACGGCGAGGGCTATATGAGTCTGTACGGCCATAACGATCGCCTGCTCAAGGCCGCGGGGGAGCCGGTCGCTGCCGGGGAGCCGATTGCCGCGGCCGGCGATACCGGCGGCAGGGCGGCGCCGGAGCTGTATTTCGAGATTCGCCAGGGCGGAAAACCGGTCAATCCGGCCCCCTGGTTCAGGTCCCGCAACCCCTCCCCCTGACCGCGGCGGCGAGGGCTGCCGGCGGACCCGTATCACGGTCCGGACCGGGCGTGCCCGGCCAGCCGGCCCGGATCAGGGAAAAGCGACATTCGTCAAGGATTATGGTTGTTCTGGCGGCGATGCTTGTGCGCCAAAGGAACCACGAGAGAGCATGACTATATCCGCGCCCGAGCGGCCCGCGGTCGCCGATCCTTCGTTGGAGCCCTACGCCCAGCTGTTGCGCGCGTTGCTGCCGCGCATGAACAGCCTGAGCGTGTTCAATGCGCTCGGAGGACTGCATTGGAGCAGCGCCATGACGGTCGAACCGGCGCTGCTGGCGCTGATCGGGCCGACCATCCGCAAGGCCGAGAGCGAGCCGGCCGGCCACGGCGAGCAGTGCCTGGCGGACAGCGAGCCGACCTACCTTTTCTGGCTGCGCCGCGACGGCGGCGCCGAGCTGGCAACCCCGTTCGCGGTAGTCGCGATCAGCTTCCGGCCGGGCAATGCCGACGCCGATCTGCGCGCTTTCTCGTTCGTGCATGCGCTGGTCAAACCCGGCATCGAATGTCTGCGGCGCGAGCTGCTGGCGCGCGACAAGATCCTGAACCTGAACGACTCGCTGCTCGAGCAGGACAACGACCTGGAGATGCTGCTGTCGATTACCGGCGGCGCCGACAAGAATCCCGAGAGCGCCGGCGATTTCAAGGCCATCATCAACCGCGCCACCGAGCATCTGAAGGTCGGCCTGTCGGCGCTGATCGTGCCCGAGAAGGGCATCGCGATGGTGCAGGTGTCCACCGAGTCGCCGATCGACACCTCGATCCTGGCCCGGGCGCATCGGCACCTGCTGTCGATGGCACAGATGCGGCACAAGGCGACCATCGTCAATCGCATGGTGCTGACCGTGGGTACGGTCTCGAGCGCCTATCGCGTGCTGGTGTGCCCGGTGCTGCGCGCCGATGGCAACACCATGGGCGTGCTGGCGCTGTTCCGCAATGAGTCGGCGCCCGAGTTCACGCCGCACTACGCGCGGCTCACCGAGCTGCTGGCGAGCCGGGTGGCGACCATCATCGGCCACAGCTACGATGCGCTCACCAGCCTGCTGACCCGCCCGGCGTTCGAGCAGCGCGTCGGCAGCGCACTGCAGGAAGTCAGCGGCACGCAGCGCTGCTGGAGTGCACTGTCGATCGACATCAATCGCATGCACGTCATCAACGACAACTACGGCATGCACATGGGCGATCGCGTGATCGCGCAGCTGGGCGAGCTTATCCGCACCCGGTTGCCGCCCGGAGCGATCTCGGCGCGCATTTCCGGCGACCGCTTTGCCATCCTGCTGCCGGCGGCGCTCGACGACACCGCGAAGTTCGCCGAGGCGCTGCGCGCCGGCGCCGAGGACCTGAGCGCGGTGTTCGGCGACGGCAAGATGCCGGTCTCGGTCAGCATCGGCGCGTCCGCAGTCGATCCTGCATCGAAGGAGTTCGTGCATGCGTTCGCCGCGGCTGAGACCGCCTGCAAGGCCGCCAACGACCGCGGCCGCAATCGCGTCGAGCTGTACCAGGAGGCGGACGAGAGTATTGTCCGCCGGCGCGCGGATATTAATCTGATCGCCGACCTGCGCATCGCGATCGCGGACGACCGGCTGGAGCTGAATGCGCAGCTGATCGTGCCGCTGGGCAAGCACGCCGGTCCGCCGCATTTCGAGATCCTGCTGCGCCTGATTGGCGAGGACGGCGAGATCGTCGGCCCGGATCATTTCATGTCGGCCGCGCACCGCTACCAGCTGATGCCGACGCTGGATCGCTGGGTGATCAAGCATGCGCTCGAGATACTCACGCCGCACGCCGACCTGCTGCGCGCTAGCCAGATCGTGTTTGCGATCAATTTCTCCGGCCAGTCGCTGCAGGACGCGGATTTCACCGAGCACATCGCGCGGATGATCGAGAGCAGCGGGGTGGATCCGTCGAACCTGTGCTTCGAGCTGACCGAGAGCGCGGCCATCGGCAACCTGAACCGCGCCGAGGTGCTGATGCGGCGGCTGCGCAAACTGGGCTGCAACATCGCGCTCGATGACTTCGGCACCGGCCTGAGCTCGCTGGCGTACCTGCGCACGCTGCCGATCGGCATGCTCAAGATCGACGGCAGCTTCGTGCGCGACGTGCTCAAGGACCCGCGCGCCGAGTCGATGGTGCAGACCATCGCCCAGCTGGCGCGCGCGATGTCGCTGACCACCGTGGCCGAATACGTCGAGACCGACGAGATCCGCAGCCGCATCACCGCGCTGGGGGTGGACTACGGCCAGGGATTTTCCATCGGGCGGCCGGTGCCGTTGCTCGACGTGGTGGCCGAACTGCCGCTGTACGCGGCTGCGGCGCATCCCAGCGGTGTCTGGCCGGCCAGCGCCAACGCTGCATGAGGGCCCGCCGGGCAGCGGCCGGCGGCCGTTGGTCGGCGCCGCCCCGACCTTGTACTATCCGGGGCATGTCGACGCGCGCACCCCTGGTTCTTGCCCTGCTGCTCGGCCTGTTGCTGGGCGTATCGCTGTCGCTGGCCGCGCGCGTCGCGGCGGAACGCACCCCGATCGCGGCAACGGCGGCAACGGCGGCAACGGCACCGGGCGGCGGCCCGGCGCTGGCCTGGAAGGATGCCCGACTGCTGGCGGAGGTGATGCAGCGGGTGCACGACAACTTCGTCGACCCGGTCGACAACCACCAGCTGATGCAGAACGCCATTCGCGGCATGGTCGAGGCGCTGGACGACCACTCGACTTTCCTGACGCCGGATGAATTCGAGGACATGAAGGTCAGCACCAGCGGCACCTACGCCGGCATCGGCGTCGAGGTGGCGGCCGGCAAGGATGGCGTGAGCGTGGTGCGGCGCATGCCCGGCTCCCCGGCCGAGCGCGCCGGCATCCAGGCCGGCGACATCATCGTGATGATCGACGGCCAGGCGGTCGACCCGGCGGACCTGGACGCCGCCATCGCCCGCATGCGCGGTCCGGATGGCAGCCGCATACGGCTCGCGGTGCGGCGCGACGGCGCCGCCGCGCTGCTCGAGTTCCAGGTCGAGCGCGCGCACGTGCAACTGCGCAGCGTTGCCGCCGAGCTGCTGACAGCCGGCATCGGCTACCTGCGTATCACCAGTTTCACCGACACCACGGCGAGCGAACTGGAACAGGCCGTCGCCAGGCTGATGCATACGCACGCCCAAAAACTCGACGGCCTGATCATCGACCTGCGCAATGATCCGGGCGGTGTGCTGGACGCTGCGGTGCAGGTGGCGGATGACTTTCTGGACCACGGCACGATCGTCAGCGCCGAAGGCCGCGCTGCCGACGCCCGCTTTCGCATCGAGGCGAAGCCGGGCGACATCAGCAATGGCGCGCAGCTGGTGGTGCTGGTCAACGGCGGCTCGGCCTCGGCCTCGGAGATACTGGCCGCCGCGCTGCACGACAACCACCGCGCCACGCTGATCGGCCGCCGCACCTATGGCAAGGGCTCGGTGCAGACCATCATGCCGCTGGCCGACGGCCAGGCGCTGAAGCTGACGACGTCGCGCTATTTCACGCCCGCCGGCATTTCGATCAACGGCGTCGGCATCATGCCGGACACGGTGCTCGACGGCGTCGAGCAGCCGCCGGCCGAGATGGACAGCAGCGACGGCGCGACGCTGGCGCAGCGCGACCCGCAGGTGTCGGCGGCGCTGCAGGCGCTGACGTCCAAAGCGGGCGTGGTGGCCGGGCGCGACAGCGCCACCAGGGCACGCTAGTGCCGGTTCGCCCGGCATGAGCGTGCTGCACTCAGCGGCCGACCTGGTGCTGCACCTGGATCGGCACCTGAGCGAGGTGCTGATGCTCTATCACGCCTGGATCTACGCCATCCTGTTCGCGATCATCTTTGCCGAAACCGGGCTGGTGGTGACGCCGTTCCTGCCCGGTGACTCGCTGCTGTTTGGCGTCGGCGCGCTGGCTGCCGTCGATGGCAGCGGCAGCCTGACGATCGGCTGGGCGCTGCTGTTGCTGGCGATTGCCGCGATCGCCGGCAACTCGGTGAATTACGCCATCGGCCGCGCGCTCGGCCAGCGTGCGTTCAGCGGCCAATACCGCTGGTTCAAGCTTGCCTATCTGCAGCGCACCGAAGGCTACTTTCGCCGCCACGGCGGCCTGACCGTGCTGCTGTCGCGTTTCACGCCGATCGTGCGCACCTTCGCGCCGTTCGTTGCCGGCATCGGCCGCATGCCGTACCTGCGTTTCCAGGCGTTCAATATCGCCGGCGGAGTCTCATGGGTGGCGCTGTTCCTGCTGGGTGGGTTTGCTTTCGGCAACCTGCCCTGGGTCAGGAAAAATTTCGGCATCGTGACGCTGCTGGTGATCGTGCTTTCCGTGGTGCCGCTGCTGGCGCTGGCGTTGAGGGATCGCGCCCGCGCCGCTGACGCCGATGCCGGCGCGGGCAGTCCCTGAGGGCATCGCTCAGCTCATGGCGCAACGTACACGCGGTTACGCACATCGGGTCGACCTGCACGCCGATATCGCCGATGTCTGGCGATCGCTGATCGAGCCTGCGCGCCTGGCGCGCTGGTGCGCGCCGCAGACGCGCGTCGATGCGCGCGAAGGCGGCAGCTACTGGATGCGGCTCGACGCGAGCCTGACGCGCGAGGCCCATATCGACGTCTACCTGCCGCCGCGGCGGCTGCGGCTCATCTACATGCCGCTGCCCGAGCTGCCGGCCGAGGATTCGGTACTGGTGGATGACTTCCTGCTGCACAGCGAGGCGAGCGCGGCCGACGAAGGCGGCGCGCTGACGATCTTGCGCCTGCTGGGCTCGGGTATTCCGGAGGGCAAGGAGTGGGACCCGCTCTACCTGCGGCTGCGCAACGGCTGGGAGCGCGGCCTGCTGCGACTCAAGGCGTCACTGGAACCGGCGGCGCCGGCACCGGCGCCGAAGAAGTAACGCAGGCGGGCACTCGCGGGCCGCGCTCGTCGCCGTTCAGCTTTTCTGCTCGCGGCGGCTGGCAATCCAATACAGCAGCGCGGCCAGCGCGACGTACACCACCAGCCCCACGCCGCCGCCGAACTGCAGCGTGGCCGGCAGCGCCAGCACGTCGGCGCGTCCGGTGCTGACAATCGGGATCGCCAGCAGCACGCCGGTCAGCGACTCGCCGGCGATCATGCCGGCCGCGAACAGCATGCCGCGGCCGGCGAGGCTCTCTTCGCCGCCGGCCGCGCGCCGGCGCCGCGCGAGGTACGACAGCAGGCCGCCGACAAAGATCGGCACATCCAGGTCCAGCGGCAGGTAGATACCGACCGCAACCGCGAGCACCGGGGTGCGAAAGCTCGCGCCGCGGGCGCGCAGCCATTCGTCCAGGATGATCACCGCCGCACCGATCAGTGCGCCCACCAGCATCAGGTTCAGCGGCAGGCTGCCACCGAACAGGCCTTTGGACACCGCGGCCATCATGGTCGCCTGCGGCGCCAGCAGCGGATGCAGGTGGCTCGCATCGGGCACGCCGATGCCGTACGCCCGGGCCAGCAGATTGAGCACCGGCGCCACCACGGTCGCCGAGGTGACCACGCCGATGCACAGCATCAGCTGCTGCCGCCACGGCGTCGCGCCCACCAGCTGGCCGCACTTGAGATCCTGGACGTTGTCGGCCGCGACCGAAAGTGCGCAGCAGACCGCGGCGCCGATCATCACCGCGGCCACCGGACCGACGGTGGCGTTGCCATGCGTGAGCACCAGCAGCATCGCCGAGGCGGCCAGGATGGTGGAGATGATCATGCCCGAGACCGGATCGTTGGAGCTTCCCACCAGACCCGCCATGTAGCCCGACACCGAGCAGAACAGGAACGCCAGCACGATCATCGCCAGCGTCATCGGCACGCTGATCAGGAAGCTGCCGACCACCGAGTGGTACATCAGCAGCAGTGGCACCGAAACCAGCACTACGCCGCCGAGCACGTATTTCATCGGCATGTCGCGCTCGGTGTCGGGAATCTGGCTGACTGTGCCGGCAGCCGCGTCGCTGCGGGCGCGGCGCGTGGCGGCAAAGCCGCTGCTGATGCCCGCCAGCAGCGAGCCGCGCAGCGACACCAGCGTCCACACCCCGCCGATCAGCATCGCACCGACACCCAGGAAGCGGATCTGCTGCGACCACAGCGTGTAGGCGGCGTCCTCGGCGCTCAAACCCGCAAGCTTCGCTGCCAGCGCGGGGTTGCCGGCGAGGAAATGGCTGCTGTAGATCGGGATCGCGATATCCCAGGAAACGATACTGCCGGCGAGCATCACGACCCCGACATTGATGCCGCAGATGTAGCCGACGCCGAGCAGCGCCGGCGACAGGTTGCTGCCAAAATACGCGATGCCACGACCGACATGAGCGGCTGCGGCCGCGGTGTCGGGGATCAGCCGCAGCCCGTTGGCGGCCGCAAACTTCACCGCCGCTCCGGCCAGTGCCGCCAGCGACAGCAGCTTCGCGCCGCTGGACGGATCGGCTCCGGCGCGCAGCACCTCGGCGGCGGCGCAGCCTTCCGGGAACGCCAGCTTCTGGTCCACGATCAGCGCGCGCCGCAGCGGCACCGAGAACAGCACGCCGAGCACGCCGCCGAGCGCGGCGAATGCAAACACCCAGCCGTAGCGGTAGTCGGTCCAGGCGCCAAGCATCACCAGCGCCGGCACTGTGAATATGATGCCGGTGGCGGTCGACGATCCGGCCGAACCGCCGGTCTGGACGATGTTGTTCTCGAGAATCCCGCCGTGGCCCAGCACCCGCAGCACCGCCATCGACACTACCGCCGACGGAATCGCCGAGGCGATGGTCATGCCGGCGAACAGGCCGAGGTAGGTGTTGGCCGCGCCCATCAGCACCGCCAGCAGCACCGCCAGCACGATCGCGCGCAGCGTCAGCTGCGGCGCCGCCTCCACCGCCGGGATCGACGTCGCCTGAATGCTCACTGCCACCGCCAACCTCCGCCACCGCGCCGTTGCGCGCTAATGTATCCCGGACATCCAGCGGCGCATCAGCGGCATCAACAGCGCCAGCAGCCCCGCACTGATCGCAGCGAACCAGAAGATGAACATGAACTGGCCCGGCGTCGCTGCCAGGTCGTACGGATCGAAATTGCCGGCGATGCGGCTCGCCAGCAGGTTACCAAGCGACAGGCTGACGAGCCATACGCCCAGGGTCTGGCTGACAAATCTGGGCGGCACCAGCTTGGTCACCACGCTCTGGCCGACCGGACTCAGACACAGCTCCGCCCAGGTATGCAGCAGGTAGGTGAGCGCGAGCCAGCCCATGCCGGCCAGGTGGCCGGCGACCACCAGGCGCGCGGCGGCTGCCATCACCACGAAGCCGGCGCCCATGCCGAGCAGCGCCAGCACGAATTTCAGCGGTGTCGAGGGATCCAGCCGGCGGCGCGCCAGCAGCACCCAGAGCGCGGAGAACACCGGCCCGAACACCACGATGAATATCGGATTGAGCGACTGGAACCAGCTCGCCGGAATCTCCCGGCCGAGCAGCTGCCGGTCGGTATAGCGCTGGGCAAACAGGTTCAGCGACGAACCGGTCTGCTCGTAGCCGGCCCAGAACAGCACCGAGGCAGTGAACAGCGCCACCACCGCCAGCACCCGCAGGCGCTCGACGCGCGTCAGGCCGGCCCCGAACATCAGATAGCCGAAATACAGGATCACGATGGCGATGACCGCCTGGGTGGTCAGCGCCTGCAGCGGCACCGGCGCCGCGTGCAGCGTGCCGTTCCACAACAGCACCACCAGTACCAGCAGGGCTACGGCCGCCAGCGCAATCCAGCGCAGCGCCGCGCGCGCTGGCGCGCTTGCGGGCGCCGCGCCACCGGTTTCCGCGGTGACGGTCCCGGGCATCGGCGCCTGTCCGGCATCACCGAGCAGGCGCCGGCCCCACAGGAACTGCATCACGCCGGCCGCCATGCCGACCGCGGCGGTCATGAATCCGGCCGGCCAGCCGTAGCTCACCGCCAGCAGGCCCGCGATCAGCGGACCGAGTGTCGCGCCGACGTTGATGCCGACGTAGTAGATCGTGAACCCGGCATCGCGGCGCGCGCCGCCCTCCGGGTACAGCCGCGCGACGATCGCGGCACAGTTGGGCTTGAGCAGTCCGGTGCCGATCACGATCACCAGCAGGCCGAAGAAGAACACCTGGGTCGACGGTGCGACACCCAGCAGCACATGGCCGATGGTGATCACGATGCCGCCGATCAGCACCGCGCGCTGACTGCCGAGCAGCCGATCGCCGATCCAGCCTCCGGGCAGGCAGGCGAGATAGGTGCCGCCGACGTACAGGCCATAGATCGCCGCCGCGGTGCGGTCATCGAGCCCCAGCCCGCCGTGCGCCACCTGGTCCACCAGGAACAGGATCAGCAGCGCGCGCATGCCGTAGAAACTCAGCCGCTCCCACATCTCTGTGAAGAACAGCGTCACCAGTCCCAGCGGGTGGCCAAGGATGGTGCGGCCGCTCGCGCCGGTCACGTCGCTCGCGCCGGTCACGCCGCTCGTGCCGGTCACGCCGATCCCTGCGCCGCGTCCTCCGCGGCGGCGCTGCTGCGGGTCATCAGCGCGGCAAACAGGATGCCGCCCTCGTACAGCAGGTACATCGGCACCGCCATCGCGGTCTGCGACAGCACATCGGGCGGCGTCAGGATCGCCGCGATGACGAACACGATGATCAGCACATAGCCGCGCATCGCGCGCAGCTTGGGCAGCGGCACCAGGTTGGTGAGCACCAGCAGCACCACGGCCACCGGCGTCTCGAACGCCACGCCGAACGCGACGAACAGCGTCAGGGCGAACTTCAGGTAATTGGAGATGTCCGCCATCAGCATGACGTTGTGCGGCGTCGTGGCGATGAAGAATCGGAACACCATCGGGAACACCAGGAAGTAGGAAAAGGCGACGCCGAGGTAAAACAGCAGGATCGCCGACAGCAGCAGCGGCACCGCGAAACGCTTCTCGCGCCGGTACAGTCCGGGGGCGACGAACGCCCAGATCTGGAATAGCACATAGGGCATCGCGATCAGCAGGCCGGCGACGAACGCCAGCTTCAGCGGCGCGGTAAAGGTCGCCGTCACCGTGGTGGCAATCAGCTTCTGGCCCGGCGGCAGCTTCGCGACTAGCGGCGTGGACAGGAAATCGAAGATCTGGTTCGCGTAGTAGGCGCACGGCAGGAACGCAATCAGCACCGCGATGAATGCCTTGAGCAGCCGCGTGCGCAGTTCCAGCAGATGCGAGATCAGCGTGCCTTCCGGCAGCGGATCATCCGGTTCGCTCATTCGCTTCCGCAGACGGCGTTGGGTGTGGAGTGGGTGGCGGTGGCGTTGTCGGCTGTGTGGACGCCGTCGCTGTCGGCGGCTGCGGTGGTGGTTGTGACGGCGGCGGCGGCGGCGATGGCGTCGCGCCCGGTGCCGAGCGCAGGTCGGTGGCGCGCTGCAACGCGTCGGACTCCTGTTCCAGCTGCTCGCGGAATTGCCGCGCCATCGAGCGCGCGCGCCCTACCCAGCGGCCGATGGTTCGGGCCAGTCGCGGCAGTTTCTCCGGTCCCAGTACCACCAGCGCGATACCGAAGATCACCAGTATTTCGGAGAAGTCGATCCCGAACATTGCGCGCGGCGAACCGGTAGGCCGCCCTCAGGCGCGCGGCGCAGTCTTGTTTTCGCTGGCGTGCTCGGTCTTGGTCGAGGCCACCTCGGGAAACTCCGCGTCCTTGGCCGCGCCGGCCTGGATCTGCTTGGCCGGCTCCTCGGTTTCACCCTCGTTCATCGCTTTCTTGAAGCCGCGGAAAGCCGAGCCCAGGTCCGAGCCGAGCGACTTGATCTTCTTGCCGCCGAAGACCAGCAGCACGATCAGCAGGATGAGCAGCAGGTGCTTGGGTTGAAACAGTTCCATGGGAAGCTCCGGTCAGGCCTTGGGACTTGAATATACGGCCAACGATCAATGATAGGGCATTTGGCGCTGCACAACTAACTGGCAGCCAAGGAATTCTTGGCCTGACGTCACGCTTTGTGCGCAGCGCGTAAGGTCTGCAGTCTTAAACTTCAGGTCTGCAGCCAGAACGTGACCGGACCGTCGTTGATCAGTGACACCTGCATATGGGCGCCGAACACACCGCAGGCCACCTGCGGATGACAGGCGCGCGCGAAGCTCACCGCGTGATCAAACAGCGCCGCAGCCGCCACTTTGTCCGCCGCGCCGCTGAATCCGGGTCGATTGCCGCTGCCGGTGTCGGCCGCCAGGGTGAATTGCGGCACCAGCAGCAGGCCGCCGGCGCGCTGCGCGAGGCTCAGGTTCATCCGGCCGTCGGCGTCGGCAAACACGCGGTAATCCAGAACCCGCTGCAGCAGCCGCTCGGCGGCGGCCGCATCGTCGCCGCGTACCACGCCGATGAGCGCCAGCAGGCCGGCGCCGATCTGCCCGGTCAAGCGTCCGTCGACCTGCACCCGGGCCTCGGTTACGCGCTGAATCAATGCGATCATGCGGTGGTAAAAACGCGCATCAGACCGTACACTTTGCGCCCGTTGCGGACGCTTCTAGTGCCTGAAACGGCTGGCATTATTCCCTAAATCGTCGCCGGAGTCGGTATGCCCTCGTTGCCTCATCGTGCCCTGGGAGTCCTGTACATGGTCGCGGTGCTGGGTAGCGGCAGCGCGGCGTTCGCGGCCGGCGATGCCGATCGCGGCAAAGAGCTGTCGTATACCTGCCTCGGCTGCCACGGCATCGAGAGCTACAAGAACGTCTATCCGACCTACAGCGTACCGGAGCTGCTCGGACAGCATCCGGAGTACCTGATCGCGGCGCTGAAGGAGTACCGCAGCGGCGAGCGCTCGCACGTCACCATGCATATGCAGGCCGTGTCGCTGTCGGACCAGGACATCGAAGACGTCGCGCTGTACCTGGCCGGCCCGGTGCTGAAGTCCGGCGCCACCACAGTCGGCACGCCGCCGCCCAAGGTCGCGCAGTTGTGCGTCGCCTGCCACGGCAAGGACGGCGTCGGCATCATGGGCGACTATCCGACGCTGGCCGGGCAGCACGCCGACTATCTGGCGCGGGCGCTCCAGGAGTACAAAAAGGGCGATCGCAAGAACGCGGTGATGCCGAGCTTCATGACCGGCGTCAGCGATGCCGAGATCGAGGAGATCGCGCAGTACTACTCGAAGCAGACGCCGCCACTGCGCACCGAGTCGCGCCGCGTCACCATCCTGTCGGCGAACTAAGGCCGGCCCGACCACGCCGCCGCGCCCGCCGCCGCGCCGCCGCGCCGCCATCAGCGCAGCAGCTGCGCCAGGAAGTTGCCGGCGGCGTCGTGATAGGCGTCAGCGGTTGATTTGCGGCTGAAGCTTACGCCCTCATCGGCGGCCGCCAGGTATTGCGCATCGACGCCATCGACGCGCAGCCGCGAGCGCAGCTGTTCCAGCCCATAGGCCGGCACCCCCGGATTGTCCAGTCCCTGCACCAGCAGCACCGGGCGCCGGATCGCCGCCCCGTTGGTCAGGCCCGCCAGCGGCGGCGCGAACGCGACCACCGCGCCGCGCAGCCGATCGCCATAGTCGGCCAGGGATTGCAGCGCCAGGTAGGCGCCGTAGCCCTCGCCGAGCAGCGCCACGCGATTGCGGTCCAGGTCGCGCTGCAGATCGATCCATACCAGCAGCGATCCGATGTCGCGCGCTGCATCGTCGCGCAGCGTGCCCTCGCCGGCTTGCGCCAGTGCGCGGCCGAAGCCGCTGGAACCGCGCACGTTCGGCGCCACCACCACCACGCCAAGCTGATTGACCAACCACTGCAGGAACGGATCGAAGCCCGGCCGGCACTGCCCGCCGCCGCCGCCGCACAACAGCAGCAGCACTGCTCGCGGCGCGGCTTGCGCCACCGCCGGCCGATACAGCAGAGCGGTCAGCGTGCGTGCCTGGCCGTCGACGCGATCCCAGGTCGGGTAACGCAGCAGTTGCGGCGCCACGAACGCCTGCGGGTCCAGCGGGCCGACCTCGCTCTGGGTCCAGCGCGTCAGCGCCTGAGTCTCCGGTTCCAGCACATAGACATCGCGCGGCGAGCGGATCGATTCCAGCGTCAGCGCCAGGCGCTTGCTGCTGCTGTCGAATGCCAGGCTGCTGATGACGCCCGGCGGCAGGGTGGCGACCGTCAGGTCGAGCTTGCGCTGCTGGTCGATCAGCATCAGATGGCTGCTGCCGGCGTCGTTGACGCTGTAGGCGATGTAGCGGCCGTCGACGCTGCGGTCGAAGTACTCGACGTCGTGGTGCTCGTCGGTACTCAGCTCGCGCCACTCATGGCCGCCCAGGTCGACATAGGCCAGGCGCTGGAACTGGCTGCCGGCGGCGCCGGCAGCGCCGCCGGCAACGCCGCCAGCGCCCGTGGCGGCACTGCCCGGCGCGCTAAAGTGGCTGAGCAGCAGTATGCCGCGCCCATCGGTGGCGAACTTGGCGTCATGCACCGGGATCGCGGCCGCGGCGCTGACCCTGGGCGCGGCCTTGGCGCCGGCGCGCGCAGCGCTGCGATCAGGCGCGCTGCCGCTGTACCCGACCGCGGTGATCTCACCGCTATCGACCTCGGCCAGATACAGCTCACTGTCCGACGGCCCGTCGCGGCCGATCAGCAGCCGCTTGTCGTCGATCGACCAGTCGTAGACCCGCCAGTGAGTGCCGCTACCGCCCACCACCAGCCGCGGCGTCGCGCCGCTGTCGCCGGTGTCGAGCACGTAGATATCGATATCGCTGCCGTCGCGGCGGTTGCTGGCGAACGCGATGCGCTTGCCGTCGTGTGCCCACAGCGGCCGCTGGTCGCGATGGCTGCCGTCGGTCAGCGCCGTGAGCTGGCGATCCGCGATCCGCTGCAGGAACAACTGGCTGTTGCCGCCACCATGCAGCGGCGTCAGGTACACCAGCGCATCGCTGGCGTACGGGCGCGCAGCGCCGGCGCCAACCCCGCCGGGCGCAAAGGTGAGCTGCTCGCGCATCGCCAGCGGTGCGCGCAACTGATGGATCTCGTCAACCTCGGCGAAGCGCGTGGTCACCAGCATGCTGCCATCCAGCAGCCAATCGACGAAGCTGGCCGAGCGCGACTGCAGATACTGCGGCAGCGTGGCGCCGACCGCCGGATCGGGTGGCGGCAGTCCGTCGCGCGTCAGCGTCCCCGGCGCCTGCTGCTGTGGCGGCGGCAGCGGCACTGGCAGCGGTAGCGGCTGTGCCGATGCGCCGGCATTGGCGAACAGCAGCGCCGTCAGGGCGGCGGTTGCAACGCCGTAGTTGAAATGCTTCATGCGCTTGGTATGGTGCATCCCATGCCCGAGCGTTTCAATGCGTACCGCATCCACCAGCGTGGCGACGGCGTCGATGCGCGCTTCGAGCAGCTGACGCTGGATGATCTGTCGCCCGGCGAGGTCGTGATCCGCGTCGCCTATTCCAGCATCAACTACAAGGACGCGCTGGCGGCGACCGGCGCCGGCCGCATCCTGCGGCGCTATCCGCTGGTCGGCGGCATCGATCTGGCCGGCACGGTCGAGCAATCCGCCGATCAGGCCTTTCGCGCCGGCGCGGCGGTGCTGGTCACCGGCTGCGGCCTGTCGGAGACCCGCGATGGCGGCTATGCGCAGTTCGCGCGTGTGCCGGCGTCGGCTGTGGTCGCGATGCCGCCGGGACTCGACGCGCTGTCGGCGATGGCGCTGGGTACCGCTGGATTTGCCGCCGGACGCGCGGTCATGCGCATGGAGATCAACGGCCAGACGCCGGCAATGGGGCCGGTGGTCGTGACCGGCGCGACCGGCGGTGTCGGTTCGCTGGCGATCGACATGCTGGCCGCCAAGGGCTACGAGGTGGTCGCGCTGACCGGCAAACCGGAATCCGAGCAGTACCTGCGCGCGCTCGGCGCCTCGCAGCTGCTGCCGCGCACGGCGGTCACCCCCGGCAAGCAGCCGCTGGAGAGCGCACGCTGGGGCGGCGCCATCGACAATTGCGGCGGCGATACGCTGGCGTGGCTGCTGCGCGGCACGCGCGACGCCGGCAACGTCGCCAGCATCGGTCTCGCCTCCGACGGCGAGCTGCATACCACGGTGATGCCGTTCATCCTGCGCGGCGTGAGCCTGCTGGGCGTGAATTCATCCGCCGCCACGCGCGAGGTGCGCGACGCCGTCTGGCGGCGCCTGTCGAGTGATCTGAAGCCGCGGCATCTGGACCGGATCGTGACCCGCAATATCGAATTCAACGAGCTGCCGGCCGCGTTCGAGTCCTATCTGACCAGCGTCGTCGTCGGCCGCACCGTGGTGCGCATCGGTCCGACCGCTGCCTGAGCAGCAGCAACTGATCGACGATGCCGCCGAGCTCGGCGTCACGCTCAGCGCCGCGCAGGCGCAGCAGGCGCTGCAGCTGCTGGATGAGCTGTCGAGCTGGAACCGCGCCTATAGTCTGAGCGCGATCACCGGGCGCGAAGCGATGATTCGCGGCCATCTGCTCGATAGCCTGAGTGCGCATCCTGATCTGGCCGGCACCACCATCGCCGATGTCGGCACCGGCGCCGGTTTCCCCGGGCTGCCGCTGGCGCTGGTCTCGCCGCAGCGCGCCTTCACGCTGATCGACTCGGTCACCAAGAAAATCCGCTTTGTCAGCCACGCGGTGCGCACGCTGCAGCTCGCCAACGTCACGCCACTGCAGGCGCGGGTCGAGGCGCTGACCCCGGACAGCGCCTTCGATACCGTAGTCGCGCGCGCCTACGCCGCACTGCCCGATCTGCTGGCCAGCGTGCAGGGCCTGTGCGGTCCGGCGACGCGGGTGCTGGCGCTCAAAGGGCGCTACCCGGCCGATGAACTGGCGCAGCTGCCGCCGGGCTGGCGCCTGCAGCACGCGCGTGCGCTGCGCATCCCGGGCCTTCCCGCCGAACGCCACATCCTCAGCTTTGTGCCGCTGGCTTTGTGACCTCGGCCGGCCGCGCGCCCAGCAGCGACGCCGGGATATTGAAGGCGCTGGCGAGCGATACCAGCAGCGCTGCGGCGTACTGGATCGACTGGATCAGCAGCGCGGCCAGCCACACCGTCAGGTCCGGACTGGCCATCTCCTTGGGAATGGTGCGGATGCCGATCGCGCAGCACCACAGCGCGATCATCAGCAGCGTCTCCTCGCGCGCGGCGGATACCGCGGACAGGAAACGGTGCGGCGCGCTGTGCTTGGGGGTGCGGAAGAACGGCTCGTTGCGCGTCAGCAGGCCCTTCAGCACCGCAAGGCCAATGGTATGCGCGAGCGCCAGGCCGGAGATCGCGGCGGCCGCGGTCTGGCGGAAGTTCATGCCGACGCGGTGGGTATACAGGTGCACCAGCTTGACCAGTTTGAACGTGAACAGCGACAGCGGCAGCACCGAGAACACCAGCAACGGCGGATCGACCTTCTGCGGCGCCAGGATCATCGCGATCGACCAGCCGATCGCGGCGATATTGAACAGCAGGTTGAAGCCGTCGGCGAGCCACGGCAGCCAGCCGGCGATGAAGTGATAGCGCTGCCCGCCGGTGAGCGCGCTTTGCGCCGGCCGCAGCAGCGCGCGCGCGTGGTGGCGCAGGATCTGCATCGCGCCGTAGGCCCAGCGAAAGCGCTGGCGCTTGTAGTCGATGAAGGTGTCGGGCATGACACCGCGGCCGTAGCTGCGCGCGATGTAGACTGCCTCGTAGCCGGCTTCGAACACGCGTAGCCCGAGCTCGGCATCCTCGGTGATGCACCACTCGGCCCAGCCGCCGACCGCCCACAGCACGAAGCGCCGTACCAGCGTCATGGTGCCGTGCTGGATGATCGCGTTGCGCTCGTTGCGCGTGATCATGCCGATGAAAAAGAAGCCGCGATATTCGGAGTAGCACATCGCCTTGAAGGCATTGTCCTGCTCGTCGCGATAATCCTGCGGCGCCTGCACGATCGCGATGCGCGGGTTGTCGAACGCCGGCACCAGGTCGTGCAGCCAGTTGGGATCGACCTTGTAGTCGCTGTCGATGACGGCGACCACTTCGGCGTCGGCTGCGGTCTTGGTGAGCGCGAAGTTGAGCGCACCGGCCTTGAATCCGCTCAGCGGTGCGACATGGAAGAAGCGGAAGCGCTCCCCGAGCCTGGCGCAATGCGCCTCAACCGGCCGCCAGGTGGCCTCGTCCGGGGTGTTGTTGTCGATCACCAGCACTTCGTAGTTCGGGTAATTCAGCCGCGCCAGAGCGTCCAGCGTCTCGATCAGCATGTCCGGCGGCTCGTTGTAGGCCGGCAGGTGCACCGAGACCTTGCGGGTCGAGGCGCTGCCGTAGCGCCTGGGGTCGAACAGGCGCACATGATCGCCGGTCCAGTGGGCCTCGGCCCATTCGTGCGCCTCGGCGAACAGCACCGCGACCACGCCGAGCATGCCGAGGATCAGCAGCGAGCCGACCACCAGCGAGGTCGGTGTCAGGTACTGCTGCGTGTAGTCGTACACCACCCACACCGTGATGGTCGCCGCGGCGTACACCACGATCGCCAGCAGCGTGCGGCCGACGGTGCGCAGCGATCCGCTGTGCATGTAGAACACACCCAGCATCAGCAGCGCCAGTGCCACCGAGATCGCCGCCAGCATGTGCCATTCCGGAATGCGAACGATCGGCGCGATAAATTCAAACTTCGGCTGCCGGTCGACGTCGTAGATGCCCCAGTAGGCGCCGACCGCGCCTTCATCGCGCGCCTTCCACGGCTGGTCGAACGCCTCCATGATGTAGTAGCGCTCGCCCTCCTTCTCCGCGCGCGCCAGGAAGCGGCGCAGGAACAGTGCCTCGTTCGACACCGAAGCGACGGCGCCGGCGCGGATGCGGCCTTCCGACGGCCAGCCGATCTCGCCGATGATCACCGGCTTATTCGGGAACGCAGCCTGCACCGCCTTCAACTCGCGGAAGCAGAAGTCGACCGCCGACTCGACGTCGACGCCTTCCCAGTAAGGGAACAGGTGCACCGCGATGAAATCCACGTGGCGGGCGATATCGGGGTTCTTCAGCCAGGTGGCCCAGGTGTCGGCGTAGCCGACCGGCTGGCGCATCGCCGCCCGCGCCCGATCCAGGTACGCCGCCAGCTCCTCGACCGTGAGATCTCCGCGCAGCAGCACCTCGTTGCCGACCATCACGCGCACGATGTTGCGATTCGCCTTGGCCAGCGCGATGCCGGTGCGCATCTCCTCCTCGCTCTCGAGCTTGTCGCGGCTCAGCTGCACCCCGAGCGCGACGCTGACGTTGTGTTTCGCGGCCAGCTCCGGGATGCGCCCGAGCGTGCCCAGCACCGAGTAGGTGCGCACCGCGTAGGTCTTGTTGGCGAGCAGCTTCAGGTCGGAGTCGATCTGCTCCACCGACGGAATGTCCTTGCTGCCAAACGGATTCTGGTCGGCGGCATAGGGCGAGAAGGCGACGCCCTGGATGTGTGCCGGCCACGGCGGTTCGCTCTCGGGACGATTCAGGTACCCCCACACACCGAAAGTCATGACCGCAAACACGGCGGCCACGATGATTCCGGAGATCAACTTCATCGCCACAGTTTACCTGTAGTCCGGGGCCGCCAAGGGCTAGACTAATGACGCCATGAAGCGTGTCATCGCGGTCGCGAATCAGAAAGGGGGGGTGGGCAAAACGACGACCGCCGTGAACCTCGCCGCATCGTTTGCCGCGATGCGCCGCCGCGTACTGCTGATCGACCTTGATCCGCAGGGCAATGCCACCACCGGCCTGGGTATCGACAAATCGTCACTGGAGCGCGGCTCGTGCGAAGTACTGCTCGGCGAATGCAGTGCCGCGCAGGCGCTGCGCAGCGTGGGCGCAATGGGCGACAGGGCGGCAGGCGTCGGCGTGGCTGGCACGCCGCTGGCGATCCTGCCGGCCAACCAGGACCTGACCGCGGCCGAGGTGCGCATG
>Ga0302324_100011234_pt1 | contig 18419 bp, 11 predicted proteins | sample Palsa_T0_1_FD_201949 | JGI IMG/M metagenome (GOLD analysis project Ga0302324, IMG submission 201949) | Peat permafrost microbial communities from Stordalen Mire near Abisko, Sweden - Palsa_T0_1 | ecosystem: Environmental > Terrestrial > Soil > Palsa > Peat permafrost | place: Sweden: Abisko... | reverse complement strand
GAATACGCTCGATGGCGCTGGTGCATGAGCACCTCTACCGTTCCAGCTCCCTGACCACGATTGATTTTGGCGCGTATCTGTCCCACCTCGCGCAATTGATCTCGCAGAGCCATCCCACGGTGCACATCGTTAGCGACTGCGATGCGCTCGATGTCGGCACAGATATGGCGGTCCCCCTGGGGCTGATCGCCAATGAACTCATGACCAACGTGTTCAAACACGCATTTGTAGGACGAGAAGGCGGAACCCTAAGATTGCTCCTCAAACAGTCTGGAACGACGGCGATACTGTTTTCCGTCGCCGATGACGGCGTAGGTTTTCCGGCCAATTTCGACGTTCGCGCGACGAAGTCTCTCGGACTTCGCGTGATAACAAAATTGGTGCATCAGATCCGTGCGACTCTGCAACTTCGGGAGGAGAAAGGGGGCGGCTCACGCGTCGAAATTTCGTTTGTGAACGGAGTATAGATTCAGTGTCGACAACTACGGATGGATTGGTTGCTGTACCGCTCGAACGACGGCGCATACTCATAGTTGAGGACGAAGCCCTTGTTGCCGCGGACATCGAACAACGGCTAGAGGCTCTTGGCTACGACGTCTGCGGGGTCGCGGATACTTGCGGGGGCGCGATCTCAGACACTCTCGCCTTGAAGCCGGATTTGGTTTTGATGGATATTCATCTCATCGGAGACCGCGATGGTGTCCACGCTGCAACCCAAATCCGCGAATCGAGCGGTATTCCCGTTGTCTTTCTCACTGCGCACGCGGATGACGACACCCTGGCCCGGCTCCGCGCGGCCGCGCCGTTCGGCTTTATCCTGAAGCCATTCGCGGAGCGTGAACTCAAGGCAACGATCGAAGTCGCTTTTTATCGACAAGAGGCAGAGATTCAATCGTTGGCGGCGGAGCGATGGCTTGTCACGAGCTTGAGCAGCATTGGAGACGGGGTCATCGCGATCGACATACAAGGCAAAGTCAAATTCATTAATCCAATCGCCGAAGTCATGACCGGCTGGCCCCGAAAGTCGGCCTTGGGGCGGGACATCATCGATGTGTTCACCCTAGAGGAGCACGGAAACTATGTTTCGGTTCCTGATTTACTCGCCCTGGCCTTTCGAGAGGGCGCGGCGATCTATTTGGAAAGCGGTTACTCTCTCATAGTCCGCGATGGGCGAAAGTTTCACATTGCCGATAGCATCGCGGTCATCCGCGATGATCGCGCAGCGATTACCGGTTGGGTAATCACCTTTCGCGACATCACGTCGATGTTTGAGGCCGAGAGGGAGGAACGGTATCGCGAAAGGAACATGACGGAGGCGTTGAGACTACAAGCGCTCAGTCTTTTGGCCGGTGGCGTTGCCCGCGACTTCAACAAGTTCCTCTATGAGATCGTCACCGGAACCTCGGTTGGTCGGGGGATCCTTGATAAAATGGGAGGCGAGGCGCTAACGCGTTTTGGAGAGCTGCTCGATCGAATCGACGGCGCAGCAGGCAACGGAGCACATCTATGCAGCCAGTTGCTGGCATGCGCGGGACAGATTCGATTGCCGGTCGAGATCGTCGAATTAAATGGGTTGACACGCGCCGCCGTCGAAGCGTTCGAGAGGGATGTGGCTAAGAGTACGAACCTGGTGGTCGATCTCGCGAATGACCTGCCTTTGGTTCGCGCGGATGCCGGTCAATTGCGACAAATCATCGTGAGTCTGCTCCTCAATGCGTCCGAGGCGTTGCAGGGCGACCCCGGGCGTATCGTCGTGCAGACCACGCGATTCAACGCCGACGCCGTGTTCTTTTCTGAGTGCCGAGTGGGGGATGGCCTGCCCGCGGGCGAATATGTACTTCTCAAGATCACCGACAGCGGGTGCGGAATGGCGCCAGAATTGATGACGCGGATCTTCGACCCCTTCTTTACTACCAAACCCCAACGACGCGGTTTGAGTCTCGCGGTCGCCGCTGGAATCCTGCGATCGTGTGGGGGCGCACTGTGCGTAGACAGCACTTTCGGGAGAGGCTCCTGTTTTATGCTGGCGTTCCCCGCGGAGACACCCCGCGTTCAAAGCCATAAGAGCGCAATTTCCTAACCTACCCTTGATAATGATGAGCGGTTATGCCGATGCTCTGGCTCACCGCCGCTTGTCGCTGCCGCGCACACTCTTTCATGGGCGGCGCCGAAAGATGTGACGAACATCCAATATCCACAAAATCTATTCCTTTTATAGTACATCCTTTGGATAGCCGATTTATAGTGCGGCGATGACAGGCGAATCGCACTCAGCGCTTCGGAGCAGACAATGTTGAGTGGGAAGAATCGGTTGATGCTATTGATCGGCCTTGCACTGCCGAGCGCGGGCCATGCTCTCGGCCTCGGTGACATTCATGTGGATTCCGCACTGAACGAGCCGCTGGTCGCCGAGATCGATATCGTCGGGGCGACAGCAGATGAGCTGGCGGGAATTGGCGCTTCGGTTGCTAATCTTGAAACCTTTGCGCACTTCGGCACCGAGCGCCCTGCGTTCTTATCCACCGCCACGTTCAAGGTCACTCAAGATATCAAGGGAAGTCCGGTGCTAGCCGTTCGGTCTCGGGACGCCTTTACCGAGCCGTTAGTCGACATTTTAGTCGATCTACGCTGGCGTAGTGGCGAACTAGTTCGTCAATATACTTTGTTGCTTGATCCTTCCAAATTCCCGTCGTCCCATCGCGTCGCCGAGACACTGCGGCCGGTCACTGCGTTCCCTCTGCCTACGGGGTCGGCGGCTAGCGATTCCCTTCCTCGAAAGACCGCCAAGATCGGGGCGGGGGCGACGCTTCGGGTCCTCGACTCACGCGCAGGCGCCGGCTTGTATCGCAGCAGTGGCGCGGTGAGCAACACAACCGAGGTTTCCGTCGATGCGGCCGTGACTCGCCGGATTCAGCTGTTGGAGAATCGGCACGAGCAATTCCAGCGACTTCTCGACAAAGATCAAGAGACATTGGACGCGTTCCAGGCACGTCTAGCGTTCGCCGATAAATTACGGACCGAAACCGACGCCTCGTCGGGGCTGCCGTCCGCTCGCTTCACTGGCTTATGGATTACAGCTGCGATTTTCCTCGCCGCCGCCGTCGTCCTTATCTGCACCCGGTACAACCGCGGCAAGCTCAAGCTGAAGCCCCCGGGCGACGCCCACCGAACGCAGGATCCCGACTCCGTTCGAGTCGCTGAGAATGTCTTCGTATACGCTACAAGACAACCGCCGGCTGCCGATGACCTCTTCCTTGATGTTCGATCCGAAGAGGAACTGTTGGTGCAGCGCGAGGAACAGCAAGCCGCCGCGGAGATGCGCGAGCGCGCGGGTCTCGTGGCGAGAGTTCTTGATGACCTCGGTACCGAATCATGGGATTCCTCAAATATCGTGGAAGCGGCGGATGCGGGTGCCGAAGACTCGGTTAATCTCCTCGGCACCGACCAGACAACTGAGCTTCCGCTAGCCACCATGAAGATTCGAGTAGCTGATGCCAATGCCGAAACCGTGCAGGCCCAAGCGGTAACTTCCCTGGAGAGCCTCGGGAATTCCGTGCCAGAGCCTGCCGCCCCGGATGAGACGACGCTGACCGAACATCTACGAGAGGGTAAGGCGAAGCCCGAGTACAAACCGGAGGATCTTGAAACGACGGTGCAGCACGTTCAGATGCCCAGCAAACTGCATGAATCTGTCGGTTTCAAGGAGCGTCGCACCAGTCTGGTGGACGTCTTGAAGAAGGCAATCGAGCGGGAGCCCGATCGCAGCGACCTACGAATGAAGCTGCTGGAAACGTATTACACTGCCGCCGCTTTCAACCGCCAAGGATTTCTGGACGTCGTCCAGAAACTCGAACGCCAGAGTATGTCCGACGCCGACTGGGATAAGATCGCATCGATGGGGCGACAAATCGCCCCAGATAACGAGATTTTTGCGCCCGACATGACACGCTCCGCCCAAGAGGACTTGACGAACTGCGCCTGAGGCGCTTTAGCGCTGCTTGGACGGCCGCGGGACCGCTTTCTCCGGATCCGCGAAGTACTTTTGCTCGAAAAGCGCAGCGGGCAACGGCTTGCTGAACAAGTATCCCTGCATTTCATCGCACTTGAGCAGCCGGAGCAATCGCGATTGCTCCTCGGTCTCCACGCCTTCGGCCACCACCCGCAGTTTCAGCGAGTGCGCCAGATTGATGATGATCGAGACCAGTGACAGGCCGTCGGGACGCAAGACCATCTCCGACACGAACGAGCGGTCAATTTTTACCGAGTCGACCGGCAGTTTCGTCAAGTAGCTCAGGGATGAGAAACCCGTTCCAAAGTCGTCGATGGCGATGCGTACGCCCATGGTCCGAATTGCATGCAGATTGGCGATGCTCAGCTTGACGTCGTCCATGATCAGGCTCTCGGTGATCTCCAATTCGAGTCCCGCCGCAGCATCGGCATCTACGGCGAGTACTTGCTCGATGTTCGCGATGAAGTCCCGATTGCGCAGCTGCAGCGCCGACAGGTTGACCGCGATGCGGACCGGGTTACAACCGGCGTCGCGCCAACGCAGATAGTCCTGCATCGCCTTGTCGAGAGCCCAGCGGCCGACCTCATGGATCAATCCCGTTTCCTCGAGAATCGGAATAAATTGCGCCGGCGGTACCATTCCGTTGAGCGGATCGTTCCAACGGATCAGGGCTTCGGCTCCGATGAGCTTGCCGCTCGCCACGTCCATCTTGGGTTGATAATGCAAGACGTATTGTTCCAATTCGAGCGCGCGGCGCAGCTGATTTTCGAGGTTCAGCCGCCCTACGACCGATTCCGTCATTTTCATCGCATAGAAGAGATACCGATCGCCGTCCGACTTTGCCCTCTTGAGCGCAATTTCGGCGTGCTTGAGCAAGGTATCAGCATCATCGCCATCATCGGGGTAGAGCACGACGCCTGCCTTGGCCGCGATCCGATAGGCGGTGTTGGTCCAAGTGAAGGAGTGATTCATCAGTCGCTCGAGGGTCCCCTCGAGGTGTCGGGCGACCTCCTCCTGGTCCGCCACGTACGGAATCACCACCGCGAAGCGATCCGCCTCGATCCGCGCGACGAGGTTGGAGTCTCCCGCAACCTGCATCAGCCACTCGCCCATTTGGCGCAGGATTGAATCCCCGGCGGCGCGCCCCAGACTGTCATTGATGTTCTTGAATCGTTCCAAATCGATCAACGACAAGGCGAGCTTGCGGCCGGCGGCGGCGGCGCCGCGCACGTGCTGCACGAGCCGTTCCAGATGCAGGGTGCGGTTTGCGAGACCGGTGAGCGCGTCGTAATGGGCGAGATAGTCGAGGCGCTCCTGCTTGTCGATCTGCGCCATGCCGAACGCCACGTCGCCGGCGAGATCCTGCAGCAATTTCAGCTGTTCGCCCTGGAAGAAGCCTGGCTCGTGGGCGCATAGGACCATCACCCCGACCGACTCGTCGGCGACCAGCAACGGAAAGACGGCGATCGAGTTGATGTCGTGCTTCACATGCAGCTCGCGAAAATAGACGTCCGGATCACGTTGCGCGTCGTTGGATACGAAAGGCATCTTCTCGGTCAATACCTTAATGGGTATTGAATTTCCGGGGCTCGCAATCGAATCCATTTCCCTCCGCCGAGTGATCGCGGCCAGAAATTCCGGGGCGATTCCCGCAGATGCCATCAGCGCCACTTTGCCGAGGCTCTTATCGAGCACACCGATCCACGCGAAAGCCAACGAACCTTGCCCCACCACGATCCGGCAAGCCTCCCTGAAGAGTTCGTTGCGGTCGCGGGCGCGTACGATGAGCGCATTGATGCCGCTCCGCACCGCGTGAACCCGATTCAAGTGTACGATCCTGCTCTCCGCCTCCTTCTGCGCGGTCACGTCGCGGTCCGTTGCGAAGATCGTCCACCGTCCGCCGATGCACAGCGCGCGGCGCCTCACCTCGATCCATCTGGGGGGGGCGTTGCCCAGCGACATGAGCGACACCTGCGGCTCGTCAAATCCGCCTCCGAGGATCAGTCGGTCATAGGTCGACTCGAGCTCCGCGCGGGTGGTCTTTAGAACTTCCCAGGGCTTCAGGCCGAGCACCTGTTCTCGCTCCATCCGGTGCATGCGGCATGCGGCGTCGTTGACGTGAATGATTCGCATTTGTGCGCGATCGACGAACTGGATGCCATCCTGGGACCCTTCCATGGCTGCCGAAAATCGATACAAGTCCTCTTCGGCCCGCTTTCGGGCGGTAATGTCGTGGTGCATGACGACCGCAGACATCGGGAAGTGATTGCGCACGGGCATCACGATCAACTGAAACCAATGCGGCTCGTCCGGGCCATGACAGGGGTATTCCATGGAAAACGTCTGAGCCGATCCGGCCAGCACCGAACGAAGACCTGCGGCCGCCTCGGCCGCCTCGGCAGCGTCCGCTCCCCGCGCCCGATCGCACACGTCCAAATAATTGCGGCCGATCCCGTGGTCGGGGTCACGCAAGGAATTCTGGTCGGCAGATCGGCACCAGCTTTCGTTGACCGAGAGGATGACCCCTTCGGCGTTGAGCAGCGCTATGCTGGCCGGAAGTGCGTTGAGGATGACGGCCTGTTGATCGGCCGCCGCTCGACGCCACCGCTCTTGCGCGCGCCGCAACAGATACGAGCGGCCGTCTTGGTCGGTGACCAGATCAATCTCTGCCCCCGTCAATTCCTCGAGCCGCCGGTCGGCCTCCCCAAGCATCTTGATGAGCATTGATAAATCGACACTCGTGCTTGCGCTTGCTTCCGCGTCTTCGTCCGGAGAAGCCGCATTGGCTTCGGGATTTATTCGATTGGGCGGAGCCATCCCAGCCTCAAGCAGGAGATTCGCTGCGTCCGCGGCGGCCTCATGGGTTAGTGCCACCCGTCTGATATCAAGCTCGAGGCAAGTATCTGCTGCGGCTCCCAGCGTCCGGGAGCGGTCCGGCACCACACGCCGGCGGCGGCAGCACGCGCGTCGTTATCTCGAAACGTCAACATTATTCTGGGTTGATCCGCCGAAGACGCGGGCACAGCCGTGAGCCGCCCATCCAGAAACCAACTGCGAGGTCCAGCGGCCCATGCGCGCCAGCCATCCGGAGCGCGGAGCATCCTCGCCAACCGCTCGAGCTGCGGCGACAGCTCGGTCGCGTCCACCACCGGGCGAGCCTCGTCAGGAACATAAGCCGTTTCTGCCACAAACAAGTCGATGCAGAGCTCGATCCGCGATCGCTTCCGCTTCCTGTGCCTCTCGATCCGATGCATGTACCCTCCTTCGCGCGAGTTCCTACCAGTACTTGACCGCTACTACCCGGTAGCGCGTGGATGAATCCGTCCCGGCAGCGAGCACGGCGTTCGCTCCCTGCGCGAAGAGGCTGACCGTGACGATCACGCGCGCAACGACGATCACAGCCTCGCGGCTGCCGGACCCCTTGCGCCGGCGGCGAGCGATTTCCGGCGCGGGTACCCAGGCGCGTTTGCTTTCACGCCAGACGAGGCGGTAGATACGGTTCATGGTGAACCTGCCGAGAATTCAGGTTGTTCCAGTGACGCTCGATGAGGCGGAAACCGAGCGAGTGACCATCGAGCGGGACGGTCGTCCCGCTCGGAGCAGCCGGCGGCGATGCGGGAGTGGACCCCTACGAACGGAAACGCTCCGCTGTTACCGGCCTTGACGTCGTCCTTTAATCGCAAACGGAACACCATGGCGCCATTAGGCACCGCGCCTTATATCAGCGACACGCCTTGGGTCACATTTTTCTAAGTTATGCTTGTTTTGGAACGTTATGGCGCTATTTTGACAAGGAATAGCAAATCACGGGTTTTTGGACTAAGTCTCTGACAGCCACGTCCAAAGACCGACTTGAATCGAAAGTCGCAAAACGTCGACTAGTCCCTAAAACAGAACATTAACACATCGAATTATGTTAGAAACGTGCACACTAACGATAGGGTAACCGATAGGTGACGATGACCATGCCAAGAATTGTCTGGTGTTACACACCCGCAACGGGGTTACTCGAGCGACGCGGCGCTACCGAAGGCGCAGCTCGCGGTCCGTCAGCCTCGTGACACCTTCCTCTTCCACGCGTTCTCTCGACATCATCGTCCCTATCTATAGGAACGTCGCCCTGGTACGCGCGTGTGTGGAATCGCTTCGGGCGCATCTCGACGAGATCGCGGCGCATAGTCCGCGCCTGATATTGATCAACGACTCGCCTGCCGACGAGGAAGTCAGGGAGCTTCTGCTCCGCTACGAGTCAATTGGATTGACGGTACTGCACAACGAGGTCAACCTCGGGTTCGTTCGCAGCGTGAATCGCGGCCTCGCTCTGGCCGAGTGTGACGGTCACGACGTGTTGCTGGTCAACTCGGATACGCAAACGTTTTCGGGCACGCTTGCCCAGTTGTTGAAGGCGGCGCGGTCGGATCCCCAAATCGGGTTTGCCAGTCCTCGGTCCAACGACGCGTCGATATGTTCCTTGCCGCATTGTCTTGGACAATCGCCGGCGTCGCCCGAAGAGTCGTTCCGGAGATGGTTAGCGATCAGTCGCACCATGCCGGCGTACCATTTCGCCCCAACGGCTGTCGGCTTTTATATGTACATTGCGCATTCGGTGTTGGCCAATCACGGATGTCTACGCGAAGACTTCGGGCTGGGCTACGAAGAAGAAAACGATCTCGTGATGCGCGCCGGCAAGGTGGGCAGTCGCGCGATAATCGTGAATCACGCGTTTGCCTACCATGCGGGTTCGGCATCTTTCAATCTTACCGACCTGAACGTCAGCGAGCATAAACACAGGAACCTGTTGAAACTGCGCGAGAATCACCCGGAGTTTCTGCCGCTGGTCAGACGCTACGAGGAGTCGCCGCATTACCGGGCTGAGCGTCTGATGACGGGGCTTCTCAAAGATGCGGACGGACGGACCAAACTGGCATTCGATCTCTCGGGGATGGGCGAGCATTACAACGGCACGAACGAACAGGCCGTGGCTGTGGTGCGATCGATGGCGAATAGGCAGAGCGGCCGCCTGCGTTTGGCCGCGATCGCAACGGCGGAATCTTTCCGCTGCCACGGTCTCGACCTGATCGATGGGCTGCGTCGCGAGGAGCCCGGTGCGCCCGGCCTTCATGGCATTGCCGTGCGCCTGGCACAACCTTTCGATTTGGCCCACATAGAAATGCTGGAATCGATGGGGGCTATAAACGTCTTTGCGATGCTCGACACGATTGCCGAAGACTGCGGACCGTTGGTATTGGCTGGCCGCGTGCCGGAGTTGTGGGATCACGCTGCCGAACACGCCAATGGTCTGATTTTCACCAGCCGCTTTACTGAGCAGACCTTTTGCAATCGTCACCCAGCCGCTCGGTCGCTGCCGCGCTGGCAATGTCTGCTTCCGACGCGGTTGTCGAGCTACTCACAATCCATTGCAGCCTCGGAGAGCCGACATGTCCTGGTCCTCGGGAATCATTACGCGCATAAGGGATCCGAACCCGTGGCCCGAATCATCGCGGCGGCTTTCCCCGACAGAAAAATCCTCGTCATCGGATCCGAGGCGATACAGTCGTCCAACTTGACCGGCTACAGATCGGGACAGATCGAACCGGCGCAGGTTGAGGACATGTTCAGGCATGCCGCCGCCGTCGTGCTGCCCTCCTATGTCGAAGGCTTCGGCTTGGGGTTCATGCATGCGCTGGCCTTCGGTCGGCCAATCGTCGCGCGTCGAATTCCTGCGACGGAAGAAATTCTTGCCAGTCTCGACGATGTCGAAGGCGTCTTCCTGTTCGACCACAATGGGCAACTGTTGGAAGCTTGCGGCCTCGCACTGCAAAGCTCGGTCAGCCGCGCCAAGGATGACCGCGGCACGAGTTGGGATGACTGGGGAGACGGGCTTACCGAGTTTTGCCTCTCACTCGTCGCGCGTGACGATGTTTTCGAGGGGTTGGTCTCCCGCATTACGGCCGGCGAGCGGCTACGTCGTGCTGCACGCGGCGATGTGCTTGGACGGGATGCGTATGGCATGTCTCGGCTGGACTCGGCGGCGCCCAAGATGCTGAGCAGCGCCAAACCCGTCGACCTGGATTGCTTACTGGCGCTGGAGGGCCGCGCGTTCGTGGAACATGCGTACGCGACGCTGCTTCGCCGACCGGTCGACGAGGGTGGACTGCAGACTTACCTGAGCCAACTGGAAATGGGGGCTCACAAGGTCGATCTGTTGGCGGCTCTGGCCAGTTCGCCGGAAGGCCGGTTGCGCGATGTCAAGCTGCCGAAACTCGATCAGGCGGTGGCGCAAGTTCCCAAGGCGCGCGTACCGTTACTGAAGCGGATCTTCGCAGCGTGATCATCCTCATGCTTACCATACATTGCGCGACTACCGAGTCGCGGGAGAAAAGGAGTTAGAAATGCGCAACCTCAGCCGAATCTCTTTGAACTCGGTACGATTATCGCACCGATCGTCGCCGCAACATATCGCGTCGGCGATTCCGCCATGGCAATAGGAATGGGGCGGTGGCGCGCGTGGCGGCGCTCGAAACATCCTGCTGGAGCGGAGCCAGGTGACGTCGAACGCGGGTCCAAGAAATCATTGACACATGTCTATTCACAGCTTCCCGCCGACGTAGGCATTCTTTTTGATCATAACTTCTATTCGGAACGCTATGGTGTCGATCCCGGCGCGCAAATGGACGAATCCGAGCTTTTCCACCATTGGAAGAACGTCGGCCGGTTCAAGGGTATGGACCCGCATCCGCTGTTTTCCGTCGAATATTATGCATCCGGACTGGACGCGGCTGAACTCGCGAGCGTGGATCACATCACGCACTTTCTGAAGCGACGACGTTCCTCGAATATCTCGCCACATCCGTTCTTCGACGCAAAGTGGTATACAACAACGTACTCGGACGTTAGAAACGCCGGCATCCATCCCCTGGTCCACTATCTACGAGACGGTCACAAGGAAGGTCGCCGGCCCTCCCCTACATTCGACGGCAATTGGTATCTTAAGCACTACGGCGATGTTCGTGATGCGGGTATGAACCCGCTGGTTCACTACGTCATGTTCGGCAGGAGCGAAGGCCGATTTCCGAGTGCAAACGACTTCGAAGCGCTTGCCTCTTCCAAGCGTGGCGGCGCGCGACCGCGCAATACAGGCAATGGATATCGCCTCCCAGTCCGGTCCGAGAGGGTCGAACCGATCGTCTCGCAAAGCCCCGGACCTTCCCTGCGCTTCTTGTCGACGCCTCTGGCGGAGGCGAAGCTACTCTCCCTGGATATCTGGGATACGGCGCTGTATCGGCGTTGTCACCCAGAGGAGATAAAGATTGCGTCCGCCCGATTGCTGTATGTCGATTATCGGCTGCGGCTCAGAGTGGCCTATCGCGACGTGGTGTCCCTGTATCGCGCGCGACGACTTGCAGAGGATGAATCCAGTCTTACCGATAACTTCGAATACCGTTTCGAAGATGCGGCGCGGCGTTGGGTCGAAATGGTGTTCGAAGCGGGTACGCCGAGGGCGACTCTGCAAAGCGTAGTGCAGCACTTGTGGCGACATGAGCTGGCCACCGAGCTACGCGCCAGTTATGCCAATACTGCCGTGACGGATTTGCTCGACCAAGAGAGTCTTCCGCCGGTCGTGTTCGTCTCGGATTTCTACATGGGCGAGAAATTCATGTTGGAACTGCTCCGGGCCAAGGGATTCGGCGACAGATTCGTGAAGCTATATTGTTCGAGCGACTACGTCGAAAACAAGCGGAGCGGCCAATTGTTTCATCGCGTCGTCAGCGACTTCGGTCTGGCGCCGTCTGAGGTGTTTCACGTCGGAGACAACAAAGCGGCCGACGTGGATCCGCCTCGAGCCCAGGGCATAATCACACATCATTATCCGAGCCCGACGCACGAGATGCTGCGAATTCACGCCGACAAGTTGCTGAATTCGCGGCTGACATCGGATATTGCGCCGTTGAATTATGCGCTGAAAGAGCAACTGCTGCACCGATCTGAAGGACGATTCGGCCACTCGTCGCCGCGAATACAAGCGTTGCAGCGTCTGGGCTACAATATTGCGCCGCTCGGCATCGGTTTTATTCTTCACATCATCGAGCGTGCAAAACTGTACGGGGTTAAGAAGATATTCTTCTTTACACGTGAAGGCATCTTTCTCAAGAAATTATTCGATGCTGTTGTCGCCGAAGATCCCTATGGCTGTTCCTATCCCGAGGCAGTCTTGCTCGACGTCAGCCGGATTGCGACATTCGCCCCGTCGATCGACGGCTGGAGCGACGATGAGTTGATGCGGATGTGGAGTCTGTACAGCAGCCAGTCTCCCGCCGCATTCGTCCGATCCTTGAATTTCGACGCGGTCGCAACCGAGGCGCTATTCCGAGCGGCCGGCATTGAATACAAGACTCCCATACAGTATCCCTGGCTCGATAAGGGCTTCATGGGAGTCATAAGGAGCGCGACATTTACGCGTCTTGCGAAGGAGTCCATTTCGGTGCAGCGCCAACTCTTGCGCGACTATCTGACCCGATGCGGTTTCGATGTCGCCGCTAAGGTGAACTTGGTTGTCGATCTCGGCTGGCGCGGTTCGATACAGGACAACATTGCGAAGCTATGCTCCGGGCACTTGCACGGATGCTATTTGGGTTTGTTCAACTTTCTGAATGGGCAGCCCCTGAATACGTCGAAAAGCGCATGGCTGTTCGACTCGAATATCGCCAAGCCTCAATTGGAAGAGATCGAGGTCGCACCCATCGAGATGCTCTTCAATGGGCTAGGCGGCTCGGTGGTCGGATATTCGCTCACTGCGGACGGCGCGGTGCATTCGGTCAAGGCTCCCGACGAGGCGGAGGATCGGATCTTTCTCGCGGCGACGCACTGGATTCAGGAAGGAATCGTAGAGGCGGTTGTCGACTGCGCTGACTTTGTGGGCACGCATGGCTTGATATCCGACGACATTTTGCACGCCGGTTGGAGCGCATTCGAAGGCTTGCTTCAGAATCCGACGCAGGAATTCGCGTCTGCGTTTTTCGGGTTGGCGCACAACGAGGTATTCGGCACCGGCGACTTCTATACCAGCAATTCGGTCTCGGATATCGTCGCTGCGGTTGCGAAATGCAAGGGAGCTCTGCTTCACAGCCGCGTGAGCGCGCTGTTGTCGAAGACTCGCTGGAGTTCTGGAATTGCCGCGTTACCCGAGATATGCCGAGCCATTGCGACTCTCGGCGATGAGGCACGGCATCTTCCGTCGTTACTGATGAGACCTTCGGCAATCGACGATAACGCTCGCGGCGGCCCCGCGAGAATCGGCTTCATCATTCCGGCGCCGATCATCGGCTCAGGCGGGCATAGAACCATCTTCAAGGTGGTGAGACAGTTTGCTCTGCGCGGTTGCGAGGTCTTTTGCTTTCTCGAAAGCGAAGGCGACGGCATTCATGTCGCAAGGGAAATGTTGGGAGACGTGGATGCCTATATTTTCACCCAGTGGGACAAGGCGGCGGAACTGGACGTGGTTTTCGCGACGATTGCGCATTCCGCCAGCTTTGTCGCCGAAATGCCTAACGTGAAGGCGAGGTGCTATCTGGTTCAGGATTATGAGGCACTTTTCAATCCGATAGGCGACTATTACACAATCGCTGAAAATAGCTACATGCTGGGACTCGAGCACTTCACCATCGGAAACTGGCTTACACATGTGCTAGCGGAGCAGCATGCCGCGAACGCCATCCCCTCCGGCTTGGGTATCGATCTGGCGACGTATTTTGTGCGGCCCAGGGCGCGACGAGAATCGGCGATTTGCTTTCTTTATCAGCCGGAAAAGCCGCGCCGCAATGGATTGCTGGGAATCGACGCCATTCGGATGGTGAAGGAAAAATTGCCCTCGACGAGGGTCTATATCTACGGATCGAACGCCGATTTGGATCTGGATTTCGAAGCCGAAAAGTTGGGAATGATCCGCGATCTATCCGAGCTGAATGCCCTCTACAATCGTTGCGCCGTCGGTCTATGCATCAGCATGTCTAATCCCTCCCGCATACCATTCGAGATGATGGCATGCGGCATGGTTCCGATAGATGTCTACCGATACAACAACCTTTTCGACTACACGCCCGGAACTGCCCTTTTGGCGTATCAATCCGCAAAGTCGGTGGCTCATGCCATGATTCTGCTGCTCGCGAACAAGTCGCTGCTGCGTGATCACCGCCGGCGCTGTGTCGAGCTCACTAAAGGCCGATCCGCCGAATGGGAGGCCGATGTCATCGTGAACTCGGTGTTTCAGACGCTTTCCGGGAAATCGGCCTCCGGGGCACATGTCGACGTCTCGTATGTCGACGACCCAGTGCTTGCGCCCGAAGATCGGACTCCATCCGTGAAGGCATTTTGTGAATGGCAGCGGCACCTCGCCATGTCGGGTTATGCGAAGGATAAATTGGCATGAAAAATATGAGTATCGAAGACGCTCAATCCTTCGTCGTTAAAGGACATCCGAGAGAGAAAGGCGTCTGGCCGCAATACTACGGACTGAACACTCGCTTGCGCGGACGGTTGTATTTCTCGGACATCATCCGAAAGTCAGACGGCTGGACGAATTACACTGGGGAGGTCGCCGGCCCCGTGGATCTCTCGGAACAGACTCCCGAGAATTATCATGACACTCATAATCATTATCAGTTGATCCTTTCAGAAGTTTGGAATTTTGTGCCGCACGTGAACGCCATCCCGATATGGGGCGATGGGACCGCGTTGGGACCGAATTCGAACGCCTGGGGGGCCTTCTTCTCCGCGCGTTCCGCGCATGTCGACACGTCGGAGCCCGGCAACGCTCACCTTAAGGAGTCATTTCCCGAGAATTTTAATCCGGGACCACGTGAGGATTTTGACTCCCAGCTGTGTGGGTTGGAGGTCGATGTCTTGAATGGCGGGAAGCCCGGTGTCTTTCCAAACAAGGCGAAGCATGGAATTCAGATCGTCGGGTTCGGCGTTCCAAACTCTCATGCAATTTCAATCATCTGCGAAAACTTTGACTGCGCCCCAGTGCTGCGCAAGGGTCAATTCGAAGCTGCGATTTATATTCAGAATTCCATTCACCCCGATTATGGGCGCGTCCTGGTGTCCGACTTCGATCAAGCCCACATCGGACTCGACTTTCGGAAGACGATTTTCTCGTGGGGCGCTGTACAGCTAAATGCTCCTAAGCCGGGATCCGGAGTGGTGTTTTCAGAAGGCTCCGGTGGGGAAATTTACTCCGGCGATCGCTGGTCCGGAAGTGAGACGACCAAGAACTGGATGACAATCCGCGTAGGCGAAGGCGGGTTGCGGATCGTGAACCATGACGGAACCAAAGAGATCGTCGCCGTAGACCAACAGGGCGGCATCCATCTGAATGGCGACGTCTATGTGAATGGTGTCCGCCTTTCCACTGTTGGGCATGCTCCGGGAGGAAACGTCTCTAGTAAAGGCGTTCTGGCACTCGCGCGGGCGTTCGCCCGTGTCGGCCGGCTGTTGGAGAGTCTCTTGCATCACGTACGATTTGGTGGAGAAAGCGATGAAAAGGCTTAGTTAAGGCGCTTTCTGATTCGTTGGGCTATGAGAGAGTAATCACTCAAGGCACCTGAAAGAAGAGGAAAAGGCCGAGTTCACCGCCGTGATCGGTAAATTCCGAATAAAACCGCTGCACGCCTTTACCCTGCATCATGAAGAACAATTCATTCACGGGATAAGGATTCATCTGCATCTCCAGGTTAGCTGACTGGATCAGCTGCGGCTGCGGGCGTCGCTGCGCGGCCGAAGGGGCTGGACATGGCGGGGGCGCAACGCCCCAGGTCTCGGCGTATTGCATTTTTGAGTATAGAACGTGAATGGCTGCGACTCCCGCCGGCGCGATGCGATCCAGGAGACTACGAAAAATCAGCCTACCGCGCTCGAGAGGGATGTGCTGAAACACGATGAATGAATGTACCAGATCGAACACATCCGTCATCGAGGACATCGAGTCGTCCGAAACGATGAGATTCGCGTTGATCAATTGGTGGGTATCACAGTTTCTCCGGGCCTCCTCGAGCATTGCCGCGGAGACATCCGCGCCGACTGCCTGTTGCGCCATCTTGGCGAATGGTATCAACGTTCTTCCGACACCACAGCCGAAGTCCAGCACGGTTTTTGGCGCAAAGTCCGTGGCAACGCATCGTCGGATCGTCCCCATGACGTAGTCGACGTGGTTCGCGCCGGATTCGAAAAACTCTCGTTTGGACTCTTCGGTGAGCTGCGAACGCGTGAACTTCGGGTGGGTGATCACTCCGTAGTAGGGATCGCGGCGGCCCCATTCCTCCCACACATCATCGGTGCTGAGGTCCGGGTTATGACCGACAATCTCTGGCATCGGCATCGGCTTCGGCTTCGGTTTTCGGGTCATCGATTACGCCGCCGCAACTTCCGGCGGATTCGACATCGTGCCTTGATAAAAATCATAGGCCGCATCCACGCTCGGGAACGAGAGAAGCCGGCCCTCATGCAGAACCATGGCATTTTCGCAGTACATTTTGATCACATGGGCTTCGTGAGTGACGAGGATGAAGGCCCTGTCTCTGCGCTTGTGAAAGAGCTCTATATGGCAACGCTCGTGGAAACGCACGTCGCCGACCACCATCGCCTCATCGATCAGGAAGCAATCGAATTCGATGGCCATCGACAGCGCAAACGCCAGCCGAGTGAGCATTCCGTTGGAGTAATGCAATACGGGCTCGCGAAAATAGATTCCAAGCTCCGTGAACTCTTCCACGAAAGGTACGAGCGGCTGGTAATCGACCCCGTAGACGCGGCATACGAACTTCAGGTTATCGAGGCCGGTGAGGTGCGGCTGGAACGCGCCTCCGAACGCCAGCGGCCAGGAAACCCGCATTGCGCGATGAATATGGCCGGATGTCGGCCGCTCCGCGCCGCTGATCAGGCGAATGAGCGTGGACTTGCCCGCGCCGTTTCGCCCTAGGATTCCGAGATTTCTTCCGCGTTGAAGGGTGAAGTTGATGTCGTCCAACACCTTGCGAAGCCCCCGCCGTGTGGCGTACTCCTTCGATACGTTTTCAACCGACAGCATTAGAATTCCACCCGGCGCGCGGCGCCGCGCACCACCAGAAGGCCGGCCAGCGACAGCACGAGACAACAGGCTGCCATGTAGCCGATGTCGTAATGACTGGGCACGATGTTGCCGAAATATCCGTGGCGCAACATTTCAACCCCGTGAACCGTCGGCAAGAGCAACACCACGGTCTGGAACTTTCTCGGCAGCCAGTCCACCATGAAAGCCGCGCCCGATATCGGGAAGAACAGGTACGCCGCGGGATGCCACAGGCGCTCGACAAGGGGCGAGTATGCCGTGCCCGCGCCGATCAGCAGGCCGAGACTGGCGCCGAACCAGGCCAGCATGAGCCAGCCGGTGATGGCCAGCAAAAAATCCACGGGCATCTTCATCCAGCCGACATAAATAAAAAAGGAGGAGAGCACGATGAGGGAGCCGGTGGCCCCGCAGATTTCCAATGCGATACGCGTAAGAAATACGTCTATCACATGGACACTGCGGTGATACAAGAGAGGTTTGTTCATGTCGATCGCTCCGCTGCAACGCGAAGCAGAGTTGCGCCACATCAACACCGACGAATAGCCGGTCACCGCGAATGCCACGATGGGTATCCCAGTGCCGTGACTCAGCCCCAACGCCGTCCACAGCGTTGCCACACCGAGCGTAAAAATCATCGGCTCCCCAACCAGCCACAGCACACCGAGGTTATCGCGGCCAAACCGCGTGATTAGCTCGCGCATCATCAGGGCGTACAGTACGCGACGTTGAATTGCCAGGCTTTCAGGGAGCGATACTTCGGTGCTTGGGACCATGCTGCGCCGCTACTCCGAGTGTTCGCGTACACTGGCGATCAGCAAGGTGGCCACTCCCCAGCCGATAAGACCCAGCACGAAGACGGTGAAGACCGAACGTATCCTCCGCGGCTCCATGGCTTTGTCCGGCAGGTTGGGTTGAACCAGCCGTTCGAGGTATATCTGCTTTTGCAGGGCCTCGGCACGCGCCGTTTCGAGTTCCGCCAGTGCCACCCCCAGCTGTTTGTCCGCGAACGTGACGTCCAGGGTCAGCCGCTCGAAATTCGGAGCGTGCGCACTGAAGGAGCCGCGCGCACTCGTTACTTTGGATGCTTCGGATCCGATCGCGTCGCGCAGCGTGTCGGCGCGGCTCGCGAGGGCGCCAATCTGAGGGTTGTTCGGCGACAGCTTTCTGAGTTGGGCAAGCTCCGCCTCGGTTGATACCAGCTCCTCTTGTATCTTCGCCACGCTCTGCAGCTGCAGGGCCGCCTGCTTGTCGGGTTCGAAAACGGATTGGCTGCTGCGATACTCGAGTAGCGCGAGGGAGGCCTCCTTT
>Ga0302324_100011233_pt1 | contig 18419 bp, 15 predicted proteins | sample Palsa_T0_1_FD_201949 | JGI IMG/M metagenome (GOLD analysis project Ga0302324, IMG submission 201949) | Peat permafrost microbial communities from Stordalen Mire near Abisko, Sweden - Palsa_T0_1 | ecosystem: Environmental > Terrestrial > Soil > Palsa > Peat permafrost | place: Sweden: Abisko... | reverse complement strand
AGTCGCAGGCCACGAAGATCGACGGATGTGCTGGCTTCTCGTCGCTACCCTCAATGTTGTCGAGGCCCCACGCGAGAGTGGCGGTGATGTCGAAGCCGACGCGACTCGACCACGGTCCGGTTTCGCCGGCCCAGGTAATCTGTGTATCGATTAGACCCGGGCGCTGTTTAATCGTTTCCTCGGGCGTGATATTAAATCGCTCCCGCCATCCCTTACGGCGATTCGAGACGAATACGTCGGCCTTGGAAAGGAGCTCCCGGAACTTCGTATGTCCTTCCTTATTGTCCAACTCAAGCATGGTGGACCGCATCCCGACATGCGAGGTGTAGTGCCAGAGCGTGTGCTCGATATCGGATGGGCGCCACACGTTGAGCGCGTCGGCGCCATGCAGGGCCATTGCGCGACCGATCGATGGGCCTGCAATGACGTGAGTCGTAGCGAGCTGACGGATACCGTCGAGCGGCGTCTTCGGATTAGGCGTAAATGGTATTGGATCGCTTTCACCTACTTTTTCGACGCTGACGATGGGCATCAGCCCCACGGACTTGGTGAAGGCATCCATTTTCAGCACGTCTTTGATGTTGCGGGCGAGTGGCATGGGGAAACCTGCTTTCTCACCGGCTTCTTCAAGTTCCTCACCGTTCCACTCTTTCACCGCGTCGCGTACCGCTTCATAGAAGCCACCCTTCGGTTTGAGGACATCAAGTGCGTGCTGGCGTAAAGCGGGAAACACATCGGCAAGCATGACCCACTTGCCATCCCTGGTGGGAACAATATCCGGACCACCCATAAATGGGCTGTGTGCATCCGTGCGTCCGGGGAATCCATTGACCAGTTCCCACTTCCCGTCGAGAAACGGCGTCAGCCGCCGCAAAGCCTTACGCACGTCGACATGAATATCCTGCCCCTCGCCTGTACGCTGCTTCCATATCTTTGCGATCAGGATCGCCTTGGCCGCGAGCGAGATTGCGCTGATGGCTCCATATGGCAAGCGATCCGGCGTGATGGGATCAGAGCCGTAGTAGGTGACCTTACCTCCGGAATCGGACGTTGTTGCCCCTAAGCTTTGTAGTAAGGACTCAACATGAGCAGGTAGGTCTATCGTGCTGCTCTGTAACTGATCGTTGTAGTTGGCGATTATGCCTTTCGCTAGCTTTTCTGCTGCATTCACAGTCCATCTCCTTGTTGGGATCGGTTGCCCACACTCGCATGTCGTAAAAACTGGTTGGAAATAGTTGAGATCCGTTCACTTCTTTGGGAATAGAAACTGCATCTGAAATCTTGCGGACCAGCTTGTTGTGCCGTCCGGGCGCTCCACGTTTCGAAAGAACTGCGTGTATGCGTTCACAGGTAGCTTTCCGAAGTGAACAATTCTTCCGACTCCGCCACCTACTGGCACGGTCCATCGGTTATTGGAATTTACTTCCCAATTCGAGGTAATGATCGGCGACGACACGAGATACCACCCGTGCCGCATGTTGTAGTTCACGAATGGTTGCAGCAGCATTTGGTTTACATCTGGTCGCTCTGAGGGCCCAGCCACGGAGAACAGGTTTTGTACCAGTGCCCCAAATAACCAATGGCCTTGAATACTCAGCACAACGACAGTGGGTCCGATGCTGACCTTTTTTGTTCCTAAGATGTCTTCGCTTGCGGTGGGCAAGGAAATGACAGGCCCTGCGCCCCAAATGACTTTGCCTACTTTTGCAGGTGATAAGAACAACGAAAGTTGTATATCCCCTAGTCCGCTCGTTCCGTTCACGGTTGGCGAAAGATCGGGCACTTGGATTACGGGAATGATTGTCCGCGTAATCAAATTCCAATCATTCGACAATTTGAAGGGAACGACAGGCTTCATCTCCAAGATGTAACTGTCTTCCTTGTCGATGCCGGTCTGCGGGTAGAAATCGTTCTCCAGCGGGACTGAGATTACCTTAGCAATAGGATTCTGGGCTTGCTTTGCTATCTCTGATGTTCCTTGTGCTGAGGATTCCTGTGCGCAAGCTGGCACGGCTCCTCGACACAGCACGCTCATGGCGACTGACAGAATCCACAATGCTGCGCGGATTTGGGGCCACCACGCGGACAATCTTGCAGACGCAACTGCGCACTCTCGTCGATGTCGGAAGTCTTCCGTTGCGACATTGCGGCGCCGCCCCGATCCCGAAACAGCAACTACAGTCTGAAATCTCATCATTATTCCTCCGAATTGTTGCTCTTGCTGGATCAGAATCGATTGTTGGCTAAGTTTCAGCGTTCAAGGTGACCAACGAGCGATCTCAGCACGCCTGTCAGGTTTCCTCGTTTGGAAACTTCAATAAGTCAAAAGCAAAGTTGTTGCCAAACCCACGGATCGAGCCAGAAATGTTAGGTCGTTGAAGCCGCACGTGTTAGATGGCCGTGATGAAGCTCCAACTGTGATCCTGTCTGTCAGTTGGCGTCGAATGATCGTGACGCGTCAACATTGGTGACGCGGATCGGTAACAGAGGTAGGCAGCTCAGTGTCCAGGGGAAGAACATTTGACCACTAAGGCGATGGAACCGAGAGGTGGTAATTGTGTGGGAGCTATCCACGCGCTAAGCCATGCGAGTCGCCGGACCTTCTGAGCGTGATGATTCGGATGCGAAGGGACGACCGATTTCAGGAGTGCTCGAAACAGCTCTCTCCTGCACAATCATCGGCCCAGCCAGGAATGCGCTGCGGCCTCCCTTTACAGCGTTGGCAAATGCACTTGCCATCTGGACGGGGTCAAGGGCACGGGACACAGCTGTATTTAAAAGCACTCCGTCGAAGCCCCACTCCATCACCTGGCAGGCTTGGGAGGGAAGGCCAATACCTGCATCCACGATCAGGGGAATGTCTGGAGCACGCTCGCGCAGGTCGCGTAAACCGCGAGGATTACGTGGTCCCTGACCGGTTCCGATGGGAGCGGCCCAGGGCATGAGCACCTCACAGCCGGCATCCATCAGACGGCTACATAGAACCCAATCTTCTGTGCAATACGGTAGGACTTGAAAGCCGAGTTTTACGAGCTTGATCGCGGCCTCAACCAGACCAAATGGGTCTGGCTGCAGACTGACTTCATCCCCGATGACCTCGAGCTTTATGAGATTCGTCTGAAACAACTCCCGTGCCATACACGCCGTCTTTATTGCTTCACCCGCGCTGAGGCAGCCTGCCGTGTTGGGGAGAAGCGTCCGCTGGGTCTGCCGCAGCAGGTTCCAAAATGATTGACCAGAATCCTTCGAGCCCGAGAGCTGCCGCCGCAGAGAGACTGTAAGCATCGCGGGATCGGCGACACAGATCGCATCTGATAGCAGGGAGGGAGAATCGTAGCGCGCAGTCCCGAGCAGCAGACGGCTTGTAAAACTCTGACCGTACAAAGTCAGTGGATCTTGCATCTCCTGTCCTCCCAACTTAGCCTCCCGCCGTCGGATGAACGATGTCGATCCTGTCACCCCGGTCGATTCGGCAATCCTCATATGCGCCGCGCGAAACAAATTGTCCGTTGCAGGCTACGGCGAATGGAGGTGGTGGAGCGAGTGCCAGTAGCAATGCCGCCAAGGTTGGCGGCTCTGGTAGGTTGTGCATTCGGCCATTCACAAGGACGGGCATGCTTGTTCCTCCTCGACCTCGTGGGCATGCATACGCAGGCAGGACCATCGCCCGGTGTACGATTCTTCCCATTGCCCGGATAGCAAGGGCAATGCCTCCTCCACGATTGCGGGCGACAGCAGAAAACCGTGACGATACAGTCCGTTAATTCTCAGTACGTGCCGTCCGAGATGATAGAAAAATGCAGGCCGGTTGTCGGGAAGGGCTGGCCGCACCTGCGTGGCAAACTCAAGGATGCGCGCTTCGGCTAGGGCCGGCAGCATGGAGTATGCAGACGTGAGTAACTCCAGTGCGCCGCGCACCGAAATCGGAGAGCGATCGTCACTCTCGACGCTGGTGGCCCCGACGACCAACTTACCCTCAGCACGAGGTACTACATAAACAGAAAACCGCGGGTGCAGCAGGCGCAGCATGTGGCACAATTCAACGTCCGGCGCATCGAGACGCACAATTTCGCCGCGAACACCGCGTAGTTGCGACAAATCTCGGCGGGCACCCATACCGCGGCAGTCTACGACGATTCCCGCGAGGGGCAGCGCATTCCCCGCTACAAACGTTTGCCAGTGACACTGGACGCCCGTTTCTTCGAGCGCGAGGGCGAGAGTCTTCAGCAAGGCCCGATTGTCAATTTGAGCCTCGCCGGGAAGATACAAGGACTGTTGAAATCTCGAATCGAGTGCTGGCTCTAGCTCGTTGAGTCGTGCTGCATCGACGTGAACTAGATGCGCCTGTGAATCCCGCGCAGCGAGGAGCCTCTCGAAGCGACGTGCCTCGCCTGCATTTTCGCGATGCCAGAGCAGGAGCGTTCCGTCATCACGATAGAAGACCGGCTCTGGCAATTCTGCGAGCCATTGCGGCCACAGGTTAAGGCTGCACCGCCCCATCGCAACGATTTCCGGATCGGCATCAACCGCCTCTGCCGAAGGAGCAATCATCCCCGCTGCTACCCATGCGGCCGAATCTTCTCCAGCACGACTGGCCGCGTCATACAGAGCAACACGCAGGCCAGCTCTGGACGCGCGCCATGCCAGAAACCGGCCTAGCAATCCGCCGCCAACAACGGCAATGTCGGGTCGCGTCACCGATAAACCTCACCGCCACTAGCGACAAATTCGCGTGCCTTTTCCGCGAGTCCCTTCTGCTCGTCTGACCCGTAAGTGGCGCGAATCTCTTCCGTGATTTTCATCGAACAGAATTTTGGTCCACACATGGAGCAGAAGTGTGCGGTCTTTGCGCCTTCGTGAGGTAAGGTTTCGTCGTGATACTCGCGGGCACGCGCGGGATCGAGACTCAGATTAAATTGATCCTCCCAACGAAATTCGAAGCGCGCCTTCGACAACGCGTTGTCCCTAAGCTGCGCCCCAGGCCAACCCTTGGCCAAATCGGCCGCATGCGCTGCAATCTTGTAACTGATGATCCCCGTACGAACATCCTCTTTATTCGGAAGACCAAGGTGTTCTTTGGGAGTCACATAGCAGAGCATGGCTGTCCCGTACCACCCAATCTGCGCAGCTCCAATCGCACTCGTGATGTGATCGTAGCCGGGGGCGATGTCGGTGACGAGCGGCCCCAGGGTGTAGAAGGGAGCCTCGAAACAGTGCCGAAACTCTTCGTCCATATTTTCATGGATACGCTGCATCGGTACGTGGCCGGGGCCTTCGATCATCACTTGTACGTCATGTTTCCAAGCGCGTTCTGTCAACTCACCGAGCGTGCGCAATTCGGCGAACTGGGCTTCATCATTGGCGTCATAAATCGAGCCGGGGCGAAGACCATCGCCCAAACTGAACGAAACGTCATAAGCCTTCATGATTTCGCAGATTTCATCGAACTTTGTGTGCAGGAAGTTTTCCTGATGGTGCGCAAGACACCACTTGGCCATAATTGAACCGCCGCGAGAAACGATGCCCGTCAGTCGTCTCGCCGTTAGGGGAATCCACGGCAACCGAACCCCGGCGTGCAAAGTGAAATAATCGACACCCTGCTCAGCCTGTTCAATGAGCGTATCGCGCATCAACTCCCAGGTGAGTTCTTCTGCACGTCCACCCACTTTTTCAAGGGCCTGATAAATGGGAACGGTGCCAATCGGCACCGGCGAGTTGCGAAGAATCCACTCCCGGAGCTCGTGAATATGTTCACCGGTTGAGAGATCCATGACAGTATCCGCGCCCCAATAAGTTGCCCAAATCATTTTGTCTACTTCCTCAGCGGGCGAAGACGTGACCGCGGAGTTGCCGATGTTGGCATTGATCTTCACTTTGAAATTGCGCCCGATGATCATTGGTTCCAGTTCAGGATGGTTTATGTTGGCTGGGATGATCGCACGCCCGGCAGCCACTTCAGAGCGCACAAACTCAGGAGTGACTTGCTGGGGAATCTGCGCACCTAAAGGTTGGCCGGGATGTTGGCGCACGCGCGATGCGTAGAGCGGATCCTCCAACAAGCGCTCAAGCAACATCGATTCGCGCAAGGCTACAAATTCCATTTCCGGCGTGATAACACCTTTTCGGGCATAGTGCATCTGGCTGAGGTTTTCACCGTTTCGCGCGCGCCGAGAAGTAGGCGGAGAAGGAAAGCGCAAGTGGAACGTCAGGAGATCGTTCTCGCGTCCACGAGCATACTCAGAACTATGCTGCGTAAGAGTCTCGGTGTCCTCGCGCTCCTTAATCCAATCACTCCGCAGGGCAGGCAGACCCTGAGTCAAGCGAATGCCGATCTCGGGGTCTGTGTAGGGGCCAGAGGTGTCGTAAACCGGCAAGGGAGGGTTCGCTTCGGTGTGATTGCGATGGTGCGTATCTGAGAGAGTGATCTCTCGATAAGGTACGCGAAGGTCCGAACGGCTTCCTTGCAGATGATGTTTGCGCGACGCCGGGTAGGAAGAAGGCGTCCGAATCGTTGAAAAAGTTGGTGTGGTCTCCGGCATCTGATCCTCTTTATTTCTCTACGGTACGACGTTAAGGACCTCTTCTACGCGGAACGAGGCAAGCTACCCTCTCAGAACCGGAAGTCGGCCGCAAAGGCGACAGCGTTGTTGACTTTGATGTTGATTCCCGGCGCCAACGCAGCGCCCAAGTGACCAGTTCCGACGTCGAAGCTCCATCGGCTGTCGGGGCGAGCGATTCGAACGGCATAGATCAGGTCAGTGGGCAGCGTGGCACTAGGAACATACTTGATCCTTCGAGGTTCTTGATTGATCTCGACAGTAGGAGCGACCACTAGAATTTTCTTGATGGGAATCGGGAAACCGATCCCTCCGAAAGCCCGCGCCTCCCAATCGATGGTGTTGCCGCCATAGCCGTATTTTTGAGCGTTCGTTCCACGAACTCCGCCCGTTGCCAGGAAGGCAAATTTGTTTCCCAGAACGATAAGTTTTGTGGCAACCAAGTAGACGTCGCCGTTGGTTGCATTTTTGTGTGCGACCGACTGCACCACGAACGGATCGTTTGTGCGGAGCACGCCTCCCACAGCGATTGCCGGCAAATATTTTCGGTTGTGATAATTCGCTGCCAATAGTTTTGCCTTGACGTTGAAGATATTCATTCCGGAAAAATTAAAGAGAGGACTGATCGTGGGATCGCCTCCGTCGGTGTGGTTGTTTCGGGTAAAGCCAAACTCCAGCCAGTTGCCAAATCCCTCTTCCAATCCGGCGTTGAGATAGTCTCCAGCAACAGGGCCTGCATCCACCATATGGAAGCTGGCCGTGGTTCCACCGAACTTGTGATCAGGCGATGGAACTACTTCCGCCCAAGGTTGAAGGAAAATTCCGGACTGGCCGTCCATGTTGAGGGCCTGCGCGTGCGTCCGCTGCGAAAAGAACAGGGTTGCGAGCACGAGCGCGGCGACGGAAATGTGCTTTGTTCGATGGATCGTCACTTCTGTATCCTTGATTCAAATTCACTGGGCCGGCGGCTAACTCTTGCCGGCCCAGCGGGGAGAGGCGTCAATCTAGCGGTGCGATCAAAGGCCGGAGCTTGTGAGCAACGCGAATCCCGATCACCGTTCCTTCGTTTGCGATTTTCAAATTGCGTCTGATTGGTTCCTGTTTGTGCCTGTTTTTGTTAAGCCGCATCAGATCCGTACAATTCCTTAATGCGGGTATGCGCATAGGCGAGAGCTTTGGGCATATCCATTCGCCCCCCGATGACCTCGATGTATGCGCCCGATCTACTCTCGCGGGCCGCTTTCATTGCGGCGTCGAGCTCGCCAATCGTCTCAACGCGTGCTGTTATCCACTCAGCGCATCCCAATGCCCGTGGCAAATCTGCATAGCGCCATTTTGCGAGATCGTTGTAGGACCAGTCCGGATATGGTTCCAGCGCCCGCTCCACCATATAGCCGTCGTTGTTGAGAACAAGGATGATCGGATTGGCGTCGTAGCGGCCCATATTCCCGATCTCGTTGGCGGTTAATTGGTGAGAGCCTTCACCAGTGACGAGGATCGTTCTGCGGTTGGGATCGGCGATCGCTACCCCGAAGGCGGCTCCCGTGGCCCATCCAATCGACCCCCATAACATTTGTATGTGCACCCGCACATCATCGGCGAGCGTCATTGGCGGAAGCCCTAAGCTCGAACTCCCGCTTTCCAGAACAACGTTATCGCCCGGTCGGATAAACGCCGCGTAGCGAGAATAGAGTGGATCCATCGTGATCTTGTCCGCTGGTTTCCCATTTACGGGTTGAGCTTGTTCTGGTGTTCTTCTGTAGGGAAGCGCGGGCGATTTAAATGTCGCGAGTGCGGCGAGCACGTCAGCGAGTCGAACATTCCCGAAAACCTGCTCTCCGATACGAACATCATTTAGCCCGATCGAGATGAACCGCGCCGGATCAAGTCTCCCAGAGAAGCCTGCGGTGGTTTCGTCGTTGAGGCTGATCCCGCCGAGATCAAGCACCAATTCCGCATCCTCGACAATCTGCCGCGTCTTCTCTGCGGACACCGCTCCCGCGTACAGCCCGGCAAATTGCGGGTGGCTTTCGTCGATGATGCACTTTTCCATAATCGTGGTAGCGAACGGGCAGCCCAGTGCCTCGATCGCCTGTCGGGCCTCCTTCTGTAAGCGCAGACGCGCCAGCGTGAACGCCGGGAACGCGACAATGGATTTTGCGACTCTCACCCGTTCAGCGATGGCGGCGACGGCTTTTTCGAGGGACGCTTCGTTCGACTTGAGCGTCACAGGCCGCACCTCGGTCGGCGTGACCGGTGCCAGCGCATAGTCCCCTGGAACGACGATGTAGGCGGGTTGATTATTGCGACGCGCCTCTGAGATCACACGTTCCATTTCAATCATGCAGTTATCGGGGTTGATCACGGCGTGGCAACAGGTCGCTTGAGCGGAAATGTTGACGAAGTTCCCAAAAACTCCGTCTCCAAAAGTGTGATGCAGTATCTTGTGCACGCGCTGGTTCTGGTAGGACGGCATGCCTACGACATGGTAGACGAGTGAGCGCTCGGCTTTCGCGCCCATCACTCCGTTGATCGCCGATAACTCGCCCACCGCATAGGTCGTAGACAGCATTGCCGCGCCCCGAACCCGTGCATAACCATCGGCAGCGTAGGACGCATTCAATTCATTCGAGCAGCCGACCCATCTGATGTTTGGGTTGCGATCGACAGCGTCACAGACCGGGAATGCGTAGTCTCCCGGCACACCGAAACAGTCCGTGATGCCCTCATCAGCAAGTCGCTGGACGATATAGTCAATCACACTGGTTGCTCTCCCAGTCGAAGGCTCTGCATTTTTCTTCTTCGTTTCTCCCATCGGATAAGTCCTTTCATTGCGAGACCTGAAATATCTGCTGTTTTGCTCAATTGCAATCGGCCTGCCAAAGGCGTGCGCATCCTGAGGCCTGTGCTCCACGCCATTGCGTTGTTCGTTTGAGCTTTTAACGACAACGGGAATAGAAAGCGCGGTATTAGCGCTTGCGACTAACACGTTCAACATCATCGACGGCCGTCAAAGGCCAGACTGGCAAGCTGCCGCAGTTCCCAGTGACGGTACGACAATCCGCGTGACGCGGCGTAGGAATGGTTGCAGGAAGTACTAATCGCCTGTGATCGAAGGCGATTGCTCATGACCGTCGAAGTTGACGCGTTATTGACATGTCACGGTTTCGACAGCGGACTGATCGCCTATTTCAGAGCAATCCCTCTGTGATCTCCGATCTCAATCGCTTACAGCCGACACAACCAGCAAGTCAGAGAGTGGAACGAGTCTTGCTCTCCGTTGGATGGAAGCAAAAACCACTCAATGACGGCCACACACCAGATCGGCCACCCAGTGCTCGACCATGATTTCAGAATGCAAAGGAGACGAAGATGCCGTACGTGAGCGTGAATCCGGCGACCGGTGAAGTATTGAGAACCTTTACTGAACATACCGATGAGGAGATGCGGAATGCATTAACCAATGCGGACCGGGCATTTCGACCGTGGGCGTCACGGCCATTCAGCGAGCGCTCGAAGATTGTTGGAAGATCTGCCGTTCTACTTCTCGAGAAGAAGGAAGAACTGGCTCGTCTTGCCACATTAGAGATGGGCAAAAGAATCGCTGAGAGCCGAGGCGAAGTGGAACTCAGCGCTTCGATCATGCAGCATTTCGCGGATAACGCGGAATCCCTCCTCGCGCCAAAGAAAATCAGATCTGCCACGGGTGATGCCCGTCTCGAGTATTCACCCTTAGGTGTCCTTCTTAGCATTCAACCTTGGAACCATCCCTATTATCAGTTGGCTCGATTTGTCGGTCCGCATCTGATGTCTGGCAATGTGGTGCTCCTCAAACACGCGCCTGGCGTTCCCCAATGTGCGTTGGCCTTTGAGCGGGTCCTTAGGGAGGCCGGCGTGCCTGAAGGTGTGTACACCAATATGTTCCTGAACAACGACCAATCGGGATCTTTGATCGACGACCCACGGGTGAAGGGTGTCGCACTTACGGGGTCGGAGCGCGCAGGTGAGGCTCTCGCGTCGCGAGCAGGCGGGAACGTGAAAAAGTCGACGATGGAACTCGGAGGCAGTGACCCGTTCATTGTGTTGGACGATGCTGATCTTGAGCACTCTGTGGCCATGGCTGTGCTCGGCCGATTTGGAAACAGCGGGCAGACCTGTATAGCGTCAAAGCGATTCATCGTGGTCGAGTCGATGCTGGACAAGTTTCTTCCCCGCTTCATAGCTGCGGCCAAGCAGCTAAAGTTGGGCAATCCCCTCGACGAAAGTGTGACCTTGGGGCCGCTCGCTTCCGATGCAGCTCTTCAGCTCATCCTTCGGCAGATTAAGGAGGCGACAAGTAATGGAGCACAGATCGTCCTTGGCGGTCGCCGAGCCGGCGAAGTTGGTGCCTTTCTGGAGCCCACGATTTTGACGAACGTAAGCCGCGACAACCCAGTCTACAACCAGGAGTTTTTTGGTCCCGTCGCGCTGGTGTTTCCAGCAAAAGATGAGGAAGAAGCCATTGCGATTGCGAACGATTCTCCATTCGGCCTTGGCGGATCTGTGTACACCTCAGATATCGAAAGGGGCAAGCGAGTGGCCAGTCGAATCGAGTCCGGCATGGTCTTCATCAACTATCCCTATGTCAGCGCTCCGGAGCTGCCTTTCGGAGGCATTAAACGCTCTGGGTACGGGAAAGAACTCTCCAGCCTTGGCATTGAAGAGTTTGTGAATCGGAAGTTGATTGTCGTTCCGAACTTCCCCGCATAAGGTGCATCCGATCTAGTTCCATCAAGGAGAATGTCTGTGAAGAAGCCCATATTAGTAGTAACGACCCACTTCGTGAAGCCAGTTGAGACTCGAATCGATAATGAATTTGAGGTGCGGAGAAAGTCCGACGGAACACCATTTCAGCACGGTGAACTCCTTGCCGCTTCCGAAGGGGCGGATGCGTTATTCATCACTCCGTTCGATAGACTCGATGCCGATTTCTTTGAGCGTGTCTCTCCATCCGTGAAGGTGATCTCTACCTATTCAGTCGGTGTCGATCATATTGACTTACAGGCTGCGGCGCAAAGACGCATCGCCATTGGGTACACGCCGACCGCCGTGACCGACGCAACGGCAGACATCGCTATGTTGCTGCTTTTGGGCGCCTCACGTCGTGCGTTTGAGGCACAAGAGTTGGTCCGAACTGGCGAGTGGACGGTACAGCGCAGTGGCACACTCTTGGGCTGGCAATTGACCGGTAAAATACTCGGCATCCTGGGCATGGGGCGAATTGGCCAGGCAGTCGCGAAGCGTGCTCGCGCCTTTGGCATGAGGATCCACTACTCCAGCCTTCATCAACTGCCAGAGGAAAAGGCAGGAGGTGCAGTGTTCCATGCCGATCCATTTGAACTTCTCGGCGTGAGTCAGTTTCTGAGCCTGCATGCTCCCGAGACGGAAACAACGCATCACTTCCTCAATGCCAAGACCATCGCTCTTCTGCCCTCCGGGGCAATTGTGATAAACACTGCCCGCGGGGGATTGATCGTTGATGACGATCTCATTACAGCCCTCAAGAGTGGCCGAATTGCAGCGGCGGGTCTGGATGTCTTCGAAGGTGAACCGAAACTGAATCCCGGCTACGCCGGTCTAAAAAATACTTTCTTGCTGCCTCATATTGGGAGCGCAACAGTGGAGAGTCGAACACTCATGGGAATGGTCGCCCTCGACAACATCGACGCTGTGCTAACCGGGAAGCCAGCTCCCTCGCTGGTGGCAGATCAGACGGAGTAGTCGCTGAATGTCAGGGCCAGAGCAACGACTCTTGTGCTCCCCTTGTCACAGCTAGAGGTTTCATGAGCGTCCAACGGGTTCCGAACACTTCCTTACCAGTTACCGATGACTACAGACCCGATGTTGGCGCTAAGGTAATCTCATAGCGCACCTCTTGCCGCCAATTTATCCTTCTCCGTATCCGGTTCCGTTGTGCTTGCGTTCGTTGCAGCCGCAGTGGCCTTCTGGGGGGCAGAATTAAGCTTTAGTAGACCCGTAGCTGGAGAAACAAGAACCAGGGAATTTGAAAACGTAGCCACATGTCCTGTGAATCGCGCATTCTCAGTGTCGAATTCTCTCAATTGAAATTGAAGCAGGCCCATATCGATGACGTCGCCGGTAACACCTGAGACCCTCACACGGTCACCAATCCTGATTCCGCGCTTTCCAACCAGGAGGAGGGAGCCGAGACTGGCGAGAATGACATTTTGGAGCGCCAGCAGGAGTCCGGCGCTGAGAAGCCCAAAGTAGGTTGCGACTGACTTCAAATCAGAAGCAAGGACGAACAATATGACGACGGCAATGGCGAAGAGGGTAAGAGAGTGGTAGATCATACCGATGAGCCGTTGCCGATTTGGATCTTGAACACGCCGCTGTGCCAGCCGGCGCGAAACGTAGCCGATTGCAAAGAGCAAACCGATGATCAACGCAACGACGAGAACGCGGATCACCAGTCTTTTCCACGCCTGCCTGTACTGGCCAGCCATCTCCGTTCGCAAGTTCAGCAGGTTTGATTTGTACTGGGCAAGCACGACCTTTTGTTTGTCGAGCGCTACGATCGCCGGAGATAGCCCTTTGAGTTCGAGGGTAACCGCGTCGAGGTGCGACTTCTGTTCGCGTAAAGATAGAAGGTCCGTGGTCTGTAAGTCGATTATTGCAACACTCTGAATGCTCCGAGTGACGAAAGCGGCCATCGGATTCCGTAGATTCTCTGCGGATAACGTCAAGGCGTTAGTGAGAAGTATTTTTTCATCAACCACGTGAAGCTTACGATTCATCGCCGAGACGGCGGACACCAATCCGAGGATTCCGGTATCTCCGCCGACCGGTCTGGAATTGGCCGACGGCAAGGGCGATGCTTCCGAGAGAACTTTCGGGCCGTTCATTTCTGGTATCGATTGCGCCAGGCGGTCGATGGTGGAATCGAGAGTTCCAGCATGAGCTTGCCCCGCACGGGAACTCTTTACAAAGCCGATGAGATCATTGATGGTTTGAGCAAAGGCTTCGAGGAGCTGCAGTCGACCTTCGGCGTCCTCCAGAGCGGCTTTCAATTCCTGACGCTCGGAATTCTTGGCTCTGGCAATTTTATTATGCAGGATCTCAACCTCTTGAATTGCTCTCCGCCTTACTTGGTCATTTCGATTTTTTAACTCTATAAAGTGCGCAAGGTCAGAAGTCGGGGCATTTGACAGTGTGGGCCCATCGTGCGGAGAAGGAGCGGTGGTTTCTAACGTCGCATCCGCCTTCGCAAACTCGAACGACAGCTCGACAATCTGCAGTTCAATAGATCGGTTGTCATCCAGAAATATTAGGCCGGCAGGCCCGTTTGCAACCTGCTGTTCAGCATATACATGCCGGTACCAGTTCACTGATTGCAGGAGGAATCCAACGACTTGTTCGTTCGACGGGAGCTCAAAAGTTTGCGGAGAGCCAGCAGAGAGTCCACCGACGATTGCTGTTGCGACAAATGCACAGCAGGTGGCGATGCGCGCACTCCGGTTCACCTTGTGGGACCTTCTTTGGCAACGCTGAGCCGAGCGCAGGCGGGGCAAAAATGGGCCGCGGCCCCTCGCTTCGGATTCACATGTGTGTGCAACTGGGTTGCCAAATGCTTCGGTCGGAAGATAGCGACTTTCGACAAGGTTCATCTACCCAGTATGAAAGAGATCAGATAGTGGTCTGCCGTGGTGACGCAGCCGTGTACGTGACCGTAATCGTGCGCAGCGGCCCGCGAACGAACGCCCAGTCAATTGAAACCTGGCGTTCGCAGGCACTAGCGCTGCTGGCGCTCTCAAAGCGTACGGGGTGATGTAGCCTGCCACCATTACCGGACATTCAGCGTCGTAGCAAGTAGCATCCGACAAGACTTCTGCCAACTGTCCGGAACCTGACCAGGATGCCTGCTTGATCGTTTTCGCGATGTTGTGCGCCAGGTTGTGTGTAGCTCGCAGATTACTGCCGAAGAAGCGAACGTCACCATTCACGGAGCGCTCAAACACGACTTTTCCCTCGCGTGTGAGGAGTTCACTTCGCACAGTTAACTTCGTGGCGCCACTTACAGTGGTCACAGCACGCCGCGTTTCGCTGCCCGGCGTGTATTTCTCAACGGTTGTTTTCAGCATCAGCAGATTCGGGAACTTGCCGGCTCTAACGTCGCCATCGCGAAACACATGCTCGAATTGCTTTGTCTTATTCAATTCGACCACGAGATTTTCGTAAATTGCGATTTGAAACGAATACGACAGGTCCAGGTTGCCGGCGTCGACCTTTCCGACTTGCACGCTCGACTGCGTAGCTAACTCTCCGCTGCTGCGAGATGATTTCACAGGAAGCGTTTGTCCGGGCAGTCGGCCAGGAAATGCAAAGGTTATGGCTAGGAGGACGACCACTAAGGCGATCGATGAACTGCACTTATTTGTCCTCATGCCCGACCCCCGTAGCGCCTTGTTCTGCCGACTGAAAGTGGCCGGAACTGATCGTTACGCCCTGAGCTATCAGTTCATTCTTTACAATCTCAGCTTGCCCCTTCTTTAGCTGGAAGATGGCACCGTGAATTCCTCCATCAGCGTCCACATATTCAAAACTCAGGGTGTCGTACTTCTTGTGGGCGAAGAGACTGACGACTCGGCCACTGCCAAACGGGGCCGCAGCCTCGCCTAAGGTTAGCGGAAGGCCGCCCACCTGCCGACTCTCCTCGCCCAGAAAGATATCCCGAACAGAACCGATCTTTATATGTGCTCCCGATTTCCCAGTCTGTTGAAATTGCAGGGAATCGTTTTGGATGGATAGATCCCCGCTGCAGTTGCTCTTCGCGTCCTCGAATCCCACCAGATGAGTGACACGAATCCTGAACGGTTTACTCGCCTTTTGCTGCATTGGGTTCTGCGCTGCGGCCGTCAGCCCGCAGCAAATCAGCGCCACCAAAAGCCTAGAGCGTGCTCCAACTGGTGTCACTCGATTTGACAGAAGTGTCATAGGTAGTGACATCATCGCCACCGTATTTCTGCAACCCGAGAGTGCTTGACGTCAGTGATTGTGTCCATGCGCTAGGCGAAGCACTTGTGTTGCCAATAGCAAAAACGTTTTACCTGGAACGCATCAGCTTCCTAGCGCGACAGAACCATTGACTCACTCGTCCCAATCAGGTCGTGGGGCCGCGGCGGCCACCACGGTGTGCCCATTCGCTCGATGTTCCAGAGTCTTCAATTCCCAGCTAGCAGAAGGAGATCGATGCGCCGCCCGAGAGTTGTTGTGGAAGGCTACATGCAAGCACCAGTGCTCAATGGTTCAGGCATGACTCAAGATCGTGCAATCAAATTGGAAGCGAGAAGATGCCGGTGACACACGTTGCAATGACTTCAGGAAACAACCTCGAGATCTCAGTAGAGCAAGTGGGAAAGAACGCTATGGTCCGGGCGAGCGGCCAAATCAATGTCTATTCCTCGCCCGACCTTCGCGATTCCTTACAAGCCATCTTGTCGAAAGAACCATTGCCTCAGACAGTCACCGTGGACTTAGCCGGCGTTTCCTACATTGAGACGTCCGGGATCGCGACCTTGATCGAAGCTTTTAGAATCGCCCGCCATCACAAGATTGGATTTTGCTTACAGGGGGTCGGTGGCTCCGTGTTCCGGTTGTTCGAGGTCACCGGTGTGCTGTCGCTGTTCGACCTCGCCGGCAGCGGAGAAAAGGAGTCTTAATGGCCAATGTTCTCGAAGACGTGGGCGAAAGAACGATCGAACATCTTGACTATGTCGGAAGTCTCAATATTCAGTGGTGGGCCACCATTCGAGCCATGGGACGAGCGCTGCCGGTTGTGGGGAATCGTTACCGCTGGCAGGCTACCGTGAGACAAGTGCTGGAAATCGGCGTCGATGCCATGCCCATGGTCTCGTTGATGGCAATCTGCACGGGATTCATTCTTGCCATGCAGGGGGCCTCGGAACTGCGCCGCTTTGGAGCTCTGCACTATGTGATTGACTTGGTCGCGGTTGGTTTTACGCGCGAACTCGGTCCACTCCTCACGGCGATTGCGGTGAGCGGACGGTCTGGCTCGGCATTCGCGGCTGAAATCGGGACCATGAAAGTCACTGAAGAACTCGATTCCCTCCGCGTCATGGCATTGGAACCAGTGGAGTTTGTGCTCGCCCCCAAGTATCTGGCAGCTTTGATTTCGGTCCCCTGCCTCAGCATCATCTCCAATTTCTTCGGCATTCTGGCCGGCGGCCTGTTCATGTTCTTGAGCACTCGCCTCGCACCCGTGCTGTACATCCACTTTGTCCTCAATTCCATTACCTTGCACGACGTGATTACTGGATTGATCAAGAGTGTGGTGTTCGCAACCATCATTGCTCACGTTGGATGCCTAGAAGGATTCCGTGTCCGCGGAGGCCCCGACTCGGTAGGGCGCTCGACTACTAGTGCAGTAGTGAAATCAACGTTTCTTGTCATCGTCGCAGATGCGGTCTTCACTGCCATCTTCTATTTCACGGTGAAAAATTGATGCCCATCATTTCTGTCCGTGATCTTGTGGTTGAATACGACGGCCGCAAAGTGCTGAATGGATTGAATCTCGACATCGAACACGGGGAAACAATGGTGTTGCTGGGTGGCAGCGGCTCGGGAAAGAGCACCTTATTGCGCCAGATCATCGGGTTGGAGCGGCCCAAGTCCGGTAGCGTTCACGTGAAGGGAATGGATATCACGCGCTGCTCAAAGCCCGAATTGAAGAAAATTCACCGCTCGATCGGTGTCGCCTTCCAAAGCGCAGCATTGTTCAATTCGCTGACCGTGGAAGACAACGTGGCGCTGCCGTTGCGAGAGCATACGCGGCTCGTACCCTCAATCATTGACCTTGTGGTGTGGATGAAGCTGGCTGCGGTCGGTCTCGCGGAATTTGGCAAATTACTTCCCAACGAACTCTCGGGTGGTATGAAAAAGCGCGCGGCCGTGGCGCGCGCACTCGCCCTCGGCCCTGAAATCCTCGTGCTCGATGAGCCGTCGGCCGGACTCGACCCTATCGTCGCCGCGGAACTCGATGAGTTGATCCTGCTCCTTAAGGAGGCCTTACAAATGACAGTCATTGTCGTTACTCACGAACTGCCGAGCGCGTTCCGGATCGCTGACCGCATCGCCATGTTGTATGAGGGCTCGTTCAGCTCGGTCGGCACGAAAGAAGAACTTAAAGCGAGCCAGAATCCGCGCGTGCGCCAGTTTCTTGATCGCGTTCCCGAGAACGTGGCGAAAGCCCCGGCCGTGGCCGCGTACTTCGAAAAGTATATGCAGTCTCAGGAGACATACCCGTGACCACACAAGCAAAGGTTGGAGCCTTTGTCCTTGGATGCTTCTCGATCCTGGCATTCACGCTCATCTACCTCATCAATGCGCAGTTGGGGGGACACACGGTTCCATACCGCACGTACCTTCGCTACGCCGGTGGCCTGGAACCGGGGGCGTCTGTGCTGTTCGGCGGAATCTACATGGGAAAGGTGACGGCAGTCCGCCCCGCTGCCTCGGACCCCACCAGGATTGAAATTCTGCTGGACGTGAAGGAAAACACTCCGCTAAACGAAAAGTCCGTGGCCAAACTGGGGCTCGTGAGTGTCATGAGTGGCGCGGCACTCTCCGTCACTACCGGCAGCAACGATGCAAAACGTCTGCTCCCAGGGTCCGTTATTCCATCACAGGAGGCCGCGAGCCTGGACGAGATAGCCAGCAAGATGGCGGTCGTTGCGGACAACGCGAACGGCTTGATCACCGAGGCGCGCGGCGAGCTGCAAGGAATCAGCGGAGATGCGCGCACGGTGCTCGCAAACCTGAATGCAGTTACAGGCAAACCGAATC
>Ga0302324_100011231_pt1 | contig 18421 bp, 18 predicted proteins | sample Palsa_T0_1_FD_201949 | JGI IMG/M metagenome (GOLD analysis project Ga0302324, IMG submission 201949) | Peat permafrost microbial communities from Stordalen Mire near Abisko, Sweden - Palsa_T0_1 | ecosystem: Environmental > Terrestrial > Soil > Palsa > Peat permafrost | place: Sweden: Abisko... | reverse complement strand
TGTGCTGCCGGACGGGCCCTCTGCGCGTGGGGCGGGCGTTGACACGCCTTTTTAACTGGTCGAGGAGAATCAGACTATCTTGGCCCTCCCGTTGGTCGGGATCATCATCTTCCGACCAACGGGAGGATCACGGAAGATCGTAGTTGCAAGAAAGGTATACCCGCCACGAAGTGGCCGCCCACGCGCAGTGGGCCCGTCCGGCAGGACATAGTTGCTTAGCGTGAGGAGAGAGTCAGAGGGGCGATCTCAGCGAAGGTGAGATGCTCGGCGGAGCTGTTCGTGCGCTGCTTCCAGTCCAGGAAGAGCTTGCCGTAGCTGTCAGTCAGACACGTGGCAGGATCGATGTTGAGTGCGGCGAGGGTCTGGTCGATCCAGGCGGTGGGGCCTTCGAGTTCGGCATAGTTGCCAATGGGGGTCTCGTCGATCACCAGATGGGCGGCGGCTGCAGAGTTGACGTCGGTGGAGTGAGACCACTCGGTACGGTACTTCTCGTAGATGAAGGCGGGGGTGTAGCCAAGTTGCTGAAAGATCTCGCCGAGAGCTTCGCGCTCCGCGACGATGGTCTCGGTCTCGATGCGGATCTTGTAGCGGGTGGTGTCGACGGGGTCCTGCTGGTCGGGCTGGCGCTTGTGCGTGACCGTGCAGAGCGTGCCGTACTGGCGAATGCGCAGGATCTGCCGCCGGGCACGGAGATCGCGATTGGGGGTGTCGTAGAGGGTGTTGTGTTCGAAGGTGCGCGGAGTGACGAGGTGGAAGCCGAGTTGGGGAAGGCGGCCTTGTAGAGTCTCTGGATCGGAGACGGGGATCTTCACTTCGATCTCGGCACTCTGCATGGATGGAGTATACGGCTGGAGGGGGTGCTCTGGGGCGATAGGATGGAGAGATGTTCAGTGGAAAAACGGTACGTTTGGCCGGGGAGGCGGGAGTTTTGCAGGCCGCAAAGATACTGCGGGAGAGCGGTACGGTGGCGTTCCCCACGGAGACTGTCTATGGATTGGGAGCGAATGCTCTTGATCCCGCGGCTGTCGGAAAGATTTTTTTGGCGAAGGAGCGACCCAGATGGGATCCGCTGATCGTGCACGTCTGCGATCGGGATATGTTGCAGCGCGTGGCTGTGGTGTCCGCTGCGGCAGAGGCGCTGATGGAGACCTTCTGGCCGGGACCGCTGACGTTGCTGCTGCCTCGGACAGCGATGGTGCCCGATGTCGTGACGGCGGGGCGGGAGTTGGTTGGCGTGCGCATGCCGGGGCATCCGATCGCGTTGCAGTTGATCCGCGCGGCTGGTGTTCCGGTGGCGGCTCCGAGCGCGAACCGCTTCGGCAGAACAAGCCCGACGACAGCAGCGCATGTGCTTGAGGATCTCGATGGCCGAATCGACGCTGTGCTCGATGGAGGCGCGACGACCGTGGGGGTGGAGTCAACGGTCATTGGACCCTCCGACGATGGGCTGGGGTGGGTCCTGTACCGGCCCGGAGGAGTCACGAAGGAGATGCTGGAAGCAGTGAGCGGCGTCGGAGTGGTGGGTGTTGTTCAACCGGTGATAACCGCGGCGCAGGCTCCCGAGAGCCTGCCTTCGCCAGGTTTGGGGATTCGACACTACGCTCCGAGGGCGCGGTTGGTGCTGGTTGCAGGGCTGTCGCGACGCACTGGTACTTTGGAAGATGGACTGGTTGCTGCAATCGAGGATGCCTTTGCGGACGACGGAAAGACGGGCGTCATGCTGCCTCATGACTGGAATGGGTCGAACGCGCCTCTGGTCTACCGTTGGGGCTCGTGGAACGACGGAGAGGCGCTGGCGCGGCGATTGTTTGCGGGGCTGCGTGAGCTGGATGAGGCTGGTGCGACGGTGATCGTCTGTCCCGTGCCGGAGATGGGTGGGATCGGAGCAGCCATGCGGGACCGGCTGGAGAAGGCTGCGCGAACGAAGTGATGGCAGAGCCGAAAGCTCTGCACGGACGTGAAAATAAAGTTGAAAAAAGTGGCGTACTTTTCGATCACGAAAAACGGCTGCTAGCTGTCCACGTTTACCACGCAATCCACCACAACCTGACCACAAAAACACCACGTTCCGCAGCCACTTTTCTCTAAAACCCCCCGCAAAAACACCGATTCACCACAATAGAAAAAATACTCGCAAGCGACCCCATTTTTTAGCGGGCGCTGGTGGCGAGTTGGCCGGCGAAGGCGTCGAGCGAGAGGCTGCGGAGGAGGTTGCGGCGAAGCCCACTCTGCACCTGGTCGAGGCCGCGCGAAGCAGCTTCGATCCACACGAAGCTGAGAGCGGAGCCAAGGCGTTCGAGCTCAGGACGAAGGTCGGTGTTGCGAAGAAGCTCGGGGGTGCCGGCGCCGAGCAGGAGCAGGTCTTCGAGGAGAAGCGAGAGGCAGCGGAGCAGAGCAGTGGTCTTCTGCTGGCCTTCGGCTCCGGCGCGATAGGTCTCGGTCATCTTGAAGAGAGCGGTGTGGTCTGGTTCGGAGGATCCACCGCTGGCTGCGGCGGCGTTGCGTAGAAACAGCAGGGCGTCGGCGCGAGCTGCAATGTAGGCTGCGAGATCGAAGCCCAGGGCTTTGCCCGCAGCTCCTTGCGCGAGTCGTGCGATGAGGGTGCGCTGCTGGGGAGGAACGTCGGGACGGCGGTCGGCGAGAAGCATCTCGATCTCCTCCACCGGCAACGCTCCCAGGCGCACCGTTGCGCAGCGGGAGCGAATGGTGGGGAGGAGTTCGCCGGGGTTCTCCGCGAGGATGATGATGTGGACGGTATCTGGCGGCTCCTCAAGGACCTTGAGCAGGGAGTTGGCGGCCTCCTTCATGAAGCTGGCCGCGGTGAGGATGAAGATCTTGCGAGGCGCTTCGCTGGGCAGGTAGTGAGACCGCTGGATGACGGTGCGGATCTGGCCGAGCTTGATGAGTAGCTGCGGGGGGTCGGGAGGGACGATGAGGACGTCGGGGTGAGGCTGGACGAGGACGCGAGTGTCCTTCTTGTCGGTCTCTCGTAGCTCTTCGCGAGCGGCTACAGCTTTGTCGATCTCGTCTTCGAGGTTCGCTGCGCTGGCGATGCGCGTGCAGTTGTGGCAGACTCCGCAGAAGCTGGCGAGAGACTGCCCGTTGGACCAGAGATCGCGTGGCTGACGTTCGCAATCGACGGCCATGGCGAGCATGAGGGCGAGTGTGTACTTTCCTGCTCCACTGGGGCCGGCGAGGATGAGAGAGTGAGGTAGCCGGCCGGCAGCGATGGCGGTGCGAAGGTGTTCGACGGCTGTGCTGTTGCCGAGGAAGTCGTTGAAGGTGGAGGGAAGGGTTGTCGGGTTGCTCACTACGAACTTCCTCTCACGCTTGGTAAAAGTCGATCTTTGGAGTTAGAGTGCATCGACTTTTCAATCATCCTTCGATGATACAAGCTTCACTCGGCGGGCTTGTCGTGGGTTTGGGTAAAGCGGTGTCTGGTGGCAGTTACCGTCAAGCGTAGCCATTGGCAACATAGGTTTTGAGGATAAGCTTTGTCAGTTGCGCTTGGCCTACTCTATAAAAAAACAAAGCGAACGGCTTCCTGCGTGCTGGACGGTGTGATACTCAGGGTATAAATCGACGTGCAGCACATTATGCAAGCTCATTTGTTTTCGGCTTTACCGGATTGGCGCCAACTATCCGATAAGGAGAGGTTTCTTTGAGATTTCAGACAAGCGAGACAGTTTCAGTTCAAGACCCGGAGATGGTGCTGCGTGTCCTGGAGATGTGTCTGCGTGAGATATCCAACGAGGTGGTTCGCTACGGGGCGAGTATTACGCTGCAGGGGCTGGGACCTTCGCCGCGAGCGGTGAACTATCACGACACAACGGTTCTGAGCGTGAGTACAGAGAATGACAAGACGATTATCCATGCGGACGTGAGCTTTCAAGCTTCGGCGTTTCTGGGAGAGATGTCGCAGGATGCTATTGTCCGCTCCAAGCTGGAGCAGGTCTTCGATCAGATGAAGACGCAACTCGATTTGGAATTGAGAAGAGAGTCTGCTTCTTTCGTAGCCCCGGTGATGGTGGATGAGCCGGTTGTCGAGGCTGAGAGTGAATCGACTGAGCTGCCCGTGGACGATGCAAAAGATGTTGCTTCTTCGCCGGTGTCGCATGAGGCCGAAGAGCATTTGGACGAAGGTGAGGGTGTAACTGCATTGCCGATGGATTCGGTATTGCAGGACGAGCCGCAGATAGTGCACACGCGCGAGATTCCACCAGAAGAGTCCGACGCAAGGCATTCGAAGCTGATCTGGTTTGTCTGTGCGGTCGGTGCGTTTTCTCTACTGGCTGTCGGAACTTTTCTTCCGCGATTTCGTGATCGGACTGTTGGTTGGTATTCGGCTGCAATGGGAGCGCGGGAGCCTATCGCAGCAAAGACCGCTGACTCCACCGCTGTCGGTGAGACAGTCGCACCGCAAACAAACGCAGCGGCGACTAGCCCGGATTCGTCTGCACTACCTGCGCCGAGTGTTGAAGACCCGAAGGTATGGCTGGAGACCTGGGCGGCTGCGATGCGGTCGCGAGACCCTGTTGCGCAGGCTTCGTTTTATGCAGACCCGGTCGACCGATATCTTAATCGGAAAAATGTGAGCAATGCAGCTCTGGTAGAAAAAAAGAGAGCTGACATCGGACGCAGGCAGAGCCTTTGGACGGTCAGGCTTAGCGACGTTGTGGTTGAGAACAGGACACCGTCAGAGGCTACGGTCCGGTTGGTGAAGCACTACATTGTGGAGGGGGAGCCTTCGCAGGTCTCGGAGCTCTTCGTCAAAACGAGATTGCAATTGAAGCTCATCGACGGGCAATGGAAGATTGCTTCGGAGCAGGAGATTCGAGCTGCTGCCGCTGCTTCCATCGATCCGATCGATCAATAGATCACAGATCAACAGAACCTCGATCAATAGAGCAGAACAGCGACGTGGTAGAGGGTGAACGTCTGGTTGGCCTGCTGGCTGGGGCAGGCTCCAACCTGGGCGGTTGTGTAATTTCCTGTGGCGATTTGTTTGAGCAGGACGTCGGGTAGCAAGGTAGGGTTGGGGCCGTCCCATTGGATGACCATCTTTGGACTGCCTGCGTTGCCCTTTGGCATCTCACAGGTGCTGCGCGCGTCTGCGTTGGATGCAGCGGGTGCGATGCCGTGCTGTTGAAGGAGTTGGGCGACTCGCGTTTCAATTTCGGCGCTCTGCGGAACGGGTACGCTACGGGCAAAGTCTTCGACGGCGTAGAGAAGACCCTGGTCTTCGATGACAGCGATGCCGACTGCGTTCAGATTGGGATCGAGGAGATTGGCGCGGTGGGTAGGGGTGGTCATCCAGATCTGCTGGAGGGCTGCTGGATCATCGGCGTGACCGCCGATGTTCTCGGCGATGGTACTGAAGTGGGCTCCGGCCTGTGCGCCGCGGGTCATGAGATCAGGCTCTCCGGGATATTGATGGAGCTCATTGGGTTGGTGGATGACCCATTTGGCGTGCGCCCGTGCGGCGTGTGCAAGAGTGCTGTCCCAATGCAAGGGAGAGAGATTATGCGCGGCTCGGGCCTGGTTGGCTAACTGAAGGAGCGACTGCTCGGCAGGGGAGGCGTCGGTCTGGGCGATGGCGCAGGGGAGAGAGATCGTTAGAGCGAGGAGTGGAAGAAGAGAGGTTCTCATTTTTTTGTCTATGCTTTCGTTGTGCCGAGTTGAAATCCGGATAGAACGTGGGAGTTCAAAAGCGCGGGGTGAGTTGCATGATCAAAGGAGCCTTTGGCCTGAGCGTGATTTTGGCTTGCACCTCGGGTGGTGTAGTGCCGAGGTAGGTCATTCGCCAACGTTGGGCTATCGTAGCAATGCTGAAGACTCCCTCCATCCAGGCGAAGCTTTCGCCGATGCACTGGCGGTTGCCACCACCAAAGGGGAAGTAGGTGAACCTGGGGCGGGCGGCTTTGTTTTCAGGGGAGAAGCGGTCGGGATCGAAGCGGAGCGGGTCTGGGAAGTAATGTGGATCGCGGCCCATGATGTATTGGCTGAAGAAGAAGTGTGCGCCGGAAGGAATGCGGTAGGGGCCGAGGGTGACGGGCTTGGTGGACATGCGGCCCATGGCCCACGCAGGTGGGTAGAGGCGCATGGATTCGGCGAAGACCTGCTCGGTGTATCGGAGTGCGGGGTAGTCGGCCAGGATGGGCAGGCGGCCTTTGCTGCCGGTGCCGAGGACGGCGTCTAGCTCGGCGTGCAGTCTGGTTTCGACTTCAGGATTTTGGCTGAGGAGGTACCAGGTCCAGGTGAGGCCGTTGGCTACTGTCTCGTATCCGGCGAGGAAGATAGTGAGGACCTCGTCGCGAACCTGTTCGTCGGACATGCCGGTGTGATGTCCGGAGGCGTCGGCTTGTTCGTCGCGCGAGGCGAGGAGCATGGAGAGCAAATCGCCTTTGTCTGGCTCTCCGTGAGCGGCGGCTTCGCGGTGCTCGCGGATGAGTCGATCGACGATGGCGTCGAGACGGGCCTTGGAGCGCCGGAACTTCATGATGCCGGGGATGGGTAGGTGAAGGACGGATTCGATTTTGGGGAAGGCGACGATGAAGTTGTAGAGGCCCATGACGGTGTTGACCTCGTCGTTGATGGAGCGGATGTCGTCGGTGACGGCTGTATCAAACAAGGTGCGCGCTACGATTTCGAGCGATAGCTGCATGCTGGCGGCGGCAACGTCGATGTGTTGGCTGGGTTGCCAGGTTTCGCGCTGGGTAGCGGCGCAGGCGACGATCTGGTCTCCGTAGGCGGAGATGCGTTGACGGTGGAAGGCAGGCGCGGCGATGCGGCGCTGACGCATGTGGATGGGGTCGTCGGAGGTGATGAGGCCTTCGCCGAGGAGGATCTTCATGCGGCGCACGGTGCGCTCTTTGACGAAGCTGGAGGCCTGGTTGATGAGGATCTCGCGGATGTAGTCGGGATCGTTGATGAAGACGATGGGGGTGCCCAGGAAATGGTAGTGGGCGATGTTGCCGTAGGTTTTGAGGAGGTGCTCGAAGAGGAGGATGGGGCTGCCCAGTTTGACCCAGGGCTTGAACGCATAGAAGGGAAGGCTGCGCTTCAGACCGGGAGGCATGACCCATTTGCCCGAAGTCGTGGGCGTCTCCTCGGGTGTGACTTCGAGAGTCGGGGGAGGGGTGATCATCTTGGCGGCTCGATGAAGGCGTAACGGTGATTGAAACGATAAAGGCGATATAAGCGGGTTTTGATCTGTCTGTTAGCTCCTGGTTCTCGCGGCGAGACGGGTTGAGACGATCTTTTGAATGCAGGCCTGGATCTCTTCGATGCGGGCGTCGTCGCGGATGGCGGTGACGCGATGGGGTTCGCGGGCGGCGATCTCCTCGTACTTTTCGTAGATGCGGCGGTAGAAGTCGTCGGGTTCGCGCTCGAAGCGGTTTTCGTCGATGCCTTGTTTTGCGGTGTCGCGTTGGTTGCGACGGCGGGCGCGGCGAAGGGAGGATTCGAGAGAGGGCAAGAGCAGGAGGGTCAGATCTGGCTGGAGGTTGTCGCAGGCGGCGGCGTGCATGGCCAGTATGCGTTCGCTGCCTAGCTGGCGGCCACCGCCCTGGTAGGCCTCGGAGGAGTCAGTGTAGCGGTCGCAGAGGACGATGCTGCCGGCTGCGAGAGCGGGGAGGATGACTTCGGCGATGGACTGGGCGCGGTCGGCGAACATGAGAGCCATCTCGGCTGCGGGGGCGATGGGGCCGAGGGTGGCCTCGGACTTTGAGTCGAGGAGAACACTGCGGATGCGGTCGCCGAGGGCGGTGCCGCCGGGCTGGCGGAGGGTGACGACCTTGTGGCCTTCGGCCTCCAGGGTGGAGGCAAGGCGGCGGAGTTGGGTTGTCTTGCCTGAGCCGTCGAGACCTTCGAAGGTGATGAAATATCCGCGCGGCATAGTCATCAGCTTATCGCAGATGGACGCGATGACATCAGGCCAAGAAGGAGGGTGCGCTACAGGATGGAAGAACGACTTGAGATGTTGCGCGCTGGTCAAAAGACGGTATAGAAGGCAGTCCGAAGTCAGGAGGGTTTGTGCTCACAATCATAGTTCTCACAGTTTTTTGTTGCACCGCTTACCGTTGCAGGGTTGTTTGTGTCGATGGCAAAGAAAGAGGTAGAGCGGCTCTCCCAATATATCGATCGATGGGCAAACAATGGCGGCCATCGAGCCTGGATTAGGAGATTAGAAAGAACGAGGTTAGTGGTGGGCCGCGTTGGCGGGAGTGGACTGCCAGGTAACGTCACTGGGGGCGACTACGATGGAGAGGCGGCCTTCAGCACCTTCGTTGAGGGCGGGGCCATCTGATTTGTGGTCATGGTGTGCGCTGTCGGTGTAGAGGAGTTTGGTGCCGCCGGAGCCGAGGACCTTGAAGCGGTAGTGGAAGTCTGCGCCGGGGGCCAGGTTCTGGGTGCCGAAGCTGGCGCTGGGGTAGTCGACTTCAAGCAGTTCGATGGGCTGCGCTGTGTGATTGCTGACCGTGGCCTCGATGTAGGGGGAGTGACAGCCAGCGGCCGCCAAAAGAACTGCGCAAAGAGCAAGTGTGCGGATGGAACGCATAGGGTCAAGAGTATCAGGCAGACTGCTGACCAACGGAGCTAGATGAAGGGGAGAAAGTCGGAAGTGCGGATCGACGACTTTTCAATGACGCGGGCGGTGAGGACCATGCCGCTGCGGTTATCGTGCAGGGTGATGGGGAAGGCGAGGACGCTCCAGGTGAGGTTCTGCTCCTCTGGCCTGGAGGCGTTGAGCAGGCCGCGATGGGTGCGATCGATGTAGGTCTCGCGGGTGAGGCAGACGGCCTGGATAACATCGCGCCAGTCGCGCAGGACGGAGGGCATCTCTTGAAAGATGTTGCGGCCGATGAACCAGTCGCGGGGTTGTTGGAGGTATTCCGCCGCGGCATCGTTGCAGTGCTGCCATACGCCGTTTTCGTCGAAGATCTGAACGAGGACGTCGGAGCCGATGGCGCGTGCGATGCGGGAGTAGTAGAAGTCGCGAGCGTCGACGACGACGGGAGCGCCGCGGCGCTTGGCCTCGAGGGAGCTGAGGGCGTCGAGAAGATCTTCGACGGAGCTGTGGCCCTTGAGCAGATGCATGTCTTCGACACCGCCGAAGAAGCGGTCGAGGGTAGCGGAGAGAATGATGATGGGAACGTGCGGCCGGCGGCGGCGCAGAAGCGTGGCGACCTCGGTGCCGAACTGGCCGGAGCCGAGGTGATAGTCGAGGACCGCGATGTCGATGTTGTTGAAGAGCTCGGTGGCCTCCTCGATGGAGGTGGCGGGAACGCACTGATAACCATGCTGGCGGAGGATGGCGGTGCGCAGATGCAGGTTGGTGGGTTCGTCGTCGAGCAGGAGGACGCGGACGGGCTGAATGGCCTTAGCCTGAGGCTGTTGGGATGCGTCGGAGAGATTGTCAGGTGGTTCCATCATGGAGTCCGCTCCCTATCTATAGCCTTTTTATACGACTAAGTCACCGGTTCGATCACTATTTTTGTTTGGACTTGATGTCACGCAGCAACTCTGGAAGCCGGTTGACGAGGGCTACAGAGCGTAGCCACTGACGGTTGTCGATGGCGGGGTATCCGCTGACGACCTTGCCGGGAGCGACATCGCTGGGAATTCCGCTCTGGGCGGTGGCGATGGCGCCTTCGCCAACGGTGCAGTGGCCGGCTACGCCCACCTGACCGGCGAGGATGACGTTTTTACCGATGGTCGTAGAGCCGGCGAGGCCTACCTGAGCGCAGAGGAGGGTGTTCGCTCCTACGGTTGAGCCGTGGCCTACCTGGACGAGATTGTCGATCTTAGCTCCGGCGTGGATGCGGGTTTCGCCGACGGAGGCGCGGTCGATGCAGGCGTTGGCCTGGACTTCCACGGCGTCTTCGAGGATGGCTGGGCCGGACTGGAGGATCTTGTACCAAGTGTTGTCAGATTGCTTTGCAAAGCCGAAGCCGTCAGCGCCGATGATAGCGCCGTTTTGCAGTGTGACGTTGTCGCCGAGCTGGCAGTGCTCGCGGACGATGGCGTGGGCGTGGGCGAAGAAGTTCGCTCCGGCGCGAACGTAGGGGTAGAGGACGACATGGGGGAGGAGGGTTGCGTGGGCGCCGAGGGTGACGTTGTCACCGACGACAGCGTAGGCGCCGATATGTGCGTAGGCGCCGATGCGGGCGGTGGGAGCGATGACTGCCGTGGGGTGGATTCCGGGCGCATAGGTGGGAGGGTGGTAGAAGATCTCGATGGCCTTTGCGAAGGCCAGGTAGGGATTTTCCAGGCGGAGAGTTGCGGTGCTGAGCTCGGGGAATGTCGGTTCGACCAGGATGGCTGTGGCTTTGGTCGTGCGGGCGAGGGCGGCGTATTTGGGGTTGGCGACGAAGGTGAGATGGCCAAGAGATGCATCTTCGAGGCCGGCTACGCCCGTGATCTGGGCGGCGGGGTCGCCCAGGAGAGTGGCGCCGAGACGCTCGGCTAGTTCGGCTAGCGTGAGGGAGGACATGGGGTGGATTGTATTCCAAATGAAACGGAGGGTTGGTCAGTTGCAAGCTTGGCGCCGTCTGCTTTTCTTCTTTTGAACTGGTAGCGCTAGAAGATGAGATGGAGGACGTAGGCGATGAGGACAGCTATGCCGGCTACAAGGCAGACATGACGGGCGATACGGTCTCGGGTGCGTTCGACTTCAAGGAATTGGCCACTGGCGGCTCCGCGGCCTATGGCGATCAGGGCAAGCGCAAGGGCGATAACCGGAAAGAAGAAGACCATGAAGGGACTCGTCGTTTCAGCAGCGGGGCGAAGACGGCTTTGTTCAGTTGGGGCGGGTGTTGGGCGGGACCAGCGATTCGAAGAGGTCTTCCTGAAGGGTGGGGACCGAGGCTGCTGGAACGGGTTTGCGTCGGGAGGGCGAGGTGATGACGGCGATGAGCTGAAGGCTGGTAAGGGAACTTCTCGGAACGTAGATGCGCTGCGTGTTGGAGCGGGTGTCGGGTGGAGTGATTTGCAGGCCGGCATCGTTGACAAGGTCGTCGAGGAGACCGATATCCGTGGATGCGAGGCCTTCGAGGAGGTCACCGGAGCGGAAGGTCATGCGGAGCCAGAGGCCTTCGGTGCGGGGGCGAGCCAGAAAGGTACGGCGGGTGAGGCGCTCGGGGTTGGAGGTGTCCGTGAGATTGAAGTCGCGGACGTAGCAGATGTGCTTTATGTCGTGGATAGGGAGTTGGATAACGCGGCCGTCCAGGTCGAGAAGATCGATGAGGTTCTGGGGCGTGTTTTGGGAGGCTCGGTTGCGCACAAAGGTGGCGAGCGGCAGGTAGCCGGGGAGGGTTTCGCCGGTGAAGCGGCGGACGATGACCTTTTTGTGGGCGGAGGACATAGAGGCTCGCGGATTGTCGCATGGAAGCTGGAGTGGCAACGAAAAAGGTGCAGGAAGGGTAGTCAATTCGCTACTGCTGTGTTACATTGACCTTTTGTGTTTGCATGGAATTATGTTTCTAAACGCTTTATTCTCCGTGACTTAGTTTGGGTTCCTACGACCAGACTAAGGTGGGAGCCAACAGAGCGTCCCGGTTAGGACCGGCTTGGAGTAAACGTAACAGATATGGCCGACTACATCTATCTGCTTGAAAATCGCCTCTCGAAAGCACAACAGGCATCTTTGAAGAAGGTACGCGAAGTGGCGCGTGCCAAAGGACTTACCGTATTTCTGGTAGGCGGAGCGGTTCGTGATCTGACCAGCGGGTCGCCGGTGCGCGATCTTGACTTGGTGGTTCAGGGAAATGCGCTTAAGTTGAAGAAAGATATAGAGAAGGCCGGTGGGGTGATTACTGGCGAGTCAGAGGCGGGACAGGCCCTGTTTGTGCGTTTTCCAGGCGGCGCTCGCATGGAGATCGGCAGCACTTTGTCGGTCACGTATCCGAAGCCGGGAAAGCCGGTGGTGAAGGCGGCGACGATCCTCGAAGATCTGCGGCGGCGTGATTTTACGGCCAATGCGATGGCGCTCTCCTTGAACGATGGTTCGTACGGGTTGCTGATGGATCCGTTGAACGGTGTGGCGGATATTGAGAACCGTGAGCTGCGGCTGGTTAGTAACTACGGGTTTATTGAAGATCCGGTGCGGATGATCCGGGCGGCCCGGTATATGGCGCGGCTGGGCTGGCAGATGGATGAGAAGACCCAGGCCAGGTATGAGACGGGCAAGCAGGAGGGCTACATCTCGGCGATGGGTGAGTTCCATCGCGGATATGAGACCGAGGAGATCTTCCATGAGGAAGACCCACTGCGGGTGCTGAAGCGGCTGGAGGCTGAGGGGTGGATGAAGCATCTGTTTCCGGCGCTGTCGGTAGCGAAGGCGAATGTAACGGAGCTGGAACGGCTGCGGGACGTGCAGTCACAGTTGCAGATGCAGGGTATTCATCCTGAAGCGGCGGTGGCGAACTTTCCATTGCTGACGGCAAAGATGGCTCCTAAAGAGGTTGCGGCGCTGAAGAAGAGCTTTGTGCGGCCGGGATTTGTGACCGAGATTGAAGCGCTGGAGAATGAGGCCAAGGTTTTTGCGACGGAGTTTTCGGCGAAGGGCGCGGCAGCACCTTCGCAGGCATGGAAGCTGTTGCACTCGGCCAAGCCGGAGTCTGTGCTGTGGGTCGCGCACACGAGTAAGAATGGCGCGGTACAGGCGAAGTTCAAGGGATTCTTTACAGAATGGGCGCAGGCCAAGCAGAAGTTGCCGTATGTGCTGATGCAGGAGATGCGGATCGTTCCTGAACTGGCTGGTTATGACGAGTTACTGGATAAGTTGTTCTTCGAGTTGATGGATGGGAAGCTGGGGACAGTGGAGGAGATGAAGGCCTATCTGGAGCCCTATTCGCCGCCAGCGCCACCGCCGCCGGTGCATCTGCGTCGGCCGCGCGTCGCGAAGAAGGACGCCAAGCCGGCGAAGAGCCGCAAGAAGGCTGTGGTTGAGTCTACTGAGGATGGGGTGGAGGCGGTTGAGGGCGCGGCTTCGGATGAGAAGACGGTGCCCGCTAAGCCTGCGAAGAACGGCGCTCCTGCCAAGACAGTAGCTCTGGCCAAGACTGCTGCGACGAAGACGGCTCCGGCCAAGGCGGTTGCAGCTAAGGCGGTAGTTGTGCCGGTGAAGGCTGTTGCGAAGAAGGCGGCGCCGGTAAAGAAGGTCTCTGCTCCTGTAAAGACCGTGGGCAAGGCTCTGGCGAAGAAGGCGACCGTGGTGAAGGCTGCGGTGAAGAAGCCTGCGGTAAAAGCTGTTGCGAAGAAGGCTGTGGTGAAGAAGGCTCCGGCGAAGGTTGTGGCCAAGAAGTCCGCAGTGAAGCCGGTTGCTAAAAAGGTTGCGGTGAAGCATGTGGTGAAGAAGGCCGCTCCCGCGAAAAAAGCTGCTGCTCCGGCAAAGAAGGTTGCAGCGAAGAAGACCGTGAAGGCTGCAGCGAAGAAGCGTCGCTGAAGATTTCCGGAGAACCTGTCCAAAAACTCGTCCATCAAGCTCGCCGATGATTGTTTTCGCAGTTTTCGAATCAAGGTATGTCTCCGATATTTCCTGTTAAGTCTCTTTTGAGGGGTACCCCCCCCGGGGGGGGTACCCCTGGCTAAATTACTTATAATCATTGATTTACGAATTTTCGTCTTTGTAAAATATTCTTTACAAAGGGGTTACGGGTAAAATATTCTTTACAAAGGAGTTACGGTAGCGCCTCGGCGTAAAATAGGAAACCCCGGCGACTGGCCGGGGTTTTTCTTTGATGCCTCTGTATCCAGTATAGCGGATGGGGAGTAACTGGTGAGCCAGGCGTATGTCATTGTCTGCTATGGGGTTTTGGTGATTTGGGGCTTGACAGGAAAAACAGGCAACGGCTTGGCTGGGTAAGGGTTTGGGTAGAGAAGCGGGTTTCTCCGCTGCGCTGCTCACGATAGGGCCGTGATCCGCTTCGGTCGAGATGACGTGTTCTTTTTGTTTGGCGGAAGAACGGGCAACGGCAAGTGCAACCGTAGATCCCTACAGGATGACAGACAAAAAGGCAGACAACCTGCAACTGCAAAGATACAGGTCCTTCGACAGCGAGGTAGGGGGCTTACGCTGGATGGCGAATTTGCGAACAACGAGGGACTGAGCAGGCTTCAGGGCTGTCGTTTGAGCAGGGCGACGGTACCCAGGAAGAGGCCAGAGGCGGTTAGGGCCATGAGAATGATCGCGTGGCGATAGGCGGTCTGGGTTTTGGGTGGAGTGGCGGCGGTGTTGTCGCGGCACTGGGTGCAGCCCTGTGCATGGAGTGGTGGGCACAGGGGGATGGAGAGAAGCAAGGTCACGGTGAGTGTGGCGGCTCTTCGCGAACCCATGTCCCAGATGCTGGACATGATGCGGGAGAAGGGGCATCCGTTTTTTTGCGGGGTCTTGCGGTTTGAGGGCTTGCTCATTGGAAGAAGGCTAAAAGAGCGAAGAGGAAGAGCCAGAGAAATCCCATGGCGTGCCAGTACCATGCGGTGCCATCGATGAGGATTTGACGGGTCTCAAGCTGGCGCGAGACGTAGAGGCCGATGAAGGCTGCGATGAGGGCAGCGATGCCGAGGAAGAGATGGATGGCGTGGACGCCGGTGATCAGGTAGAAGAAGTGGCTGCTCTGATTGGTGCGAAAGAAGATGTGCTGGATGGCGAGCTGACGCCATGCTATCCACTGCCCGGCCAGAAAGAGCAGGCCAAGGGCGATGGTTGCTGAGAGCCAGGGGATGGTTCGGCGGGTGATGGGTTTGCCGAGGCCGAGCCACTCGTCCATGACGTCGTTTTCGCGGAACATCTGGCGACGCGCGATCTCCATAGTGACGGAGCTGAGCAGAAGAATGGCCGTGTTGAGCCAGAGGATTGGCGGGACGGCGGTGGGGAGCCACTCGTTGATGAAGTGGTTGTAGGCGTCGAAGTGGCCGGTGGATTGGTTGACGAAAAATGTACTGACGATGGCGATGAAGAACATGAGATCGCTGGCCAGGGCGAAGAAGATGCCCATGCGGCAGCGATGGAGACGTTCGTTGGGGCCACGGCTACCGCGGGTGCGGTCGTTCCAGTTGTCATTGTCGCCGCCGCCGCCGGTGCGCTTGTCTGTGGGCGGACGCCGACCTGAGCCGTTGTCGTGATCTTCTACACGGCGTTTCCGATCCTGCTCGGTCTTGTTAGGCGTAATCGTTGCTGGCATGAAGGTGGCCCTTTAGCGCAAGCGTTGTGGACAGCTTACTCCGGTTTTTGGTCTGTGGCTGCATCTGCTATCCATTGAGGCAGAAAAGTTTTGCCTGCTGAATCCACGTGGTAGTGGCAAGGGGTGCGGTGAACGGTGATCTGATCGATTTGACTATCGGATGCAGAAACAGGGGCGAGCGGATTCAAAGATGGATGCCATTCGAGTGTGGTGGCTTGCCACGGGTTGGTTTGAGCGAGCGCTCCGTGGCCGATGCTGTGGACGAGGTTGAACAGGAAGATAAGCTGAGCGGTTGCGAGGAAGATGGCTGCGTAGGTGATGAAGTGGTTGAGGGGGAGGGTGTGGGCGAGGAGCGCTCCGGCTGGACTGAGAGCGCCGTTTGCGCCGGGGATGCCGGTGAGCTGGGCGTATTGGCGGGGTTCGCCTGCCAGGCCGGTAAGGTGCATGGGTAGGAAGACGGCGTAGGCTCCGACGAGGGTGGTCCAGAAGTGGAGGCGTCCAAGAGGTTCAGACATGAGGCGCGCGGGCTTGCCCAGAGTTGCGGTGATGAGGGGGAACCAGTAGTAGGTCGCGGCGTAGAGCCCGAAGATGCCGGCCATCGCCATGATGAGGTGGAAGTGGGCGACGACGAAGAAGGTGTTGTTGAGGTATTGGTCGAGAATGGGCTGGGCAAGTATGGGGCCGGTGAGGCCTCCGGTGATGAAGAGGCTGACGAAGCCCAAGGAGAAGAGCATGGCGGTGGTATAGGTGGGGCGGGAGCGCCATACTGTGGCCAGCCAACTGAGGACCTTGGCGGAGGCGGGCAGGGCTATGGCGATGGTAGAGATGGAGAAGGCGGTGGTCGCGAAGGGGTTGAGGCCGGAGACGAACATGTGGTGTCCCCAGACGAGGATGCCAAGCAGGCCGATGAGGAGAGTTGTCGTAATCATGGTGCGGTAGGCGAAGACTCTGCGGTGGCTGAAGTTGGCAAGCAGCATGGAGGTGAGGCCCATGCCGGGGAGGATGGCGATGTAGACCTCGGGGTGTCCGAAGAACCAGAAGAGATGGAGCCAAAGCAGGGGGCTGCCGTCGCCGCCGCTGTGGAGGACGCCGTTGATGAGGTCGCCGGTGGGGAGGAAGAAGCTGGTGCCGGCGTGGCGGTCGCAGAAGAGGAGCAGGATTGCGGCGAGCAGAACCGAGAAGGCGAGGATGCTGAGCAGGGCAGCGGTGAACCAGCCCCAGACGGTAAGGGGAAGGCGGTCCCAGGTCATGCCTTCGCAACGGTTGCGCAGGATAGTGGTGAGGGTGTTGATGGAGCTTATGGTGGAGGCGATGGCGAAGAGGGCGATGCTGGCCAGCCAGAGATCCATGCCGAGGGCCTGACCGGGGCCGGCGCTGGCGACTGCGCTGAGGGGAGGGTAAGCCGTCCAGCCGGAGATGGCTGCGCCGCCGGAGACGAAGGTGGAGCTGAGGAGGGTGAGAAGGGCTGCGGCTGTTAGCCAGAAGCTTGCGGCATTGAGGAAGGGGAAGGCCATTTGGCGCGAGCCGATCTGCGAGGGCAGGATCAGGTTGCCGAAGCCAGCCTGTGGTGCGGTGGTCAGAACGAAGAAGAGCATGATCGTGCCGTGGATGGTAACCAGGGCGAGGTACTCTTCGGGGAGGATGGGGCCGTGGAGTGGTAGCGGCCAATCGGGCCAGACGAGATGGATGCGCATCAGCAGCGAGAGGAGCGTTCCGATGGCGACGGAGATGAATGCGAGCGCAAGATACTGGAGGCCGATGGTGCGGTGGTCGGTGGTGAAGACTCTGCGGAGGAGAGAGCGGCGCTGGAAGGGCGGAGCGTTTGCGGGTAGTGCGTCGTGCTCTGGAGTGAGGTTGGGTTGCTGGGGCGTCATGGCTGGGGTGCTCCATGCTGGTGAGCGATCAGCCATGCGTTGAACTGAGCGGGTGGAACCACGCGGAGGGTAGCGTTCATACGGTAGTGGCCGAGTCCGCAGAGTTGGGTGCAGAGGATCGCGTAGGTGCCGGGTGTGGTGGGAGTGAAGTGAAGGTGGATGGTCTGGCCGGGGATGGCGTTCTGCTTGAGGCGCATCTCGGGGATGGAGAGGCCGTGGATGACGTCCTGGGCTTTGAGGCGGAGGTCTACCTCGCGGCCTATGGGAAGGACGAGTTCGGAGGTGACAAGGTCGTCGGCGGAGTGGGGATCCGACGGGTCGAGGCCGAGAGGGTTGCCTTCGCCGGGAGCGACGAGGTTGGGGTGGGTGCGGCCGAAGGTGGCGTCGGGACCGGGATAGCGGAAGTACCAGGCGAACTGCACGCCGGTGACTTCAACCTGGAGCGCTGTGGGGTCGGCTCCGGTGTAGCGGATGGCGGCCCAGAGGCGCTCGGCCTTGATGGTGAGGGTGGTGAAGAGCAGGGCGAGGACGATGAGGGGAAGGTATTCGATGCGCCAGAGGTTGGTGGGCGCGGCACGGCGGCGGCTAAGGAGTCCTATGAGGAGGAGAAGGTGGGCGAGGGAGAGGAGGGCGAGGGCGATCCAGAGATTGAGGAGGAGATGATGGTCGAGCGCAGGGCCGTGGGCGCTGGCGTCAGTGGGCAGCGGCCAGGAGATGAGCATCAGGAAACTGTGATGCTGCGGGATGAGGAGTGCGAGCACAGGATCAGGATACTGCGTGCGGCTGGTGAGATCGCACAATCCTGCGGCGCACATTAGAGCCTGGTGCCTTGATGGAAGATCATCTGCCAGCGTCCGTTGCGATAGACCCAGAGTGAGCTGCGAAGGGCGTGGGTGGCAGTGGCGAGTTCGCTCGAGCTATTTGGCATGGCTTTGGCGGATGAGGTTGAGAAAGAGCTGGTGGACGCGGGTGTCGCTGCTTAGTTCGGGGTGGAAGGTGGCGGCGAGGAGGTGGCCTTCGCGTACCAGGACGGGGAAGCCATCGCGGGTGGCGAGGGTTTCTACGTGCGGGCCGGTGCGGGTGATGCGGGGGGCGCGGATGAAGACCATCTCAAGCGGGCCGCCGGGGAGTTCGGTAGGCGCGGTGAGGATGGCGGAGTCGATCTGGCGGCCGTAGGCGTTGCGCTCGACGGTGATGTCGAGCGCGGCGAGGGAGGTTTGCGCAGGATGCTGGACGTCTTTGGCGAGGAGGATGGCGCCGGCGCAGGTGCCGAAGGTTGGGTTGGTTTGGACGAAGGTGGTGAGGGCGTCGAGGAAGTGGTTGCGCTCGAGGAATTTGAGCATGGTGGTGGACTCGCCACCG
>Ga0302324_100011229_pt1 | contig 18422 bp, 15 predicted proteins | sample Palsa_T0_1_FD_201949 | JGI IMG/M metagenome (GOLD analysis project Ga0302324, IMG submission 201949) | Peat permafrost microbial communities from Stordalen Mire near Abisko, Sweden - Palsa_T0_1 | ecosystem: Environmental > Terrestrial > Soil > Palsa > Peat permafrost | place: Sweden: Abisko... | reverse complement strand
GTGTCCGTCTGGCTGTGGTAGGGATAGTCCTTGAGCTCCTGCCGCAATTCCAGGAAGTTGTAAATCTCGCCATTGAGCGCGATGGTGAGGCCGCTTTCAGCGTCCGTCATGGGCTGGCGGCCAGCCGACGACAGGTCGAGAATACTCAGGCGGTTGAGCGCGAGCGCGGCAAGGCCGCTGGGGTCAAAGTAGCTGCCCTCCATGTCTGGCCCGCGATGGCGCTGGCTTGCGATCATGGCGGCCAGCTGCTCGGGTTTCCACCCCCGGCCCACGATTCCTGAAAGTCCACACATGTCAGCCGCGATCCTTTCGGTGGCCCGCTACACAAGCCTCTTCGGGCTGCGATTGAAGGAAGGCTGCGATTTGCCCGGCGATGAAGTGTTCGGTCTTCTCGGTGGATTCGATCGTGCACCCGCCGATATGCGGCGTGATGAGCAGATTGTCGTGGTCGCGCGCGTATTGCACGAGCGGGTGAGCGCCCATGCCCGACGAATCTTCCGACGAGAGAACGTCCACTGCTGCGCCCGCGATGCGCCCCTTGCGAAGCGCGTCCAGCAGGGCCGCTTCGTCCACCAGTTCACCGCGCGAAGTGTTCACGAACCAGGCACTGGGTTTCATGAGCGCAAAGTGGCTCGCGCCAAAGAAGCCGCGCGCCTTTTCGCTGAAATTCACGTGTAGCGTTACGAGGTCAGAGGCCGCCAGAAGACTCTCGAGCGAGGTGATTTCGATCCCGTCTTCAGAGGAGCTTTCCTCCAGACGTGGGTCTGTCACCAGCACGTGCATCCCGAATGCCGCCAGCCGCGGCGCCATCATGCGGCCCACGCGGCCATAGCCGACGATTCCCGCTCTCTTGCCGTGCAGTTCCCGGCCGACGAACAGGTCGCGATTCCAGCCGCCGTCCGCGACGTGCCGGCTGGCCGCAGGCACGTGGCGGATCAGCGCAAAGATGAGCCCCATGGTGTGCTCGGCGGTGGCGTAAATGTTGCGGAGGAAGTCCGGGTGATCGCGAAGTGAAATGACGCGGATGTTGCGACGTTTGGCTTCGTCGATGTCGATGTGATTCAGGCCCGTGGTGGCGGTGGCAATCACGCGCAGCCGCGGCGCCGCTTCCATAATCTCAGCGTCGATGCGATGGCGCAGGCGCACCCACAGGATGTCAGCGCCTCCTACTTTCGCGAGGAATTCGCCGCGATCCTGGATGTCCGCGAGCTCGACGCGGCCCAGCGAGCCCAGCAGACGCAGCGCATCGGGAGAAAACCGGGAGCTTTCCGACACGAGGATGGCGGGAGAAATCACAGGGAGTCCATTCGCGGGATTACTCCCGTGAGGCCGGGGCGCAGGCCTCGGCGTCCATCTGGGTGCGGAGGATTTGCTCGACGATCAGCAGGTCGAGGGGGGTATCGATATTGCGGGAGCGTTCTTCGGGGATGATCCAGGCGCGGCAATCGGCGCCTTTGAGCGAATTCTGTTCCATCAGAACGGAGCGGCGGGTGAGGTAGATCGACCCGTCGCGCAGATAGAGCTTGCTCAGCTGCTGGCGCGGCTTTCCTTCGAATTCCTCGGCGAAGGGCGGATCGCTTACGCGGCCCTCGGCGTCGATCCATTTCATGCGGGCCGGGTGACGCTCGCCCACATCGGAGAAGGAAATTACGGAGTCGGCACCGGTTCTCTCGAGCAGGTCGATGGCACCATCTATATCCTGGGGGAGGCGCAGCGGGTTGGTCGGCTGCAGCGTGAGGACCGCATCGTAGGACTCACCCATGGCTTCGAGCCTCCGGACAACGTCCTGCAAAACAGGGATGGTGGCCGTGTCGTCCTTGGCCAGTTCGGCTGGACGGGGGAACGGAATGTCGATTCCCCATTGCCTCCCGATGTTAGCAATTTCGACGTCGTCGGTGGAAAGCACCGTGCGCGTGAGTTTCGTACTCGCTAATGCAGCCTCCGCGGTATAGGCCAGCAGCGGCTTACCGAGCAACAACGCGACGTTCTTCCGAGGGATGCCTTTCGACCCGCCGCGTGCGGTTATGATTCCAAGTACGCGCATGGCCATGCTGATCCTCTGCTTCCTGATCGTAGATGTAATGGAGGCGCTTTTGGACGTAGGGTTCGAGTTTTACCAGGCCGTCGGCAATGCGTCCGGATACCAAGCCGTCGCCATAAAGGGTGCTGGGTTGGTAGGAGCCGTGCCGCAGCTGATTCCGCAGCGCCTGAAGAACCAGGGACGCTTCGGGCGGAACGTGCGTGACGTGCTCGTCGGTTTCGCGCCCTTCCTGGCGGTCGCCCACCAGCACGACCGGCGTGCCGAAATAGCCGGCGTCGCGGACGAAGCTGCTGGAATTGCCCACCGCGCAGGAGACCCGTCCTAGGAGATTCAAGTAGTGCTCGGGGGAAAGGTTGGTAATCGTGCGCAGCCAGTTCGGCGCTTCGCGGTCGCGGAAGAGCCGGATGGCTTTGCTGATGTGGTCGGCGCCGGCGTCAATATTGGGCCACAGCATCAAGGTCTGCATCTGGAGTTTGGAGAGAGCCTGCAGAATTTCCTCGACCTGCTTGCGTTCTCCGCCATAGGTTGTCGTGGTCGGGTGGAAAACGACGAGGAGGAAGGGACGGTTGATGTCGATGGTCGCGCCGCTGCCGGTGGAGTTGACCAACTCCGAGGTGATCGACGGGACCAGCATCCGCGCGATGTCGCTGCTGGGGCAGCCGACGCCCAGGATGGATTCCGGGTGCTCACCCATGCGGACAAGATACTCGGCCGAACGCTTCGTGCTCGGAAAATGATAGTGCGCGAGTTTCGTGATGGCGTGGCGGGCGCTCTCGTCGATGGAGCCCGATACTTCCCCGCCCTGGATATGCACGATGCAGATATTCATATAAGCGGCGGCCAGAGCGGCGGCCAGAGCTTCGTAGCGGTCGCCGATCAGCATAACCACGTCGGGCTTCAGGCGCTGGAACTCGCTCGAGAATTCGACCACCGCAAAGCCCAGCGACTTGGCCATCGTCGCGGGGGTGGAGCCTTCCAGCTCGATGTAGATTTCCCCGTCGACGTTGAAACCGTCATTCTTGACGTTCTGCACCGGGTTTCCGAAGCGCTCGAGCACCATCGTGCCGGCGGCGACTACCTGCAGCTGCAGTTCGTCCCGCTGTTTGATGGAGAGCAGCACGGGCTTGAGACGCCCGTAATTGGCGCGGTCCACAAGGACCACACAGACTTTTCGTTTGGGCTTCGTTTCCACGGTGGCTCCTGAAATCAGCGGTTCCTTCGAAATCCCGTTACCGGGCATCTTCTCGCTCATACGATGTCCGCAAACTCGGTTTCCATACGCCGGAAATACAGCGCGCCGCCCAGCAAAAACAGCAGTGTGGCCGCTGCCGATACCGCAACCGCCAGCCCCGGCCCGGTCTTGGTTCCCAGCAGAGCCCAGCGGAATCCGTCCACCACACCCACCATCGGGTTCAGCGCATACAGCGTGCGATAGCGCACGGGAATCATGCTGCTCGGATAAATGATGGGCGAGGCATACATCCAGAACTGCGTGAGAAACGGAACCACGTAGCGTACGTCGCGATATTTCACGTTCATCGCCGACAGCCAGAACCCCATGCCGATCGAGGCGGCCAGGCCCAGCAGAAGGAACACCGGCAGCCATACAATGTGTTTGGTCGGAGCGTGGCGGTAATAGGCCATCATCCCGATAAGCACCACGAACGACAGCGCGAAGTCGACCAGGCCCGCCAGCACTGACGCCAGGGGAATCGCCAGGCGCGGGAAATACACCTTGGTGATCAGGTTGGCACTGCCCACCACGCTGTTAGACGATTGCGTCAACGAAGTCGCAAAGAAGTTCCAGGGCACCAGCGCCACGAAAGCAAAAAGCGGATAAGGGGTGCCGTCGGAGGGCACTCTTGCAAACATCCCGAAAATCACGCTGAAAATCAGCATGGTGAGCAGCGGCTGCAAAATAGCCCACGCAGCTCCCAGGGCGGCTTGCTTGTAGCGAACCTTCACGTCGCGCCAGACGAGGAAGTAGAGCAGTTCGCGATATTCCCAAAGCTCTTTGAGCTTGAGATTCGCCCATCCGTGGATCGGCTCGATCCACAGCGTGGCGCTGTTTCCGAATTCCTCCCGTTCGGCCGGTACGGCTATAGTTGCTGGGGTTGTGCTCATCAATTTTAGGTCACTTGTTTCGGTCACTTGTTTCCGTCGCTTGCTTCGCTAAGAGCGAGCCGGCAGCGGCGAACGGGCAGGCGCGGGCGCGGATTCCATCCTAACGCCATCAAATTTCGACACTTCCGGGCGACCCATGTTCGCAAGGATGTGTTTGCAATCCACTCGCCGAATGGCGAACAAGTCGATGCCCGGTAAGTTGTTTCCTGGCTCTGTGCAGAGCGAGCAGCAGTAGCCCAATTGCCGCAGAATTTCCACTGTGTTCCGATTAAAGGAATCTGCTTTCCCATAGGGATAGCTGAAGGGCCAGAGGGCCTGCGGCTCTAAGTTCTTTTGAATCAGTTCCCAGTTTTTAGTGAGGTCTCTGAACAGCTGGGGATATCGCAGAGTCGCGAGCGGCCGGTGCTCGTGGGTATGGCCCCCGATCAGCATCCCGGCGCGCTGCATCTCTCGCGCCTCGTTCCAGTTCAGATAGAGCTCCTCGCCAAACGCCTTCTGGTCTCCGAGGTGTCTTTCAAAGAGTGTTTTCACGGCCTGATCGCGGATTTCCGGCTGCAGCGCGAAATTGAACAGATACTTGAAGCGCGCGACTTCCGGCGTATCGAGGGGATAGGTCCACTGGAAGACGGACGGGTCCGTTTGCATTGCAAGCTTGTCGGCGTGCCCAAGCTCCTGCACGGTGTTCTCGAACGCGGCGCGATATTCGTCGAACCCGAGATGAGCCGTCAAAAAATGATTCATGTGGACGGGCGCGACAATGCCGTCTTCGAGGCAGCCGCTGATCAGGAAAAAAAGTCCCTGGATCTGCTCTTCGGCGAGAATGGGTGTTACGTCGGCGTAGTGCTCGCGCAAGCCGTCGTCGAAAGTCATCAGGCAGAGGTCGCGCCGCGGCGTATATTTTCCGCCCAGGAACGCCATCGCCGATTCCAGGGTCGCCATCTCGTAGAAGTCCGGGAGAGCCTTCGCCTGGCTACGAAAATCGTCCAGGAGCATTCCCTTGATCCGCGGAAAGCGGGTGCGAGGCAGTTCGCGCACGTAGTGATAGGTGGCGACGTGCAGTTGTGGAGGGTGGCTCATCGGCGTTTCGGCTCCGGTTCGTTTTCCTGTTTTGCGGTGCGGGGACTAGTTCGGCCGGTCCTGGTCGGAATCCGACTTGGTCCAATACCAGGGGCATTCGCAGTCGTCCTGCGTGGGAGTCTTCGCGTCTCGCAGGAAGATTGCGCTCATAATTCCGCCGCCCTTCCCATCGAGCGGCTGAAACCGCGACGGCAATGCTCCGCCATCGGGATGGACCGACGAACCCTTGAAGCCAAGATCCTGAAGAACCTTGCGCGTCTCGCCGTGGTAGCCGTAGAAATCCGCAGCCATGGCTCCGGCGCGGTCCAGCTCTCCGACGAAAGCGCCGAACAATGCCTGGGCATTTGCCGGCGACGCCGGGAGAAATTCCACGAGACGCCCGATGCGGTCCACATCTTTTCGTCCGTGGGGGGTTTCGGTCCGGATCGTTTCGAGGCGCCATACGGCGAGACCGGTCTTCTTGCCCTCGGCCACCGTAAGGAATTTGTATTCGAAGTCTGGGTGATTCTTATAGCGCCAGGTGAGGAAATCGGCGTCGCGGGCCGCACCGATGGTACGCTCCGCGTGTGCAGGCCAGTCTCGTTCATCCCATTCCGCAGGCAGCACGTGCCCCATCTGCAGCGGCGCCACCGGAAGTTCCTTCAGTTCGAATGCCGAAATAAGGCTCGCGGCGCGTTCGTCAGACCAGTCCGGATACGCGAGCTTGAGCGCGCACGCCATGCGCTCGCCCTGGTGCGGGAGCACGAGAAAGTGGCGCGGAATTTCGGGAAGCACCTGGCCGCGCAGCACCTGATAGATCGCCACTGTCGCTGGATTGATGCCGAACGCCACCACCGCCGAGAATTCCGGCTTGCGGAAAGAACTCAGAAGCTGCAGCGCCATGGCTCCCTTGCGATAGTCAGGGCGGATCACGTAATTCACGATCCACACCGCCTTGGACGACTGGCCGAAGCGATTCAGCGTAAAGGGAATTCCGCCGAGAATGCCCACCAGCTCGGGACCGTCCACCGCCAGCGAAAAGCTGTAGCTGTTGGGGTCCCAGTGACCAGGCCGGCGAAAACTCCAGTCGAACAAGGGCCGGTTGCGCGTGTAGATGTGGTTCTTGGCCCAGTGCTCATTCAAAAAATCGCTGATGCGCGGGTACTCGCTGAAATTGGCGTATCTAAATTCCACTGCCATTGGAGGAACCGTTTCCTTTCACTTTTTCTTCGACCAGCGCCGTGGTCAGCTCGATCGAGAGAAGCTGCTCGATTTCTTCCGGGGAAAACTGCACGTTGAATTCCTGTTCCAGGGCCAGCACAAAACTCAAGTGGTGAAGCGAGTCCCACGTCTCGATCGTGTCCGGGGTGGATGCCGGCCCCAGGCTCGCTTGCGGCACTTGAAACACGTCGGTGGCAACTGCGATCACTTTATTAAGCACGAGATTCGTTGGACCGATGGGAACCGTTTGTGACATGCAGTCGAATCCATTCTGGGAACGGAATGTTGGCTTCGCCTAGATTCAGGCTCCACAGCGTGGCGCCGTTTTCCGACGCAACCGGCCGGAATTTATGAGACTCGTACAGGTCCTTTACCGGCGCGTTCTTCTTTGTGGGGATGAACCACCCTTGCAGCAGACTGGCTCCCCGCGCTTTGCCCGCATCGGTGAGAAAACCCAGCATGGCCGTCTCGATGGTGCGCCCGATCACGCGGCAGCTCAGCAGAAATGTGTCGATCTCGCAGACATCGTCCTCGGTGCGCGTGATGAGCACGCCCACGATGCCGTTGTCACCGAAGCGATCCTTCACGCCCACCGAATAGACGCCGCAGTCCGGCCGGGAAACGAATTCCGCGATCTGTTGTTCCGTATAGCGCCGCGTGGTCACGTTGTACTGGTTCGTCTTCTGCGTGAGCTGTGCGACGCGGGCGATCGAATCCGGCGTCACGTTGGCGATCACGACTTCCTGCTCGAGCGAACGGAAGAAGTCTTCGAGCGAACCGGACGTCTGCGCCAGATCGGAGCGCTTGCGCTGCTCGTGGTATTGCTTCGTTTTTACCTGGTCTTCGGAGGAAAGTGTCAGCCGCTCGAAGAACGGGCAATCGCGCAGCGCCTGCGTGTATCCCTGCACGTGGCTCGGTACCGGGATCACTTTCACTTCCGGCGCTTCGGAGCGAACGAGTTCTCGTTCCACCGGGTTGTCGTCGAAGAACGCAATCGAGTCGATGCCAACGTTTAATTCTTCCGCGATCTCTCGCAGGTTTTGCGCCTTGTCCTGCCAGTTGATGCGAAACGCGGCGAAGTGTTCGGGCCGCAGCAGCATGCCCGGATGGTTCTGCAGGGCCGCCATCGCTTCGTCGTGATTGTTCTTGCTGCACACCGCCAGAAGAATGCCGCGCTGATGAAGATCGAGGACGGCGCGCTGGAAGCCGCGGTAGAGCGCGCCCGGATATTCCACGCCCAGTTTCAGTCCGTCTACGCCGTCTTCGCCGAGAACCCCGCCCCACAAAGTGTTGTCCAGATCCACCGCCAGAACCTTGCAAACCACTCCGGTGAGCGGATGAATGAACTTCAGCCACGCTCCTGCCATCGGGAGCATGCTGTCTGGCGCGAAGGGCATGCGCACCATCAGCCACTTGCCTTCATCGTGCCAGCGCGCGCGGCCGTGCTGCGCCACCAACGCGTCATAATCAAGCACGTGGACGCCGCGATGTTCGCTGCACAGCGCCCGCAATCCGGCGTTGATCTGTTCGATGGCCGTGAGCTGCCCGGCTTTGCGCTGCGTTTCCAGCACGCCCAGGCTGGCGGCCGGCTTCTCAAGATTGTGGATCACAAGCGAGGCATTGCTGCGCTCGCGGAACGTGCGCACCCAGGCGCCGAAGTCGCGCAGCACCCGGTCAACCGCCGATTGCGCGTCCGCTTCGGTCAAGTCCGCGTAGCCATCCCAGATTTCCGGGGCGATGTCGCGTGTTTGAATGGCCAGCACCACGATGTTCGGATCGAAGGCGTACAGGGCGCTTGCGGGGTCGAGAATCTCCTGCGCGTACGAATTGAACTGGCCCACGTGAACGGTCGCGTCAATGCCTTCCGCAAGCGCCGCGCTGCGCAGGATGGGCACCAGCGGCTCGACCGTCATCGACCGAAGAAACGCGATGCGCGTCTGCACGAGCGGCAAATGCCCTTTCATTTTCTCGTAGCAGGACAATACGTAATTCGCGGCGGCGGCGCGGCCCTCTTTGCGCCAGAAATCGCCGAGGCAGGCGTGCGCCTGCGCCCAGCGGCCCTCCGCCAGACAGCCTTCAACCAGTTCGCGCAATTCCTTGGAGTGTGCCATGCGAGAAAACCGCCTACATCTGCAAGCCGCCGGAGACGGGTATTTCCGCTCCGGTGACAAAATCACCCGCGCTCGTGCACAACGCCGCCACCACAGCGGCGATTTCGGCGGCCGAAGCCAGACGCCGCAGCGGCGTCTGCATGGCCTGCACTTTGCGCAGGCGTTCGGAGAGCCCTGCGATCGATTCCGTTTCCACCAGCCCCGGCGACACCATGTTGACGCGAATCCCGTGCGGGCCGAGCTCCGCCGCCAGGCAACGCGTGAGCGCCTGCATCGCGGATTTCGCCATGAGGAAATTGCTCCAGTTTACCGGAGGCGTATTCAATGAGAAGGACGAACCGATATTGATGATGCGCCCGGATTTCTGCTCGATCATGCCGGGAATCGCCGCCTGGCTGCAGTGGAACGCGCCGCGCACGTGGACGTCGAGAGTTGCCTGCACGTCCTCCCAGGTTGTCTGCAGGAAAGGACGCGGTTCGGGCAAGCTGCCGGCGTTATTGATGAGTATGCTGACCGGCCGTTTGTACTCCTGGCGCGTCTTCTCCAGTGCCGAGGTTACCGAGGCTCGATTCGTCACATCGGCTTGCACGGGAATCGCGCGCCCACTGTTGGATTGCAGAGAAGCGCAAAGATCTTCGGCAGCCGCGGCGCTGTTGTGATAGTTCACGGCGACCATTGCGCCGGCCTGGGCCAGCGCCGTGGCGATTGCGGCTCCGAGTCCGCGCGCCCCCCCGCTGATAAACGCTACCCGCTCGGTGATGGGAAGATCCTTCGGCTGCTGGCGCTCTTCCAGCGCGGTCACGGTTCCTTCGCCTTCCATAACCACCTTCCCCTCTTGATTCAGGGCCTTCACTTCGATTGTGAGGCTGCGCGCGCCTTCCGACTTGTGCGTGACCTTCATTGTGAGGCCGATGCGGTCGCCGATGAACACCGGCGCAAGCCATTTGAAATTCTGCTGGCTCCAGAGCGCGCCCGGGCCGGGGCAGCGCATGCCAATGAGCGTGGAAACGTAATTCGCGACCAGCATCCCGTGTACGACGCGGCGCTGAAAATGCGTGCGGGCCGCAAAGCTGTCGTCCATGTGCAGCGGGTTGCGGTCGCCGCTCAGTTTGGCGAACGCCTCGACGTCTTCGGCTGTGATCGCCTTCGCGAACTGGAATTCGTCGCCCGGCTTGATCTTCTCGAAATCGGCGAATTCGGTGGAAGCCGGTGGCGCGCCCGCGTCCTTGCGCGGGTCCGCGGGGCCTTTCGCGCCAGGCAGAACGAAAATGTTGGCCTGGCTCATGGAATCTATCGCCCCGGCGCCTGGAAAACGGCTTCTTCGACCAGATGCGACTCGCTCAGCATTTCACCGGCGGCCAGCGGCCTGCGCAAACGGCGCCCGATCATCGAAGGCAGCCGGTCGGCGGGAATTCCCGTCCCCGGCTTCTTCACCGACAGGGCCTCTGGAGTGAGTACCGCACCGCTTGGGAGATCGACTTCGGCCACGATGCTCTTGGTAAAGAGATCGCGCAGCGGGGCCATTTCATCCGCCATTTTATTTTTGTCGACGGCGCTCGCCCGCATGCGCTCGTTAAACCGCACGCCTTCCACCAACGTCTTGAGCTCGGCCGTGGTGATCGAGGCCGGAACGTCAGGTCCGAAGCATTCCCTGCTGAACGTTACATGCACCTCGACGAGTTCCGCGCCCAGCGTGGCAGCGGCCAGTCCCGGGAAAATCGTGCCCGAATGGTCCGAGAGCCCTACCGCGCAGGCGTAGCGCGACCGAAAAATCTCCAGCATATTCAGCCCGACTTTTTCCGGGGGACAAGGATACGCGGATGTGCATTGCATCACCGCCAGCGGAACTCCCGCAGATTGCACGCGCGCGACGGCTGCGTCAATTTCTCCGATGGCGCTCATTCCGGTGGAAATCATCATCGGAAGCCGCGTCTCGGCCATAAACGCAAACAAGGGCGCGTTCGCCACTTCGCCCGAGGCCACCTTCCAGGCCTTCATGCCGATCCGCTGCAGCATCCGCGCCGCTTCCAGCGAAAAAGGAGAACTCAGGAATTCGAGGCCCTTTTCTTCCGCATGGCGCTTGAGGCCGAGCCACTGCTCCTCGGTAAATTCCATGCGCTTCCAGTATTCGTAGCGCGACGCGTCCTGGTAGCTGAATCGCACGCGCCAGGGTTCCTGCGGGGTGCTTTCCGCTGAGGCGATGTGCGTCTGAAACTTCACCGCGCCGGCGCCAGCCTTGGCGATCGCATCGATGTAGGCGTGCGCCGTGCCCAGGCTGCCGTCGTGCGCCTGCGCCACTTCGCCGATCACCAGACATCGCTGCGGATCGAACTCCATATTAATCGCCTGCCGCCGCCTTCAAGGACCGCTGCCGCAAAGCAACCTGCCATTTGCCGCTGGGCTGGTATTCCGGAACGATGTCCGCCATGTGCGACAGCACGCGCACTTCATCCCGGCGGGAGACCAGGGAGCGCAGCTCGCCCACCCAGCGGTCGATGAAATCGCGCTGGATCGGGGCGCCGCAAAAAACCATGATCTTCTCGTGATACGTTGGCCGCGTCTCGTCGCTTTCGGTCGAAAGCTCCTCGAAGAGCTTCTCCCCGGGGCGCATGCCGGTGACGCGGATCGGGATGTCCACATCGGGCTCATGGCCGGACAGACGGATCATGTTTCTCGCCAGATCCAGAATCCGCACCGGCTCGCCCATATCGAGCACGAAGATTTCCGATCCCTTGCCCATCACCGAGGCCTGCAGCACCAATTGTACGGCTTCCGGAATGGTCATGAAATACCGCCGCATGTCCGGATGTGTAATCGTTACGGGGCCGCCCCGCGCGATCTGTTCCTTGAAGATGGGTACCACGCTGCCGTTGCTGCCCAGCACGTTTCCGAAACGCACCGATACGAACTTGGTGCCGTTGTCGCCGGTCGAATCCGGCATGGATTGCACGATCAGCTCGGTAACGCGCTTGGTGAGCCCCATCACGTTGGTGGGATTCACCGCCTTATCAGATGAAATCATTACGAACGAGTTTACTCCGTTGCGGTAGGCCGCCTTGACCATATTGTCCAGGCCGATCACGTTGTTGGTGACGGCTTCGATCACGTTGTGTTCCATCATCGGCACGTGCTTGTATGCCGCCGCGTGGTATACGGAGGTCACGCCAAACTCGCGGATGATTTCTTCCATGCGGTCGTAGTCGCGAATGTCGCCGATCACGGGGCAGACCGTCGCCTGCGAAGACATGCCCAGCAGTTCCATCTCAATCTTGAACAAATCGCTCTCGGCCTGGTCCAGCGCCACCAGGCACTTCGGCTCGAAGCGGATCAGCTGCCGGCAGAGCTCGCTTCCGATCGAGCCGCCGGCCCCGGTAACCAGGATCGACCGGCCCGCGACGGATTCGTGAATCAGGTCGTGCTCGAGCTGCACCGGTTCGCGCCCCAGCAGATTCTCCACCGAGATTTCGCGGATCTCGCTGACGCGCACCTTCCCGGCCAGCAGTTCCGCAAGGTTGGGAATCGTCTTGCACGGCACGCCGCTCGACCGGCAATTGGTCAGCGCCTCCGACATTTGCTTGCCGGACGCCGACGGCATGGCGATGACGATTTCGTCGATGCTATGCGAGCGGCGGCGGTAGCGCTCGACAATTGCGGTAACGTCGCGGCCGGAACCGAGGACGTTCACGCCCATCAGGCTCACATTCCACTTGTGCGGATTGTCGTCGATGAATCCGATGATTCGATAGTTCATGCTGGGGTTGGAACGAATTTCGCGCACCAGGTTCAGCCCCGCGATCCCGGCCCCGTAAATGAGAAGCCCCTTCTGGGTCGCCTTCTTCGCGGCGACCTCGTGCATCACCATTTCGTGGTACAGCCGCACGCCAAACCGCGCTCCCGCCGTGGCGAGGAAGCACAGGAGGAAGTCGATCAGGTAGACCGATCGCGGAAATTCCGATCCCACCAGTGCAATTGTGAACGCCGTAAAAACGATCGATCCGCCCGCATTGGCGATCAAAAGCTTTACCAGGTCGGAAAGCCCCGAGAAACGCCACCAGCCGTGCTCGATGCCCACCACGTAAAACACGACCATCTTCACGGCCAGCACAATCAGCAGGCCGAACAACAAGTGGCGCATCTCCCCGTGCGGGAAGACGAAATCGAACCGCACCAGGAAAGACGCCATCAGCGAAAGCGCGATCACCGACGCTTGCCACACACGGATGAAGATGAGCCGGTTGGAGATCACCATGCCCTGCAGGGCTTGCGGGGCCAGGTCCAAAAGGTTCGCCGATAATACCCGCCGCCGGATCAGTCTTGCGACTCGATCCCCGTAAATGGAGAAGTTGAGCATATCGCTCCCGAGGGAGATGAAGTTAGTTCAGTTTGAATTCGAAAATTGCGCTGGCATCCGTTTCGGTAGGAACACCGTCCACGCGCGCCGGTTTGTAACGGCGTTCGCGTACGGCATCTACGGCTGCCTGCCCCAGTATTTCCGGGCCCTTCACAACAACGACGTCATGCACGTCGCCCATAACGCTGATCTTGAAGCGCACTTCTACCGGCCCGGAGATTCCCGCTTCCTTGGCCTCGGCCGGATACACCGGATTGATATTCGTCAACAACAGCGCGGGTTGTACGGCTCCGCCCCTCCGCGCATAGCGCGTGACGGAAGGAGCAAATGCAGCGGCCGCGGAACCGGATGACGATGCGGACGACGCGGGGATCACAGGAATCAATTCCGCGGGCGCTCTCATCGGATCGCCGGGCATCACAGGGCCCGCAGGCTTGGACGCAACGGCAGGCCCCCGTCCGTTGGCCGCGATCGTCGAAAGCCCGGTGCTCGATGCCTGGTGCGCCTTCGAATGCGCCGCCGAGGGCGGCAGAGTCCTGGAAACCGTCAGCGTATCCTCCGGCAGCTTCACTCTGGGTGAAGTTCGGGGAGGCAGAGCCTTCGCGGGAAAATGACCGGCCACTTCATACTTTTCCGTGTCGCCTAAAACCGTGCTTGAACGATTCGACGACGCGTCGCCGCGGTTCGAGGCCCGTTTGATAATATCCTGCAACTCTTTATCGGAGAGCGCCGGCTGCTTCGTTGGAGTGACGCTCGCGGGGGGAACGGCGGGCGCCGGAGAATCCACAGCGGGAGCAACTGCCGCGGACATGCCCGCAGGCAGCTGACCCACGACGCGCACGGTTTCGCTGAGCGTCGGCACGGAGGAGTCATCTGCGCTGAGCTGAAGACGGAAAACAACGTCCTTGCTTAGCGGAGAATAGACCACCGAGCCGCCACGCAGGTCAGAGGCGTCCAAGTCTATAGTCTTCTGAATTCCGCCGTCCGTAATCAGGAGTTGTCCTTTCGCCGCTCGGAGAACAGCAGGAGCATCAGGGTTCCAGCTCAACCGCCAATCCGCGCCCGCCTGATCCAATTTCAGCCCGACGTTCGCGTCCGTAGAGGATTCCGTTTTCACATTGGGAGTATCGGCAGACCGCCAGCCGCGGAGCTGATAGAAACCGGCGGCCAGAAGCAGCAATACGAGGGTCGCCCCGAGGCCCCACTGCCATTCCCTCGAAAGACGAAACTCGCCGCCGGAAGTCTCAACCCCTGCCTCTTCCGCTTCCTGCGCTTCGAAAGCTTCTTGAGCTTCGTGCGATTCCTTCGGTATCTGCAGTTCCCGCCGCTGCGGTCCTTGGCGCTGCGGTTCTTGCCGTTGCGGTTCCGGCCGCTGGGGTTCTGGCCGTTGCGGTTCGGAACGCACCGGCTCTGGCCTTCTTGCGGTCGCGGGCTGGCTGGGCTCGGAAGACCGCGGAAACCCTCGTCCCGACAGTTGCGCGCGGTTGAAGGGAGCGGGATCCCATTCAAACGAGACTGCACTATCCTTGGTCAGGAACAATCGGCCGTTGCTGGCCTTGCCGGAGCGCGGTTCAATCAATAGAAAGATCGATTCCGGCTGGTCAGGATTCTGAAGCAACGAAAGATCATCTTCGGTCAGCGTCTTTTCGCCTTCGGCGGAACTTCGGTAGAAGCCCAGAACCGACATGCGCTTGTCCGGCCTTGACTGCCAGCGATCGATAATCGCTTTCAGCTGGCGGGCATCCCCGAAAGGCGAGTCGGTGGTCTTCCAGGTCGCGACCGGCACCGGCTCATAGTTCTCGACAATAAAGGTCAACTCCCGGGTTTCGTCTCTCTTTCCCAGCAGAATTCCGGCCGCTCCCTTCTTGCCCGCGCGAATGGCATCGCGTTCCAGGAGTTCGACGGTATTGAGATGAAAGTGAACGCTCGCCGGCTCATCCGCCTGTTCCCAGCGGAAAAAGCCCGCGCCCTGCCTTCTGGCTGAGTAGTTAGTCAAGATTGGATTCGCACTCACGAGTTGAAACGCAAACTGCTTGCCGGACGCGGCCGGACGGGCCTGGATCCGGTCAGTAACGCGTCAAAAGGAAAAACCCACTGCTTATGGCCGAATAACCCGCCATCTGGGTGTACGTCTTTAAGGTACTCGACGGCACGACCACGATGTCGCCCGCGTTCAGCATGCGATCCTTAATCCGGCCGTTCACGAGCCTCTTCAAATCGACGGACCCGACTTTCTCATAGAGACCCTCGCCGTTCTTGCGCATGATCTCACTATGGGCCGGGTTGGCCAGCTTCGATAGTCCGTTTGCGGCTGCCAGAAGCTGCATCATCGAGATCGAATCGTGATTCACAAGCTCGACAGCGCCGGGCTTGATCACTTCACCGATAATGAAAACCAGGCGCGCATCGGTTGAAACGGCTACCACGTCGTTGGGCTCAATCAACAAGTTCGACGCGGCGCTCGTAGCGTCGATCACATCCCTCATCGGTAGATCGATAACGCTCTTCTTGCCGTCCGCGCTCGGGTGAGCATCCGGCAGAGGAATGTTTCCGTACTTGATCTGCCGCGTAACCGTCACGGTGGCTCCGGGGTCCTTCTCGAGACCACCCGCCATCGTCAGCACGGTCCAGAGAGTCTTGGGACCTTCCGTCTGGAACGTTCCCGGACGGTGAACGGCGCCGGTAACAGTGACAGGCTGGCTGCGGAACTCCGCAATATAAACGGTAACGTGGGGATCGCGAATATAGGTCTTCAGGCTCGTGGCCAGCGACTCCTGAAGTTGTTCGGCGGTAAGTCCGGCAGCGTGAACTTTACCCACCAACGGCAGATCCACATCGCCCACGCTGGTTATACGCCAGGTCCTGCTGATTTCCATCGATTCCAAACAGGAAACCGTAATCGAGTCGTCCGGTCCAATCACGTCTTCGGGTGACGAAACATGCCCGGCAGCAGCGGGGGCAGGTGCATTGGCGTCCGTGGGCGCGGCGGGAATGGAGCCGTCATCGTCCGCAGGGGCGGCGGCGGGCGCATTTTGTGCGGCATTCTGCGCAACGGCGTTCTGCATCGCCCAGCATGGAAACTGGGCGGTTAGCCCTAAAACCAGCGACAATGCGACCGCTCTCATCCGCGTGCTTCCTCTTGCTGGATGCCTGCTTCCATTTCAGAATTCCAGGGCGGGCGGATCGAGTGGCGCCTCGAGTGCTGCGACACGATTTCGCGCACCGACCGGGCCACATAGCAAACTTCTTCTTCCGTCATCGCGGGATAGAGCGGCAAGGAGACCAGCCGGGGATACAGTTCGAGCGCGCGCGGACACTGATTCTCCGGCAAGTCCGCCCATTTCTTGAAAAACGGATGAAGCTGGATGGGAATAAAGTGCACGCTCGCACCGATGTTCTTTCGCCGCAACTCGGCAATGAACCGCGCCCGGTCAATCGTAAGCGATTCCAGGTTCAAGCGAAGAGCATAAAGATGCCACGCGTGGCGGCCGTTGACGGCGGCTTCGGGCAATTCAAGTTCGCGGAGCGCCGCAAAGGCTTCGTTATACTTACCGGCGTACCGCGTGCGGCGCTCGGTGAAATTCTCGAGCTTGCGCAACTGATGGATACCCACCGCGGATTGAAGGTCGCTGAGGTTGTATTTGAAGCCGCATTCGACGACCTCGTAGTACCAGCTGCCATCTTCCCGATAACGGTTCCAGGCATCTTTATTGATTCCGTGAAGGGTCAGCATTTTCACTCGTTCGGCGAGCGCTTTGCTGTTCACGGTGATCATGCCGCCTTCGCCGGTGGTCAGATTCTTGGTCGCATAAAAGCTGAAGCAAACCGCATCGCTCGGCGACTCCGATGAGCCGATCCGGCGGCCGCGGTATTCGGTGCCTGCCGCGTGCGCCGCGTCCTCGATTACGAACAGATGGTGCTCTTTCGCCAGCTTCCAGATGGCATCCATGTCGCAGGGCGCGCCGGCCAGGTGAACAGGAATGATAGCCTTCGTCCGCGGAGTGATGCGTTCGGCGATGGAAACAGGGTCGATGTTGCCGTCCGGAAGGACGTCCGCCAGAACAGGCGTGGCTCCTACATGGACGATCACGCTCACCGTCGCGCAGAATGTGAGAGGGGTCGTAATCACTTCATCGCCCGGTCCGATGTTCAGGGCGGCCAGCGCCAGATGCAGCGCGGCCGTGCAGGAACTGACGGCCTGGGCGTGCTGGGCGCCCACGTAATCCCGGAACTCTTTTTCGAATTGCGCCGTGCGCACACCCGTGGTGAGCCACCCGGAGCGCAGGGTGCTGACCACCTCGGCGATTTCGGCGTCGTCGATTTCAGGACGGTTGAACGGTATGAAGGTATGTTCGGTCATTCTGGATCTTCGCCGGTTAGAACCCGGTCTCCTTGGCATGCTGTGTTCCCGGAAATATTGCGCACCGGGCCGTCTGTAAAATTATTCCAATATCGCCCCAAAAGGACTGTTTTTCCAAGTACGCCAGGTTGAGAGTCAGCTTCGTGGGAAGAAGGCTTCTTTCGTAAAATTCGATCGGGTTGGGCGACTTCGCGAGAAGCTCTTCCTCGTTGCGGTATAGGATCGAAGCCGGATCGGTGATTCCCGGCCGCACGCGCAACACCGAACGCCACACGGGGTTTTTCATGTCCACAAACTCGGGAACTTCGGGCCGGGGACCAACCAGGCTCATTTCGCCGCGAACCACGTTCCACAATTGAGGGAGCTCGTCGAGTTTGAACTTCCTCAGTACCCTTCCGGCCTTCGTCACCCGGGAGTCGCCGCGAACCGTAATGGAAGGCCCGCTTTTCCCCGCTCGCATCGTTCGAAACTTCAGCAGGTAGAAAGGGGCGCCGTTGCGGCCAACCCGGATCTGTTTGAAGAGAATCGGGGTGCCGGTCTCGATGATGACGGCCACAGCGATCATCAGCAAGAAAGGAGAAAGCACCAGTAACGCAAGAAGGCAAACACCGCGGTCAAATAGTTCTCGCACCGGTATGGTCCTTAGGTGGTGGGAGAATAATACTCGTTCGGGCTGTAGCCGTAACCACCCATATTTTTCACGTCCCAGGCGTTGAGGATCGTGCCAAGAACCGGGATGCCGTCGTCAATCAAGCGCCGCTTGGCGGCCATGGCGGCCTCGCGGCTCGTCACTCCCGCGCGGAACACCAGGATCGCCGCATCGGCCAAACGGCCGAGGATGCGAGCGTCGGATATGTCGAGCATCGGAGGTGTATCGATCAGAACGATGTCGAACTCGGAGCGCAACCGTTGAAGCAGCTCGAGCATGCGGTGCGAATAGAGAAGGTTCGAGATGCTGTTGGTCGCCGGACCGCTGGTCAGAATGCTGAGCTGCGGCATCTGCGTGCGCTTCACGAGCGCATCGAGCGGACAATCCCGCAAGGAGCTTTTCTCGCGGAGAAGATCGGTGAGGCCCCAGTCGTTCGGCAGGTTGAATACTTCATTGAGCCGCGGCTTGCGCATGTCGCCGTCGATGAGCAGCACCTTTTGGCTGATTTC
>Ga0302324_100011227_pt1 | contig 18423 bp, 23 predicted proteins | sample Palsa_T0_1_FD_201949 | JGI IMG/M metagenome (GOLD analysis project Ga0302324, IMG submission 201949) | Peat permafrost microbial communities from Stordalen Mire near Abisko, Sweden - Palsa_T0_1 | ecosystem: Environmental > Terrestrial > Soil > Palsa > Peat permafrost | place: Sweden: Abisko... | reverse complement strand
ACCATGACCATCACCGCGACCATCGCCGGCGCGGTGTCGATGCTGGCCAATTTCGCCTTCTTCTTCGGCGGCCGGCGAAATCCGCTCGGGTTGATCGGCATGCTGCTGGCGACGCTGGTGGCGCCGCTCGCCGCGGTGCTGGTGCAGATGGCGGTCAGCCGCACGCGCGAGTTCGAGGCCGACCGCGCCGGCGCCGAACTCTCGGGCCGGCCGCTGTGGCTCGCGTCCGCGCTCCAGCATATCGACACGGCCGCCAGGGCAATCGACAATCCGCAGGCCGACGCCAATCCCGCGACCGCGCATATGTTCATCGTCAATCCGCTTTCGGGCAGCGCGCTGTCGGGATTGTTCTCCAGCCATCCTTCCACGCAGGAGCGCATCGCGAGACTGAAAGCGATGGCGGGCACCGAGCGACAAGCATCGGGTCCTTGGGGATGAACGATCCCGGCCAGCCGGCGCGCGCGGCGGCGCTGGAAATCCTGAGCGCGGTGCTGCGCAAGCATCGCCCGCTCGATGCCGCCCTCGACGAAATCCTGCCGCGCGCCAATCTGGAGCCGCGCGATTCCGGATTCGCGCGCGCCATCGCGAGCGAAACCTTGCGTCGCTTCGGTCAGCTCGACGCCTTGCTGCGCAGCTTCATCGCCAAACTGCCGTCGCCGCATCGCTGCGGCCCCACGCTGGAGATCCTGCTTGCGGCTTCTTGCGAATTGCTGTTCCTCGACGTGCCGGCGCATGCCGCCGTCGACGCCGCCAACAAGCTCGCCGCGCGAGACCAGAAGGCGGTGCATTTCAAGCCGCTGATCAACGCCACGCTCCGGCGCATCGCGCGCGAAGGCCGCGCGGCACTGGACGCGAAGGATGGCGAACGCCTCAACACACCGGACTGGCTATGGACGCGCTGGCGAGAGACTTATGGCGAAGAAACCGTCCGCGCCATCGCCCGCGCGCATGCCGCGCAACCGCCGCTCGATATTCTGCGCAAGGATCGCGCCTTCGAGATCGCGGGCGCGCACGCTTTGCCTGGCGATGTGCTGCGTTTGCGCGATGCCGGCCGCGTGGAAGACATTGCCGGTTTCGCGCAAGGTGCGTGGTGGGTGCAGGATTTCGCTGCGACTCTGCCGGCGCGCCTGCTGGGCGATGTGCGCGGCAAATCCGTCATCGATCTGTGCGCCGCGCCCGGCGGCAAGACGGCGCAGCTTGTGGCAAATGGCGCGCTTGTAACCGCCGTCGAACGCGATCCGGCGCGCATGGCGCGGCTGAAGGAAAATCTCGCGCGTCTCGCACTATCGGCCATTTTCGTGGAATCGGATGTGCTCGATTTCCAGCCCGACGCGCCGGCGCCTTTCGTGCTGCTCGACGCGCCGTGCAGCGCCACTGGCACGATCCGCCGCCATCCCGAACTGCCCTGGATCAAGAGCGCGGACGACATCAATCTGTGCGCCAACACGGCCGGTGAGCTGCTCGACGCCGCCGCCGAAATGGTGGCGCCCGAAGGCCTGCTCGTTTTCGCGGTGTGCTCGCTGGAGCCGGAAGAAGGCGCCGAGCAGATCGCGCAATTCCTCGAACGCCGCAGCGATTTCGCACGCGTGCCTGTCGCCGCATCGGAATTGTTCGGAATGAACGAACTCGTCTCGCCGGATGGCGATCTGCGCACATTGCCCTGCCATCTCGCCGAGCAAGGCGGCATGGACGGTTTCTATGCGGCGCGTCTCAAGCGGCTATGACAGCCGCCCCAGCGCATAGGCGATCGCGAGATAGATCTTGCCGGTGTCGGCGCTGAGGATCGTCGAGGTCAGCAATCCGCCGCCGTCGCCTTCGCGGGCGCGCGCCAGCATGGTCTCGAATTCCTCCAGATAGGTGCCGGCCGCTTCGCGGAAGCGGGCGTTCTCACGGTAGAGGGTTGCGATGCGGTCGACGGTGCCGGCATCGATCGTGCCGGCGAGCCGGCGCGCGAACACCGCGCGATCGCCGGCCAGATAGCGCCGCCATTCATCCTCGCCCGGCGCGCTTTCCGCCATCATAGGCTCCAGATCAATCGCCATGTCGGCGAGTGCGGTCTGCAGCGCGCCCATCGCGGCGGCGGCGGCCGGTTTCAGCTCGCGCGCCTTGGCGTCGCTGGCTTCGGCGGCGTCGAGCAGCGCGCGCATGTTCCAGGATTTCGGCTCCGGCGGCGGCAAGTTCTTCTTCGGGCGCTGGGTCAGCTTGCGCGCCAGCCCGATCAATCCTTCGTTTTCCGGCGGCTCGACCGCGGGTTCGCCGGGCGGCAGCTTGAGGCCGCTGCGCGACGCGGTGCGGGCATGGATGGTGGAGAGCGTGCGCGCCGAAAGATCGAGGATCTCGTCGGTCTCGCTCTTGACCATCTCGCGCACCCGCTGGGCTTCCTGGCGCGCGACGCCCGGCAGCGCGAGCAGATGCTTTTCCACTTCGGCGACGGTGCTGGAAAGCGTGCTGCGGATCTCGCCGGCTTCGGCGGAGAGCTCGCCCGCGGTGCGCAGCAGCCGCTCGCATTCCGCCATCGCCTCGCCGACCAGCGCCTTGGCGTTCGACTTCGCTTCCGACGCGGTCTCGCCGATCAGGGTCTGCGCCCCGGCGCCGGCGTCGTGCAGCGAATCCACCAGCCGCGCCAGCATGGCGGTGGCGTTTTCGGCGATGTCCTTCATGCGCTCGGCCTCGCGGCCGAAGCTCGCGGTCAATTGCGTCGCGCGCGCCGCGGCGTTGGCCATGGTCAGTTCGAGCTGGCGGTCGGTCTCGCCCGCCATGCTCTCGAATTTCTTCGCTTGTCCCGACAGCGCATTGATCGATTGCTCCATCGCCGCGCGTTCGGCGCCCAGCGCGCCTTCGAAAGCAGTGCTTTCGTCCTTCAGCTTCTGCAGCAGATCGCCCAGCGCGGCGCGGTGACGCTCGTGCCGGCCGAGCAGGAATTCGGCGCGCGCCATCGCGGCGTCCGAAACCGTTTCGATGCGCTTGGCTTGGCGGTCCAGTTCGAGCGCGATGGAATGCGGCGCTTCGGCCGATGCTTCGGCGGAAGCGCGGAAGCTGGCGGCCTGGGTGTCGAGCGAAATGCCGGCGGATTTGAGCGCGCTCTCCGCGGTTTCGATGGTGGCTTTCAACTGCGCCGTGCGGCCGGCGACGACTTCGCTGGCGCGCGTGGCCACATCGGTGAGCGAACCGGCGACCGCGTCGATGCGTTCGCGCTCCTGGCCCAGCCGCGAGGCGACGGCGTCGGCGCGCACATCGGCGCGAGCCCCGGCTTCGTCGAGCGCGGCGATATTGTTTTCGAGAATCGTTTCCAGCGCGCGCAACCGCGAGAAGGCGCCGTCCAACCCGGCATTGAGCGCGTCGAGTTCGCGTCGCACGGCGCGGCCCAGACGCGCCGCGGTGCGCGAGGCGGTCTCGTCGGCGGAAAACAATTTGTCTGTGAGTTCGGCCAACGCTTCGGCCGCCGCGCTCATCTGCGCGCCGCGCGCGAAGGCCCAGGCGGTGATCACCATCAGCATCGGCGGCACGAAGGTGGCGAAGGCGAGCAGCGCGGCCTGCTGGATGTCGAGGCCGGCCCATCCGTTCGGCCCGAGATAGCCCCACAGATAGGCCGCCGCGGCCCCCATCCAGAAGGCGCCGAGCGTGATGGCGACGACCAGCGCGACGATGCTCTGGGGCGGACGGCGCAGCGGCTCGCGCTCCTTCGCCTCCTCCGCGAAGCTTTCGGCGGATTGCAGGAGTATGGGCTGGTTGCGCTCTGGGACAGTCGCCACGGCAGGTTCCTTCGACGGACGCGGAACTCACCTTAACCATTCAAGTCCCTGACGGCGAGAGCTTCCTCTGTGGAGCGAACGGGGTCACAATGACGGGCGAAACACGCAAAAGTTGCCGGCCCGCGATGGAAGCGAACCAGCCCAGCCGCACCGCCCAGGGCGCCGCCCTGCACCGCGCAGCCCATCAGCTCGTGGACCAGCCGCCGGTCTTCGCCGACGCCCTGGCGCTTCGCATCGTGGGCGACGAGGCGGCGGACGAATTGCGCGCCGGCCAGGGCCGCCAGGCGCTGGTCGAATCCTCTTTCCTTCGCGCCTTCATCGCCACGCGCAGCCGCTTCACCGAGGACAGCCTGGCGCAAGCCCATGAGCGCGGCGTGCGGCAATATGCGATCCTGGGCGCGGGCCTCGACACCTTCGCCTATGAGCGCGCCAAGCGGTTCGAAGGGCTTGCGGTTTTCGAGATCGATCATCCCGCGACCCAGGGCTGGAAGCGCGCCCGGCTCGGCGAGGCGCGGATCGCCATTCCCGATTCCGTCACCTATGCGCCGGTCGATTTCGAGCACGACACGCTGGCGAACGGGCTGGCACGCGCCGGATTCGATTCCGGCAAGCCCGCCTTCTTCGCCTGGCTCGGCGTGACGCCCTATCTGACGCGCGACGCGATTCTGGCGACGCTTGCCTTCATCGCTTCGCTCAAACCGGGAAGCGGCGTGGTGTTCGACTATGCGCAAGCGCCCGGCGCGCTGCACAGCGCCCACTTCGAAGCGATGGCCGCGCGCGTCGCGGCCCTCGGCGAACCGTTCAGGAGCCTGCTCGATCCCGCCGAGCTTGTGCGCGATCTGGCGCGGTTGGGTTTCACGCGGATCGAGAATCTCGGCGCCGACGCGCTCAACGCGCGCTACTTCCAGAACCGCGCCGACGGATTGAAACTGGTCGGCCGCGGGCATCTGATGCGGGCCAGCGTTTGAGGGACATCTCATGACCATGCTGATCGCGGCCGCGGCCGTCTTTCTCGCCATTCATCTGTTGATCGCGGGCACACGGCTGCGCGACGCGATCGTGGGCGCGATCGGCGAAGGCGCCTATCTGGGCCTGTTCTCGCTCGCCTCTATCGGCGCCATCGTCTGGCTCGTCATCGCCTTCAAGGCGGCACCGGATGTGCCGCTCTATTATCTTGGCCGCGGCGTGCACGACATGGGAATCGTTGTCGTGCTGCTCGCTTTCCTGCTCGGCGTGCAGGGCTTGATGATGCCCAATCCGGCTTCGCTCAAACAGGAAGGCTCGGCCGCGAAACCGGGAACGATTTCCGGCGTGCTGCGCATCACGCGCCATCCCTTCCTGTGGGGCGTGGCGCTCTGGGCGGCGTTCCATCTGGCGGCCAATGGCGACGAGGCGTCGGTCGTCCTGTTCGGCACCTTGCTGATCCTTTCGCTGCTCGGCACGGTCTCCATCGACGCCAAGCGCAAGCGCAAAATGGGCGCGGCGTGGAGCGCGTTCGCCGCCAAGACCTCGAACATTCCCTTTGGCGCGGTGATCGCCGGACGCAACACGCTCAATCTTTCCGAGAGTTTCGGCTGGCGCTTCTGGCTGACGCTGCTGGTCTTCGCGGCCGCGCTGTTCGTCCACACCCATTTCTTCCCGGCGCATTCGCCACTGCCCGGCGGTGCTGTGCCGTTTTGAGACGCCCCGTTTTAACGCCGCCTTGAGCGCTTTCGCGCATAGTGGTTCGCTCGCGTCAGGAATGCCGATGTCCCGTCCCGTCGATATGGCCCACCTTGCCCGCTACACCGGCGGGGATTCGGCGCTCAACGCCGAAGTGCTGAGCCTGTTCGACGGCCAGATCAATGAATTGGTCGCCCGGCTCAATTCCATCATCGAGGCCCGCGACCAGAAATCCTGGAAGGAAATCACCCATACGCTGAAGGGTGCGGCGCGCGGCATCGGCGCCTTCGGGTTCGCCGACGCCGCGGCGGTCGCCGAGCCGATCGATCTGGCGAATGACGCGCCCGGCGCCGGTCGCGCGCTGGCAATCCTGCAGTCCAACGCCCGAGCCGTGCAGCTTTTCATCCACGCCTATCTCGGCCGCTGAGCGCTGATTTTCCCGTCCTATTGAACGCGATTGTGAGCCAGGCCATTTCTACATATAAGGGCGGCCGCTTCGGCTGTTCCCACAAAACGCATATGTGAATTATGGACGCTGCCATCGAGACCGATGTCGCCATTGTGGGCGCGGGCCCCATCGGGCTTTTCGCCGTGTTCGAGCTCGGGCTGCTCGATCTGAAGGCGCATCTGGTCGACATCCTTGACCGGCCGGGCGGGCAATTGACCGAGCTCTATCCCGAAAAGCCGATCTACGACATTCCCGGATTGCCCATGGTGCTGGGCCAGGAACTGGCCGACCGGCTGATGGAGCAGATCAAGCCGTTCGGCGCGCAATTCCATCTTTCGCAGATGGCCAGCGCGCTCGAGAAGCTTCCCGACGGGCGCTGGAAGCTTTCGACCGACGCCGGAACCGAGATCGTTGCAAAAGTGATCGTGATCGCCGCGGGCGGCGGCAGCTTCGTGCCCAAGCGCCCGCCCATCGCCGGCATCGAAGCCTATGAAGGCAAGTCCGTGTATTACGCCGTGCGCAAGATGGACGCGTTCAAGGACAAGCATGTGCTGATCGCGGGCGGCGGCGACAGCGCGCTCGACTGGACGATCAATCTGGCGCCGATCGCCAAATCGCTGACCCTGGTGCATCACCGCGACGGCTTCCGCGCCGCGCAGCACAGCGTCAACCAGATGCGCGCGCTCGTCGATGAAGGCAAGGTCAAGTTCCATGTCGCCAGCGTGAAAGCATTGCATGGCGCCGACGGCCAGCTCGAAGCCGTGACGCTCGCCGACGCCGACAAGACCGAGCGGCGGCACGAGACCGATGCCTTCCTGCCGTTCTTCGGGCTCACCATCAAGCTCGGCCCCATCGCGGAATTCGGACTGAACCTGCACGAGAACCTGATTGCGGTCGACACCGCGAAATTCGAGAGCGCGACGCCGGGCGTCTTCGCCATCGGCGACATCAATTCTTATCCCGGCAAATTGAAACTGATCCTCTCCGGCTTTCACGAAGCGGCGCTGATGGCGCAGGCCGCGTTCCATATCTGCAAGCCGAACGAGAAGCTGCGCTTCCAATACACGACCTCGTCGTCGAGCCTGCAGAAGAAACTGGGCGTGGCATGAAGATCGTCGCCATCGACCGCAAGGGCGAGAGCCACACGCTCGAAGGCCGCGACGGCTGGAGCGTGATGGAGATCCTGCGCGATGCGGGCCTTCCCATCGCCGCGGAATGCGGCGGGGCGTGCGCCTGCGCCACCTGCCATGTCTATGTCGAGGGTGGCTGGTTCGAGAAATTGCCGCCGCGTTCCGACGCCGAGATCGACATGCTCGACATGGCGCTCGCCGTGGAGCCGAACTCGCGGCTGTCCTGCCAGATCGTCTGCAAGCCGGAGCTTGATGGCATCACGCTGACCATCGCGCCGGAATAGAATTATTGTTTTGCGATAATAAATAGCCGTGCTATAGGCATCCTGAAACTATCAGGCGGCGTCATGACGTGGACGGGCGGCTGGCGGAAACCGGCGATCGGCGCGGGCGTTCTGGCGCTGCACGCGCTCTTCATCGCCTTTCTCATCCATGCCGGCATTTCGATCCCGATTCACGTTTCTGCGCCCGAGCGGGAAACAATGATTGTGCTTGTTCCGCTTCCGCCGCCGACGAAGCCGGCCCAGAAGAAGCCGCCGGCGACATCGTCGTCCATCACCGTAACGCCGCCGCGTGCTTTCGCGGTGCCGCCGGCTTCCACTACACCGAGCAATGCGCTGCGGGGATTGGGCACGGCGCTCGGCTGCAGCGCGTCGAATTACGACGCGCTGAACGATACGCAACGCGCGGCCTGCGCGCGCGGCCCCTGGCAGTTCGACGCCCAGGCGCGCGAGACCGCGTCGCTGATGGTCCCGCCGCCGCCGCACCAGATCACGCCGGCCGAAATCGCCGAGCACATACGCCGCACCGCCGATCCCTGCACGGCCGACAAGGCCGCGCACCTGCCGTTCTGCATCTACAGCATCATCTACGGCAACAAGCTGCCATGACGCACGACACAGGAGTGACGCGATGAAAGTTTCCCCCAATCTGGTGCGCGCGAGCCGCATCATGGCCTGGCTTTCGCTGCTCGGCGCGGCGTTCTATCTCGCGGCGGAGTTCCTCGTCTTCCTGACGCCCGGATTGTGGGGACAACTCGGCGCCGTCGAGATCCATCACACCGGCGTCGACATCACCGCCGCGATTCCGCTCGACTATCGCGTGGCGGCGCTTTGCATCGACCTGATCCCGGCGGCCTTGATGGTCTGGGCGCTGGTCGAGCTTTACCGGCTGTTCCTGCTCTACGCCGCGGGCGAAGTGTTCAGCGTTGGCGCGCTCTCGAGCCTCAACCGTGTCGCCGCGCTGATGTTCTGGTACGTGCTGGTGAGCTTCGTGACGCAGGCGCCGGTATCGTATCTGCTGAGCTTGTACCGACCGCCCGGCCATCGCGAGATCAGCCTGGGCTTCACTTCGCACGACGTGACCTTTCTGTTCATGGCCGGCGTGGTGCTGGTGATCGCGCGGGTGATGGGCGAGGCGCGCCGCGTCGCCGACGAAAACGAAAGCTTCGTGTGATGGGGATCATCGTCAATCTCGACGTCATGCTGGCCCGGCGCAAGATGCGCTCCAAGGAGCTGGCCGAGGCGATCGGCATCACCGAGGCCAATCTCTCGCTGCTCAAGAGCGGCAAGGTGAAGGGCGTGCGCTTCTCCACGCTGGAGAAGATCTGCGTCGTCCTTCAATGCCAGCCCGGCGATCTTTTGGAATTCAAGCCGGCCGTGCAATAGCCTTGGCGGGTCGCGGCGACGATGGGAAAGCAATGTCCGAACGGTTCTCAGCGCCGCGTCTGATTTCGGCCGCGATCGTTCTGCTGCTTCATCTGATTGTCATCGCCTTGCTGCTGAAGGCGGGCTTCGGCGCCAACCCGCAGCAACAGCCTTCGAAGCGGCCGGAGATGGTTTGGCTGACGCTGCCGCAAGCCGAGCGGCGCCGGCCCGAGGAAGCCCCGATCGCGGAACCCAGGATGATCGCGCCCCAACAGATCGCTCCCGCGCCCGACATCACCGCCGCGCCGCCGGGCGAGCTGCCGGAATCCGAGGGCGGCGGCATCATGGGCGTGGGACGCTATCTCAACAATTGCAGCGGCGCGGCCTATGAAAAGCTCTCGGCGCGGGAAAAGACCGAATGCCTGGGGGATGTGCGCGATGCCCGTGCGCGGCTGCCTTTGCTCGGGCCGGCCGTGCCGTCGCCGTTCGACAGCGTGCTGCAGAAGCGCAACGCGCCGTTCGTCCCCATGCAACATCCCTGTCCGGTGGGCAAGCCGGGCTCCAATCATCAGGATCATCCCTGCTATTTCGGCCAGTAGCCATGTCGCGGTCCGGCGCGAGTTCTGTATAGTGCTGGCCGAACTGGCCAAGCGGTAGCGCCGATCATGGGCCTCTACGACCATTACATCCTGCCGCGGCTGCTCGATGCGGCGATGAGCACCAAGCCGATCCGCTACCAGCGCAAGAAGGTCGTGCCGCGGGCTGAGGGGCGCGTGCTCGAAGTGGGATTCGGCGCGGGGCACAATCTTCCGTTCTACGACGCGGCGAAGGTGACGCATCTTTGGGCGCTGGAGCCTTCCTCCGAGATGCGCGAACGGGCGGCGGAGCGCGTGGCGCAATCGCCGTTGAAGATCGAATTCATCGATTTGCCGGGCGAGCGGATCCCGCTGGACGCGAACGCCGCCGATACCATCCTCATCACCTACACGCTGTGCACCATCCCCGACGTGATGAAGGCGCTGGGCGAAATGCACCGCGTGCTGAAGCCGGCCGGAAAGATGATCTTCTGCGAGCATGGCGAGGCACCGGACGAGAATGTGCGGCGCTGGCAGCGCAGGCTGACGCCCGCCTGGAAGGCGATCGGCGGCGGCTGCCATGTCGGCCGGCCGATCCCCAAGCTGATCGCCGACAGCGGATTCAAAGTCGAGGACATGCAGACCATGTATCTTCCCGGCACGCCGCGCTTCGCCGGGTTCAATTATTGGGGCCAGGCCGCGAAGGCATGAATCCGTTTCTCGCAACCGCCATCAAGGCGCTGCTCACCGCGGTCTTCATCGTCGGCGTGAGCGAATTGGCCAAGCGCTCGAATCTCCTCGCGGCGCTGCTGATCGGGCTACCGCTGTCCTCGGCGCTGACCATCGTGTGGCTCTATCTCGACACCGCAGACGCCGCGCGCGCGAGCCAATATTCGTGGAGCATCTTGCTGCTTCTGCCGCCGGGCTGCTTGTTCCTGGCGGCGCTGCCGCTCGCCATCCGCCATGGCTTCGGCTTCTGGCCGAGTTTCGCCATGGCCGCGCTGGCGACGGCCGCGGTCTATTACGTCTATGCGTCTGTGTTGCAGCGCGCCTTCGGCGTGACGCTTTAAGCAACGCCTCTTCCATCCGGCAGCGCGCGAGATGGAGCCTGGCCCGCGCTAGCTCCGCGCGCGTCTCGCGCAGAAACGTCCGCATGGCGCGCCGCTTCGCCAGCGTCGCGGCCGACCGTCTTCCATGTTTCCAGGCATTGCGATTGCCCTTCGGCGCGCCCGGCCGGCGCTTCGGCGCAAGATAATTGTTCGGCGGAATCGCGGATTCCTCCCCGTTTCCGGGCACGGCGCCAATATTGTTCGCGTTACGTTCCATCGGCGCAGTTCTACCGACACAACCCTGACGTGTCAAGCGCCGGAAGCCGGCTATTCGAGCGGCTCGACGCCCGCGAACGGCTCGTCGAGGCTCGCTTGCGGCTGGGTGAACCAGCGCGCGCCGGTCGCCGTCATGTGGAAATGATCTTCCAGGCGAACGCCGAATTTTCCCGGCACCACGATCATCGGCTCGTTGGAGAAGCACATGCCTTCGGCCAGCGGCGTCGCGTCGCCGCGCACCAGATTGGGGGCTTCGTGGACGTCGAGCCCGATGCCGTGGCCGGTGCGGTGCGGCAGGCCGGGCAGGCGGTAATCGGGCCCGAAGCCGTCCTTCACCAGCGACGCGCGCGCCGCCGCATCCACGCTCTCGCACGCAGCCCCGATGCGCGCGGCGTCGAAGGCGGCGGCCTGCGCGCGCTTCTCCGCCTCCCAGACGCGGCGCATCTCGGCCGAGGCCTCGCCGAACACATAGCTGCGCGTGATGTCGGAATTGTAGCCATCGACCGCGGTGCCGGTGTCGATCAGCACGGCGTCGCCTTCGGCAAGCCGGCGGTCGCTCTCGCCGCCATGCGGCAGCGACGTATCGCTGCCGAAGGAGACGATGCAGAAGGTGTTGCCGCTTCCGCCGAACGCGCGATGCTGCGCATCGATGAGGCTTTCGACCTCGGAGGCGCGCACGCCTTGCTTGAGGCTTTTCCAGGCGCGGCGTTGCACCTCCAGCGTGATGGTCTTGGCGTGCTGCATCAGCGCGATCTCGGCCGGCGATTTGCGCCGCCGCAGCCGGTTGATCGCGGGGCCCGCATCGGCGAGGCGCTCCGGCGCCATCGTGCGCGCCAGCGCGCGGTAGAAGAACAGCGCCATCTGGTCGTCGAGCCCCAAGACGCCCTTCACGCGACCGGCGATCAGCGCGGAGGGACGCTCGTCTTCCTCCCAGGTGAGGATATCGCCCTCAACTGTGATCAGCCCGCCGACCTTGTCGCGCTCGAAGCGCGGGCAGATATAGTCGAGGCGTCCGTCGCCATGCACCAGCGCGCCGGTGAAGCGCTCGGACGGATGCCAGGCCACGCCGGTGAAATAGCGCAGACCCGTGGTCGGCCCGAGCAGCACGGCCGCGAAACCTTCGCTCTGCATCGAAGCGGCAAGGGCTGTGAGGCGCGCGCGGCGTTCGTCGGAGCCGATGGGTGGTGGAGCTTGCAGGCGCATGGTCAACCTCGCGGGAAATTCACGGCTTCGATCTTGTTGCCGTCGGGATCGAGAATAAAGGCGCCGTAATAAGCGGTCATCGCGCCCTGGCGCGGACCGGGCGCGCCGGCGTCCCGGCCGCCGGCGGCGAGCGCCGCGGCGTGGAAGGCGCCTACGGCGTCCTCGCTTCGCGCGCGAAGCGCAATATGCGTTCCCGTGGTCTCGGACTGCGGCAACAGGCCCGCGCGCGCGTTTAGCCAGAATTCCGGATAACGCTTGCCGAAGCCGACCGTGCCTTCGCGCTCCACCAGCCGCGTCAATCCCAACGGCTCCAGCACGCGCGCATAGAACGCGGCGCTCCTGGCCAGATCGGCGACCGCGAGTGAGACATGGTCGATCACGGGGGGTTGGCCGCGGGCGGCGCGGCCGCGTCGACGGGCGCAGCCTCGGCCGCCGTCGCATAGAGCATCTGCTCCTTGTAGGCGATATAGAAATGGAGCTGGCGCAGCGCGCTCAGGCCCAGGATGAGTTGCGGCGCGCCCTTGCCGAACATCGCCGCCGGAAGGATATCGATCAGAGGATTGCGCACCTCGACGCCGTCGAGCGTCAGCGTCTGGAACGGATAGTGATACATCGCCACCCGGGCGGTGCCGTTGATCGAAACCGGCTCCAGCGTCTTGAGCGCGGGATTGCTCTCGTCGATTCCCATGACGGATTTCGCGACATCCAGGCTCATGCTGGAGCGGGCCGAGCCGGTATCGAGCAGCGCCACGATCGGCTTGCCGTCGAGCGTCACCGGCACGGAGATATGCCAATTGTCGTCCACCCGGATGGCCACCTGCGCATAGGGGTCGCGCGTCCAGTAGACGACTTGGCCGGGGCAATGATCCTGGGAAAAAATATTGAACCTGGCATGAGCGAAATCGAACTCGACGTCGTATTTGCTCATGATGTCAGGGCCGAGCAGGCCGGCGGAATCGGCATGCAGCGCCCTGCTGGGGGCCACGTAGAAGCCGATATCGTCGGTCGAGAGATTTCCGATCCGGAAGGAATGGGGGAAGACGATATCGTAAAGCGGAACGTTGCCCAGCAGTTCGTAGATCCGCGCGGCCGGCTTGGGCTTCAGGTCGAACTCGCTGACCAGCGCGGAGCTCATCGAGCTGTAGATGCTGCCGGTGTCGACCACCAACCTGGCCGGACGATCGTCGATCGCCACCGGCACCGCGATCTGGCCATCGGGCTCGGTGCTCATCTGCAGCGACGCGGCCTGCAGAAGCCGGCAAGCCGGCGGATCGGCCAGCGCCGGCGCGGCCAATGCGATTCCCGCGAACGCCGCGGCGCCAAGACGGGCGATGCGCCTCATGGCTGGCGCCTCAGCTCGGCCGCGGCCGCCAGCCGCTCGACGAAATCGCTGGGGCAGTCGCTCGCCGCTTGCGCCAGCAGCGGCTTGGCGAGCGCGGCGGCGCCATGCAGCAATTGCCATTCGCCGACATAGAAATCGGCTTCGCAAACCTGGTTCTGCCGGGTTAGCGGATCGTCGTTCGCCGCGGCCTTCAGCGCGGCATCGGGCGCGAGCGCGCCGAGATAAAGCTCCAACACCGGCCCCGGCCACTGCTTGAGATCGAGCCGGGCCGCATTCTGACGCAACCCATCGTCGGCCTTGCCGGTCTTGAATTGGGCTATATCCAGCCACAGCACGCCATAGGCCGAAGTCGGCTGTGTCTGCACGGCCTGGGCGAAGGTCGCCGCCGCGTCGTCCACATTGCCGAACTCCCATTGCAAAAGGCCGTAATTCAAGCGCGCGTCGAAATCCCCGGGCCGCAGCTTGAAGCCGTCATCGTAGTCGTCGCGCGCATGGTGGAAATCGCTCTCGGCTTGGTAGGTGAGCCCGCGCTCGAAATAGCCGCCCGCATCCTTGGAATCCAGGTCGATGGCCTCGTCCTCGTCGGCGATCGCCTTGTCGTAGTCGCCCTTGTCACGAAACGCCGCGCCGCGCAGCAGATAGCCGCCGCTCGCGCGCGGCGCCAGGCTGATGATGGTGTTGAAATCGGTGATGGCGGAATCGTATTTCCGCTCGGCGAGATAGGCGTTGCCGCGGCCCGCATAGCTGGATTCGAAGCCGGGCCGCATCACGATGAGCGCGTCGTAATCGGCGATCGCCAGATCCCATTGCTTCTTGAACCGGTAGACCGCGGCGCGATCGACATAGGCGTCGAGATATTGCGGATCGGCCGCGATCGCGGCCGTGTAATCCGCCAGCGCCGGCTCCCATTCCTTCTTTTCCACATGCGCCTCGGCGCGATCGAGATAGGCGACCGGCTTGAACGCCGGCAGGAGGTCGGGCGCGCTCAGCGCCAGCGTCAGGCGGCGGATTGTTTCGTCCCAATCGCCGCTGTTGCGCGCTGCGATGCCGGCGTTGAGGTCGGAATAGGCGCTGGCCAGCGCCTGGCCGCCAACGCAGACGAACAGCAGCCCCGCGAACAGACGCGCTTTCATGATCGCACCACCCCCGAAGCCAAGCATATGCGAGGCTATCCGGAGCGGCAATCTCGCCGCTTGCAATATTGGCGATGTGTAGCTTTGCGGCTTCTCTAGGACCCAGCCGGCCTGCGATTGGCGCCCAGACTGTAGGGACCACCCTTCTCAATGGCGCGGGCATAGGCGGGACGCGCCTGCATTGCGGCGAGATATTTCTCGAGTGCCGGATAGGATTTCAGCAACCCGCTCGCGTTGGCCGCTTCCAGCACGAAGACGAGCTGCACGTCGGCGCCGGTGAGGGAGTGGCCGACGAGGAATTCGCGTCCCTTGATGGCGTTCTCCATGTAGGACATCTGATTGGCGATCTCGCCGTCGATGCGCGGGCGCAAGGGCGCCGCGGCGTCGCCGAGAAATCCGGCATAAAGATGCATCATCAAGGGCAGCATCGCCGAGCCTTCGGCGTAATGCATCCATTCGATGTATTTGACGTGATCCTTGGAGCCGGCTTGCGGGCGCAGGCGGCCGTTGCCGTATTTCTCCAGGATGTATTCGACGATGGCGCCGGATTCCGCGATCGTCACATCGCCGTCGGTGATCACCGGCGATTTGCCGAGCGGATGGATCTTCTTCAGCTCCGGCGGCGCCAGCGGCACCGGCGTCAGGCGCTGGTACTGCACGATCTCGTAAGGCGCGCCGAGTTCTTCCAGCAACCACAGAATCCGCTGCGAGCGCGAATTGTTGAGATGGTGGACTTTGAGCATGGGCTATCCTCCGATGGCGGGCTATGATCCGAACAGGATCGCGAGCAGGGCGCAAGGCCGTGGCGGATGACAAGGATTTGACGGCTTGGCAGCATTTGTCGGGCAAGGGAATCTACCCGGCGAAATATGCGGTTTGGCTGCTGCTGCCGTTCCGGGCGATTCAGCTGTCGCCCACGCGCCTTCTCCGGCGCCTGGCGCTGAAGCCCACGGATATTGTGCTCGAGATCGGCTGCGGCCCCGGTTATTTCAGCCCTGCGGTGGCGCGCCATTTGCGCGAGGGCAAGCTGGTGCTGTTCGATTACCAACCCGCCATGCTCGACATCGCCGAACGCCGGCTGAAGCGGCGCGGGCTTTCCAATTACGAGCGCCACCAGGGCGACGCCAAGGCGCTGCCGTTTGCCGATGCATCATTCGACGCTGCGTTCCTGGTGACGGTGCTGGGTGAAGTGGGCGATCCTGCCCACGCGCTCGCCGAAGCCGCGCGCGTGCTCAAGCCCGGCGGGAGACTCTCCGTAAGCGAACTGGCCGGCGATCCCGATTATGTGCGCTTCGAGGATCTGAAACGCATGGCGCAGGCGGCGGGGCTCACGCTCGAACACCGCTTTGGCCCGCGTTTCGCCTACACCTGCAATTTCAGGAAATAGCGGCCCAAGGCAATCCGTGCCCGAGTGTGGCGACGAACGCCACATAGACAACAGCCGCACTCGCGACCCATCCGATGCTGCGGCCGATTGTGACACCGGCTGGGCCGCTGCCGCGGAAGCGGCCCAGAAGCGGAATCGATCCCGCCCCTATCTCCAGCGCGCCCTGAATCATCGCGGCCTGCCGGTCGGGTGCGTAGAACGCCGTCGCCACGACCGCGGCCACGCTCGCGGCGAGCCATGACAGGCGCAACAGCGCGCCCGCATTCGCGAACGGACGCGCCGCCGAAGCCGTTGCGCGGATGGCGACCGCGTAGAGCGCGATGCCGGCGCAGAATATGGCGATGCGCAAAGGCCATGCGAGCGCGCCGAACGCCGCGCGCGCGGCGATGGCGTAGTCACCCTCGCCCAGCGTCGTCGAATACAGCATGTAGCCGGCCTCCCAGAAAAAACCCATCGCCATGACGAGGAGGAGCAGCAACCGAAGACGCGGGTGAGCGGCGGGCAACAGCTTGAGCGCGAGCCAGGCGAGGGTTGCGCCCGCGAGATTTCCGATCGGACCGAAAGCGGCGACGGAAGCGCGGCTGCCGGCGCAATCGAAATAGACCGAGGTCAAAAGCTTGATGTGGCCGCCGAATGCGAGGCAGGCGCTGCCGTGGCCGATCGCTTCGTGATCGATGGTGACGATGCAGGCGGCGAGGATTGCGATGGCTGAGACCGTCAGCCAGTCGTCGCTCACGCGATCCGCGTCAGCTTGATCGCGCGCTCGGGGCAGGCGGTGACACACAGCCCGCAGGAATGGCATTGGTCGGCATGGATCGCGAATGCCTGCTTGCCGCCATGCACCGCGACTTTGAGGCGCACGAAGAACGGCAGCGCGCCGCGCTCGTCATCGGTCAACTTGCGCACCTCGAACACGCCGTAGGGACAAACCCGAACGCAATCTTCCTTGCCCTCGCAACGATGGGAGTCGATCACCGGAGCGACCATTCCGGCCGGCTGCTTGCAGGTCGCTGTGTTTTTATCCGCCATCTATTGCACCACGATGCTGGTGACGTTCTGCACCGCGCGCGCCGCATGGGAATCGCCGGGGACGACGAGCTGTGGCGCGGCCAGTTTCGCGCCGTCTTTCGCGGTGGCCAGGATCACCTGGGCGTCGGTCAATTTGGGATCGATCTCGCCTTCGCTGATCGCCGCCGCATAGCCGTCGCTGTCCGACGAGATGAGCATGGTGTGGCGCAGATAGGCGTTCTTGCCCGGCGCGTTCTGGAATTGCGCGGCCGAGACCAGCGACCACAACAGCACGCCGCTATAATTGTGGCTGACCGGCCCGGCGCCGGTCTGCTGCGTGACGGAAAGGTTCACCTGTGGCATCGCTTCGAGATCCGCCATCGAAAAGCTTTTCGGATTGACGACGGCCCCGCCGATGCTGACCCCGGACGCGGAAGCGGACGACGCCATCAAAACAAAAACCGCGAAAGCGGCCAGCGCGCGCGTCATGTTATCCCCTTCACAATGCAGCGCGATCCTAACCCGGAGTCCCGGATTGCGCCACCAAAGGAAAACAAAGATTCACGCGAAGCCGCGAAGGACTGTGTCCAAAAGCGCGCCTCTCCGCGAACATGCTGGCGCGCGAAGCGCGCCGAAAAACAGTTGCCCAATTTCAACGGTGCATTCCGCTTCTTTGCGGCTCCGCGCCTTTGCGGCTTTACGTGAAAACTTTCTTACTTCGGATCGCGCCACATCGGCCACAGCGTCGGGCCGTCCGGCACCTTGATCTCGCCGGTCACCTTGAAGCCGAAGCTTTGGTAGATGGGGATGTTGGTGTCCTTGCTCGATTCCAGATAGCAGGGCATGTGCGCCGCATCCACCTGCGCCAGCCGGTCGCGCATGATGACGCCGCCATAGCCCTTGCCCTGGAAGCGCGGATCGGTGCCGATGGTCTGCAGATACCAATGCGGCTCGTGCGGATGGATTTTCTCCATCATGTCCAGGGTCGATATGACCCGCAGCACGCCGCCGCCGAAGATGGCGAGGAGCTCCGGCCCGTTCACGATGTAGGCCCAGAACGGCACGTGCCAGCCATTCGGCGGCCGCCACAGCGTGATCGATTCGTAATTTGCGGTGGTGTAGCAGGCGCCGTGCGGCAGGCCGAGCTTGAAGATGATCTTGAACACGCGCGCCAGATTCGCCTCGCGCGTCGCGTCATCGGGCAGGAAATGCATCATCACCGGATCGTCGAAGAACGCGCGGGCGAGGGTTTGCGACAATGGCCCGGAATCAGCCGCGCCGGCGAGGCGAACCGTCGTGCCGGATGCTTTTGCAGCTTCGCTCATCTCAACGATTCAACTCCCGCATCGCCGCATCCAATCCGCCGAGCGTCAGCGGGAACATGCGGTCGCCGATCAGCTGGTCGATCAAGCCAATGGACGGGGTGTATTCCCAATGCTTCTGCGCCACCGGATTGAGCCACACCACGTGCTCGTAGATCTGCGTCACGCGGTCGAGCCACACCGCGCCCGCTTCCTCGTTCCAATGCTCGACGCTGCCGCCGGGATAGGTGATCTCATAGGGGCTCATCGTCGCGTCGCCGACGAAGATCACTTTGTAGTCGTGCGGGAATTTGTGGAGGATATCCCAGGTGTTGGACTTCTCGTTGTGGCGGCGGCGATTGTCCTTCCAGCAGGATTCGTAAATGCAATTGTGGAAGTAGAAGAATTCCATGTGCTTGAATTCGGTCTTCGCCGCGCTGAACAATTCCTCGCAGAGCTTGATGTAAGCATCCATCGAGCCGCCGATGTCGAAGAAGATCAGTACCTTCAC
>Ga0302324_100011226_pt1 | contig 18426 bp, 18 predicted proteins | sample Palsa_T0_1_FD_201949 | JGI IMG/M metagenome (GOLD analysis project Ga0302324, IMG submission 201949) | Peat permafrost microbial communities from Stordalen Mire near Abisko, Sweden - Palsa_T0_1 | ecosystem: Environmental > Terrestrial > Soil > Palsa > Peat permafrost | place: Sweden: Abisko... | reverse complement strand
CAGCGCCGCGGGCGTCGCGCTCACAGCCATTCTCCGGCCAGTCGGATGCGCAGACAGCCCTCGAGCAGCTCCTGTCCGAGCATCTGGTAGCGGCCCGCAGGCAATTCGATGCGGCGCTCGATCCGGCCATAGGGAATCTCCAGGCGCACGATGCGCGCCTGATGGGCCAGGCGCGGCAGGTGATTCTCAGCACGCACCCACAGCCCGCTGGATGTCAGTTCGACTTCGACGTCTTCGGCGCGCACGCCGGGCAGCGCGACCTGCACCTGCAGCTCCTGCTCGAGCACGTAGATGTCGACCGGCGGTTCCCAAGCGGGCTGCCGCGAAGGCGCGGCCAGCAACTCGAAGAACCGACGGTGTCGACGCTCGGCCTCATCGATCAATGCGCAGGCTCGCGACCACATCGACAAACCACTGGGTAAGGGATCCATGAGCATGCTCCGCTGCGCCCGACACGGGCCTAATCCTGCTCTGCTGTGCCGCCGAATGGAAGCCAGCGGCCCGGCGGACATATTTCCGGCCAGCGTGTACTGACTTCCGTTCGCGACAGTTTGACCGGGGCGCCAGGCGGGTCAGCATGGACCACGGCGGATCATCGGCATGCGCTGTAAAATGTGTCGACTCAACCGTTGCCCCGCGGGGTTAAGTCGAGCGAAGATAAACTGTGTTCATTGGCGACCTTCAGGAGTGTAAGTATGGCAGTCCAGTCATCCCCGACATCACGTGGAGCCCGCACAGCGAGCCGATCGACGCAGCAAAAAGCCCGTCCGGTCCCCGCCGGCCTCATTGATCAGGATTTGCGGCGAGGACTGATCGCCCAAGCCGCCTACTACCGCGCCGAGCGGCGCGGCTTCGCAGCCGGCCACGAAGCGGAAGATTGGCTGGCCGCGGAGAGTGAGGTCGACGCCGCACTGATGCTCGGTGCCCTGCCGCTGAGCACCTGAGAGGCGCTCACCGACGTCCCAGGGCGGGCAGCACTGGGTAAGCTATCGCACCCGCTGCGGCTGTCGCGCCCGCAGCTCTCGCAGCTGTGCCTCGAGTTCCGCCACGCGATCCAGCAGGCTCAACGCCACGATCAAAGCCTGGACGTCGAGCTCGAAGTCGGTCCGAAGCCGGCGGGCGGTCCGCGCCGCGCGCAGCGCCGCCGCACCAAAACGCGCATCCGGCCCGGCGGGATCGGCGGTTTCGAGCGCAGTGATGGCGCCGCAGTCCAGCAGCTCCTCGAGCACCGCTTGCGGCAGCCCCGAGAGCTCCGCCAATTCCGGCAATGACAGCACGTGCTGATCCAACCAGAGCACTTCGGTCGCCTCAATGCGCATGGCCCGTCTCCACAGCGAAATGAGCTCGTGGGTCGAAGCTCGAGCCTTCAGTGAGTTTGCGGTACAGCTCGCGCTCGGCTTCGCTGACCACACTGGGCACGACGATCTGTACGATGGCGTACAGATCGCCGTGCCCGTCCTTGGGTTTGGGCAGGCCGCGCTGAGGCAGACGCAGGTGCCGACCGGCCTGCGTGCCTGAGGGCACCTTGAGCCGCACGGTGCCCGCGGGCGTCGGTACCTCCACGGCAGTGCCCAGCACAGCCTCCCAGGGCGCCAGCGGCAAATCCAGGTAGAGATCGTGGCCGCTGGCGCGGTAGAGCGCATGCGGACGCAGGCTGATGTTCAGGTAAAGGTCGCCGTCGCGACCGCCGTGCAGGCCCTTGCCGCCCTTGCCCGGCAGGCGCAGCCGCTGACCATCGGTGGCGCCCTTGGGAATCCGGGCCTTGAAGGCATGCGGTACCCGCCGCAGCTGGCCGCGCTCATCGTATTCCGGCATGTTCAGATCCAGATCGATCTGGGTGCCGTGGAAGGCGTCCTCGATCGTGATCGCCACGGCGATTTCGAAGTCGTGCCCGGGCATCGCCATGCGGGCGCCGCGATTGCCGGCCCCACCGCGCAGATGCGCAAACAGATCCGACAGATCAAACTCCTCCGACGAGAACGGCGCCTCGCTGTATTGCTGCTGCCAGCTCGGCGGCGGCTGGAATTCCTGCCCGGCCGGATGAGCACCCAATTGGTCGTAAGCCGCACGCTTGTCCGGATCCTTGAGCGTCTGATAGGCCTCGGCGATCTCCTTGAATTTCTCCTCGGCGTCGGCCTCTTTGGAGACATCGGGATGGTACTTGCGTGCCAGGCGTCGATAGGCCTTCTTGATCGCCTCCTCGTTGGCGCCGCGATCCAGACCCAGGCTGGCGTAGTAGTCCTTGTATTTCATTGCCGGCGAGGATAGCGCAGCCGCCTGGCACGCGCACCAGCGCTGCCAGTTGCGTGGCGCACTGCCCTGGAGGAAACTCTCGACAGCGGGAATTATGGATCGATAGCTATTAAAGAGCGATTACTGTGGCGCGGCGATGCGCCGTACGAGGCGGCGCGCCGCGCTTCGGCATGGCGCGCGAACACTCCGCCGCGCTATCCCGCCGCCATCATGCAGGCCGAGCAGGCGCAGGATGTCATGGCCGCGGTGAAGATCGCGCGTGAGCGCGGGCTGCAGATCACGGTGCGCTCCGGCGGTCACGGCTGGTCCGCCTCGCACCTGCGCGACGCCGTCATGCTGATCGACGTTTCCAAGCTGCAGGAGATCAGCATCGATGCGGGCGGCGAGCGCGCCTGGGTGGGCCCGGGCGCCAAGGGCTGGCACCTCAATCGCCAGCTGCGCGAGCAGGCGCGCATGTTTCCGGCCGGCCATCACCGTTCCGTCGGGCTTGGAGGCTACCTGCTCAACGGTGGCTGGGGCTGGAACGCGCGCCAGTTCGGGGTGGCCTGTGCCAACGTGAGCGCGATCGAGCTGGTCAACGCGCAGGGCGAACTGATCCATGCCGATGACAGCCGCAACGCCGATTATCTCTGGGCCGCGCGCGGTGCCGGCGCCGGATTCTTCGGCGTGGTGACGCGCTTCGAGCTCAGGACTTTCGCGCTGCCGGCGAGCATTCGCTTCAGCTCCTATGCCTATGGGCTGCAGGATCTGGAGATCGTGCTGCGCTGGGCGATGCAGCTGTTGCCGCAGGTGCCGCCGAACCTGGAATTCATCATCGGCTCGTATGGACATGACGGCACCGGCAAGCGCGCCACGCCGCGCGTATTCGTCAACGCCACGGCCTTTGCCGACACGCCGGCGCAGGCGCAGCAGATGCTGCAGCTGCTGGAGAGCTGCCCGTGCGTGGAGCGCTCCGAGCGGCGACGCGTGGCCGCGGCCGTGAGCATGGAGGAGCGGCTCGAGATGACCAGCCGCGCCGATCCGGACGGCATGCGCTATGCCGCCGACAACATCTATACCGACGCCAGCGCCGATGAGCTCGTGCCCTACATGCGTGAGCTGTTCTCGAGCCTGCCCTCGGCGCACTCGCACATTTTCTGGTGGAACTGGGGACCGTTGCGGGCGCTGCCCGACATGGCCCTGTCGATCCAGGGCAATGTCTATCTGGCATGCTATTCAGTATGGGAAAACGAGGCCGACGATGAACCGATGGAGCGCTGGGTGGTCGAGCAGATGCAGCGCATCGCGCATCTGTCGGTGGGCAGCAAGATGAACGATGAGAACATGGCGCGCCGCCCGGCGCGCTATTTCTCGGATGCGGCGCTCGCGCGTCTCGAACGGCTGCGCGCGCAGTACGATCCGCAGCACCTGTTCGCCTCGTTTCCGCAATGAACGCCGTGCCGCCGCGTCGATTCTTCTACGGCTGGGTGATCGCCGCCGTCTGCGCCTTGGGCATTGCCTGCAGCTTCTCGGTGCTGGTGGTGACCATCACGCCCATATTCGCCGGACCGCTGTCGCGCGCGATGGGATGGTCACTGCCGCAGATCTACGAGGGCGCCCTGGTCGCCGGCCTGTGCGGAGTACTGACCGCACCGTTCATCGGCGCGCTCTGCGATCGATTCGGGGCGCGGCGCATCGTGCTGATCTCGTTCGTGATCGAGATCCTCGTGCTGGGCTCGTTCGGCTACCTGACTGCTTCCCTGCTGGGCTATTGGCTTCGCTACGGCGCGCTCGCGATGTTGTGCATGGGCACCACCCAGGTGGCCTTCAGCCGCATCATCTCCTCCTGGTTCAACCGCCGGCTCGGTCTGGCCATTGGCGTCGCACTCGCCGGCGTCGGTGTCGGCGGCTTCATCTGGTCGCTGCTGTTGCAGCGACTCATCGATCTGTACGGCTGGCGCGATGCCTATTTCGGTCTGGCGCTGCTGATCGCCTGCGTCACGCTACCGTTGTTGTGGCTGCTGCTGCGGGATGCACCCGCGAGCATGGGGCTGCACATCGACGGCGACCAGAGCAGTTCCAAGGCGGATGAGGCCGCGCGCAGCGCTGCCGGCATGACGCTCCGCGAGGCAGTGGCCACGCGCCAGTATCGGCTCATGGCGATCACGTGGTTTCTGATGGGCCTGAGCCTGCAGGGCGCACAGTTGCACGTGGTCCCGTTGCTGATCAGTCGCGGTGTCTCGGCGCAACTCGCGGCGCAGACCCAGGCGATGATGCTCATCACCATAATCCTGGGTCGCCTGTCTTCGGGTTTGCTGTTGGATCGCCTGTTCGCACCGCGCGTGGCGCAGGGATTCATCCTGGCACCGATCATCGGTATCGCCTCGCTGACACTGGGCGCTTCCGGCACGCTCGCGGTGCTGTCGGCCATGTGCATCGGCCTCGCCGTTGGCGGCGAATCCGACGTGATCGCCTATCTGGTGCGCCGCTACTTTGGACTCAAACAGTACAGTCGCATCTACGGCAGTTTCTTTTCGTTCTTCGGCGCGGGCTCGGCGATCGGTCCGGCCGCCACGGCCTGGGCCGTGGCACATGTCAGCGCCGGCTACGGCACCGTACTGTGGTTCCACGTCGGCACTCTGATGCTCACGGCGCTGTTGCTGTTCGGCTTCCAGAACTACAGCCGCGATCAATAGGCGTGCCCGCGAAGGCGCGGCGGAGTAGAATCCCCGCCGCCAGCGGCAAGGCGCTCGCCGCCACAATACGATCGGAGCGCCAGGGTTGGGGTTGTCACGGGTTTCGCCAGCCGGATTTGGGAGGCAGGCATGATCAATCTGCGTGGGCCTTTGAGCGCGGCGATCGCCGCAGCTGTGCTGACGGCTTGCGGGTCCGACAGCACGACCTCGACCGAGGCCACATCGACCGCGCATGGCACGCTGGCCGAGAATCCGCCGCTGCGCATCGCCTCGGTGAATGCCGCCACCTTTGCGGCGCAACTGTCCGCCGTCAGCACCGGGGCACAGCTGCTGCAGATCACCGGTGCGCCAATCTGCGGCGTGGACTTCTATTACATCAAGTTCTGGACCGTCGGCGCCGCCGCCGGTGAGACCACTGAGTCCTCGGGCGCGCTGATGGTCCCGACCGGCGCCGCACCGACCTGCTCGGGGCCGCGGCCGATCGTGCTGTATGCGCACGGCACCTGGACCGATCAGGCCGGCAATATTGCCGACATCGCAAACACCAGCAGCCCCTCGCCCACCAACGGCGAGAGCCAGATCGTCGCGGCCATGTTCGCCGCTCAGGGCTATATCGTCGTTGCGCCCAATTACGCCGGCTACGACATCTCGACCTTGGGCTATCACCCCTACCTCGATGCCGCGCAACAGTCTGGCGAAATGATCGACGCCCTGACCGCGGCACGCACCGCGCTGCCGAATACGATCTCGGCCGCGACCAGCGATAGCGGCAAGCTGTTCATCACCGGGTATTCGGAGGGCGGACACGTCGCGATGGCCACGCAGCGGGCGTTGGAAGCGACCACCCAGGCCGTGACGGCCGCCGCGCCGATGTCCGGACCGTACGCACTCGAAGCCCTCGGCGATGCGATTTTCTATGGCAACGTCGATCTGGGCTCGACCGTGTTCGCACCGCTGCTGACGACCAGCTATCAGCATGCGTACGGCAATATTTACAGTGCCACGACCGATGTCTACTCCGCCACCTACGCGACCGGTATCGACACGCTGCTGCCCAGCCTGACACCCATCGAGACGCTGTTCTCCAATGGCACGCTGCCGCAGACCGCGCTGTTCGACAGCACGACACCCGTGGTCACCGTGCCCGGCAACGCGACCGAGTCGGCCGAGCTGACCGCGGCGCTGGCGGTACCGAGCAATCCTGCCAATCCGGATACGCCCCTGTTCGATCTGGGCTTCGGCTCCCCATACCTGATCAACAACACCTATCGCGTCAGCTACGTGCTCGATGCCGCCGGCAATCCCGATGGTGCCGTGCCGACGCCGAGCGCCGGCGTGCCGCTGGCCCGTGTAGCGCCGACCCAGACGTTGCGTTTGGCGCTCTACACGAACGATATGCGCAATGGCGACTGGGCTCCCAACTCCCCGACGCTGCTGTGCGGCGGCGATCTGGACCCGGAAGTGTTTTTCAGCGTCGACACTGAAACCATGGCCGCATTCTGGAGCACTCTGCCGGTCAATCTGATCACGGTACTGGATGTCAGCGCTACGCCTTCCGGACCGTTTGCCGCAATCCAGACCGCTTTCCAGCAGGCCGGGGCGGCGCAGCTGGCCTTCTACCTGTCACCGGCCGGCGGCAGTCTGACGTTGACTCAGGCAGAGGAGCTGCTGCTGGAGAGCTATCACGATTCCGTGGAGCCGTTCTGCGCACTGGCTGCGCGAAACTTCTTCAGCCAATTCTAAGGAAGCGGCCATGAACAAATTCGCCCTGCGCGCGCGCTCCGGTGCACTGCTGACGCTGACGCTGACTGCTTCGCTGGCCTGGGCGGACCCGATGCCGGACAACACCCTGCGACTCGGCGAGTACTGGGTGTTCTATCACGCCAGTGCCAATGACATCTCGGGCCCTTACGTGCCAGCCGATGTCAATCTGTCGGTCAAGAACGTGCAGACACCGTACGTGGCGTATCTGCGCACGCTGTCGACGCACTTCACGGCCGAACTGGCCTTCGGCGTGCCGCCGCTCACGAAGACCTACGGCAGCGGACCGGCGACCCTCGGCTCGGTGCCGTACAACGGCCAGTACATATCCAGTGCGCGCTGGGTAGCGCCGACGGCCTTGATCGAGTATGTATTTTTCGATGACAGCGTTCGTTTGCGGCCCTACATCGGCGTCGGGGTGAATTACACCGCCTTCATCGATCGCAACTCGACCCCCGCCGGCAATGCCGCCAGCGGCGGACCGACTCGAATTGAGTTGCCCTCCTCGGTCGGGCCGGCCGGGACAGTGGGCCTCACCTACCGCCTGCCGCAACACTGGAGCCTGATGGCCTCGTATTCGGCCTCGCGCGTGGACTCGCATCTGAGCGCCATCACCGCCGGCACCGTGCGCACAACGGATATCAGCTTCGGTCCACAGACCTTCGTGTTCGCAGTCGGCTATTCGTTCTAGCTGCCGTCGGCCCCCGTCCGCGCCCTACACACCAATCAGGATCGCGCCGACAGTCGTGCAGCCTTCGCCAAGGCATCGTTTGTGCCCATGCCTCAACCACGCTGAAGGAATCACGCCATGCCACGCAAGTACAGCAAGTCGAGCGGGCGGAAAGTCAAACGGGCCATGGACGAGATGAAGCACGGTACTCTGCGCAGCGGTCGCTCCGGCAAGAAAGTCACGAGCCGTAAACAGGCCATCGCGATCGGTTTATCTGAGGCGCGGCGCGCCGGCGCACGCGTTCCGCGGCCGTCAGCCGGCAAATAATCCGCTAAATTGGCGACCGCTCCGCAGCAATCCGCGCTGCATGTCAAAACCGGCTCGGCCGGCGTATATTAAGCGCTGTCGCATCCTCTTCAGTGGTGTGGAGGGCGGCGGCTGAATCGATCCGTGGCCGCTGATAAGCCGAATCGAAGGGCTCTGAAACCCTCACGGCCAGCGCAAAATCGATGCCCATTACGCAAGACGACACACAAACGCGCGACGTTATGTCCCGGAGTTGCAGACATTGATCATCCCGACCGAGCCCATAGGTAGCATTCCACGGCCGCGGGCGCTCATTGAAGCGCTCAAGGCTGCGCCGGACGGGGAGCGGCCGGATCTGGAGCTGCGGTATGAGGCGGCGATAGCCGACACGATCGCGCAGTTCGAGGCCACCGGATCGCCGGTGATCACGGATGGCGAACAGCGCAAGTACCACAATTTCCTGACCTACAGCGTCGAGGGATCGCCCAATGCAGCGCCCGACGGATTCAGGATCCCTTTCGCGGCCGGGCATGTGCGTCGCATACCGCGCCTCACGGCCGGCCCTTTCCGTTACCAGCGCTATGCGGACCGCTATTTGTCCGAGGCGCGGCGCTATACCAGCCTGCCACTCAAACAGGCCGTGATTTCACCATCGGCCTTGAGTCTGCTCTACCCGCCAGACGGCATTGCCGGCTACAGCCGCGAGCAGTTCATCGACGATCTGCTGGGCGAACACGTCACCGAGGTTCGCCGCTGTCTCGATGTGGGTGCCTGCAAAGTGCAGATCGATTTCACCGAGGGCCGGCTTGCGGTCAAACTCGATCCGTCCGGCGGTTTGCTTTCGAGCTTCATCGATCTGAACAATCTCGCGCTGGCGCGTTTCTCCCCGGCCGATCGCCAGCGCCTGGGCGTGCACACCTGCCCGGGCGGGGATCGCGATTCCACCCACAGCGCTGATGTGGATTACGCCGAGCTGCTGCCCAGTCTGTTCGAACTCAATGTCGACAATTTCTACGTCGCCTTGGCCGCCGAATCCGATCGCGTACGCGTCCTGAAGATCATTCGCGAGTACCTCAAGCCGAATCATCGCGTTTTCGTGGGCGTCATTTCACCCATCAGCCCACAGATCGAGACGGCCGAGCAGGTTCGGGACCGGGTACTCGAGGCAGCGCGCTACATTCCACTGGCGCAGCTGGGCACAACCGATGACTGCGGTTTCTCTCCATTCTGTGACGATGTCTCCACCACCCGCGAGGTCGCATTCGCCAAGATCCGGGCCCGCGTCACAGGAACGGCGCTGGCCGCGCAGGCGCTCGGGAGTCATTAGTGGCATCGGATGAGCGCGAGGAAGAGCAGCTTCGCGCCGCGGCCCTGAAGACTGCCGAAAGCATTCGCATCGCCCGCCAGCGCGCCGAACGCGAGCTGCTCGCGGCACTGGAAGCGCTGGAACGCAAAACCGAGGAGCTGACGCAGCAACGTGAGTGGTTTGCAGTCACGCTCGAAAGCATCGGCGATGCCGTCATCACCACCGACACGCAAGGCCGAGTGAGTTTTCTCAACCCGGTCGCCGAACAGATGACCGGCTGGAGCTCCGCCCAGGCGCAAGGCGAGCCCCTAGAGCGAGTATTCCGCATCATCAATGAGGAGACCCGGCTGCCGGCCGAGAATCCAGTCCACAAGGTGCTGGAGTCGGGAAAGACCATCGCGCTGGCGAATCACACGGCACTGATCAGCAAACACGGTGCGGAGCGGGCCATCGAGGACAGCGCGGCACCGATCCGCGACTCTCAGGGCAACATCTGCGGCGCGGTCATGGTGTTTCACGATGTCGGCAAGCGCCGCGAAGCCGAGAAGGCACTGCGCGAGGAGACGCGCATGCTGGAACTGCTCAATGCGACCGGCATGTCGCTCGCCGCGCAGCTGGACCTGCAGACGCTGGTGCAGACCATGACGGATTCGGCGACACAGCTGAGCGGCGCGGCCTTCGGCGCTTTCTTCTACAATGTGTCCGATCAGGACGGAAAGTCGTTTCTGCTCTACACGCTCTCCGGCGCGCCGCGCGAGGCGTTCGAGCGCTTCGGCAGGCCGCGCAACACGCCGGTGTTCGATGCGACATTCCGCGGCGAAGGCGTCGTGCGCTGCGCCGACATCACCCAGGATCCGCGCTACGGAACCATGCTGCCGCACCGAGGCATGCCCAAGGGCCATCTGCCCGTGCGCAGCTACCTGGCGGTACCGGTTATTTCGCGCTCGGGTGAAGTGCTCGGTGGCCTGCTCCTCGGCCATCCGCAGAGTGATGTCTTTACCGCGCGCTCGGAACGCCTGGTCCTGGGCATCAGCGCGCAAGCGGCGATCGCCATCGACAATGCGCGTCTGTACGAGGCCGCGCAGCAGGAGATCCTGCGGCGCGAACGGGCGGAGGCGGCGCTGCAGGAAACCGATCGCCGCAAAGATGAATTTCTGGCGACGCTGGCGCATGAGTTACGCAATCCCCTGGCCCCGATCCGGCAGGCTGCGCGTATCTCGAAAACCCCTGCGGCCACCGAAGCACAGAAGCGCTGGAGCCATGATGTCATCGAGCGGCAAGTCCACCACATGGCGCTGCTGCTCGAGGATCTGCTCGATATCTCTCGCGTCACGCGCGGAACGCTCGAACTGCGCACGGAAATGACCGAGCTGGCGGCCGTGATTGAGGCCGCGGTGGAAACCGCTCGCCCGAGCATCGACTCCAAGCGGCATGTGCTGTCGATCGAGATGCCGCCCGAGGCGGTGCATCTGGCCGCCGATCCGCTGCGCCTGGCTCAGGTGATCTCCAATCTGCTGACCAATGCCGCCAAGTACACCGATCCGGGAGGACGCATTCGACTGCACGCGGTCCGCGACGCCGAGGCCGTCACCATCAGCGTTAGCGACAATGGCATCGGAATTCCCGCTGATGCAATCCAGGGTGTGTTTGCGATGTTCTCGCAGGTCAAATCGGCGCAGGACCGCTCCGACGGAGGGCTGGGAATCGGGCTGGCGCTGGCCAAGGGCCTGGTCGACCTTCATGGCGGCAGCATCACGGCCCGAAGTGCAGGCACGGGTCGGGGCAGCGAATTCGTCGTGCGGCTGCCGATGCGCGTGATCGGTGCAGCGCGAGCCCCGAAAACGATCGACACCAGTTCGGCGACTGCCGGCAGGCGACGGCGGCTGCTCATTGCCGACGACAATGAGGACGCAGCCGAAAGCCTTGCCGCCCTGCTGCGCATAGACGGCCACGAAGTCACGGTCGTGAAAAATGGGCGGGAAGCGCTGGCCACGATCAACTCGCTGCAGCCGGAAATCGCGCTGCTCGACATTGGCATGCCGGATATGAACGGCTACGAGATCGCCCGCCAATTGCGGCAGGGACCTCTCCGAGACCAGCTCACGCTCATTGCCGTGACCGGATGGGGGCAGGATCGCGACAAAACCCGCGCCCTGGAAGCCGGCTTCAACCATCATTTCACCAAGCCGATCGAACCCGAAGCCTTGCTGGAGCTATTGCGCTAGCAAGTCCGATCGCGCGAATTGCCCCAGCCGGCTGGTGCCATCCGCGGGGCTAGTAGTTTCTCTGATATCAGAATGCGCCGGTCTCCTACATGACGGCATTAACCAATGCCGTATAAGTCAAGACACGTGTGCGTGGGGCAGACCTTTCCACCAACGCCGTCGAAGGACGGCGACAGTTATGGTAACTGCACGACGCGGGCGCGCTCGAATCAACAATGCATTGCCAACCGCTGACGACAGCGCAGCGCTACCCGGAGGGTCTATGGTGACGACCGTTCTAGTCGACAAGCGTCCACAAACCGAGGAAGTTGCCAAACCCCGCCCGCAGGCCGTCAAGCCTCGACCCCCGAAGACCAAGCCATCCGGGCAGGCTGCTCCGCCGCGCCAGGAACTCAGCGACAGCGAGCGTTACCATCAGATCAGGCTGTGCGCATACTTCAGGGCGGAAAAGCGCGGCTTCGCCCCGGGCCATATGTGGGATGACTGGCTTGCTGCCGAACTTGAAGTCGCCGCCAGATACGCGCAACCCGAAGCCAAATCCTGATCACGACTGCCGGTGGCGAGCGCCTGACACGCCGCCCGGTGCGCTGGACGGAGCGGGCCTTCGCCCCTAGAATGCGCGACTCCGTGGGTAGCTGCCCGCTCGGGCCATCGGCCACGCCGCAGCACTATACCGCGCGCCCGTAGCTCAGTTGGATAGAGTACCTGGCTACGAACCAGGGGGTCGGGAGTTCGAATCTCTCCGGGCGCGCCAATCATTCAAAGACTTGTACGAATGCACAAACCCTCTCATGCCTGACGTAGGGAATTCGTAGGGTTTGACTCCACGACATCCCATGCTCGCTCGATTCGCTTCGCTGCGCTCGCCAAGTGCTCCGGCGCCAAGTGCGCATACCGTAGCACCATCTCGAACGACTTCCAGCCGCCTAACTCCATGAGCTCCTGCAAGCGCGTACCACTCATCACGTGCCAACTGGCCCACGTATGCCGCAGGTCATGGAATCGAAACTTCTTGATTCCCGCCCGCCTGAGTGATCGCTCCCACGCCGAGCCCACCGCTTCCATGCGCTTGTCCTGATATGTAAAGCACCATGTCGCATGGATCCCTTCGACTTCTCGGAGGGCAAGTACCGCGTCATTGTTCAACGGAATGCCGCGACCCTCACCATTCTTCGTCGTCCCAGGATCCAACCAAGCCACGCGCCGACCAAAGTCCACGCGTTGCCACTCCAGGTGCAGGATCTCTGACATCCGACACCCGGTCGCCAATGCAAAGCGCACCACTGCGCGCAGATGCACCGGCAAGTTCGTCAATAAGCGGTCTGCCTCCTCTCGCGTCAGAAACCGAATCCGGCGCTTCGGTTCCGAGAGCATTCGCACTCTCGGCACCCGTTGCAGCCAGTTCCAGTCCTGGTGCGCGACATTCAACATTCGACGCACGATCTCCAAAGCGCGGTTGATGGTTGCATTCGCCACCTTGTCCCGCTCTCGTCGATCCCGAATAAAGGGCCAGACCGTGTCCATGTTGATCTGGTCCAATCGCTTGCCCCGCAAATAAGGGTCCAACTTGCGCAGATGGTCCTTGTCGTCCGCAATCGAGCGCTTATCGGCAAATTCCTCCAGATAGCGCACGACCGCATCCTGCCAACTGCGCGGCGTCGGAAGCCCTAATCGCGTGGCTTCGTACGTCTCCGCCTTGAGGCGAACTAAGTACTCTTCGGCTTCATGGACTCCCCGACACCGAGTGCTTTTACATACTCGGCGTCCGTCGGGGAGGACCACGTCGATCCACCAGTACGGTGAATCCTTGCGTTGGTACAGTCCTCTTTCTCGGGCCATGATTTCTCCTTCATGGCCCGCCCTCGACCCTTATGCTCTTCGAGCCAGGTATCGAGGTCAACTCGGTCGTAGATCCGCCGGCGGCCCAGGGCGACGGGAGGCGGCCCAATCCGGTCGAAAAGCGTCGGTCCGATCCCGAGGTAGGCGGCCGCCTGCTCTCTGGACAGCCCACGGACGGACGGCAGCGGCAATGGCTGCTCATTGGGGTCAATCCTCGATGTCATCATCGAACCGCCCCTGACGCGGCCTGCTGCGAATCTCCAGCGGGATATCCTGCGGAACCCGAAAGCCCGCCCCCGTCCCGAATGCCCGAGTCTTGAGCGCCACACGCTGGGCGATGTACCGCGACAGCGGCACACCCCCGTCCTCCTCTCGATACTTGAAGGTGACCACGATCATTTCCACGAAGTCTTCGAGCGCCCAAGCTGTATCGAAGATTTCGTAGGTCGCCATGAAGCTGGTCAGATCCGACAGGAATGACCGAGCCATGAACCAGTCCGCCGGAGCCTTGGCCCGACGTAGAAAACGACGGCGTACCGGCGCCACGGTGTAGAAATCGTCCGCTTCCACCACCGCCGTCCAAAACGGATGAGTGAGCCAGCGAGACGTCGTCTGATCCTCGGGATTAGGGACCGCAAGACGGCACCACGGTCCCACGACATACCGCCACAGCTCACGAATACGGCGATCCAGTTCGTGCACATACCGCGCGCCGAACTGCTCCAGCGCGTTCCGGCGAATCTGCGCCTCGACTCGCCAAACAGTTGCGCGGCCGTCCCACCCGCGCTCCCTCCACTGCCGGGTTGCGTGTTCCTTTCCGCTGCGACGGATCTCCAGCGTCTTGTCGTAGAGCCTCAAAGAAATATCACCGCCCTGACCGATCACATACCCGCTACGCTGCCGTTGCTGTGCATATCTGGCTTGGCTGTGTGCCCGTGTCACCCACTGTTCGTCTTCCAGGCGCGTTAGATCATGCCCCGTTACCACGTCCACAGATAAATCCACGCGACTCACAAACGGATGCCCGTCGACCTCTCCCAAGTCGCCCAGGACCAGCAACAGATCCGACACGCACCGAGCAACGCCATAGGCCGCCAACGCAGCGCTGGAGATCTGTACGTAAGCTAACGGTAGGGTCGCCGATGGTTTGGCCAACTCAATCCGATACCGAGAATCGGAAAGTATGTAACTGAATAAACGAGCCCCTTTATCCGAAACCTCGAAAATCCAGTCGTGACTTGGGTACTGCGCCAGCGCCCGAAGCTCCGGATCCGGGGACTGGGCTTGCGTCTTGAGTCGTTCGAGGACTGACTGGGCGCCGGGCTTCAGCGTGCCCCGCACAGACAAGTACAGGCTGTCCACACCAGCCCCAACAACTTTTGTCGCGTTCCCACCCCCCGGATTGCTGTTATTGGGTGCTGTGTTACTGGGCGGCGCACCCGGTGCGCCAGCGGTCGCCGCCTCCGGCGGCTTGCCGCTTGGCGCTGAGGTTGGTCCCGACAGTCTCTCGTCGTCCATAGTCTTCCGCTCCATGTAGGTGAAACATGGATACGGATAGTCGGCGCCCACACGGGAACGCTCGACCGAATAAACGGTGTGCAATTATTCGCTTCACTTCTTGAGAATTACCCGGAACAGGTCCCGAACGTTCTTGGGCGCATCTCCACCCGCCTCTGTATGCAGCTGCAAATCCCCCACGATCAGCTCGATTACCTGACGCGTGACGCCTCTATCCAACGCCCCGGCCGCTTCAAGCACATACGCCATGAAACGAAATTCCCTGTACTTCCGCCGCTTCTTAGGCGGCTCGATCGCGCCCAGAAGCTCCGCGAGCGCCGATACGTCGTCTGACAACTGCCAGTTCGCGATCGACGCCTGACCGACAGCGGTGAACAGCACCGTCTTGTCGATGCTTGCGGCTTTCCGCAGCGAGGCGTGGTCGCCTGTCCGCGCCTTCGCAACCAACTCATTGATTGTCATCCCGAAATACGATACAGAGTTCAGCGAGTAACGCAGCGCGGTCAACGCGTTAAACAACAGACTCACCATCCGGGGATCAATTTCACCAATCGTTATCGGTGCGCAAGATTCCGCCTCGGCGAACAAATACTCCAGAACCGTCCGCTCCACATTCTGCCCGATTGCAGCCTTCGTATAGTCTTCTTCGATTCCTTGGAGGCGCATTGCGACGGCCAAATGAACGTCCAGCGGGTACTCGTACAATCGCCACCAGTACCATCCGAATGGCGCCAGCATGCTTTCGAGCTTCTCAGCCTCGAGCTGCGACAGGCCCCTGAGTAACTTGCCATCGACGATCCGGCGCAGGCCGCGGAGAAGTTGCCGGTACTCGCGGCGAGTCATATTGCCAATTAGTTCAGCGTCAGTGTCCATGCTTAATTCATTTGTCAGTACTCGTTCCTAGCCTTCGGTCCCGAACGCCCATCAGGGGTCACCAGCAACGGCACCGTTCTTTGCGCGACAGTCCCGATTTGGCGCTCCCGCGCGAGCATCAGGCGTTTCAGGCGCGGCGCCGACATTTTCGGGAGATATCGTCACAGAGCGCTTGCAGGTCCGGAAAGAGCAGCGGACGCGTCACGCCACACAATTCCAGGTCCGCTCGGAGCTTCGGTGTGCTCCGCCGATCTATAGTGATTTTTGAGATTTGCCGCGTACGAACACGGCTGGACTGCGCCGCCTTCATCCGCATCAGGTCGCGGCCTGCGCCGAAAATTACAAAGTGGCTCCCCTGCGCAGCGAGCCGTCGATCTACATGCGGCGGATCAATCGCCGCAGGTCTACGAACACGGATCGCTCGGCCGGCGAACGCTGCTTCAAGATCGGGTAAGTAGGGTTCTGCATCTTCCCAGTCAGACAGCATGGGACCTTCGATTCCACGATAAGCTGCCGGTTTAGCCACCAGGAGTTCAACACCCAAACAGCCGCATCGGTATCTGGCTCGTAGCTGCCGAATGTCGGATCATGAAGCGCGAAATATAGGGCGACCAACGCGTTGTCCGTCCAATCGAGTAAACGGGTCGGCGCACCATAGTGCTGCATCACAAAGTACCACTCCCATTTGTCCGAAGGCAGTCGCCCGCCTTGAAGCAGCTGCTGCGCGCGAATCTGAAACTCTTGCCGAATCTCGTTCTCGTCGGAATCCTTGTACTCGTCTCGGTAGAGTTTAGGCGTGAGGCCCCAATGAGCCTGCGCGTGGCCGCGGAACCATATGCTTTCAATCTCTCCGTAGCGGATTTCCTTATCCACGTCCCAATAAGCCCGAATCTGCTTGATTCTCTCAATGTATTCGGCCAGCGACGTGACCGGCGACTGTGAAGGGATTTTTGGCATTGAATCTACGCTGCCGAGAGCCTATGGCAGTAAACGTGCAGTATTCGAGCGCGGCAAGACGGCCGCGCGTAGTATAGATGACGGAGTGGCCATTTCGACGAATCGAAGAAAACTGCTGGCAGGGCTAGCTGGCGCCATCGTGTGGCTGATGCCTCTTTGCATAGCAGATGCGGAATCTATCCCTCTTAATTCAGAAGGAGGTGTATGGACGGTGCCGGTGCGCGTAAACGACACAGTCACATTGCCTTTCGTAGTGGATAGCGGCGCAGCCGACGTTTCCATTACTTACGACCTTTATTTGATTCTTCGACGCGCAGGCTCAGTTTCGTCGGCCGATATAACCGGCTATACCAGCTACAGCCTGGCGGATGGCTCAACGCAGCGAGAACCGAACCTTCGCATTCGATCTCTGCGGATTGGCGGCATAGAGTTGCGCGATGTGGATTGCTCTGTCGCCCCCGAACGTGGAAGCCTTCTGTTAGGCCAAAGCTTCCTTTCCAGGTTTAAAACTGTCTCCATTGACTATCAACGGCATGTGCTTCTCCTTAATGAGAGCCCCACCGCGCCGAATTCTCCTGCCATCCGCGAGACCTCTGCATCTCCGGCATCACCGGTATATTCACCTGCTCCGCCTTTGCCGGTTAGGGACGACAATGACCCTGACCACGCTTGCGGGGCCGCGCAAACCTTCTGCCGCGATGGAATGTATTTGTGCAGTGTCTATCGACAGGACCTCGTCCGTGCGGGCCGCGTTTGCGCTGGCGTGACCGACACGGCATACCCAGCCTCTGCGCAACCGAATGACGAAAACGATCCGGACTACTCGTGTAGAGCAGCGCAAAGTTTCTGTCGTGACGGTGCGCCCTTGTGCGATGTGTACCGAAGGGACTTCCGTCGCGCCGGTCGAATCTGCCCCGGAGTCACAATGCCCGCGGAACACTAAACCCCCTGACTGCGCGGAGCGCCCCCTGAATCGTTTAAACTCAAACCCCCGCGCCACCAGCTGGTAGCGTCTGGATAGCGGTATTGCAGCCGCATCAGGCGTTGCGCAAAGTTTGTTTTGAGGCATGCGTAAGCCGTCCCCCAGCTGATCACGTAGAGTCTTGGCGATACTCGGCGCAACTTGGCGAGACATCGATTGAGGGCGGGCCATTTAAGCTATTGAATTACAAAGTACCCTGATATCTTGATTGACCCTACGAACCCAGGTTTCGCCTCGCGCCAGATCCACTGAAATCAGCGCGTTAGCTGAGCTTCCCCAACAGATCTCACGGAAAAACGTAGGGCGCTACGCCGATACCGCGTATGTGCGGGCTTGACCCGAAGCGGTCCGTGGTCAATGTCGGCTTTACGGCAGGCCGAACGACCGGGCCCAACGGTATCCCATGACGCGGGCGCCCGCGCAGCAATCAATGGCACATCAGTAAATTGAGTGGCTGGTATAAATCGTTATGCCGGTCCCATCAGGGTCCTTTGTGCAAAAAAGATGATGACCAAAAAACGTTTCATCGGGAATCTCTCCTGCCGCGATTCCCCGACTGATTAGCTCCAACCGATAGTTTTTCAACTCGTCCAAACCTTTGCCTTCAATCATGAGGTCAAATTGCTCAGAAAATCTCTTATGAAATTGTCCTGTCAAACTTTCCGCGATGCCTTCTCCCGCCATCGAGTCAACTGATAACAGGATAAGATGAGTGCCTCCACGTAGTTCAATAATTGCGGTCTCTTCGTCAGTAAAAAATGGAGGAACGCCGAGATTCGAGTAAAACTGGCAACTGCTCTTGAGATCAGCCACTTTAAAGACAAGGTGGGCTACTGCCAATTTCAAGTCAGGGGCAGTCTTCATCTTGCTCAATGCCAAATCGGTCATGATTTCACCTCACAAGTTGTTCCTTAAACTTGCCCTACCGCTTTGGGAGCTTTACCGGTCTTTAAAAGCGACGATCTCACCGCGACTCTTGAGTGCCGAATGGAATGAAAGCAACCCCGAACAGCAGCGACACGGTTCGTCTTGAAGAGCATTGTTGCGAAAGATACCACTCG
>Ga0302324_100011224_pt1 | contig 18427 bp, 13 predicted proteins | sample Palsa_T0_1_FD_201949 | JGI IMG/M metagenome (GOLD analysis project Ga0302324, IMG submission 201949) | Peat permafrost microbial communities from Stordalen Mire near Abisko, Sweden - Palsa_T0_1 | ecosystem: Environmental > Terrestrial > Soil > Palsa > Peat permafrost | place: Sweden: Abisko... | reverse complement strand
CGTTCGGCAAACGGGACGCGAGGCCGGCGCTCGAACGCGTAGCCCAAGAGCAGCACCCGCTGGTGAAAAACCCGATTATGCTGAAGATGGCGGATCAGCATCGGCGAAGCGCCGTGCTCGACCTTAGTGAGCCAGACTCCCAGCCCCGGCGCGCGGCCGATTACCAAATCGTCGACATAACCGAGGAAGCGATCGAGCGGCAGTATCGACATTTCCAGTAGCCGCTGGCGCATGACCAGTGTGCCTTTCCGCCAGCACAGCATCAACGTTGCGATTGCCGCGCCAATAACAAGCGGAAACCAGCCGCCCTGCGTTATCTTGAGCGAGTTGGAGACTAGAAAAATTGCCTCGATGCCTCCGATCACCGCAATCACCAGACCGGCGACGACAGGCGGCCAATTCCATCGGTGAACCGCCACCCGGTACAGCAACATGGTGGTGACCAGCATGGTACCGGAAACGGCAATCCCGTAAGCGGAAGCGAGCGCGTCCGAACTTCTGAACATGACCACGACCAAAAGCGTGCCGGCCATAAGGAGCCAGTTGGCCGTCGGAAGGTAGACTTGGCCGGCTTCATCGCTCGACGTCGGTACGATCATGGAGCGCGGACACAGGCCCATCTGAATGGCTTGCCGGGTCATGGAGAACACCCCCGAAATCAGCGCCTGCGAGGCGATAATCGTCGCAAGCGCGGCGAGCACGACCATCGGAATGAGCGCCCAGGAGGGCGCCAGACTGTAGAACGGATTGGCGATAGCCGTCGGATCGACCAGTACATGCGCGCCTTGGCCGAAATAACTCAAAATGAGCGCAGGAAAGACCAGCCCGAACCAGGCCTGCCGGATAGCACGCGTACCGACATGACCCATATCGGCATAGAGCGCTTCGCCGCCGGTCAACGCCAAGAAAACACCGCCCAGCACGACGAATAAAGTGAGCGGGCTTGCGACGGCAAAGCGAACGGCCGCCATCGGATTGAATGCCCAAAGAATTTCGGGCGCTTGCACGATGCTGACGAGGCCGAGAATCCCAATCACGAGAAACCAAACAACCATGACAGGACCGAACAGCCGCCCGACACTCCCGGTACCGCGATATTGAATGGCGAAAAGCGCTACCAGAATAACGAGCGTTGCTGGAACGACAAAATTTGCCGCGCCTGGACTAAATTTCAATCCTTCGATCGCTGAAAGAACAGAGATCGCCGGTGTGATGACGCCGTCGCCGTAAAGCAGAGCGGCGCCGATAACGCCGAGCAGAACGACGAAGGGAAGCTTGACCCGCTGTGCCCCGCCCTCGTCACGTTCAACTAACGAGAGGAGCGCTAGGATGCCGCCCTCGCCGTCGTTGTCTGCGCGCAGCACAAACGTCACGTACTTCACGGTGATGAGGATCATCAGCGCCCAAAAGGTCAGCGACACGATCCCCAGCACTTCGGTCGTGGTGGGTGGGTGCCCGGTAGCGTTCAGCGCCGTCGAAAACGTATAGAGCGGGCTCGTGCCGATATCGCCGAACACGACACCAAGCGCCGTAAGCGCAAGAAACGATTGGACGTGCGGCCGCGCTTCGCCGGGATGATCGGGTGTGGTCCCGCGGGCCCTGTCCTTCAGATCCGGGTCCAGCGGCTTGCCTGCGGTACCAGCCACTTCGTCCATCGCGAAACCTCTTTGCTCACGCAAGTCTTAGCCCGCATGCGTGACAATCAAAAATCATGCCGGGCGCTGAAAGGCGGCGGCCCCTCGGCACAGACACGCAGTCAGAAGGGCTTTGCAGCGAGCCGAATATCCCCAGATCACCGCGGCGAAGGGTCAGTCGACGACGGCGGCTCGAACCGGATAGCGGCAACAAGACGGGTGACCCGGCCCTCCGGGCACAAAGATCAGGCGACGGCGCCGGCGCGATTCCAGCCCCGCGCACGATTGCCATAAATCTCATGACCCGTCGGCGTAACCGCCACTGTGTCCTCAAGCTTGATGAAGCCGCGGCGCGGATGCTGCAGCGTTGTTTCAACCGAAATGACCATGCCGGCTTCGAGCGGCCGTTGCGCATCGTAAGCGTCGTACGGGACCGGACCGGAATTGGTCAGTCGAGGCGCCTCGTGGCTGACGAGCCCCATCCCGTGGGCGAGAAACTCGTAGTGGTTATGCGACTTTGATTTTCTGACGATCGGTTCGGCTGCCGCATAAATTTCCGCGCCGTTGACGCCGGGCCGGATTGGCGCAAACGCGGCTTGTTGGGTCGCCTCGATCTCGGCCAGCATGTCTTGCAGTTCGGCGTCGGGCTCGCCGACAACACCCATGCGCGCAAGGTCGCCGATATAGCCGTGATAGTTTCCGCCGGAATCAATTGAAAGCGGATCGCCCTTACCCCAGCGTTGCTCGGAGGGAGCGCGGTTAAGGCTCGATCCGGCGGTGATCAGACAATAATCGAACGTGAGCCCGCGCGCCGTTTCCTCGCGCCGCAAAGCTTCGGCCAATTCCGCCTTGGTGGCCCCCTCCCCGTGGTTCTGGATCACGGCAAGCATGGAGTCGATAACGAGCTCGGACGCGAGCCGCAATTTCTCCAGTTCCGCAGAAGTCTTGTGCGCGCGCAGCCGCTCGAGAACAAACAGCGCGTCTTTGAGTTCAGCATCCGGAAATACTTTGCGCAGCGTGCCCGCGGAATCCGCTGGCAGAAATGCGAGTTCGACGCCGATGCGGCGCGGTTTTGCCGAGAGGCCTTTCACATACTCGGCGGCTTTCTGAATAACATCGACCGATCCGCCACTCTTCGTATTGACCTCGGAGACCCAGAACGGTCGCACTTGCGCGTCGTAAGTTTCCATGCCGTGGCCGAAGTAACCGGCATTCTGTGGCCCGCCCTTCGGGTAGACGAATACCGGCAGATACCGGCTGATCCCCATTGCATCCATATTGTCGAAGAAGAACGAGCGATGCCCGCCGAGCAGGTATTGGACGTTGTGTTTAGATGTGGCCAGAAGGAAATCCAAGCCGGCCTCGTCCATCAGCCGGTCGAGCCGCGCGGTGTCGAATGGAGCCGTACCTGGTCGCTTGGTGACGTCGAGCATGATGGATCTCCCGGGGGCAAAGGCCTTGCGCCGGTGCGACCCTAGCAAATCCACCGATAAAGATGAACCCGTCAGCTCCGTTCAATTAGCGGATCCGCTGTGCGCAAAATGTTTGCCCGGCGATACGGCGCGATTGGTGAGGGGCGGTTTAAGCGGCCGATTTGGCGGTCGGTTTGGCGGACTTACCGCCAATCACGGCCCGGAGTTCAGTTGCGCCTCGGGCCGCGCGATCGAGGATGAGTTCGATCGAAGCGATCTCAACCCGGTTGCGCCCGGAATCTTTGGCGCGATAGAGCGCATGATCGGCTTGCGCCAACAAGGCCGGCAGGTCCAACATCGCGTCGTAGCTGACGACGATACCGATGCTGACGGTCGCGACGACCGGCGCGCCGTCCACATCGAGGGTGGCCTCCGCGAAGCCAAGCCGTATCTGCTCAGCGACCGCCAAAGCGCGCTCGCGCGAAGTGTCGCGAAGCACGGCCGCGAATTCCTCGCCGCCGAGGCGGCCGAATAGATCGATGTGACGCATGCAGCCGCTGGTGACCTCAGCAAAAATCTTCAAGACGCGATCGCCGACGGCGTGACCGAAGCGATCGTTGACCAATTTGAAGTTGTCGATGTCGAGCAGCATCACCGCCAAGGGCCGCGGATTTGCTGCCTGGCGTTTGAGCTCCGCTTCACCGTCCTGCAAAAACGCGCGACGGTTGGCAATGCCGGTCAGCGGATCAATTAGGGCAGCTGTCTTGTGGCCCTGCTCGGTTCGCTCCTTGGCCATGGCTAGCAGAATGAACGCGATAGCGATCGTGAACAACAGCGCCTCGAAGCTCAGCACCGTAAGCCAAACGCTGTCGAAGACTTCGTTCGTCGTCGGCAACCCCGGCAGCATGGCGCCGAGCGGCGTGCGCAGCAGATAAAGAGCACCGTGCGCGAACAGCAGAAATATTGCCGGCCAGCGCGAAACCAGCGCCTCATTGCGGCCACGCCAGAATTCATACGCCGTAGCCCAAGTGTAGCTGGCGATGATTCCCGAGCTCAAGAGTACGCGAAGCTCGAATGCGCCAGCGAACCCCGGCACATGGCTGACAACGAGCCACAGCGCCGCACCGGCAAACATCAATACAGGTCGGGGCTTGCGATGATCGAAGACGCGCGCACCCGTCCACGTCAAGGCGAAGGCGGTAAACAGTAACGCGTTAGCGAGGTCGATGGAGATTAAATCTGAGACTTGGCCATACTGGCCGAACAGCATGATCGATCCGGCGCGCACCAAATCCGCGAAGCCCCACCATGCTACCGCGGTGACTGCGGTATTTTGCGCCCACGCGAACAGGAGGAGTAATCCGAGGATCACCTCCACATAAACCGTCACGAGGAACAGCGTATTGACGTCGAGGTTCATCGCTTCCCACCCGACCGGTCGTAAAGGGAAAACGACGCAGTTGCGGAACGTCGGAAGTACCGCGTTGCCCGCAAACAATCCGTGAATTGGCGTGCCTTCCAGCCGGGCATGCGCCGCTATGGTTTCCGAAATCTTTCACATCGCGGCCATCATTGATCTCACCTTGTTTTCAATGGCTTAGTCCTCTAAGGTCCGTCGCTTTCAGGATTTGGCGACGATGCAATTCAGCGACGGCATCATCGAGGCGATCGGCAATACGCCGTTGATAAAGCTGCAATGCGCCTCGGCCGCCACCGGCTGTACAATTTTGGGCAAGGCCGAGTTCATGAATCCGGGACAATCGGTCAAGGATCGGGCCGCGTTGTTCATCATTCAAGACGCCATAAAAAAGGGACAGCTCAAGCCGGGGGGCGTGATCGTCGAGGGTACCGCGGGCAATACCGGAATTGGCCTCGCCCTGGTCGGAAACGCCTTGGGATTTCGCTCGGTCATCGTCATTCCCGAAACCCAAAGTGAGGAAAAAAAAGATGCGCTGCGGCTCTGTGGCGCTGAACTGGTCGAAGTGCCGGCGGTGCCCTATTCCAATCCCAACAACTACGTGAAGCTCTCTGGCCGCCTCGCGGAGCAATTGGCGACGACCGAACCAAACGGTGCGATCTGGGCCAATCAATTCGACAACGTTGCTAATCGCCAAGGCCACGTGGAAACCACCGGACCGGAAATCTGGCGGCAGACCGGCGGCCAAGTCGACGGCTTTGTCTGCGCCGTCGGTACTGGCGGCACGCTCGCCGGTGTCGCCATTGCGTTGAAATCCTTCAAGAGCGCGACGCGGATTGCGCTTGCCGACCCGATGGGCGCCGCGCTCTACAGTTACTACACGACCGGCGAACTCGAATCCCAAGGCTCTTCGATCACCGAAGGCATCGGCCAAGGGCGCATCACCAAGAACCTTGAAGGCGCACCGATAGATCTCGCCTACCAAATTCCTGACGAAGAGGCGGTAACGATCATCTTTGACTTGCTCGAGCACGAAGGCCTTTGCCTCGGCGGTTCTTCGGGGATCAATGTCGCCGGCGCCGTTCGCCTGGCGAAGGAACTGGGACCCGGCCGGACGATTGTCACTATCCTCGCCGACTACGGCTCTCGCTATCAGTCAAAGCTATTCAATCCGCAGTTTTTGCGTGAGAAGAACTTGCCGGTACCCGCGTGGCTCGAACGGCACCCGCGGTTCAATATTCCCTACGCATGAACATTGCCGCGTCGACGGCGTTATCCCGTTGGGAGATTATGCTTGCCAAACCTAATCGACTTTCCACCGTCGAGCCGCTGGCTCATTTCAACCGACCAGCTCGCCGTCCGCTTGAACGATAAAAATTTGATCGCGGTGGACGCGTCCTATCCTTTAGTAGGCGAGCCAAACCGCGCTCGCGCGGAATATTTAGAAGGCCATATTCCTGGCGCCGCCTTTTTCGAGATCGACGCGATCAGCGATCATTCCAGCGAGCTGCCGCACACGCTGACCGGCCCCGCGCACTTCGGTGAGGCGGTTGGCGCGTTAGGAATTGGCAATGGCGACACCGTGGTCGTTTACGACACCGTCGGTCTTTATTCCGCGCCGCGCGTGTGGTGGACGTTTCGCGTTTTCGGAGCCAAGGAGGTTTTTATCCTCGACGGCGGGCTGCCAAAGTGGAAAGCCGAGGGGCGACCGCTCGAACATGGCGCCGTGCAACGGTCGGCAAAAACCTTCCATGCCGACATGAATGTCGGTGCCGTCGCTACGCTCGGGGACGTGCGCATGGCGTTGACGGACGGCAGCGCGCAGCTTGTCGATGCAAGGTCGGCGGAGAGGTTTTCCGGCAAGGCGCCCGAACCGCGCCCAGGCTTGCGCGCCGGCCATATGCCGGGTTCATTCAATGTGCCGTCTGCCAAAGTCGTTGCGAACGGCCGCCTCGCGCCGCGCGCCCAGATCGAAAAAGCATTCAAGGAAAGCGGCGTAGATTTAGAAAAGCCGACCATCACTACCTGCGGGTCCGGCATTACTGCGGCTATCCTCAGCTTCGCACTTGAGTCCATCGGTAAAGAACCGAAGAGGCTTTACGACGGCTCATGGGCGGAATGGGGCGCGCGTCCGGATGTTCCAGTTGAGCGAGATTAGCCTGTATCCTGAAGCGATGCGGGCGTGAATATGCCGACCGCCCGAAAATACAAAAGCCGCGGTTACTTCGCCGCGGCTTTCGGATTATTGCCTGCTGCGGGAAGAAGTCAGCAGACACTTTGATGGGTTAGACCCTAGAGTTCAGAACCGTCGTTGCCGCCTTGCGTATAGGATTGCGATTGATCGCTCGGCGTTGCGTCGTTTTCACCGAATTGCCGGTCCTGAAAGGAGCGCCACTCGCCGCGGCGACCGCCTGATCCGAAATGCTCCCGCCAACCGCCGGGGCCGTTGCCGTCATTGAACGCAAAGTGATGCCGATGATGCGGCCGAAGCATCCGGGCGAGTATCTTAAATCGATTCTTTTGCGCGTCATCGAGACTTTGATAAAGTGGGGCGCCTGCGTCGGCGACGCGCTTAAGCGCGGCGCTCGTTTTGGCCATCCGGTCGGCGCGCCGATCGAGCCGATCGAACGGGCTCGTTGGCGCGGCGGTGGCACTTCCGCCGTGATGGGCGTTTTCGCGCGCCTGCCGCCGCTCGATCCGCAACTGCGCCAAATCGCGCAACGCCTGTTCGAACACCGGCCAATTTTTAGCCTGATCGGGGTTAAGTGCGAGGCCAGCCCTGAGCGCCGCGATTCGTGCATCCGCGAACGCCGCCATATCCTCGGCGCTCAGATGATACCTCTGTTCAAAGCGAGGAGCGGCATCACCGTCTCCCCTCGGCCCGAAATAGCGCTGCTGCGCAAAAACGATTGAAGATCCGGCGATAGCCAGTGCGGCCGTCCCGATCACCAAAGGTCTGAACACGTTGTCCTCCATGGTTCAAAGCCGTTCGTCCTGGCGGGAAGTAGAGGGCGGTCGCACAGTCGAAACAAGTTAAAGTTTCGTCAGGTGAAGCGTTCGCGGATTACAAGTCGGTAACCTTGCGCGTTCGCCGCCAAAAGCCACGGCCTCGTAACAGAAATTTAAGGTTAAAGGAGTTTCCTATCGCCGGATGCAATGAAGTAGTGCGAGTCCACCAGTGAAAACTTTTCTTCGATTATTGCTCGGCACGGCATGTTGTTGCGTCGCGAGCGGTGCGATCGCTGCCGACATGGCGTTGCCTTCACCTCAACTCGCCCTTCGGCCTTCGCTGACCTGGACCGGCTGCTACGTCGGCGGCAACGTCGGCGGCGGCGTGAACACCATAACGGGCTTTGACCCAACAGTCGGGGTCTCTGTCGGCAACGGCAACGGCGCTGGCTTCGTTGGCGGCGGCCAGGTCGGCTGCGACTACCAGTTTAATTCCATCGTCGTCGGCATAGCCGGGATGTTCGACGGCTCCGCGATAAGTGGCACCAGCCCAAATCTGGAAGTACCGGGCGTAACGAATAAAAGCGTTATTCCGTGGCTCGCCACGTTGACCGGCCGGATCGGTTTCGTCGCCACGCCGTCGACATTGCTCTACGCCAAAGGCGGCGCTGCCTGGGCGCAAAACAACATTAGCACGACGAACGTCAGCTCGCCTCTCGTCCCGGTCGGCCCGGTCTCCAGTTCGAGCTACACCGCCAGTGGCTGGACCGTCGGCGGCGGACTTGAGTACGCATTTGCGCCGCATTGGTCGGTGTTCGCGGAATACGACTACATGGACTTCGGCACCAGCACCAGGATTTTCAACGACAGCCCGGCGGCAGGCGGAGGCAGCGGCCCGTTCAACATTACTCAGCAGGTGCAGATCGCGATAGTCGGCGTCAACTTTCGGTATTGATCGGTATTTGCTCAGCCCGCGGGAGTACGTTTCTTACCGTCTTGGCGTACGACCTCCCTCCCCGCGTGGTTGATCGGAGTGAAGTCGGCAAAAAGCGTAGGCGGCGCGGAGTTTCCTGTCGCTGAATGCCATTGAGTTAGTGTGAGTCGCAGGTGAATAATTTTTTTAGATTATTACTCAGCGCGGCATGCTGTTGCCTCGCGAGCGGCGCAATCGCCGCCGACATGGCGGCGCCGTCAGCTCCTTTCGTTCCTCCCCCGACCTGGACCGGCTTTTATATCGGCGGCAATGTCGGCGGCGCGTGGGACCCGACTGGTGGATATAACACCAACTGCGCGGCCGCCGGCGACTGCACAACGGCGCAAACCACACTTGCCGGCGTGGCCGGCGGGTTGCAGGGCGGCTACAACTATCAAATCGGCGTATTAGTGCTTGGCGCGGAGGCTGGATTTTCCGCGACTTCATTGCGCGGCAGCTATACAGCGACTGACGGTGTGGACACACTGACGACCAGCGCCGATTATTTCGGAACAGCCACCGGTAAGGTCGGAGTCGCGGTTGGCTCGCTGCTGATCTACGGAAAAGGCGGCGCGGCGTGGACCCACACTAACAACAGCGATTTCAATACGCTCGAAAACATGACATTCACGACGAGCTATTGGCAGACCGGATGGACGGTTGGTGGCGGCGCCGAATGGGCGTTCTCGCCAAATTGGTCGGTTAGAGTTGAATACGCTCTTATCGACACCCCGAACAAACCGACCACATTCACTTCGTCGGCCGGCGTGTCTTTCACGGCGGTCATGCACCAGCAAATCAATTTGATAACGGCTGGGCTCAATTATAGGTTCTGAGGCGAGCCAAAGCGGCCGCGAATTTAGCGGCAAGCTGGAATAATTCACGCCGTTTAAAACTTTGCCGACGATTTCCGTACCGTTCAAACGGCACGAAAACCGCTTCAGGCCGCTCGCCCCATACGCAATCTCTTTGCGTCGTCGGCAACGAGTTGGACCGGGATGCGAAGGATAAAGCGGGAGCCCAATCCCAGTTTGCTTTTCACGGAGAGTTCGCCGCCCATCAATCGGCAATAACGATGAGCCAACGGCAAGCCGAGCCTCACGTCGTCACCGTAATTACTGGCGGTTTCCTGGTCGGAGTTGCCGAAAGTCTCGAACAATCCTTCGATCTGGCTCTCTGCGATCCCAAGCCCGGTATCCTCGACCGCGACCGTCAACACGTTGGCTTCTATCGAAGCAGCCATGAGTATGCGGCCGTCTTTGGTGAATTTCGCCGCGTTGCTCAAAAGATTTTCGATTACCCGGCGCAGCTTCGGTGCATCACAGATGATCTCCATCGCCGGCGCCGGCTCAACCTTGAACTTGTTGCCGCTCTCCGCGACCGTCGGACCCCACTTTACAGCCAGCTCATCGAAGAGCTCTTTGAACTGAATTCTGTCGGCGTCCAGCTCCATCTTGCCGGCTTCAAGCTTCGACAGATCGAGCAGATCGTTGATCAGCTCCAGCAGCCGGTGCCCAGCGCTGCGGATCGAAGTTAAGTCCCGGTACTTTTGATCTTTGGTCGGATCCAAGCCCTCAATCAGAATCTCGCTGTAGCCGATGATCGAATTAAGCGGATTGCGGAGCTCGTGGCTCATTTTCGCCAAGAACTCGGATTTTGCCAGCATCGCGCGCTCGACCTGCTTGGTGGCTTCGCGGAGCTGCCGCGCAGTCGCCTTGTGTCGCTCTACTTCCTGTTCAAGCTCGGCCTGAGAAGAAACGATGTTGGCATAAAAAAGCGCCATCATCGAAACGTAGACGCTCGCGCAGAAGGTGGAAATCAGGCCAAGCACCGCCAGTCCCTCAAGCGGCACGGTCTCCCGGAATCCCAGGGCGCAGTATATCGCGTAGAACACCGAAAGATTTGCGACAATCAGCAGGCTGACGATAATTCTGGTCTTGCGCTCCGGCAGATAAAAGAACGCCAGCAGCGGAACAGTGACGAGCCAAGGCAATATCGGCGAACTGACGCCGCCGTACTGATAACATCCCCAAAATACGCAAAACATCAGATTTTGGATCGAAAGCAGCGCCAAAGGCACATACCAGCCGGTGACACGCAGCACGAACGGGAACGGCCAGAAGGCTGTCACGGCGAGGAAAAAGATCCACCACGACAGGTCCGCCCCGCCCTGGATGTAGAGCATGGAAAACGAAATTGTATGGCCGAGAAACGGACCAAACAAATGGCTGAACAAAAACATCCGCACGCCTTGCAGAAGGTCGGGGGACGATTTCAGTTTCTCTGGAATGAACCAATCGACCGCGGAATTGACCCGCGCCGCAAGTATCTTGAGGGAGTTTTGCATCACAGAACCCGTTCCCGCTGCATGCCCAACATTTACGCCGCCGCCGCCGCCATTGCCGGCGTGGCGACAGGCAACCGTACCGTAAAGATCGATCCCCGCCCGGGTTCGCTTTCGACCAGCAGATCACCGTTCAGCAACCGCGCGAGCTGATGGCTGACGGCGAGGCCAAGCCCCGATCCGCCATAAGACTTCGCAGTCACGGAATTGGCTCGATTGAAATTCGTGAACAATCCGGCGATCGCTTCGGCGGGAATACCGATGCCGTTATCTTCGACCGAGATAATGACTTGCGCGTGTTTTTGCGCCGCGACCCGCCTCGCCCGCAGCAATACCTTGCCGTTCTTGGTGAACTTGCCTGCGTTACCGAGCAAATTGATGAGAATCTGGCGCAAGCGGGTCTCATCTGTTTGGATGACACCCAGCGTGCCCAGTTTTTCCAAGATGAACTCGTTGCCGTTTTGCGACACGAGGTTACGGCAGGTCGACGTCACTTCGTCGAGGCATCGATCGAGATCGATCGGACGCAAAGATACTTCGACGTTGTCCGCCTCGATTTTGGGCATGTACAGCACGTCCGAGACCAGCGACAACAAATGCCGGCCCGCGCTATTGATGGTTTTGAGGTCGGCTTCGTCGGCCGAATTCGCGTTGGGTTCGATCTCTTCCAGCAAGATTTCGCTGTAGCCGATGATCGCGTTCAACGGCGTTCGCAGCTGATGGTTCATTTTAGCCAGGAAGACCGCTTTTGCTTCATCGGCGCTTTCGGCGTCTTCCTTGGCTTGCCGCAGCTTCGCCGCTGTCACCAAGTGCTTTTCGATCTCCTGGCGCAAAGTCGATTGATCCATCACGACATAGGCATAGTAGATCGCCATCATCGAACTATAGAGCGTCGCGCACAGCGCCGAGATCATGCCGACGGTGGAAAGCTCTCCGACCGGGACGCGCTCCGGAAAGGATCCATTGAGCACATAGGCGATGCAAAAGGCGGCGAGGTGCGCACCGAAGATACTCACGACCAGAAACGCCCGGTCACCGAGATAAAAGAAGCCGATCAGCAGCGCGACCAGCACCCAAGGCAAGAACGGCGAACTTACCCCGCCGTAGAAGAATGATCCGAGAAAGCTGACGAAGGTAAGATCACAGAAAGAAAACAATGCGAGCCAAGTCAGGGTTCGCATCCGTTTCAGGGCGAACGGCAGCAGCCAGAATGCGACGCACAGCGCGCAAATCAGCCAAAATACAAAATCGTGCACCGCCAGCGAGCGATACAGGTAGCCAAGAATGGCGACGGCGCTGCAGGGGCCGATCAAATGGCTGATGACGAAAATTCTCGCCCGCCAGAGATTCGCCGTGTTTATCCGCAGCTCCGCCGGAATAAACCAGTCGATGATCCTAATCAGCTTGTCACTAAACATCGCCAGTCCTCATGTCCCGCTTTTGCCTACCCCTTACGCGACAGCGCGAGCGAGTCGGCGTTCTTGTGGCGCACTTGCGCGATATTCTTCGTACTCAGGCAGCGTGAGATCGACAGCCGCGCGCAGTCTCGCCACCAGCTCCATGACGTTTTCGCCGGTGTGAGTGGGCATCATTTGCAGCCGGAAGCGCGCGTTTCCCTTCGCCACGGCTGGATACTCGACGAGATTCGCGATGACCTCTAGTTCGGGCAACCGGCGGCTAACCATGCGCGCCAACGCTTCGTCTCCGACCAATACGGGAACGATTGCCGAGGGATCGCCAATCACACTCAGTCCGGCTGCGGTCAAAGCATCGCGCATCTGTACGACGCGCTTTAACAACTGCCACCGGAGCTGTTCGCCCTTCCCGGACTTTACGATCTCGAAGGCCTTGGTCACGGTCGCGGCCTGCACCGGCGACAACGCGTTCGAGAATGTCGCAGAGCAACCGTAGAACTTCAAATATTGCTTCACCGCCGGCGAGTTGCAGGCAACAAAGCCGCCGTTGGACGCGAAAGTCTTTGAGAAGCTTCCCATCACAATATCGATTTGCCCGGTCATCCCCTGCATACCGATAAAGCCGCGCCCGCTCTGGCCCATCGCCCCGAGATCGTGGGCAACGTCGACCATTAGGGTTGCGCCGTATTCGCGGCAAAGCTCCTGCATGACGCGCAAATTCGGTGAATCCGAATCCATGGAAAACAGGCTTTCGGTCACCACCAGGATGGCGTTTTCCGCATCCTTGGCCCGGATGCGTTTTAGATGGCGACGCACCGAGTCGACATTGAGGTGGCCGTGCAGATGCACATTGCTGGTCGCCGAATAGGCACCCTCCTGGAGACAGGCATGCGCCAGCCCGTCGAGCACGACGTGGTCGTTAGACCGCACCAAACCTTTGATGACGCCGTAACCCGCGGCCCAGCCGGTCGGGTACAAGACAGTGTGCTCGAGACTGAGAAATTCGGAAATTGTCTGCTCGAGCCGCAGCGAATATTTGGTGTTGCCCGCCAGCGCCGACGATCCGGCGCTGTGCACGCCATACTCGTCGACGACGGCCTTAGCGACCTCTTTGATTTCCGGGTCGGATGACAGACCGAGGTAATCCTGGGTGGCGAAATTCAGTCCGGAGAACCGCAATCCGCTGTCGTCTTGGGCGGCGGTGACGGCGAGCGGCGCCTGCTCCGTCGCTTTGGAATACGGCCAGAGGCCGTGGCTGCGGCGCAGGCGTTGCCATTCGTAAAAATTGCCGACGCGGGCGATCAAATCCTTGCCGCGCAGTTCGCGAAAGTCCCGCATGCTGCCGGTTAGCGCGAGCGCTGAATCGGCGTCACGGCTCGCGCCCACGACCGGAGTGGACACAGGTAGAGCAACCGGTCTCGCTGGCGAGGCAGATTGTGGCGCCGGTGGGAGCTCCACGGCGGGGCTTGGCCGGCTATCCATTATTTTTTTTTTGGCGAGACACTTCTCGATTTTTCCAAGAAGCCTCAACAGGTCGACCGGCTTGGTATCGAAGTCGGAGCATCCCACCTCGACACTCTTATCTCGGTCTGTGGCGAGCGCATGCGCGGTGAGCGCGATGATCGGAATATTTGCGGTTTTCGGGTCGGCCTTGATCCGCCGAGTGGCCTCCCACCCGTCCATCGCGCCCAGCGCGACATCCATCAGGATCAGATCGGGAATTTCCGAAGCCGCCATAGCAACGCCGCTCGGACCGTCGGCCGCGCCGCGCACTAGAAAGCCGCGCCGTTCGAGCCGCCGCGTCAGCATATCGCGATTGGCGTCGCTATCTTCTACCAACAAAATCTTGGTCGAAGGTGCTGAACTCGGCACGGCGGAAATGTCGGTCACACACGCCCCCAAAAGACCGTTCTTGAATTTGCGAGGGAACGTACATCGCTCTACCTAAAAGCGAGCTAAGTTTTATTGTGAAAATATCGTTGCGCCGCTTGTGGTTATTTAAGGATGACGATCATTAACTGCGGCTGCGAACAAGGTTTAAGAGCCGCAAACGTCAGCTTTTGGTGACGCTTAATTCCACGAACGATTGAGTATGCCGCCGTGACCTCGTGGTCGGCATAAGTCCGCGTTAACTCGGACGATTTATATAAGCGCCGGTTGCTCGGGGTATTTCGTCGTCAATCCGCAGCTGATTTGTCTGGACGCGCGGCGGATTGGTTAGATCAGTCAAACAAGAGACATAGGCAAATGGACAACAAGCCAAGGCTCCTGATCGTCGACGACATCGCAGATAATCGGGCCGTGCTGGCCCGCCGGCTGGGACGCCAGGGATTTCTTATCGTCGAGGCCGAATCCGGCGAGCGTGCGCTGGATTTGATCGACGGCAGCCACTTCGATCTTATTCTCCTCGACGTCATGATGCCCGGTCTGGATGGCGTCGAAGTGCTCAAGCGAATACGGGAGCAACACGCTCCCATGCAGCTCCCAGTCATCATGGTTACCGCCAAGGCAGATGGCTCGGACGTCGCCGAGTCGCTCGAAGCCGGCGCCAACGACTACATTACCAAGCCGGTCGATTTCATCGCGGCGCTAGCGCGCATCAAGACGCAGCTGGAGCGAAAGAAGGCAAAGGACGAGCTTGAGAAGGCCAACAACGCGCTGCAGGCGCTTAACGGCTCCCTCGAGCAGCGCATCGCCGAGCGGATGGCCGAGTTGGTAGAGACCAACGAAGCCTTGAAGAGGGAAATTGCCGAGCGCGAACGCTCGCAGGCCGAGATACACTACCTCGCCCACCATGACAGCCTCACCGGCCTTGCCAACCGTGTTCTGCTCCGCCAGCACCTGGAGCGGGTGTTGGCGTTGCCGACCAGCACCGACGTCGCCGTGCTGTTCGTCGACCTCGACGGCTTCAAGAGCATCAACGATACGCTCGGCCATTCGACCGGGGACGGTTTGCTTAAATGCGTCGCCAATCGGTTGATAGAGAGCGTTCGCGACAGCGACCGCGTTGCACGCCTCGGCGGCGACGAATTCGCCATCATACAATTGGAAGCCGACCAGCCCAAAGGCGCGGCCATGCTCGCGAACCGGCTAATCGAGTTGATCGGACGTCCCTACCAGGTTGACGGCAATCAGCTCAATATCGGCGCCAGCGTCGGCATTGCCGTTGCGTCCGAAGGCGATAACAAGCCGGAGGATCTGCTCAAACGCGCCGATCTTGCCATGTACACCGCGAAAGCCGAAGGGCGCGGCACTTATCGCTTCTTCGAATCGCAAATGGACGAAACTGCCCAGGCCCGCCGTGACATGGAATCGCTGTTGCGGACCGCCGATATTGAGAACGCCTTTGAGGTTTATTATCAGCCGCTGATCGATGTCACGGAAAAACGGGTGACCTGCCTGGAAGCGCTGCTGCGCTGGCGGCATCCCGACAAAGGCTTTATCTCGCCCGCGCAATTTATTCCGCTTGCGGAAGAAATCGGTTTGATCGTTACACTTGGCGAGTGGGTGTTGCGTCGTGCCTGCATGGAAGCCACAAAATGGCCCGACGACGTGAAAGTCGCCGTCAATCTCTCACCGGTTCAATTCAAATATAGCGGCCTGCCGCGGGCCGTTGAGGAAGCGCTTGCAGAGTCCGGCCTGCCGGCCCGGCGGCTCGAACTCGAAATCACCGAGTCCGTGCTTCTCGAAAGGACCGAAACCAGCCTCGCGATATTGCACGAGCTTCGTGAACTCGGCGTCGCAATTTCAATGGACGATTTCGGCACCGGCTATTCGAGCTTGAGTTATTTGCGCAGTTTCCGGTTCGATAAAGTGAAGATCGACCGCGCCTTCGTTGGCGACATCACGAACGGCTACGACAGCTTGAAGATTGTTCGTGCCATCAACGACCTCGGACGCAGCTTCGGCATGACCACGGTCGCCGAAGGAGTCGAGACCCTGGAGCAGTTGCGCTGCCTGGAAGACGAAGGTTGCGCCCAGGTCCAAGGTTACCTGATCAGCCCGCCGCGGCCTGCGTCGGAAATTCCTGCGATCATCCGCAAATTCGGCGCCGACGCGGATGCCGCCGAACAAGCTTCCGCGTCTCCCGAGGCCGAAGATTCTTCCGTCGCGGCCTGAACTTAAGTCAACGGGCGGCTTTCGTCGCCCAGCCCTGCGGTTCTCGTCAGTGTAGAATCTGGTTGAGGAACGCACGCGCCCGCTCGTGCCGCGGTTGCTGGAAAAAAGTCTTCGGGTCGGCGCTCTCAAGGATTTGCCCTTCATCCATAAAAAGCACCCTGTTGGCGACCTGACGTGCAAACCCCATCTCGTGGGAAACGACCAGCATCGTTATCCCATCGTTGGCCAGCTCGATCATGGTATCGAGCACCTCTTTCACCATTTCCGGATCGAGCGCGGAGGTGGGTTCGTCAAACAGCATGATATTCGGGTTCATGCACAGCGCTCGCGCAATCGCGACTCGTTGCTGCTGGCCGCCTGATAGGCGCGCCGGATACTTGTCGGCCTGTTCGGGTATTTTGACACGGTCGAGATAACTTCGCGCCAGCGCCTCCGCTTCGCGTTTCGGCATTCGCCTCACCCAGATCGGCGCCAGCGTGCAGTTTTCGAGCACGGTGAGATGTGGAAACAAATTAAACTGCTGAAACACCATCCCAACGTCGCGCCGCATTGCGAGTATCCGCTTTCGGTCTTCCGTCAGCTCTAGCCCGTCAACAACGATACTGCCGCATTGCCAGTCCTCGAGCCGATTGATGCAGCGTAACAGCGTCGACTTGCCGCTGCCTGACGGCCCGCAGATGACGATGCGCTCGCCGCGCAGCACTTTCAGGTCGATATCACGCAGAACATGGAATTCCCCATACCACTTGTTGAGAGCCGCGATCTCGATGGCCACTTGGTTCTCGGGTAGTTCGTCCTGCGGTGCCTTCATCCAGGTCTCTTCACGGCGCCCCGCGAACGGGCCAAACGACGCTCCACGCCATAGGCGTAACGCGACATGCCATAGCAGCAAGCGAAATAAAATGCGGCGGCGAAGGCGTAACCCGTGATCGTGGTATTCGGCGCGGCCCACAGCGGATCGCCGCGCGCCGTCTCGACGGTGCCGAGAAAATCGAAAATACCAACGACAAAAACCAACGTCGTATCCTTGAACAGGCCGATAAAGATACTGACGATATTCGGCAAGGTGACCCGCAACGCCTGCGGCAGGACGACAAGACCCGTCGTCTGCCAGTAGCCGAGCCCAAGCGCCCGCGCCGCTTGGTATTGCCCGGCGGGTACCGCGGCAAGGCCCCCCCGCACCACTTCGGCCATATAGGCGGAGGCGAAAAGGGCGACGCCGACGAGCGCGCGGATGAGTTTATCCGGCGCGAATTTTTCCGGGACAAAGAGCGGCAACATCACGCTCGCCATGAACAGAACCGTAATCAGTGGGACGCCGCGAACGAATTCAATGAGGGCTACCGCAATCCACCGCACCAGCGGGATTTTAGAGCGGCGCGCGAGCGCCAATAGCGTGCCGAGCGGCAACGAAACGACGATGCCTACCGTAGCCACCACCATGGTCACGAGAATGCCGCCCCACAAGGCGGTGGGGACAACGGCAAGCCCGATGGGGGGAGCGCCGTGTAACAACGCAAAGGACAGGAGTGGCAGGACGACGAAGAAATAGATCGCGCCGAGGCTTCGCCGCGGCGACCGTAGCCATCCGAGCCAAGCTAGCCCGAGCGCTAGAGCGGCGAAAAAAAGATCAACCCGCCATCGTTCGCCGGCCGGATAGAAGCCATAAATGAAATAAGAAAACCAAGCACGAACAAAGGCCCAGCACGCGCCCGACGCCGCCGATTTGACGCAAGCGTCGCGATCCGTCCCCGACCAGACCGCATCGAGAAGAAAAAAGCGGATCAGCGGCGGAGCCGCCCAGATGACCAAGATGAGGCAGCCAAGCGTGAGGGCTACGTTCAAAGGGCTCGAGAAAAGATTCCGCCGCACCCAATCGGCCGCGCCACGCTGCGTGGCCGGCGGCGGTCGTCGCACGCCATTCCGCCGGTAGCCACTAAAATCGTCGTCTGTCGCGCTCATCCGATCAATGATCGACGATACTCATTCTGCGGGCGTAGAGATTCATCACAAGCGACACGAACAGGCTGATGGCGAGATAAACCGCCATCGTTACAGCAATAACCTCGACCGCCTGTCCGGTGATATTGAGAACGCTGCCGGCAAAGACCTGGACGAGGTCCGGATAGCCGATGGCAACCGCAAGCGAGGAGTTTTTGAGAAG
>Ga0302324_100011223_pt1 | contig 18430 bp, 14 predicted proteins | sample Palsa_T0_1_FD_201949 | JGI IMG/M metagenome (GOLD analysis project Ga0302324, IMG submission 201949) | Peat permafrost microbial communities from Stordalen Mire near Abisko, Sweden - Palsa_T0_1 | ecosystem: Environmental > Terrestrial > Soil > Palsa > Peat permafrost | place: Sweden: Abisko... | reverse complement strand
GCTCTCAGGAGCGTGCCGCCACGGCGCAGGCGGAGGGCCGGTTCGCGAAATCCGTGATCCCGGTGCTCGACCTCAACGAGCACGTCGTGCTGGACAACGACGAGTTCATCCGCCCGGGCACGACCGTCGAGACCCTCGGGAAGCTGAAGCCGTCATTCGCGGTGATGGGTGAGATGGGCGGGTTCGACGCCGTCGCGCTGCAGAAGTACCACTGGATCGAGAAGATCGAGCACGTCCACACGCCGGGCAATTCCTCGGGGATCGTCGACGGCGCCTCGCTGGTGGCGATCGGCAACGAGCGGATCGGCGACGAGCTGGGTCTCACCCCGCGCGCGAGGATCCTCGCGACCGCCCTCTCGGGCGCGGATCCCACGATCATGCTCACCGGCCCGGCGCCCGCGAGCCGCAAGGCCCTGGCCAAGGCCGGCCTCACCGTCGAGGACCTCGATCTGGTCGAGATCAACGAGGCGTTCGCCGCGGTCGTGCTCAGGTTCGTCAAGGACATGGGCCTCGACCTCGACAAGGTCAACGTCAACGGCGGCGCGATCGCCATGGGTCATCCCCTCGGCGCGACCGGCGCGATGATCCTCGGCACCCTGATCGACGAGCTCGAGCGCCAGGACAAGCGCTATGGCCTCGCGACGCTCTGCGTCGGCGGCGGCATGGGCATCGCGACCGTCGTCGAGCGCGTCTAGTACGCGCCCCGGCCCACCCAAGGAGAACTGAACATGACTGAAAGCAGCACGATCCGCTGGGAGCGCGACAACGACGGGGTCGTGATCCTGACCCTCGACGACCCCAACCAGTCGGCCAACACGATGAATGCCGCGTACGCCGAGTCGATGGCGGCGACCGTGGACCGCCTCGAGGCGGAGAAGGACGAGATCACGGGCGTGATCATCACCTCGGCCAAGAAGACCTTCTTCGCCGGCGGTGACCTGAACGACCTCCGCGCGGCGACGCCGGAGCAGTCCGAGGAAGTCGCGCGCGTCATTCGCGACGTCAAGGCGATGCTGCGGCGCCTCGAGACGCTCGGCAAGCCGGTCGTCGCCGCGATCAACGGCACCGCGCTCGGGGGCGGCCTCGAGATCACCCTCGCCACCCATCACCGGGTGATCGTCGACGACGCGAAGATCCAGCTCGGCTTCCCGGAGGTTCAGCTCGGCCTGCTCCCCGGCGCCGGCGGCGTGACCCGCAGCGTCCGGATGCTCGGGATCGTCAACGCGCTGATGCAGCTGCTGCTCCAGGGACAGCGTGTGCGCCCCCAGCAGGCCAAGGAGATGGGCATCGTCGACGAGATCGTCCCGACCAAGGACGATCTGATCCCCGCGGCCAAGAAATGGATCGCCGCGAACCCCGAGGCGGCCCAGCCGTGGGACGTGAAGGGCTACAAGATCCCCGGCGGCACGCCGAGCACTCCCTCGCTGGCGCAGAACCTGCCGGCGTTCCCGGCCAACCTGCGCAAGCAGATCAAGGGCGCGAACTACCCGGCGCCGCATCACATCATGGCGGCCGCGGTCGAGGGGGCCCAGGTCGACTTCGACACCGCGAGCGAGATCGAGGGGCGCTACTTCGTCGACCTGGTCACCGGTCAGGTGGCGAAGAACATGATTCAGGCGTTCTTCTTCGATCTGAACCGCGTCACCGGCAGCCGCGGGCGGGCCGAGGATCTCGAGCCGTTCCACTCGCGCAAGCTGGTCGTGCTCGGCGCCGGCATGATGGGCGCGGCGATCGCCTACGTGGCCGCGAAGGCCGGGATCGAGGTGGTGCTCAAGGACGTCTCGCTGGAGGCGGCCGAGCGCGGCAAGGGCTACTCGAAGGCGCTGGTTGACAAGGCGGTTGGGCGCGGCCGCTCGACCCAGGAGCAGGCCGACGAGCTGCTGGCCAGGATCACCCCCACCGCTGACGCGGCGGATGCCGACGGCGCCGACTTGGTGATCGAGGCGGTGTTCGAGGATCCGGCGGTCAAGGCGCAGGTGTTCGCCGAGATCGAGCCCCACCTCGCCGAGGACTCGCTGCTCGGGTCCAACACGAGCACGCTGCCGATCACCGGCCTCGCCGAGGGCGTGTCGCGCCCGGAGGACTTCATCGGGCTGCACTTCTTCAGCCCGGTGGACAAGATGCCGCTGCTCGAGATCATCCGCGGCGAGAAGACGGCCGATGCCACGCTCTACCGCGCGCTCGACTTCGCCAAGCAGATCAAGAAGACCCCGATCGTCGTCAACGACAGCCGCGGGTTCTTCACCAGCCGCGTGATCGGGACGTTCATCAACGAGGGGATCGCCATGCTCCTCGAGGGCATCCCCGCGCCTACCATCGAGCAAGCGTCAGGGCAGGCCGGATATCCCGCCCCGGTGCTCCAGCTCTCCGACGAGCTCAACCTCAACCTGATGCGCAAGATCGCCACCGCGGCCCGGGTGGCGGTCGAGGCCGAGGGCGGGACCTTCACGTCTCACCCCGCGGAGACCGTGATCGACCGCATGCTCGACGAGTTCGGGCGCGGCGGCAAGCTCGCGGGAGCCGGCTTCTACGACTACGAGGACGGCAGGCGCACCCGTCTCTGGCCCGGTCTGCGGCAGGCGTTCCCCCCCGTCGAGGACCCGTCGAAGCTCTCGCTCAAGGACCTCGAGGAGCGGATGCTTTTCATCGAGGCGCTCGAGACGGTGAAGTGCCTCGACGAGGGCGTGATCGAGTCGGTCGCCGACGCCAACATCGGCTCGATCATGGGGATCGGCTTCCCCGGCTGGACCGGCGGCGTGCTCCAGTACATCAACGGCTACGAGGGCGGCGTGAACGGGTTCGTGGCTCGAGCCCGCGGCCTCGCCGCGACCTACGGAGAGCGCTTTGAGCCGCCCGCCTCGCTGGTCGAGAAGGCCGAGCGCGGCGAGATCTACAGCGACGAGCCGTCGCTGGTCGCCACCGCGTAGGACGGAGGGTGCCGACGGATCCCGGGCGCGCAGGCGGCGCGCCCGGGCAAGCCGGGCGACGTGGACGACGTTAAGGTCGCTATTCGGCCTTAACGTCGTCCACGTGCGGGGGGCTACTCCTCGCCCGCTGCCTGCTCCTCCTTGATCTTGTCTTCGAGCTTCGCCATCACGCTGGGGTCACGTAGGGTCGTGACGTCGCCGAGCGCGCGACCGTCGGCGATGTCGCGCAGGAGCCGGCGCATGATCTTGCCCGAGCGCGTCTTCGGGAGGTCGTCGGTCCAGATGATCCGCTTCGGCCGGGCGAACTTGCCGATCCGCTTCGACACCGTCTCGCGGATCGCGTTGACGATCTCGTCGGTGCCCTCGAGGTCGCCCTGGAGGGTGACGAAGGCGCAGATGGCCTGGCCCGAGTCCTCGTCGGACTGCCCGATCACCGCCGCCTCGGCGACCTGGTCGTGGGCCACGATGGCGGATTCGACCTCGGCCGTCGAGAGCCGGTGCCCGGACACGTTGACCACATCGTCGATGCGCCCGATCACCCAGAGGTAGCCGTCCTTGTCGCGGCTGGCGGCGTCGCCGACCACGTAGGTCTCCTTGCCGAGCTTGCTGAAGTAGGTCTCGATGAAGCGGTCGTCGTCCTTGTAGAGGGTGCGCAGCATCGACGGCCACGGCCGCGTGAGCACGAGCAGGCCCTGTCCGGACCCGATCGGCTTGCCCTCACGCTCGTCGACGACGTCGGCGGCGATGCCGGGCAACGGCTGGGTCGCCGACCCCGGCTTGAGCGGCGTTATGCCCGGGAGCGGCGAGATCATGATCGACCCGGTCTCGGTCTGCCACCACGTGTCGACGATGGGGCAGCGCTCGCCGCCGATCACCACGTAGTACCAAAGCCACGCCTTCGGGTTGATCGGCTCGCCGACCGAGCCGAGCAGGCGCAGGGAACTGAGGTCGTGCTCCTGCGGGTGCTTGACCCCCCACTTGATGCAGGCCCGGATTGCGGTCGGGGCGGTGTAGAACAGCGAGACCTTGTAGCGCTCGACGAGCTCCCACCAGATTCCCTTGTGCGGGTAGTCCGGGGCGCCCTCATACATGACCGAGGTCGCACCGTTGCAGAGGGGCCCATACACAATGTACGAGTGCCCCGTAATCCACCCCACGTCGGCACAGCACCAGAACACGTCCTCTTCGGGCTTCAAGTCGAAGACGTAGCGGTGGGTGGTGCTGACGCCGGTCAGGTAGCCACCGGTGGTGTGGAGGATCCCCTTGGGCTTGGCCGTCGAGCCGCTCGTGTAGAGGATGAACAGCGGATCCTCGGCGTCCATCGGCTCGGCCGGGCACTCGGCGTCGGCCTTCTCCATGAGCTCGTGGAACCAGTGGTCGCGCCCGTCCTTCATCTCGCAGTCGGTGCCCTTCGAGCGCACGACGACGATGTGCTCGAGGGATTCGAGGTCGCCCATCACGTCGTCGACGTTCTGTTTGACCGGGGCGGTCTTGCCCTTGCGCGCCGCGCCGTCAACGGTGATCAGCGCCTTCGCCTCGCTGAACTCCATGCGCTCGCGCACCGAGTCGGCTGAGAAGCCGCCGAAGACGACATTGTGGATCGCGCCGATACGCGCGCAGGCGAGCATGGCGACGGCGACCTCGGGGATCATCGGCAGGTAGATCCCGACCACGTCGCCCTTCTCGATGCCGATGCCCTTGAGCGCGTTGGCGAAGCGCTGCGTGTCGGCGAGCAGGTCGGCGTAGGTGATGTCCTTCTCCTCGCCCTCCTCACCGCGCCAGTGGTAGGCGACGCGGTCGCCATTGCCGTCCTCGACGTGGCGGTCGAGGCAGTTATAGGAGACGTTGAGCTCGCCGCCGACGAACCACTTGTAGAAGGGAGGATCGGAATCGTCGAGGACCGTGTCCCACTTCTTGAACCAGTGGAGGTTCTCGGCGTTCTTCGTCCACCACCCCTGCCAATCCTTGTCCGCCTCCTCGTAGATCGCCGGGTCGCTGAGCAGCGCCTGCTTGCGGAACTCCTCCGGCGGGTCGAAAGTCTCGACGTCGAGCAACTTCGCGAGTTCGCTCTCCACGTCGCTGTCGCTCATCACGCGCTCAGTGGCCATCTTTCACTCCTCATCTCTCGGTGGCGGCGGCAGCGCCGGCGCTCGCCTGAGCGCCGGCGCTTCGCTACTACTTCGGTCATGCCCGACGCTAGCGCTTCGTAATCGGCGCCGCCGCTACTTCACCGTGAAGGGAAGCACCGCGCGCCCGTACTGGTGGCGCATGATTCCCCCGGCGGCCGCGTACAGCGCCAGCGCCGCGGTCACGATCCCCGCGTAGCCGCCGGCGTGGATCGTTTTCTGCGTATTGGCCCCGATCTCGGTCAGGGGTCCAGCCGACCAGCCCGCGCCGAGCAGGGCGAAAGTTACCGTCAGGGCGAGGAACACGAGGATCACCGCCGGCGGCTGCTTGAACGAGCACAGGAACAGCAATCCGGTGATCAGCGCCCACGCCCACAGGTACGCGCCGACGGCGCTCGGAGCGGCGCCGGTCTTGATCAGGCCTGGCAGATCTTGGGTCACCAGGAAGTAGAACGAGATCCAAAACGCGCCGTAGGATGCGAACGCCACCGCGCCAAAGGTGTTTCCGGTCCGAAACTCCCACATCCCAGCGAGCAGCTGCGCGAGTCCGCCGTAGGCCAGTGCAAGCCCGAGCACCACGGTGAGCGACTTGCCGCCGACCAGATTCGAGTTGACCAGGCTCAATACGAGCGTGGTGATCCCGAACCCGGCGAGCCCAAGCGGTGCCGGGTTGGCGGGGATCCAGGATTCTTCTCTCATGCGACTCTCCTCTCCTGTGTCGCCACGCGCTCAGCACGGCGACTAGGTAGCGACCTGATGAGGCCGCTCGGACACGATCCCGCCACCATCTACCCGTCCTGCGCCACATGCAACGCGAATCGGCGAGCGGCCGCTGACCGCGACGACCGGCGTTCCCGGCGCGACGAACGGTCGCCGCTTGTCGCTCTGCCCAGTCGCCTATGCTGGACCGTGAGTGGAGGTCGTATTAGGAGTTCTCGTCGGCTGGGCGAGCGCTGCCTCGCTGCTGGCCGGTGCGCGCTTGCTCCGCTCGCCGCGCGTGATCTCGAGCGAGGGACACGCGATGCAGTCCGCCCTACACGCCGCCACCGTGATGCTGCCCCATCTGCGTCGCGGCCTCTCGGTCGAGAGCGCGTCGCGTTCGATCCCCCAGCTGCTGACGCTCACCCAGGCCGGAGCGGTGGCCCTGGCCGACCGCGAGCGCATCCTCGCCTGGCACGGCGCGGGCGCCGACCACCACGAGCGCGGGCAGCTGCTGGCGGAGCTGGTGACGATCGGGCGCGACGACCGGGTGCATGTCGAGTCGGCGATCTCCTGCGAGGACCCCGACTGCCCGCTCGGCGCCGCGATCGTGGCGCCGCTCGTGGTCGGCGACGGGCGCGTCGGCACCCTCGTCGCGGTGTTCGCCCGCGGTCGCCGCCTCGCTCCCGAGGACACGCGCACGGTCCAGGAGGCGGCGAGCCTGGTTTCGGCCCAGATCGAGCTCTCCGAGCTCGAAGCCCAGGGGGAGCGCCTCGCGCGCGCCGAGCTGCGCGCGCTCCGCGCCCAGATCTCGCCGCACTTCATCTATAACGCGCTGGCCGCCGTCGCCGCCTACATCCACTCGAGCCCCGACGAAGCCCGCGAGCTGTTGACCGACTTCGCCGAGTTCACCCGGTACGCGTTCCGCGGCCAGGACCCGTATGTCACCCTCGCCGACGAGCTCCGCTACGTCGAGAAGTACCTCAGGCTCGAGCGCGCGCGCTTCGGCCCCGGGCTCGAGGTTCGGATCGAGGTGGCCCCCGAGGTCCTCCACGTGGTCGTCCCCGTGCTCTCGCTCCAGCCGCTGGTCGAGAACGCCGTGCGTCACGCCGTCGAGCACCGCGGCCACGGGCGGATCGAGATCATCGGACGCGACATCGGCGCCGACGCCGAGTTGCGCGTGCATGACGACGGCCCGGGCATGGGGCGCGCACGGGCGGACGAGGTGCTGGCCGGCGAGGCGGGCGGGATCGGAGTCGCCAACGTGCAGGCGCGTCTGCAGACGAGCTTCGGCCCCGACTACGGGCTGGAAATCGATTCGCCGCCCGGTGAGGGCACGACGGTGACCATGACACTGCCGAAGTTCCGCGCCGGGGTCCGCGCCGCATGACCCTTTCGGTGCTCGCCGTCGACGACGAGCGTCCCGCGCTCGAGGACCTCGCGCGGCTGCTGCGCTCTTCCCCCGCGATCGCCGAGGTCGTCTGCGCCCGCAGCGGCGCCGAAGCGCTGCGCCGGCTCGCCGAGCGCCAGTTCGACGCCCTCTTCCTCGACGTGCGCATGCCCGGGCTGGGCGGGCTCGAGCTGGCCGGCGTGCTCGACCGCTTCGCCAATCCACCCGCGGTGGTATTCGTCACCGCGTATGAGGACGGCGCAGTCGGGGCGTTCGAGGTGCACGCGGTCGACTTCCTGATGAAGCCGGTTAGCAGAAGGCGGATCGAGGAATCGATCACGCGCGTCGCCGAGCTCGGCGGACGCGGCGCGCCGGGCGCGGCGGCGTCACCCGAGCGCGCACCGGAACATCAGGTGAGCGAGGAGATCGTCGCCGTCGAACGGGCCAACGGCCACACGACGCGGATCGTCCCGCGCGCGTCGATCCTGTACGTGCAGGCGCGCGGGGACTACGTGCGGATCGTCAGCGATGAGGGGCGGTTCATCCAGCGCGGAACGCTCGCCGACCTCGAGCGCCGCTGGAGCGCACACGGCTTCCACCGCGTCCACCGGGCGTACCTGGTCAATCTCCGCCGGGCGGTCGAGATGCGTCCGGACCTCGGCGGTACCGCGATCCTGGCCCTCAGCGACGGCAGCGAGATTCCCGTCGCCCGCCGCCAGGTCGGCGAGCTGCTCCACCGGCTGCGGATGTGAGGCGGTGGCGCCCGACGCGCAAGCCCGAGGCCGGACCCCGCCCGACGCGCAAGCCCGAGGCCGGACCCCGCCCGACGCGCAAGCCCGAGGCCGGACCCCGCCCGACGCGCAAGCCCGAGGCCGGACCCCGCCCGACGCGCAGGCCCGAGCCCGCACCCCGCGCGACGAGCTCGCGGACGCCACCGAGCACGGCGCTCTGTACCTGCGGCGGCTGCGCCAGCGCCAGCTCGCGCTCTCGCTGCTCGCGCTGGTCGCGTTCGGTGCCCTCGTCGGCGTGCTGCCGCTCGCGATCGACCTGGTACCGCAGCTGACGCGACTCGAACTGCTGGGGATCCCGCTTGCGATCTGGCTGCTGGTGGTGCCGCTGCCCCCGATCTTCCTCGTCCTCGGGGCGCTGTACGCGCGGCGCGCCGACGCGCTCGACGAGAGCTTCCGCGAGTTGGTGCGGCGCCGTTGATCGCGATTCTCGCGGTCGCCGCCGTGACCGTCGGCACGGTCGGACTCGGGGCGGTGGGGACGCGCCTGGCCCGCACGACCTCGGACCTGCTCGTCGCCTCACGCGCGATGACGGCGTGGTGGAACGCCGCCGCGATCTCGGGGGAGTACCTCTCGGCGGCGAGCTTCCTGGGCATCGCCGGCCTCGAGATGCAGAACGGCGTCACCGCCCTGTGGCAGTCGCTCGGCTTCACCGCCGGTTACCTCTGCCTGCTCCTGTTCGTCGCGGCGCCCCTACGCCGGTTCGGGTCCTACACGATCTCCGACTTCGCCGAGGCGCGGCTGCGCAGTCCCCGCCTGCGCGCGCTCGCTTCCGCGACCGTGCTCCTGATCGGCGGTTTCTACCTCGTCCCGCAGCTGAAGGGCGCGGGCCTGGCGCTGGGCGTCGTCACCGGTGCGCCGTACTTCGTCGGCGTGCTTGCCGTCGGCCTCGTGGTCGCGCTCAACGTCGGCCTCGGCGGGATGCGGGGAATCACCTACGTGCAGGCCTTCCAGTTCTGGCTCAAGGTGTTCGCGATCGCCCTGCCCGCCTGCCTGCTGCTGATCCACCTCGGCGGCCTCCCGGCGCGCGCGGCACTGTTCGGCGATCAGCTCCCGAGCGCGGGCCCGAAGGGCCTCGTGGTGTCATTGCCCGGCCCGCAGCCGGTCACCTTCCCCGCCGCGACGCGGTACACGATCATCACCAGCCCGCACGGGCGAGCGACCGACCACGCGCGCCACGCTTTCGCCGGCGAGCAGACCACGCTGCCGGTGGGACGGCTCGTGCTGCCACCCCACGCCCCCGTGCCAGTGGCGTCGGGCACGACGGCACTGCGCGGCAGCGAATGGGCGCGGCCGGTCGGCGGTGGCGGCGAGCGCTCGCCGCTGTTCGTCTACTCGCTCCTGATCGCCACCTTCCTGGGCACCATGGGGCTGCCGCACATCCTCGTGCGCTTCTATACCAATCCCGACGGACCCGCGGCCCGGCACACAACTGTGCGGGTCCTCGGCCTCCTCGGCCTGTTCTACATCTTCCCCGGGATCTATGGCGCCCTTGGCCGCGTGCTCGCGCCCCAGCTCTACGTGACCGGCGCCACCGACACGGTCGTGCTGCGGCTCCCGCAGGCCGCATGGCCGGGCACGGTGGGCAATCTGCTCGGGGCGATCACCGCCGCCGGCGCCTTTGCCGCCTTCCTCTCGACCTCCTCGGGCCTGCTGGTCTCGATCGCCGGGACGATCTCTCACGACGTCTGGCCGCGCGTCTCGCGCGAGAAGACCACCACCGTCGCGATCCGTCGCCTCCGCTTCCGGCTGGGCGCCGTGCTCGGGATGCTCGCGCCGATCGCGGTGGCGTTCGTGGCCCAGGGGGTTGACATCGCGGTGCTTGTGGGCTGGGCCTTCGCGCTCGCTGCGAGCACCTTCTGCCCGCTGTTCCTGCTCGGGATCTGGTGGACGCGCCTGACCGCCGCGGGCGCCGGGTGTGGGATGGTGGCGGGCGCGCTGGTGGCCACCTCGGGGATCCTCGTCGGGCTCGCCCTGGGCGAGCCGAGCGGCGTCGCGGGCGATCTGCTCGCGCAGCCGGCGATCGTCTCGGTTCCGATCGCCTTCCTGACCATGATCGTGGTCTCGCTGCGCGCCGCCGAGCGCCCCACGCCCGACGCCGAGATGCTCGCGCTGCACGCGCCCGAAGGGCTCGACCTCCCGGAGATGGGCGTCAGGGACCCCTTCGTCTTAGGGGAGTCGGCCACGCGGGCTCAGGGGTAATGCGGGGCGCTTCGCCGCCGGGCCGTAAGCGGGGTATGGCACCATCAAAAGCATGAGCGCCGCGCCGGCAAACCTGCCCCCCGGCCCCCGCCTCCCCCGCCTCGTCCAGACGCTCGGCTTCATGCTGTTCGGGGCGCGGTATCTGGAAGCGTGCCGGCGACGCTACGGCGGCGCGGTGACCATGAGCACCCTGTTCGACGGTCCCTTCGTGATGCTGTTCGAGCCGGCGCTCGTCAAGCAGGTCTTCCACGGCTCGAACGATCAGCTCCACGCGGGCGAGGCGAACAGGCTGCTCGGGCCGATCCTCGGTGAGCGTTCGGTGCTGCTGCTCGACGGCGCCGAGCACCTACGCCACCGGCGACTGATGCTGCCTCCCTTTCACGGCCGCCGCATGCAGCGCTTCGAGCAGGCGATGATCGCCGCCACCGACCGCGAGATCGCCGCCTGGCCCGTGGGCGAGCCCTTCGCCGTGCTGCCGAGCATGCAGTCGCTGACCCTGGAGGTGGTGATGCGCGCCGTGTTCGGGTTCGATCCCGGGCCGGCCGAGGAGGAGCTGCGGCGAGCGCTGCGCGGGATGATCGAACCGATCACGCGCCGCCGCCGCGGGATGCTGCTGTTCGCGCTCAGCCAGGGCCGCTTCGGCGCAAGCGCGAGCGCCGACGGGTTCCTGGCGCGCCGGCGCGCAGTCGACGAGATCCTGTTCGCCGAGATCGCCCGCCGCCGCCAGGACCCGGAGCTGGCCGAGCGCGAGGACGTGTTCTCGGCCCTGCTGGTGGCCGATGACGAGGACGGCGGCCGGCTCACCGATCAGGAGGTGCGCGACGAGCTCGTGACGCTGCTCGTCGCCGGCCACGAGACGACCGCCACGGCGCTGGCGTGGACCATCGACCTGGTCCTGCACACTCCGCGGGTACTCGCGCGCGCCCGCGAAGCGACGGCCTCGGGCGACGACGCGTATCTCGACGCGGTGGCCAAGGAGGCGCTGCGGATCCGCCCGATCATCCCCGCCGTGGGTCGCGTGGTGTGCGGCGAGCCCTTCGCGCTGGGTGAGTACGTGATCGCACCCGGGGTCGAGATCAATCCCTCGATCAGAACCATCCAGCGGCGCTCTGACCTGTACCCGCAGCCACGCCAGTTCCGCCCCGAGCGGTTCCTAGGGCCGGATGCACCCGACACCTACACCTGGGTCCCGTTCGGCGGCGGCACCCGCCGCTGCCTGGGGGCGAGCTTCGCCCTGATGGAGCTGCGCGTAGTGATGCGGCGGATCCTCGAACGGACCGAGCTCCAACCCGCAGCCAAGGATCTCGACAAGGTCCAGTTCCGGGCGATCACCCTCGCCCCCCGCGACGGCGTCCAGGTCTTACAGGCCCGGCCGCCGGTGGTGGGCGATCAAGGCGCTGGGGCGCGGGCTCAGTTGACCACGCCCGTGTAGCGCTCGGCCACGTCGATCAGAACCTGGAGCATGGTCTTCGCCGCCGGGCCGACCCCCGGGCCTCGGAGCGTGGCGGCGACGACCTTTCGCATTGGGCTGCGTGGGGACAGCTCGCGGACCACGATGTCACGGCGTTCGCGCGTGAGCGCGAGCTGCGGGATCAGCGCCACGCCGACCCCGACGGCGACGAGCCCCTGCACGGTCTCGTAGTCGTCGCTCTCGAACGTCACCTTGGGCTCGAAGCCGGCCGCCAGGCAGGAGCGCACGACGTGGCGCGCGCACGGGCTGGAGGCGGACGTCTGCACCCACTCCTGCTCACTGAGGTCCGCGAGGGTCAGCGCCTCCTTGCCGGCGAGCGGGTGCGCGGCGGGCAGGACCACGTGCATCGGGTCCTCCAGCAGGTTGACCGCGCGCAGCGTCGCTCCCGTCCATTCGATCACGCCGGGGAACTCGAACAGCAGGGCGAGGTCGATCTCGCCGGCTCGCAGTCGCGGCGCGATCTCCTCGGGCTCGCCCTCGGCCAGGGTCAGCGCGATATCGGGATGGCCGGCGCGGAACATGGCGATCGCCTCCGGCATCAGGGTGGCGCCGGCGGACGGGAAGGAAGCCATCCGCAGCCGGCCGCCCCGGAGCCCCATCACGGCGGCGAGCTCGGCCTCCGCGGCGTCGACCTGGGCGAAGATCGCCTCGGCCTGCTCGACGAGCGTCGCCCCGGCGGCGGTCGGCCGGACTCCGCGACGGTCGCGGACGACCAGCGGGGTCCCCAGCTCGGCCTCCAGCCGGGCGATCGCCTGCGAGACCGCCGACTGCGTGTAGGACAGCACTTCAGCCGCGCCTGAGAACGAGCCGCGCTCGACGACCTCGCAAAGAACTCTCAATCGGCCAAGGTTCAGCATTAGCTCTGCTAATTTTACAGATGAGTAAGTTCACTGGCGATAATGTAAAGCCGGTGCCATGATGCTCCGAAATACGTTTGTAATAGACCCGGCAGATCTGCACACAGAGGGAGCAGCTATGAGTCCCAAGACCATCATCTCTTATGACGACACGCTCAACGACCACGACGCCTTAGCCCTCGGACGCGTCCTCGCGACCGCCGGGGCAGAGCTCGAACTGGCGTATGTTCGTCACACCACCCAGACGGACCGCTCGCGCGAGGAGCTCGACCAGAGCCAGGCTGAGGCCCTGCTCGAGCGCGGAGCGCGCTGGCTCGATGATCCCGACGTGGCGCGCAAGGTCATCGTCAGTGCCTCGACCGGCGAGGGCCTGGCCTGGCTTGCAGCGGAGCAAGGCGCCGACATCGTCGTCTTCGGATCGGATTACCGCACCGCCGCGGGCCACGTCGACCCCGGCACATCGGCACGCCGCCTGCTCGAGGGTGGGCCGGCCGCGGTAGCCATCGCCCCCGCGAACTACCGCAGCAACCGCAACCCGGCGATCCGCACGATCGGCGTCCTCGACGGCGACAGCGCCGCCCGTAAGACGGCGCACGAGATCGCCGACCGGCTCGGCGCAGCAGTTGTCTCCGCGCCCGCCGCGAAGCTTGATCTGCTCGTCGTCTCCTCGCGCCCCGAGGCCCCCGAGGGACGCGTGATGATCAGCTCGTCGGCCAGCAACGCGATCGAGAACTCGACCGCTCCGGTGCTGGTCGTGCCCCGTGGCACCACGGTCCGCTTCGGCGTGCCGGCCACCGCCGCCAACTAATAGCAGCAACCCACAACCCGCCTACCGCAGACGAAGGCCGCCCTCCCCGGGGGCGGCCTTCGTCGTACCCGAGAACAACCTGCGAGGATTTCGGCATGGACACAGCAACCATTGATCAGGCATACGGGCAGCTCCAGGCCGAGTTCCAGGACGTCGCGAAGTCGGTCCAGGAGCTCGCCGCGAAGCTGCAGGCCGCGGAGCAGGCCGGAAATTCAGACGCCAAGGAGTGGCTGCTCGACCTCAAGCAGATCGCCCTCGACGTCAAGGACGAGCAGGTGCAGGTCAACGAGCTTCTCCAGGCCATCCACGGCTTCGTCGCCAACTCCAACCAGCAGATGCAGCAGATGCCCCAGTACCAGCAGCCTCAGCAGCAGGGGGGCATGTTCGGCGGCGGCGGCGGCCGCGGCGGGATGTTCGGCGGCTTCCTCGGCGGCGGTTTCGGCCGCGCGATGGAGATGGGCGCCGGCATCGGCCTCGGGGAGGACTTGATCAACAGCATCTTCTGAGGATGAGCTGGCTGTCGCCGAACTCGTGCCACAGATACCCGTGCTCGAGCGCGGCCGCGTAGGAGTGCTCGAGCAGCTCGGCCCCGGCCACCGCTTCGAGCATCTGGAGGTGGGACGCCTGGGGCTCGTGCCAGCCGGTCACCAGGCCGTCGACGGACCACACGCCGCGGGCCGGGGTCACGACGAGCCCGGTCCAGCCGCTGCCGGCCCGGACCGTGCCGTCGGGTGCGGCGACGGTCTCGAGCGCGCGCACGACGGTGGTGCCGACGGCGATCACCCGGCCTCCCCAGCCGCGGACCGCGTTCACGAGCCTGGCCGTCGCGGCCGGCACCTCGTAGCGCTCGGGATAGGGTGACTCGTGCTGCTCGGGCGAGGACACGCCGGTGTCAAGGGTGACCGGGGCCACCAGCACACCGCGGGCGACCAGCGCCGTGATCAGCTCGGGCGTGAACGGGCGTCCGGCGCTCGGCATCTCGGCGCTGCCCGGCGCCGTCGCATAGGCGGTCTGGTACGCCGCGAGCGGCCATCGGTCGGCGACGTACCCGTAACGGATCGGCTCACCGTGGCGGGCCAGGTATTGCGTCACGGGCTCCTCGATCGCGACGCGCGCGAGCAGGAGTCGCGCGCCGGAGGCATACGGAGCGGCGATCTCGAGCTCGGCGCCGCCCGCGAGCGTGATTCGCTCCCCCGCCCGCGCCGCGTTCGGCTGGGTGAGCATGCCGGCGCCATCGGCGGTGCGCAGCTCGACCACCCACCAGCTCCTGTCGCGCAGGTGCGGCGCCCTGGAGGCGAAGTGCACGCGGACGGCGGTGCCGTCGGCGCGCCGGGCCGCGACCGCGGCGGGAAGGGTGCCCGAGTTGTTCACCACCACCAGGTCCCCGGCCGCCAGGAACCGCGGCAGCTCGTCGAAGCGGGCGTGGACGATCCCCCCGTCATCACGCTTCGCGACCATCAGCCTGACCCGGTCGCGCGCGAGGCCTCGGGCCTCCGGCGGTTCGCGCGCCTCGAGCGCCGCCGGCAGCTCGAACGCCAGCGCACTCACGCGCCCACCTCCGCAAGCTCGCGGGCGCGGTAGCGGCCGCTCGGAGCGGTGCCGTCGATCAGCCGGCGCAGCCCCGGAACGCTGTCCTCGGGCGGCGGGCGGTCGGATATGTCCTCGCCGGGAAACGCCTCCTGGTGCATCTGCGTGTGCATGTCGCCGGGATCGACCGCGTAGACCCGCAGCTGGGGCTGCTCGGCGGCGAGGATCGCGGTGAGCTGCTCGAGCGCGGCCTTCGCCGACCCGTACCCGCCCCACCCCTCGTATCGCTCCACCGCGGCATCCGAGGTGACGTTGACGATGGCGCCACCGTCCGGGAGGTGGGGCAGCGCGAGCTGCGTAAGCGCCAGCGGGGCCAGCACGTTCACCCGGTAGACGCGTTCGAGCTCCGCGAGGGGATATAGCTCGAGCGACGGCTGAGGGCTCGGCCCGAGCACGCTCGCGTTGTTGACGAGCAGATCGATGCGCTCGCCGGCCGCTGCGATCAATGCCCCTCGGTGTGCGGCGTCCGCCACGTCTCCGGCGACCGCGACGACCTCGGTGACCCGGCCGAGCTCGTCCGCGGCGCGGTCGAGCTCGACCGCGCCCCGGGCATCGATGACCAGCGCCCAGCCGTCGCGGGCGAGCGAGCGGGCCAGCGCGAGGCCGAGTCCGCGCGAGGCTCCGGTGATGATGGCCAGGGGCATAGCGCCAAGGTACGGCGGGCGCGGTCCCGGTTACCAGCGGCAATTGGACCTAGGACCTCGGGACGCCCCGCCCCGGCCGCGTATCGGTCAGGCCCGCCCGGCCGCGTATCGGTCAGGCCCGCCCGGCCGCCTCTCGGTCAGGCCCCGTCCGGGCCGCGCATCCCCTCGCGGACGGCGAACAGCGCAGCCTGGGTCCGGTCGGGCACGCCGAGCTTCGCCAGCAGGTGGCCGACGTGAGTCTTCACCGTCTTCTCGGCGATCCCGAGCTCGAGCGCGATCCGCTTGTTGGACCGGCCAAGCGCGATCTGCCCCAGCACCTCGCGCTCACGCGCGGTCAGATGCTCACGGGGCTCTTCGCCCGGCGGCTGGGCGATCGCCTCGACCAGGCGCGAGGCGACGGTCGGATCGAGCAGCGTACCCCCGGCGTGGGCGGCCCTAACCGCCCGCGCGAGCTCTGCGGGCTCGACGTTCTTGAGCAGGTATCCGGCCGCGCCGGCCTGGATCGCGGGCAGCAGCCGGTCATCCTGCGCGAAGCTCGTCAGCACGATCACCCGGCTCGCGGGGAGGCGGCGGCGCAGCTCACGCATCGCGCCCACCCCGTCGAGCTTCGGCATCACCAGATCCATCAGGATCACGTCGGGACGCAGGCGCTCCGCCTCGCGGATCGCCGCCTCGCCGTCGGCCGCCTCGCCGATGATCTCGATCCCGTCCTGGAGCTCGAGGAAGGTGCGCAGACCCTCGCGCACCACCGCGTGGTCGTCCACCAGCAATACCCTGATCGACTCAGCCACCGGGCACGACCTCCAGGCGCACCGTCGTTCCCGCTCCCGGCGCGGAGCGGATCTCCAGGCGCCCGCCGATCGAGCGCGCGCGCTCCTCCATCGAGGTCAGGCCGAGATGCTTGGAGCGCAGCTCGCCGTCGCCGGGCTCGAAGCCGGCTCCGTCGTCGATCACCTCGACCAGCAGGCGAGCGCCGTCGCCGGCGACCCGGACGCTGACGCGGTCTGCGGCGGCGTGACGCAGCGCGTTGTGCAGCGCCTCCTGGGCGATCCGCAGGACGTCGGCGTCGTGCGCCCCGGCGCCGGCCCCGTCCTGCACCTCGATCAGGATCTCCACGTCGTGCAATCCCCGGAGCACGTCCGCCTCCTTGCGGAGCGCACCGGCAAGCCCGTCGCGTTCGAGATCCGGCGGCCGCAGCTCGAGGATCAGCAGGCGCAGTTCGTCGAGCGCTTCGCGGGCGAGCTGCTGGAGCCGATCGATCTGGACCCGCGCCGCGGGCACATCGCGGTCCACCAGCGTCGCGGCGGCCTCCGCGCTGAGGACCAGGCTGAACAGCTTCTGGCTGACGACGTCGTGGAGCTCGAGCGCGAGACGATTGCGTTCGGAGAGGATCGACAGCTCGCGGCTGTGCTCGTACAGCCGCGCGTTGGTGATCGCGATCGCGGCGTGCGCCGCCAGCAGTTCGATCACCTCCTGGTCCTCGGGGCAAAACGGCGCTTGCCCTTCGCCGGGCGGTTCGCGCCCCTCCTTGTCGGTCAGGTAGAAGGCGCCGATGACGGCGTCGCTGGCGACGATCGGAACGCCAAGGAAGGAGCGCATGTCGGGGTGCTCGCCGGGCCACCAGCCACGAAAGCGCGGATGCTCGTGGATGTCCTCGGTGCGGAACGATCGCCGTGACTCGAGCATCGCCCCCAGGAGCCCGTGCGTGCTCGGCAGCGGGCCCATCGCCGCAATCAGGCGATCATCCATCCCCGATACCAGGAACTTGCTGAAGCCGCCCTCGCCGTCGGGGATCCCGAGCGCCGCGTAGCGTGCGCCCGCCAGCTCGCGAGCGCCGTCGACGAGTCGTTGCAGGACCTCGTCCACTGAGAGCTGCGCGGCCACCGCGAGGACCGCATCGCTGACGGCCCTGAGAGCCGGGCTGAGCCGCTCGTCCATCACTCAGGGACAATACGGTGGGATTGCCAGGGCCACGCGCGCGCTACGTTTGTCGGCGCACATGCCGCGCTTCTGGCTCTACATGATGGTGGCGATCGTCTTCTTCTGCCTGGTCGGGATGGTGATCGCGATCACCAAGCTCGCCTGAGGCTAAGTGGTCTAAGGCGACGGCGGCACCGTCACCGGCGTGGTCGGCGTGGTGGTCACCGGAGTGGTCGTGGTCAGCGGTGCCGTTGCGGCGCCGGCGTCGACCAGCCCGTAGCCGAACTGGCGATTGGGCGATGTGGTCCCAAGGTGCTCGGCGGTCGCCTTGAGCCTCGCTTCGATCTGATCCGGGGTCGGGTGGCGCCCCAGGACGCCGCTGGCGATGACCAGCGCCGCGGTCGCCGACACGTGGGGAGCGGCCATCGACGTTCCTTCGTATCCGCCCGGGAAGCCGAATCGCCACGGCTGCGAGGGGTTCAGAAGGGTCATCTGGTAGATGTCCGGCAGGTTCGTGTTCGGGTTGCAGTCCGGGTCGCCGGGGATGCTCGCATCGTCCCCCCCGCCCGGCGCGACGAGGTCGATCCCGGCGCCGCTGTTGGAGTACACGGCCAGGCACAGGTCCTTGGTCGTGGCGCCGACCGAGATCGACTCCGAATCGCGGGCCGGATAGGCGAGCTGGGATTCACCGTCGTTTCCCGCCGCCGCCACGACCACGACTCCGCGCTCCCACGCGTAGTGGATCGCATTGATGATGTCGGGAATCTCTCCGGAGCTGATGCCGACCGAGAACTGCAGGCTGAGGTTGATGACCTGAGCGCGATGCTTGACGGCATAGACGATCCCCGACGCGATCGTCGCGGCGTCGCCCGCGCCCGAGGCGTTGAGTACGCGCACCGGCATGATCGAGGCACCGTAGGCAAGCCCGGTCAGCCCCAGCCCGTTGTTGGTCGCCTCGGCGATCGTGGCGGCCACCAGCGTGCCGTGGCCGTTGCGGTCCAAGGGAAACGC